>SAMEA104404106__coassemble_1166_pt1 | contig 21213 bp, 18 predicted proteins | sample SAMEA104404106__metabat2_high_PE_037 | metagenome-assembled genome bin SAMEA104404106 (sample SAMEA104404106) | Balaenoptera acutorostrata
GAAAGGAAAATAAATATTTTAAAACTGTATGAAGTTATTTTTTTACCATTACTAAAAGTATCTTCACATAAAAAGACAATCCAATGAAAAAACCTTTATACCTTCTCGGAGCAGCCTGTTTGTCAGCCACTGCTATGGCACAAGCCCAGGAACGTCCCAACGTCATACTTCTCGTGGCGGACGACTTAGGCTATGGCGACCTCTCATGCTACGGAGCCACCCGCGTCTCCACGCCCAATGTGGACAGCATCGCAGAAGCCGGCACCCGTTTCACCAACGCACATGCCTGTGCCTCCACCAGCACCCCCTCGCGCTACTCCCTCCTCACCGGTGAATATCCTTTCCGCAAGGTTGGAACGGACGTTGCCGCCGGAAACGCTGGCATGATTATCGCTCCCGAACAATATACCGTGGCCGACGCTTTCAAAGCTGCCGGATACACCACCGGCGCCATTGGAAAATGGCACCTCGGACTAGGCAGCAAGACCGCAGAGCAAGACTGGAACGGCGAACTCGACCAGGACCTCTCTGACCTGGGTTTCGACTACCACTATATGATGGCCGCCACGGCCGACCGCGTGCCCTGCGTCTTCATCGAAAACGGAAAGGTCGCCAACTACGACCCTTCCGCTCCTATCTCCGTCAGCTACCGTCAGAACTTCGAGGGCGAACCCACCGGCCGCCAGAATCCAGAACTGCTGACCAAACTGCGCCACAGCCATGGACACGACATGAGCATCGTCAACGGCATCGGCCGTATCGGTTTCATGAAAGGTGGCGGCAAAGCGCTGTGGAAAGATGAAAACATCGCCGACTCCATCGCCAGCCATGCCGTAAACTTCATTGAAAGAAATTCGGCCCACCCGTTCTTCCTCTATCTCTGCACCAACGACGTCCATGTGCCCCGTTATCCTCACGAACGCTTCCGCGGCAAAAGTCCGATGGGCTTGCGTGGCGAAGCCATCCTGCAGTTCGACTGGACCGTGAAACAGGTGACAGACGCTTTGCGCAGAAACGGACTGACAGAGAATACCCTCCTCATCATCACCAGCGACAACGGTCCCGTACTTGACGACGGTTATGACGACCAGGCAGAAGAACTCGCCGGCACTCACAAGCCAGGCGGTCCCTTCCGTGGCGCCAAATACAGTTCGTTCGAGGCCGGCAGTGTCATTCCATTCATCGTCAGCTGGCCGGGCAAAGTTCCCCAAGGAAAAGTCAGCGACGCACTCGTCTCCCAAATCGACAATGTAGCCTCCCTCTCCCGACTCATCGGTGTGGATCTGCCGGAAGGCGCTGCCGCCGACAGCCGCGACCAACTGAAGACCTGGCTGGGAAAGAGCCGGAAATCCTGCCCCTTCGCCATCAAGATGTCTTCCAACCACACCCTCGTGACCCGCTCCGGAAAATGGAAATATATCGAGCCCAGCAATGGCGGTCCGATGATCACCTGGGGACCGAAAATCGAAACCGGAAATTTAAAGCAGCCCCAGCTCTATGATATGAAGCAATCCGACTACGAATCGAAGAATGTGGCTGACAAACACCCCAAGGAGGTGAAACAACTCCAGCAACTCATCAACCAGGTGAGAAAACAAAAGGGATTCACCGACTTCAAACTTTAAATCACCGACTTCAAACTTTTTAGAAATCCACCAACCTCTCCCCTTCCGGAAAGGTTGGCTCTTAATATCCAATACTCCAAACTATGCAAAAAAGATTTTTACTCATCACCCTCTCCCTCCTCCTTGCCACCATGGCCTTCGCACAAGGAAGAGCCAAATACGTATTCTACTTTATCGGTGACGGTATGGGCGTCAACCAGGTGAACGGCACCGAAACCTATCTCGGCGCCCTCGAAGGACGCATCGGCATCACCCCCCTCTGCTTCGTGCAATTTCCTCATGTAGCACTGGTCAACACACAGTCCGCCACCAACGGCGTGACAGACTCCGCCGCCAGCGGAACCGCTCTGGCCTGCGGCAAGAAAACCAAGAACGGCACCCTCGGACTGCTGAAAGACCTCGAGACCAAGGTATACAGCATCGCCCATGCCGCACAGAAGGCCGGCGCCGCTGTCGGCATCTCCACTTCGGTATCCATCGACCACGCCACTCCCGCCGCTTTCTACGCCCATGTGCCTTACCGCAAAATGTATTACGAAATAGGAAAGACCCTCCCAACCACCGGTTTTGACTTCTTCGGCGGTTCTGACTTCAAAAAGCCTTTTGAAAAACAAGATACCGAAGGCACTTTGTATGAACAATGTGAGAAAGCCGGTTATACCATCGCACGCGGTTATGCCGACTACCAGCAGAAACGCAAGGCTGAGAAAATGATTCTCTTCCAAACCGAAGCTGCTACCGAGCGCGAACGAGAATGCATCCCTTACGCCATCAACCGCACCGAGAACGACCTGTCACTGAGCCAGATCACCACAGCGGGCATCGACTTCCTCACCCAACAGCACAAAAAGGGCTTCTTCTTCATGATTGAAGGAGGAAAAATCGACTGGGCCTGCCATGCCAACGATGCTGGAACCGCTTTCCGCGAAATTATCGACATGGACAACGCCGTGAAGATAGCCTACGAATTCTATAAGAAACATCCGAAAGAAACCCTCATCGTGATTACCGCCGACCACGAAACCGGCGGTCTCTCCCTGGGCCGCGGTCCTTACGAACTAAACACCGCCGTGTTCCAATATCAGAAGATGAGCACAGACGCTTACTCCAAACATCTGGACGAATTGTGTAAGAAAGCAGGAAAAAATCTTTCCTGGAGCCTGCTCGAAGAAGACCTCAAAGCCAACTGGGGATTCTGGGACCAGGTAAAACTCACTGACGAACAGACACAAAAGCTGAAAGACGCGGCATTCAGCGTTCTGACCAACAGCAAAGGCGTCAAAATCAAAAATCTTTACGGCAGTGCCTCCGGTCTGGCAGATGCTGCCAAGAGAATGATGAGCGAAGTGGCACTGATAGGCTGGCAAAGCGGCGGCCACTCCAATGGCTATGTACCAGCTTTCGCCATCGGTGCCGGTGCGGAACAATTCCATGGACGCTTTGACAATACCGAAATTCCGATGAAAATAGCCAAAGCCGCTGGTTGGAAATTGAAATAACGGAGGAAGATTACGGGACACACAACGAGAAGACGAATGAATGGCGCAAGATGCAGATGAATGGCGCAAGATGCAGATATGAATGGTGCAGGATACCGCTTGCAACCCCTCCGGTGCCAATGGCATTCTAAAGAAATGCGGTGCCATCTCCATCCCTCCCTGGAAGCGACTTCACTGCCCCATTCTCCGAGGCTATCCCCACAGACAGGGAAAAGCACTGAGGAATCCGAAAATCTATGATGACAGCGACTGGCCGGTTATTAGTCAATCATCCTCCAGGCATGATATCCCCCATCCTCCAGGCATGACTTCCCTATGTCGCCAAGACTTCCCGGTATCATCCAGGCATGACTTTCCTATGTCGTCAAGACTTCCCTGTATCGCCCAGTCATGACTTTCCTATGTCGTCAAGACTTCCCGGTAACGTCCAGTCAATATTTCTCTCCATCTTCCATTGATGTCCCAATATCCTCTATCGGAAAATAAAAACGTTCGTTTTAGCATTGAAAGACAGCTAAAACGAACGTTTTTTATATATCGGGCCTGATGGAAATAAACCACAAAGAGGATACATTACTTCTATTCAATCCTCTCAGAAGGCAGCAGTTTCCTCTCACTTGGCGATTTATTTCTTCAACCGTGCCACCATTTCTTTGGCAGCATGTTTCGGCGCACCAGGTTCACCCAAGATATGCGCCATTTCCTCATACCCCTTCAGCATGACTTCCCGTCCATCCCCCCCAGGGAGAATTTTCTGCAATTCGGCACGCACGTTATCCACCGTCATGCCATCCGCTACCAGTTCGCGAACCACCTCACGATGACACACCAGATTGACCAAAGAGATGAACGGCACTTTCAAGAAACAGCGACGCAGGAAACTGATGAATTTGCCGAAAGCCATGTAGTAGCACACCACCTGCGGCACACGGAACAAGGCCGTCTCCAGGGTTGCCGTACCCGAAGTCACCAAAGCCGCCGTGGCATGAGAAAGAATCTCGTAGGTTCTGCCAGCCACCAATTCCACACAATTGCGTTCCACCCCACTCCGGGCAATGATACCCTCATAGAACTCGGGCGTCAGCGAAGGCGCAGCAGCGATGACCAACCGGTAATTCTGCCGGGTAAAAGGAAGAGCCGCCTGCAGCATGCGCGACAAATTGTCGTTGACCTCCTGTGTGCGGCTGCCCGGCAACAAAGCGATGGTCCTGCCGTCGGGAGCCGGCGCCCCCTGTTTTTCCACAAATTCAGCCACCTCGTCGACCGTCGGATTTCCCACATAGGAAATCGGATAATGATGCTTGCCTTCGAAGAAATCCACCTCAAAAGGCAGAATGGAATACAAGCGGTCGATATTCCGGCGGATATCCTTGATGCGATGCTCCTTCCACGCCCATATTTTGGGAGAGATATAATAATACACCGGACAGATGCCCTCATCGTGCACATATCGGGCAATTTTCAAATTAAAACCAGGATAATCCACCAGGATGACCACATCGGGCTGCCATTCCTTAATTTGGCGCTTGCACTCCGCCATCCCCTTGAGAATGGTGCGCAGGTGCATCAATACGGGAATAAAACCCATATAAGCCAGATGCTTGTAATGGCACAAAAGACGGCCGCCGACCGACGCCATCAGGTCACCACCATAAAAATGAAATTGTGCCTGAGGGTCCTCCACCAGAATCGCTTTCATCAGATTGGCAGCATGAAGGTCGCCACTGGCTTCACCGGCTATCAAGAAATATTTCATATCAAAGGAATTAAAAAACGCCGGCCGCGACCTGCGTAACCGACGTTGTATGTTTACATGACTGTTTTCAATATATGGATGAGTTCGGTCGCCGTGTTGTCCAACTGGGTAGGAGTCACAGCCACATAGCCGTGAGCCAGCGCCCAACGGTCGGTATCCTCCGCCTCGGGCTCAAATTCCTCACACTTGCCCACCAGCCAGAAATAGTCGTAACCGTGGGGATGGTGACGCCGCTCTGTCTCCTCGGTCCAACGGCTCTTGGCCATGCGGCAGATGCGTACCCCCTCGAACTTCTCCGCCTTCGGGAAATTGATGTTCAGACAGGTGAAAGGCGGCATACCGATGGCAATCGCCTTAAAGACGAAATCGACCAGATAAGGCTGCAAAGGAGAAAAATCGGCATTTGCCCGGTGATCGCACAAAGAGAACGCCACAGAAGGATAACCCTGCAAAGCCCCCTCGGTAGCTACTCCCATCGTTCCAGAATAATGACTGTTGACCGAAGAATTGTCACCATGGTTGATACCCCCAATGATCAAGTCGGGCTGACGCTCTATGAAATTGTTCAAAGCCACCTTAATGCAATCCACCGGAGTTCCGCTGCACGAATACACTTTCAATCCAGGTTCTTCACGCAACAATTTGCAAGTGATGGGAATATTGGGAGTGATGGCACATCCCATACCAGAACGCGGAGAGTCGGGAGCGACTACGAGGATATCGGCCAGCGAACGCAAGGTATCTACAAGAAAATTAATACCTTTCGCACTGACGCCGTCATCATTGGATATGAGGAGATAGGGTTTAGTTGACATTATTACAAAATGAAACGATTAGAAAAATATCGTATGACCGCCTTTTACTAAAAAAAGTTTAAATAAACGACCTCTGCAAAAATACGAAAAAAACTTTAATGGCTGTAGATTCGAAGAAATTTTGTTATCTTTGCAAACTGCAAGAGGTATACAATATATACTTCCAGCTATGTAAGAACAGAGAGAATTGGAACGCTTTTCGCGCGACATTGAAGAGAAACAAGCCTGTCTGCAACACAGAATGACGGATTGACCGCAATACTAAAGACGGGCCTATAACAAATAGGTATGGGTAAAATCATCGCATTAGCAAATCAAAAGGGCGGCGTAGGAAAAACCACTACGTCGATGAACTTGGCAGCCTCACTGGCTACCCTCGAAAAGAAAGTACTGCTCATCGACGCGGACCAACAGGCTAACGCGTCCTCCGGTTTGGGCGTAGACCTCAGCAAAGTGGACTGCTCTATTTACGAATGCCTCATCAATCAGACAGACCCGCGTGAAGCTATCTACACTACTGATATAGAAAATCTTGACATCATCCCTTCACACATCAATCTGGCAGGTGCGGAAGTTGAAATGTTCAACCTTCCCAACCGCGAACGATTGTTCAAGAAAGTGATTGATCCTTTAAAGCCGTACTACGATTATATTCTGATAGACTGTGCTCCGGCTCTGGGACTGATTACGGTCAATGCGCTCACTGCCGCCGATTCGGTCATCATTCCTGTGCAGTGTGAATATTTCGCACTCGAAGGTATCAGCAAACTGCTCAATACCATCAAGATTATCAAGAAGAAGATGAATCCCGAACTAGAAATCGAGGGGTTTCTGCTGACCATGTACGACTCACGTCTGCGTCTGGCCAACCAAATCTACGACGAAGTGAAAAGACACTTCCAGGAATTGGTATTTAAAACTGTCATCCAGCGTAATGTGAAACTGAGCGAGGCGCCCAGCCATGGTCTGCCTGCCATCCTTTACGATGCAGAATCAACCGGTGCCAAAAACCATCTGGCGCTGGCAAAAGAAATTATCAGCAAAAACGCGTAGGAGAAAATCAACACAAGAGGGTAAACAAGTAGAAAAACGGACATCAGCGTTTCTCTACTTGTTTACTTGTTCCAAATCCCCCTATCAAAACAAATAAAGTCAATTCACAGCATATGGCCGTACATAAAAAATTTCCAGCTTTAGGAAGAGGACTCGATGCCCTGATTTCAACTGAAGAAGTACACGTTGACGGTTCTTCTTCAATCAACGAAGTGCCCATTGCACAAATCAAGGCCAATCCTAATCAGCCTCGACGAGAATTCGACCCTACAGCGCTTGACGAACTTGCCGAAAGCATCCGCCAGATCGGTATCATCCAGCCCATCACACTCCGACAGATGGACGATGACACTTATCAAATCATTGCCGGCGAACGACGCTGGCGCGCCTCCCAGTTGGCAGGACTTTACAGCATTCCGGCTTATATCCGCACTGCCGATGACGAGAATATGATGCAGATGGCTCTCGTGGAAAATATCCAGCGAGAGGATCTCAACCCGATAGAAATCGCTATGGCTTACCAAAACTTGATTGAGAGATACCAGCTCACCCAAGACAACCTGAGCGAAAAAATCGGTAAAAACCGTGCCACCATCGCCAACTACCTGCGCCTGCTCAAACTGCCGGCACAGATCCAGATGGCTTTGCAATACAAAGAAATAGACCAAGGGCATGCCCGTGCCTTGCTCAGCCTCAACGCGCCATCGCTACAGGTGAAACTTTTCAACGAAATCCGTGAGAAGAACTATTCTGTACGACAGGTTGAGGATATGGTGAAGGCTCTCAACAACGGTGAGACTGTCAAGAGCGGCCGTCATCAGCTGGCAGACAAAGGACAGAAACGCCTCCCCGAGGAATTCAATATGCTGAAAACCAAACTGTCTGACTTTTTCCAGACCAAAGTGCAAATGACTTGTTCCGCACAAGGTAAGGGAAAAATCAGCATTCCCTTCACCAACGAAGAGGAATTAGAGCGAATTATCAGTCTGTTCGACAAGATGAAAGGATGAGTATGAGCAACCTCAAACCTATATTGTTATGGATGTCCGGACTGGCCTTCAGTCTCTTGGCATTCCCCGCATCCGGCCAGGCGCAATCCCCAGCGGTTTCGCCCGACTCCGCCGTAGTGGAACGCGACAGCATCGCTCTCGAAAACGAACGTCAGCTGGAAGCCATGACCGCTCCTGCCGACACAGCGTCACTCCAGGCTGAGAACGATAAAATAGCCCAAAAGACAGGAAAGGTGAAATTGCCCAAAAAGCAGTTTGTACCCGACCCACAACGTGCCTTGTGGCTTTCGCTCGTACTTCCCGGCGCCGGACAAATCTACAACCGCAAATACTGGAAGCTGCCTATCATCTACGGCGGTTTTCTAGGTTGTACTTATGCCTTGCTGTGGAACCAGCAAATGTATATGGACTACTCCCAGGCATACCTCGATATCATGGACGATGACCCCAATACCGACAGCTACTTGGACATGCTTCCTCCCCGTTACGACATCACCGGCCAGGAGGAACGTTTTAAAAAGATATTCAAAAATAAAAAGGACCACTTCCGCCGCTGGCGCGACTTGAGCGCCTTCTGCTTTGCGGGCGTATACCTACTTTCGGTGGTCGATGCCTATGTTGACGCACAGTTATCTGTGTTTGACATCACGCCCGATCTCAGCCTGCGACTCGAACCAGCAGTCATCTCACAAAGTGGCATCAAGACAAGCAACAGCGCCTACGGTGTAGGCTGTAGCTTAAACTTTTAAAATCAATCATGAAAAGAATTACGACAATCCTATCCCTTTGCCTCGGTTGGCTCACCGCTTCTGCACAAACAGAAAACGAAACCACCATACACGACGAAATCAGCAACCAAGACGAAGTGATCGCCTGGCCTGAGAGCATGACGGAAAGAGTGGACTCCATGCTGATACACTGGAACGCAGCACATTATCTCTACCCCGACACCAACTGCATCGAAAAGGGAAATGTGAATCCAACCTTCGCACCGGAGGTATATCAGGAACGTCTGCGCCGGTTACCCACCGTCATGGAAATGCCCTACAACAACATCGTACAGGAATGCATCGACCGTTACAGCACCAAATTAAGAAAGTCGGTCTCTGTCATGTTGGGAGCAGGCAACTATTACATTCCCCTGATTGAAGAAACGCTCGACCGCTACAATCTGCCTCTGGAATTAAAATACCTGCCTATCATCGAATCGGCGCTGGACCCAACAGCCGTGAGCCGCATGGGAGCTACCGGTTTGTGGCAGATCATGCTGCCAACCGCACAGCGTTACGGGCTGGAAGTCAACAGTTTGGTAGACGAGCGCCGCGACCCTTACAAGTCAACAGACGCTGCTGCCCGCTATCTGAAGGATTTGTTTAAGATATATGGCGACTGGAATCTCGTGATTGCAGCTTACAACTGCGGTCCGGGCAATGTCAACAAAGCCATCCACCGCGCTGACGGCAAGAAGGACTATTGGGCCATCTATCCCTACCTTCCCAAAGAAACCCGTGGTTATGTACCTGCATTCATTGCAGCCAACTATATCATGAGCTATTACTGCGAACACAATATCTGTCCGATGCTGGCAAAATACCCCATCAAGACCGATACCATCGTGGTCAACCGTAATGTTCACATGAAACAGATTGAGGCGCTTTGCGGTGTGGGTCTCGAAACCATCAAGGGGCTGAACCCACAATATCGCACAGAAGTCATTCCTGGAGCAAGCGAACCCCGCACTATCAATCTTCCACAAGAAAAGATTTTGGCATTCATCGACCATCAGGATTCCATTTACAACTATAAGGCCGACGAACTGCTCACCCGCCGTGCGACCGTGGCAGTGAATACCAAAGAAGTAGCCAGAGTCAACAAGGAATCCAACAACCGATCAAACGGCAGAGCCAAATACGTGAAAGTCCGCCGTGGTGATACCCTGGGAGCTATTGCCAGCCGCAACCATACCAGTGTATCCATGATCAAGCGTCTGAACGGCATGCGCAGCGACCGCATCAATCCGGGAAAACGCCTCAGAGTAAGATAATACAGACGTACAACATTAAGACTCGTCTTCAGCAGAGTCCAACGGACTCTGCGAAGACTATATGGAGGACATACTATGCAAGACATTCAAACACAAGCACTGTCTCCTCAAGAACAGAAAGATGAGGAGATGATCAACGCAGCTTTCCAAAAGCTGATTGACACTTATCTCGCCTCCAACCACCGACGCAAAGTAGAAGTCATCACCAAAGCTTTCAACTTTGCGAAACAGGCCCACAAGGGCGTTCGCCGGCTTTCGGGCGAACCTTACATTTTACACCCCATCGCCGTAGCGCAGATTGCTTGCGAGGAAATCGGACTCGGTTCGACCTCCATCTGTGCCGCGCTGCTTCACGACGTTGAAGAGGATACCGACTATACCAACGAAGATCTTTCCAATCTCTTTGGTCCCAAAGTGGCCAATATAGTGGAAGGGGTGACCAAAATCTCTGGTGGTATCTTTGGAGAAAAGGCATCCATGCAAGCGGAAACATTCAAGAAGCTGCTGCTCACCATGAGTGACGACATCCGCGTCATCTTGATAAAAATTTCCGACCGTCTGCACAACATGCGCACACTGGCAAGCATGCTGCCTAGCAAACAGTATAAAATCGCCGGTGAGACACTCTACATCTTCGCTCCTCTTGCCGACCGTCTGGGACTGAACAAGATCAAGACCGAGCTGGAGAACCTCAGTTTCAAATACGAGCATCCTGAAGAACACAAGAAGATAGAGCAGGAACTCGCTGAGACCCAGCCCGAGCGCGACACCATATTCGACAAGTTCACTCCCGAAATCTGTGAGAAACTGGATGCGATGGGCATGAAATACACCATCAAGGCACGTGTGAAAAGCCCTTATTCCATCTGGATGAAGATGCAGAACAAGCATGTCGCCTTCAACGAAGTGTATGACATCCTCGCTATCCGTATCGTATTCGTCCCGAAGGACCGAAAGGAAGAAATTGACGAATGCTACCGTATCTATGGCGCACTGACCAAGATATACAAGCCTCACCCCACCCGTTTCCGTGACTGGCTGAGCAATCCGAAAGCCAACGGCTATCAGGCACTGCACAACACTTTCATGAGCAAACAGGGTAAATGGATTGAAATCCAGATTCGTTCTGACCGGATGGACGATATCGCCGAACAAGGCTTTGCCGCCCACTGGAAATACAAGGATGCCAACGCGGAATACGATGAGAACGAACTAGACAAATGGTTGAACTCCATCAAGGAAATACTTGATGATCCACAACCGGACACCCTCGACTTGCTCGATACCATCAAACTCAATCTCTTCACTTCCGAAATCCTCGTGTTTACCCCCAAAGGAGACATGAAGACCATGCCGACCGGCTCTACCGCCCTCGACTTCGCCTTCTCCATCCACTCCTTCGTAGGCAGCCACTGCTTCGGTGCCAAGGTCAACCACAAACTCGTCCCCCTCAGTTATCATCTGAAAAGCGGAGACCAGGTGGAGATTCTGACTTCCCGCACCCAACACATCCAACCGGAATGGCTTAATTTTGCGACCACCGCCAAGGCACGCAGCAAAATACAGGCTATCCTGCGTCGTGAGAACAAAGAGAAACAGCATAAGGGCGAGGAAATGCTCAAGCAGTTCATGCAACAGAAAGATATCGAACTTGCTTCCAACAATGTAGAACTCTTGCGCTCCTTCCACCATCTCCCTTCACGCGAAGACCTCTTCCTCGCCATCGGCAACGGCACCCTGGTGCTCAACGAGGGCGACATGAATGTGCTCTTGGGCAAGACCCCCGCAAAAGGATGGAGAAAATACATTCCGTTCATTAAGAAGAAGGGCACCAGCCTCAGCAAGGAAACCACCTTGGGAGAACAGGATCTGGCACAGAACATCAACCGCAAACAAGTGCTCGTGCTCAATGAAGAAGCTCTCGCACAATGTCATATGGCGGAATGCTGCAAACCAATTCCTGGCGATGACGTCATGGGGTATATCACACCCGACAACAAATTGGAAATTCACAAGCGTCATTGCGAAACAGCCACCTTGCTAAAGACCCGTTATGGCAACAATATCGTCGCTGCCAAATGGGACACTCACAAGAAGTTGTATTTTGACGCAAAAATTTATATCAAAGGCGTGGACAGCCAAGGCGTACTCTACTCCATCGCTGACGCTCTCCATCATTTGGAAAAGTTTATCGTCAAACGAATCAATATCGAATCAAACGACGGCATTTTCGAAGGACACCTCGATATCTCCGTATTCGACACCGACGATGTAAAACAAATCTGTGAAACTTTAATGAAAATTGAAAGTGTCACAAAAGCGACTCGTGTGGATTAAGATTTCCAACTCCAAGAATAGATGCACCACCAGCGTGGTGCATTTTTCGTTATCAAACTGTTTTTAATCCTATTACATGCACGATTTGAAGTTATCCACAGCTGTGGATAACTTTCTTTTCCCACTCTTTTTTATTCAGAAACCAAAGAGTGGGAAAGCCCATACCGCCGTCCCATCCCCCACCGGTAAAATCCGGCAAGACGCAACTGCCGGAAGACGACGGACCCAAGAAAGAGAGACACCCTACCATCGCAAAAAATAAAGGAGAACTCCTTATTATCAATAAAAAAAGAGTCAAAAGTGCGCCAAAACATTGCAAAATGTGCAAGACTCGGATTAAAAACATAAATAAACACAAAAAAGCCTCCCCTTTTTTCGATTTTGGGAAATTTGTGAGTACTTTTGCAAATTGTAGAGATTCTATACGGCTCTTATTACGCACTTAAGCTAAATACTGGAGACCAGCGAATCAAGTAGACTTTAATAACTTTATGAAGATAAAATCTTTTTCTGGCCTGATGGCCGCACTCTTATTAGCCGTTACCACAACTTCATGCGGCGACGACGCGGTTTACGAGTTCAACACGTCAAACGAATGTGCTATCACATCAGTAATGATGGGATCGCTCAATCGTACGATCTTTACGAAAAACTCAAAAGGTGAAGACAGCACCTTTACGGTTTCCGTAACTGGCGCATTGTATCCGATGAGCATTGACCAGGAACGTCTTCGTATCTACAATCTGGACTCACTGCCGGTAAATACAGACGTCAGCAAGGTGGTTTTCACAGCCATCAATTCACTGGGTACGCTGTCCATCCGTTCTTTGCAGACAGGTCAGGACACGATATTCTCCATCAAAGACAGTACAGACTTCAGAAACTCACGCACCTTCACAGTGCATGCGACCGACGGTGTCTCTACCCGCCAATATCTGATGAGCATCAACGTTCACCAACAGGATGGTGACTCTATGGTATGGAGCAAGGTGGAAAACACTCCTGCCGTTTTGGGCAATCTTAAGAACACCCGCGGCCTTTCTACAGGAAAACAACTTTTTGTATTCGGTGAGAACGAAGGAGTGTCACAAGTATTCTCCGCTTCAGCAGAGGACCTCAGATTAGGCAACGCAGCACAGGCGGCGCCCACCAATACCGTGCCAGCCATTGCCACCCTTTCCGTTGTCCGCTTCAAGGAACAGTTTTATGCATTGGGAACCGATCAGAGAATCATGACTTCTGCCGATGGCATCCATTGGGATTTGCTCAACGACCACTTTACAGCATCCAGTCTGGTGGCAGGAAGCCAAAAGTTGCTCATCGCAATAAAAGACGGCAAATTCTTCAGTTCTCCAGACGGTATGACTTGGCAAGAAGACCAGGCAGACGATGCCAGCCATTTACCGGAAGCTTTCGCTACCGGTACTGTGGTACCTTCTTCGATTGATCCTACATTCGAAACAATTGTCGTGATTGGTAAGAAAGACGGCAAGAATGTAGTCTGGAGCCGTGAAATCGATCTCACCGGTAACGAGACCTTCCCTTGGATTTATCTTCCAGAAAGCGACAAGAATCCGTTCAATGTACCAGAAATAGGACATACCGCCCTCAACCTCTACGACAACGCCATCTTGCTTTCCGGCATCAATTCAGACAACACCCTTTCTCCACTCTATATGAGTAAGGATAACGGACGTACCTGGATGACCGCCCTCATCAAGACTCCTGCCGCTCAGGCTCAGGAAACAGTGGCTGTCACCGTGGACGAAAATCAGTTCATCTGGATGTTCTGCGGAAAGACAGGAGAAATCTGGCGCGGACGTATCAATCGCCTCGGTTGGAAAAAAATCGAAGGTTCTTTTGAATAAACAAGAGGGACAGCCCTCACATTAATATAAAATAATACCAAACTGCACCGACGCTATGAACTTCATCCGTCTCTCTATTCTCAGCCTCACCTTGGCGTTTGCGAGTACCCTCGCCGCCCAGGACGATGATGTGGAATACCGCTATGAGCTGGGTGCCGCAGCTGGCATCGATTTCAGTTTGACTGATGTAAACTCCAAATGGTTCGGTAACACACAATTTGCCGGAGGAGCCGTTGCCCGATTCCTTCTCAACCCGAGAATGGCAATCAAGACCACCCTCTCCTATGCCAAAATTGGAGGTTCGACAGACCATATCAAGAACTTCTATCCTGCAGACCCTTCTGCCCCAGGAACAGAAACCTTGCATTTCAAAGCAAACAGCGGCTTGATTGATTTGAGCGCGCTCTATGAAATCAACTTTCTGCCCTATGGCTACACCCAGGGTTATCAAGGATATAAGCGGTTGGTGCCCTACCTGCAAATGGGTATGGGATTTTGCTATAGCACCAAAGGAAAAGCCTTTTCGGCCAACATACCGTTAGGCTTTGGAGTGAAATATAAGGTTGCACCCCGTCTCAACTTGGGATTGGAATGGCGCATGCACTTATCAATGAGCGATAAAATCGAGAACTTGGAGGCACCTTTAGGTATTGAAAGTTCAGGGTTCAAGAATAAGGACCATTATTCCTTTACCCTTTTGTCAATCACTTATGACCTTTCTCCACGCTGCCCCAACTGTAACAAGGATTAAGATTATGAACAGCAACAACAATTCACAGCAAGAGTCCGCCCTCGCAGCCAAACAGGAATGTTTGGAACAAGCTCGTCAAGCAGGCTTAGAATTAGATAGAATTCCTGCCCATGTCGCTATCATTATGGACGGCAACGGACGTTGGGCAAAAAAACGCGGTCTCGACCGTAGCATCGGACACCAGCAGGGAGTAGAAACCGTAAGAGAAATCACTACGGCAGCTTCTCGTCTGGGAGTAAAATACCTGACATTGTATACCTTCTCCACAGAGAATTGGAACCGCCCTGAAAAAGAAGTTGCTGCCTTGATGTCCCTCATCCTGACAGCGATGGAAGAGGAACTCTTCATGAAGAATAATGTCAGCCTCCGCATCATCGGACAGATTGACCGTCTTCCAGAAGTGGTACGCAAAGCCATCCTGGCCTTGCAGGAACGCACTTCTGTCAACACGGGCATGACCGTGGTCATCGCACTGAGCTATTCTTCAAAATGGGAAATCACTGAAGCCATCCGCCATATCTCTGAAAAGGTGGCAAAAGGCGAAATGCGTTCTGAAGATATCGACGAACAGACTCTCGACAAGGAACTTGCCACTTCCTTCATGCCTGATCCCGACCTGCTCATCAGAACCGGCGGAGAAATTCGTTTGAGCAACTATCTGTTATGGCAGTGTGCTTATTCCGAACTCTATTTCTGTGACACCTATTGGCCTGATTTCGACACACAAGCTTTCTTTAAAGCCATCGCCGACTACCAGTCGCGCGAACGCCGATATGGCAAGACAAGCGAGCAAGTAGCCGAAACTTCTACAATTGCACAATAATTAAATATGAAATATATCAACCGCACTCTTCTCTCAGCCTGTCTGGCTTGTGCTCTGGCACCAGCCGCTGGTATGGCTCAAGAGGAAGTACAAGTGAAACCTGAAATTACTTACACCGCAACCCACCCTACTTATGTGTTGGGCGGGCTGGCTGTTGACGGCATCCAAAATTACGATGAGAACTTGCTTCTCAGCGTATCGGGTCTGTCTGTCGGACAAACGTACGAAGTCCCGGGACCTGAAATCAGTGAGGCCATCAGAAGATACTGGAATCAGAAGTTGTTCTCTAACGTCAAAATTGAGGCAGACAGCATCGTTGGCAACAAGATCTATCTCCGCATCAAACTGACGGCCCAGCCCCGTATCTCCAGCATCAGCTATTACGGTGTGAAAAAGTCCGAGCGTGAAGACTTGGAACAGAAATTAGGTTTGCAGAAAGGTAATCAGATCACACCGAATGTCGTAGACCGCGCCAAAATCATCATCAAGCGTTACTACGAGGAAAAGGGTTTTAAAAATGCAACTGTAGACATCACCCAGAAAGAAGATGTCACCCACGACAACCATGTTCTCCTCGACATCAATATCGACAAGAACGAGAAGGTGAAGGTACACCGTATCTATATTACCGGTATCGACGACCCTAAACAGGTGAAGAAGTTGAAGCGTGCCATGAAGAAGACCCGTGAGAAGGGCATCGCAAACATCTTCAAATCCAAGAAATTCTTGCCTGAAAAATATGAAGAGGACAAGGGATTCCTGATTGACAAAATGAATGCCTGGGGTTACCGTGACGCGCTGTTATTGAAGGACAGCGTGGAAACTTTGGACAATTCACACGTCAACATTCATATTGACATGCGCCAGGGGCAGAAATACTACCTGCGCAATGTGGAATGGGTAGGTAATACCGTTTATCCTTCCGAAGTGCTCGACCGAACACTGAAGATGAAGAGTGGCGACGTATACAACCAGGAACTGCTCAACCAGCGTCTGAATATGGACGAAGACGCCATTGGCAAACTCTACTATAATAATGGTTACGTATTCCATTCTATCGATCCTGTCGAAATCAATATTGAAAAGGACTCTATCGACCTGGAAATGCGAATCAACGAAGGTCACCAGGCTACTTTCAATAATATCCGCATCGTCGGCAACGACCGTGTTTACGAAAATGTCATCCGCCGTGAATTGCAGACCAAACCGGGTGACTTGTTCAGCATGGATGCCATCGAACGTACCGTACGCGACCTGGCGAGCATGAACCAGTTTGATCCGGAAGCGCTCCAGAGCGAACTCTTCAAGAATATCAAGCCAGATGATGTCAGTGGTACAGTAGATATTACTTATCCGCTGGTAACCAAGGGCGGTGACCAGATTGAACTTTCTGCCGGTTGGGGACAGACGGGTATCGTAGGACGTATCGGTTTGAAATTCACCAACTTCTCCATGCAGAATCTCTTTGGCAAGGGTTCGAAGCGTGCCGGTTTCATCCCACAAGGTGACGGACAGACCCTCTCCTTGAGCGGACAGACCAACGGTACCTACTTCCAGAGTTACTCTCTCTCCTTCCTCGACCCATGGTTTGGCGGAAAGCGACCTAACCAGTTCTCTTTCTCCGTCTACTATTCCAAGCAGAGTGACGTCAGCTCCAACTACTACAATGACTACAACAACATGTACAACAGCTTCTACTCTGGCATGGGTACAAACGGATATTACGATATCTCCAACTACTACTCTCCAGACAAATACGTGAAGATGCTGGGTGCTTCCATCGGTTTTGGTAAACGACTCCGCTGGCCGGACGACTACTTCAACTTCATGGCAGAGCTTTCCTACACCCGATACATGCTGAAGGACTGGCAGTACTTCTTGATTACCAACGGTAACTGTAATAATATCAACTTGTCGTTGACATTGAGCCGTAACTCAACCGACCACCCGTTCTATCCACGTCGTGGTTCTGAATTCTTGCTCTCCGTAACGGCCACTCCTCCTTATTCTTTGTGGGATGGCAAAGACTACAAGAATCTGGCAAACAATTACCAAAGTGCCTCTTACCAGCGTGAAGCTCAGGAAAAATACCGCTGGATTGAATACCACAAATGGAAGTTGAAATTCCGTAACTTCACCGCGTTGGCAGGTGTTGTCAAGGCTCCAGTATTGATGACTCGTGCCGAATTCGGTATCCTCGGTTACTACAACAAGCACAAGCAGTCTCCATTCGAAACCTACTATGTCGGTGGTGACGGTATGTCAGGTTACTCCACCGGTTATGCTACCGAAACCATTGGTCTCCGTGGTTACGACAATGGTGCGCTGGCAGGTAACAACGGTATGAACGCATACGCCTACAGCCGTATGACCCTCGAACTCCGTTACCCTTTGATGTTGAAGGGTTCAACCAATATCTATGCGCTGACCTTCCTGGAAGGCGGTAACGCATGGGCCAACATCAAGGATTTCAACCCATTCGACATGAAACGTTCTGCCGGTGCCGGTGTCCGTATCCTCTTGCCTATGGTGGGCTTGATGGGTATCGACTGGGCTTACGGTTTCCAAAAGAATATCAACGGACGTCCTGCAGGTGGTGGCCAGTTCCACTTCATCATCGGTCAGGAATTCTAATAAAAGAAAAGTTTGGAGTGCGGAGGCAGTCCCTCACAGAAGGCTGCCATCCGGCTCCAAACCATTTTTTCACTCACCTAAAATTTATCGTATATGAAAAAGCTTTTTATTCTTAGCATGTTGCTCTGCACATTTGCTATCCAAGCCTCAGCACAGAAATTTGCCCTCATCGATATGGAATACATATTAGGCAATGTGCCTTCTTACGAACGTGCCAACGAACAGCTGAACCAGATTTCCAAGAAATGGCAGGCTGAAGTGGAAGCGGTCGACAATCAGGCTAAAACGCTTTACAAGAATTACCAGAACGAAGCTGTATTCCTCTCCGAACAGCAGAAGAAGGACCGTGAACAGGCCATCGTTGACAAAGAGAAGGAAGCTTCAGAATTGAAGAAAAAGTATTTTGGTCCGGAAGGCGAACTTTACAAGAAACGTGTGTCCCTCATCGAACCTATTCAGGAAGAAATTTACAATGCAGTGAAAGGTATCGCACAAAGCAAAGGTTTCCAATTGATTCTCGACCGTGCTTCGGACACCGGCATCATTTTTGCCTCTCCTTCCATTGACATCAGCAACGACGTTTTGGCGAAGTTAGGCTATTCCAATTAATTTGTTTATCTTTGCAGCCGTCTTAACTGAATAACACGAAACTATCTTATTTAGGTTCTGAAAAAATTAATAAAAACATAAAACAATGATTAAGAAGATTTTAATGTTGGTGCTTTTCATCGCACCGGTGAGCCTCGCAGCTCAGAAATTCGCTCATTTCGATTTCGAAGCAGTTATCACAGCATTGCCTGCTTACAAGACCGCTCAGACAGAACTCGAAACCATCACCAAGAAGTACGAAACTGACTTCCAGGATATGCAGAAGGAATTCCAGACAAAGGTTGAAAAGTACCAGAAGGAAACTACTGAACAGACTCCAGCCAACATCCGCCAGCGTCGCGAACAGGAATTGATGGAAATGCAGGAAAAACTCAAGCAGGCTTACGAAGACAACTCTAAGGCTATCCAACAGGAATCTATGAACAAATTGCAGCCTATCCAGCTCAAGGTTAACGAAGCAGTTAGCGCAGTAGCTAAGGAAGGTGGTTATGTATATGTTATCGATAAGGCAGCTTCTGGTGCAGCACGTATTTTCATCAACGAGTCTATCAGCGAAGACGTTACTAAGAAAATCATGAGCAAGCTTGGTATCAGCGCAACTGCTCCTGCAGCTAACAAGTAAACAAGAAGCAAACAAACTGACTCTTATTTTTCGTCTGACGGAGGTTTTATCCTCAATCAAGGACTCCAGACTCTGACCGTCAAACGACATTTAACCTTAATATTTGCGGTGCACCAAGTGACAAACTTCGTGCACCGCTTTACATTTACTGATGATGAAACACAACAAACATCTTTTGCTGTTTGCCTTACTCACCGTATTTACTCTAAGCACGACAGCTAAAAGAATCTCTTCCGATGATTATATTTTCCAGAGCGGCCCACTGGAAAATCCAACGCTCCAGATAGGTTCCCCTCAAAGTCAAACCGAAGTTACCGCCCAGGAAGCTTTGATGAAAGAACAACTCGAGCAGCTTCTACAACGTCCTTTCTTCCAAAAAACACAGGTAGGCATCAGCATTTACGACTTGACTACCCGGCAGCCCCTCTTCAATCATGGTCATCTGCAACGAATGCGCCCAGCTTCCACCATGAAGGTGGTTACAGCCATCACAGCCTTAGCCCAACTTGGAGGACATTACCAATATTCCACAAAAGTATATGCCAACGGCACACTCAACGGGGGAGTGCTCAAAGGCAACCTTTATGTTTACGGTGGATTCAATCCCCTCTTTGGTGAGGAAGACATGATGACATTGGTCAAAGACTTACAAAACAAGGGATTGAAAAATATACAAGGCGACATTATCCTCGACTACAGTTTCAAGGATAACGAAGAAGCCGGTTGGGGTTGGTGCTGGGATGATAAAAATCCGTCTTTGGTACCTCTGCTCTACAAAGGAAAAGCCAACTTCGGAAATATGTTGAACCAGTTTTTATTTAAGAAAAAAATCAGGGCCACAGGGAATGTCAAATACGAAAAAGTTCCCCGCTCAGCCCGTCTTCTGTTCAACCTTCAGACTCCGATAGACAGTGTGCTGAAGCCCATGATGAAACACAGCGTGAACCAGGCGGCTGAATCTATGTTCTATCAGATCGGTGCTCAATCCAAGAAACCATATGTAGATCGTAAAGTCGCAGCAAAATATATCAACCAGTTCATCGACAAGGAACTTCATCTGAACAGCGATCACTATCAAATTGCCGACGGCAGTGGATTATCATTATACAACTATGTCACCCCCGATTTGCTGGTGAAGCTGCTGGCCTACGCCTACCAGCACAAAGAAATCTACGACCATCTGTACGAATCGCTCCCCATAGCCGGCGAGGACGGCACCTTGAAAAAGAGAATGAAAGATACGACTGCCGAAAAGAATGTACGAGCCAAGACGGGCACACTCGATGGCATCAGTTCCTTGGCGGGATATGCAACCACCGCCAATGGTCATCAGCTCTGTTTTGCAATCATCAATGCGGGACAGGCTGACAACGACGAGGCACGGGACATCCAGGATGAGATTTGCCGCATTCTTACGGAATAAAAGCCACTCACACTGATGCGTTTCCCTATTGGCAACGCTCATTCACTTAAACAGACCATATTTATTTTCCCAAACACTTCCATATTCTATCTCCTGTCTGAAAAAGTTCGCAGCTGGAGATAGAATATTTTTATCTCCCTCATATCTAGTTCCCCAACTACAGAACGAGGAGCTTGTGAAGGAGTAGCAAAACGAGCATGGTGTCATCCAACAAAGTTCGTTCGTTTTATCACGTTTCTAAGTAATATTGACGGGTTTCCTATATAAATGGATTTCCACCGTAGTTTTATATTCGTACCATCGTGGTGGTACGTTTGTACCATCGTGGTGGTACGTTTGTACCA
>SAMEA104404106__coassemble_1168_pt1 | contig 21186 bp, 14 predicted proteins | sample SAMEA104404106__metabat2_high_PE_037 | metagenome-assembled genome bin SAMEA104404106 (sample SAMEA104404106) | Balaenoptera acutorostrata
CAGCCAGGAAGGCCAGTGCAAAGACCCACGCATGCAACGGTGCACGATAAGCAAAGGTGCTGTAATAATACTCCATCACGACGTAAGCGATGGGAACTGATACCACAAAACTGACAACCAGTATTTTCAGATAACGTGAATTGAACAGCTGAAGAATCTCCTCAACAGTAGCTCCATGCACGCGACGCACACCAATTTCTTTCTTTCGGAAAGCTGTTTCCAAGGTGAGCAGACCGATAATCCCCATGAGCGAGATGACGATGGCTACGAAGGTAAAGAGTGAGAGCAACTGTACCAGCTGCTGTTCCTTCCAATATCGCTGTCGGAGATTATCATCAAAGAAAGAGAGTTGCACCTCCTCCGTATTATATCCCGGCACCACAGCAGCGGTCACTTCCTTCAATACTTTCAGCAATTCGGCATACGTCACACCCGGCTGACTACGGAGATAGAGATAAGTCTGCGCTCTCCAAGGGTGCTTTCCGAAAACATAGAAAGCGAAGGGCTGGGTGGCATAGTTCAGTGGCTGGAAGGAGAAATCATTGCAGAAACCCACAATCTCCGTATCTCCCCGATGCCCGCTCACTTTATCATCCAGGGTCAAGCCGAAGCTGTTCTTGGCTTGCTGATTGAAAATCATCACACCGTTTTCTACTTCCTCATCCGAAGGCATAAAGTCACGTCCTTCCACGACATCGATTCCCATAAACTTCAAGAAATTGACTGATACCGGGTAAGAGGTAAAAGAGATGTTTTCACCTTTGAACTCACGTCCCCAATTCATGTGTCCGGTATTGACCAATGGGCCATCCGACCAGGCGATATCTTTGATTTCCTTCCTTTTCCGAAGTTCATTAGCAAACGTTTTCTGATTTTCTGCCGTTACGGGAGGGTAGGCATTGTAGAGATTCTCCTTGTCGAATCCCATATCGTAATGCATCATATACTCATACTGCAACTTGACAAAGACGGCGCTGATCAGGAAACCGAAGGTGACAACAAACTGAAAGCCTATCAGTCCGTAGCGGAACCATTTGCCACGCTGCACGCCGCCCATCGTACCTTTGAGTGCCAATGCGGGAGGAAACGAAGTGATATACCACGCCGGATAAAGGCTGGAGGCCAAAGTCATCAACAAAGCTACACTTACGGTAATGACGACAACGCCCATATGCTTTGAAAAGTCCAGCGGACAGCTCAAGAGTTGAGACAATGAGGAATCTTTCATCAAGAGTACCCATAAGCAAGAAAGGACAAAGGCCAAAAGGACAAGCACGCCCGACTCTGCCATAAAGCGGAACATCAAAGCACTGCGGGTGCTACCCAAAATCTTACGCGTATTGACGGTGCGCAATTTGGTAGGCACCTGCGCCATAAAGAAATTGACATAGTTAATCAAGGTTATCAAGAGAATCAGACAGGCAATTACAAAAAGCGTAATCGTCGTTGTTTTGTTTCCCGCACCCGGATAATTCTCTAATCTCTGATCATAATGCACTTCGGTCAAAGGAAACAGTTTGGGGCACGCTCTGTAAATGGTCGCATCTATTTCGGCTTGCGTAGGCTTTTCGGTCATCTCTGCCAGTTGTTTATCCACCTCTTCCTTAAAAAGATGGTAGAATCCCTTTTCCACTGCCGCTTTATCAGCGGGGTCTTTCAACTTGACAAAATAGTTGTAACTCCACTCACTTGCTGCATCCAAACCTTGATTTTCAAAATATCGGCAGGTCAGCACATCCACATTCCGGACATCACTGTTAGCAGAGAGATCTTTGAAAATGGCACAGACGGTTTGTGGTTCGTAGCTGTATGTTTCCATCCAAATGACATCCCCCAACCCGATATGATATTTTTGGGCGGCCGATTCAGAAATGGCGACTTTGGGTTCTGTCGCCATTCCCTCAAACGAACCGACAGCGGGTTCGAAACCCCACACCTGCATACATTTCGTGGTCAGTTCCATATAAGTCATCTGCACAGCATCTCCTTCCTTAGTCTGACCCATTTTCACCTTTACAGGTTGTTTCACGATGCGGCAGGCCCCGTAAGTATCTATCTGGGCAGCCGACGCCATACATTCCTCCGTATTGGGTCGGCTCAGACCGAACTGATATTTTCCCTCATCAAACCAGGACGTCGTTGCCGCCAGATAGATGCGGTCGGCATCCTTGATTCCCTTGTTGTAGTTATAGTCAAAATTCACCTGTACGAGGATGATGTAGATGGCCGCGAAGGCCACCGACATCCCCAGGAGGTTGAGCCATCCGGCTCCTTTCAATAGTTTCAATATAGATTTCATAATCATCATTCATTAGTAATAGATTCAGCCGGATTGGTGGCTGCCGCCTTGTAACAGCATAAGGTGACGGTGAAGACCGTAATGAAAAGCACGGCCAGGAATGCCAAGGCAAATACCCACCAATGGAGGGGTGCATGATAAGCGAACGTGCTGTAATAATAATCAGCAATAAAGTAGCTCACCGGTGCAGCGACAACAAAACTGACAAGAAGGATCTTCAGATATCGCTGGTTGAAAAGTTGCAGAATTTCTGATACGGTGGCACCATGTACTCGTCGTATACCGATTTCCTTACGGCGGTAGTTGGTTTCGAAGCGCAACAGACCGACAACGCCCGTCAGTGAAATAATGATGGCAAGCAAAGCAAAGAGTCCGATTAACCGAACAAGCTTTTCTTCCTTCTCATATTGTGCACCCAGTTCTTTATCGAAGAATTCTAGGCGAACCTTTTCGGGATCCATTTCAGGTACACTTGCAACGGCTTGCTTCAATGCTTGAAGGACATCCTGATAAGTTGCACCAGCTGTGCTGCGGAGATAGAGATGCTTCGGTGTACGGAAAGCGTCTTTACCCTGAACAAAGAAGGCAAAGGGACCACCCGTTTGCTGTAAGGGTGTAAACTTGAAATTTTCACAGAAACCGGCGATGTTGTTCTTTTCGATAAAGGGTGCCGGCACTTTATCTTCCAATGTGAGTTCGAATTGTTTACGGGCTTCCTCATTGAAAATATAGGTACCCACTTCACTCCGTTCATCATTTTTACAGAAATCACGTCCTTCCGTGATGCCAATATCCATAAAATTCAAGAAGTTATAGGAAACGAGGTAGCAATTAAATTCTATGTTTTTATCCTTGAAATCCATACCCCAAGTCATGCGTGAAGTTCGAACCAATGAACCGTCACCCCATGCCAGGTCTCGAATAACGGGATTTTGTTTCAGACTGGCTTCTATATTGGAATTACAGAGTGACGAACCGCGATAGGAGGCAGTAAACAGATTTTCCTTATTAAAGCCCATGTCATAGTTCATCATGAATTGATATTGGTTCCAAAGAAAGAGTGTACAGAGCAGAAAGGTCAACGTAATGAAGAACTGGAAACCCACCAGCGTGTGGCGGAACCAGTTGTTACCGTTACTCTTTCCCATATTTCCTTTCAGTGCCAGTGCCATCGGGAAGGAAGTGACGTAAAAAGCCGGGTAGATACTCGAAACCAAAGTCACGAACAGGGCTGCAGAAACAGTGACAGCTACCACAAACAGTTGCTTGCTGAAATCCAGCGACCCACTCACCAATTCACCATACCCCACTTCTTTGAAAACCAATATCCAAACGATAGCCAAAAGGAGGGACAACAGAACGATGCAACCCGATTCGCCGAGGAAACGGAAAATCAGTTGAGAACGGGTACTGCCCAAAATCTTACGCGTATTCACCATCTTCAATTGGGTCGGCACCTGGGCGAGAAAGAAGTTGATATAGTTGACCAAGGTAATGAACAAGATCAATACGGCTATGAGAATTAAAACACCGGTCGTGGTCGGGTTTCCACTGTATTCATATTCCTTGAATTGCGGATGGAAGTACATATCCTTTATAGGAATCAACTTGACGCTAATGTGCTGGAGACGTTGCTGAAAATCTTGTGGATATCCCCCTTCGCCTTGACTGATTTTATTCTGATAATACTTTCTCAGAGTGGCAGTAGCTTGCTCTTCAAAGCCCTTTCTGTCATCGGCATGACGCAGTTTAATCCAATGGATGAAACTCCATTCATTATCATTGTCATAACATACTTTTTCGAGTCCCGCGAAATGAACGAGATCAGTTCGCCCCATCGCACAGTTCTCAGGAAAATCCCGGTAAATGGCACGGATGACATAGTTTTCATCCTTTGACGAGGTCAGCACATCTCCCAATCCTAACTGCAAACGCTTAGCAGTGGAAGCACTGACAGCTGCGCCGTTATTCGTATTCATGTCATCGAATGCACCAGATTCCAGTTGGAATCCCAATACATCAAGCATGGAATGAGTGATTGCAGTAGTACGAATAGCAACTTCTTTCTGATGCTCCCGCCGTCCGATTTTCATTAACGTTTCGATTCCGTCCAAACCGTTGGACCATGAAATTCCATAATTTTCGACAAAGGGAGATTCATCCAGCAAGGCTCTACCTAAGGGGCGGGACAGATTAATTTCGGTTTCATCGTTTTCACAAAAGCTGACGATATACAGACGGTCCACGTCTTTGAGTTTCTTATTATATCCAAAATCAAAATTCACCTGCACCAGGATGATGTAGATGGCCGCGAAGGCCACCGACATCCCCAGGAGGTTGAGCCATCCGGCTCCTTTCAATAGTTTCAATATAGATTTCATAATCATCATTCATTTTTCAAAGACAACACCGGATTGGCGTAGGCTATCTTCAGGCAATTCATAATAACCACAACGATGACCAAGAGCACAAGCACGAGGTCGGCACCGAGGAAATACCAGAGGCTGAGGTCGGACTTAATCGGGAGCTGTTCCAAGAAGAGGTCCGCTACATAGTAGGCGGCTGCGTCTCCCAGGATGATAGCGACGAGCAGCAAACGGGAAATGTCCTTCACAAACATCCCGATGATTTCGGAGACAGTCGCGCCATTGACCTTGCGGATGGCAATCTCCTTACTACGACGCAGGGCTTCCTCACGGAGGTAACCAATGAGACCCATAAAGGCGATGACAATAGAGAATACGACGCCGACAAGGATGGTGTTACGGATTTTCAGATAATCATCATAGAGATGTGTCAGTTCCTCTTTATAGGATTTCACTTCCAAGGTCCTGCCTGCAATACAATCCGCCAACACGGCATTAATCTTTTGCAAGGTCTCGGGAGATTCGTCCTTCAGTTTGAGGAGGATATAGGGCATATACTCCTCCTCGCTCACAAAAAGAATGTTGGGACGAGTTCGACCAGACAATCCACCCAGACAATAATCGGAATAAACGCCCGTAATGGTATAAGGCGGACGGTTGCCGTCACAGTGCTCCGTGATATAAATCTCCTTGCCGATGGCTCCATCGCTCCAGTCGACAAAGTCCTTCATTTTCTCCACAAAGCTGCTGCTCACCATCACTTCATAGCCCGGCTTTGCCAGACGTCCTTCTAAGAGCGGTATCTCAAACAAATCCAAGAATCCAGCTGTCGCACCATATTGATCGGCGACATTGAACAATGAACTGCGGGTATCATTAGGCAAAAAGATGTTGTTGCCACTTGCCCCAGTCATTGGAATTCCATAGGAACGTTCAATAGCTGCTATCCCTGGCAAGGTTTTCAACTGGGCAATGCAGCGCTCGCGTTCAGCATCATCGACACCACGAGTGTGAACAAAATACAATTGGTCGTATTTGTAACCAGGGTCGGTATGGAGTACCTGCTGATACTGCACATTGAGTACCCAGAGCAGGCTCAACAGAAAGACGTTGATGACAAATTGGAAAGCAAGCAACGCTAATTTCCAATGGCGCTTGTTGGCGGTATAATTGCGAAAGACCACGCTGACAGGGACACGTGTATAGAGATAGCCGGGTATCAGCACGGAGAGCACTGACAACAATACCAGTACGCCGACCAAGACTATGAGGGTCTCGGGGATAAAGAGAGAGAGTAACTTCACGTCCATCAGTTCTTCAATCAGCGGCTGAGCTGCCCAAACGAGCAGTGCGGCCAAGAGCAAAGAACAAGTGAGTGTCACGGCGGTTTCCTTTATCAGCATCAGGTAGATTTCGCGACTTCCAGCACCGTAGCATTTCTGTACACCGATTTCCTTGGTCCGCTTCACCATCTCCGAAATGGAAATCAGACTGTAGTTCATCAAGGAGACAAACAGCAGGATTACGGATACGATGGAAAGTATCAGCATCAGATTCTTCACGAAGGTATCGGAGGTATGCAACTTGCTGAAGGGCGTCAGATAATAACGGATGGACGAATCTTCCTTTTCCATCTCTTCCAAAGGCTGATTCTTTTCCTGCATCAGACGGATGGGTTCTTTCAAAGTGGCAGCCTCAACTCCCGCTTGCAATTTGACATAACCCTGATAGCGGTCATTGCCCAGCCAGTTGCCGGTACTTTCTTTCGGATAGGCATTCAGCGACAGCAGCACGTCGTAATGCAGACTGCCGTTGTCGGGGAAATCCTCGAAGACACCACCAATGGCCATCCGCAGATTGGGCTGTTCTTCATTATAAATCAGCATGCCCACGATACTGTCCAACGGGGCGATCCGCTCGGCAAAGCTGCGGCTGACCATGACCTGTAAATTCTCTCCCAATACCTTGTGGGGATCGCCCACGAGTATCGGACGCTTAAAGACATCGAAGAAGCAACTGTCGGCCAAGGCGAAATCGCCGGTGATGACGGACTTATCAGGCAAGACATACTTGTCGGTCTCAAAATAGAACGTGGTACGCGTAGCACATTCCACACCGGGAACATACTGCTTGAAACCGGGTGCCACCGCCCCGCTGACTTGTCCGTAATCCCTCTCATCTCCCCGCTGCGAATATTGGGCTTTTATCTTGTAAATCCGCTCAATGTCTTGATAGAAATTATCGTAGGACGACTCGAAGCAGACTTTGGCGATCAGCACAAAACTGATGGCAATGCCTACGCCCAAGGAGAAGACTTTCAATGCAAATTCTTTCTTTTTCATTATCCTGAAAGGTTTAATTCCTCAATAAAATTGATGAGGAGCATGATCCTATCTCATATAGATTCAGATAAGTGGTCATTCAACCCAAAGAGTCTTGCTCTACTCATTTGCTCTACTTAAGGGTAGATATCAGACTCTTCGGTTGAAATCGTGTGTAACCTTAATCTAAAATCTAATGAATTTACTACTAATGAGAGCGGTTTCTACAGCTCGTTTCTGACATCGCCCACAATACGTCCATCGAAGAGGTTGATGGTGCGTTGGGCTACAGAAGCATCCTTCTGGGAGTGGGTCACCATCACGATGGTGGTGCCTTCGGCATTGAGTTCGTTGAGCAGGTCCATCACTTCCTTACCGTTCTTGGAATCGAGATTACCCGTAGGTTCATCGGCGAGAATCAACTTGGGATTGGAAACCACGGCACGGGCAATGGCCACACGCTGCTGCTGACCACCAGAGAGCTGCTGCGGGAAATGCTGGGCGCGATGACTGATGTTCATACGCTTCAGAAGTTCTGTGACGCGCTCCTTGCGTTCCTTCGCTCCAATCTTGAGATATTTGAGCGGCAGTTCCACATTCTCAAAGACATTGAGTTCGTCAATCAAATTGAAACTCTGGAACACGAAACCGATGCTGCCCTTACGGAACTTGGTGCGCTCACGCTCCTTGAGTCCGGCCATCTCCTGTCCGAGCAGGGTATAGCTGCCATCTGTCGGGTTGTCCAACAAACCGAGGATATTCAACAAGGTGGACTTGCCGCAGCCGGAAGGTCCCATAATGGCTACGAATTCTCCTTCCTTGATTTCAAAGGATACCTGATTCAATGCAACGGTTTCTATTTCTTCGGTACGGAATACCTTACTCAATTCATTTACTTTAATCATGACTTTTCGTTTTTTTATTATGATACAAATTTAATATTTCAATAGGTTATGGTTCAAGAGTCACCCTCTAATTTCTCTATGCAAATCTCTAATCAGAAACAATCTCTCTTCCCTCTTCCCTAATCTCTAATCAAAATGAGTCTTTCGTTCTCTCCCAAATTTTCATAACCCGAGGTAATGACTTTTTCTCCAGGCTCCAGACCTTCGAGGATCTCGTAGTATTTCGGGTTCTGCCGGCCTATACGTATTTCACGCTTATAAGCTTCACTGCCATCGGCATTGAGCACATAGATCCACTTGCCTCCCGTTTTCTGATAGAAGGTGCCACGTGGAATCAGGATGGCTTGTTCGGGCTGGCCCAATTGAAGATTGAGGTAATAAGTCTGTCCGGCGCGGATATTCTCCGGTTGTGTCCCCCGGAACTTGAAATCGGCTTTGAACTTACCCTCACGGACTTCGGGATAGACCTTGCGGATGACGGCCTCAAAAGAAGATTCCTGACGGTCAAAGCGGGCTTTCAGACCAGGTACGACGCGGTCAATATAGTGTTCGTCAAGCTGCGCTTCAATTTTATAACTTCCCAACTGATGGATTTGTCCGATTTTGGCACCGGCACTGAGGGACTGTCCCAGGACTACATCCAGGAGTCCCAATTCGCCTGCCACCGGCGCTTTGATAACCAGGTTTTCCTTCCGCTCCCGGATCATCTGCATATTGAGCCGCATATTGTCCAAGCTCTCCCGCATCTGCCGGATTTCCACACTGCGATAGAGACTGTCCTGTACCGCCCGCTCACGAACCAACTTGAGGCGGCCTTGTGCCAGTTCGTAATCTTCTTTGGCACGCAGATAATCTTCACGAGCGATGAGACGTTCATTATAGAGCGACTGCTGGGAAAGATAGGTACGGCGGCTGCGCTTCACTTCCATAGACAACTGCAGACACTCCTGACGAACACTCAGACGCTGCTGCTCCATAGAGATCATCGTGTTGCGGAGAATGTTTTCCTTCTCAGCCAGGTCGGCTTCGGAATTTAAAATTTGCATGTCAAGACGTTCATTGGTCAAACGCAGAATGGGATCGCCCGGATGCACCCTGGTACCTTCTTCAATAAAGATTTCCTGCACGACGCCGTCCTCCAACGGACTGACCTGGATGGTCGTCATAGGCTGCACCTGCCCACTGACACGGATATAATCGTTGAACTGTCCCTGGGTAACCTCACTGACAGTCATACTAGTGGTGTTCACTCGCAGAGTACTTACATTGTTCCGCAACAAGAGGTAAGCGACAAAGACCAGCAAAAGTGCAACCAACACATACGGAATGGCGCGTTTACTGAAAACCAACCTCCACCCTTTTTTCTTTTCTAATTTTCTATCCATATTTAATATTGTTGTTCAAGATAAGATTGTCCATTATAAAAATTCACTACGCTCGATTTCAGTCGGTATTGCAACCGGGCATCCAGCCATTCGGCACGGGCATGGAGCCAGGCGTTGGCTACCGTCTGATATTCTACAGGAGAAATCAGTCCCTGCTCAAACTTACGTACATGGAGACGATAGGATTCTTCTTGTGCCTTGAGACGTCTGTCAGCCAGCAATACAGCGGACCGCGCCCCTTCTCTCTCGTGTACAGCACGGGCGACTTCGTTCTCTATGTCTTTGAGTGTCTGACGATAGCCGATACGCGCATTCTCAAGTTCATTCCTTTTGCGCCGCAACTGTGACTGGCGGCTGAGACGGTCGTAAATGGGAATGGACAAACTGAGTTGCACATATTCTCCCCCATTGTTATGAAATTGACTGGAAAAAGAGGGAGCCTGATAGTCTTTTCTCCCCGGATAGGTGTAAATACTGGTGGACCATCCTCCTTGCAGGGATAGCGAAGGCAAAAACTGCCCCTTTGCATTTCGTAAGGCATACTCGGCCTGCTCCACTCGACCCTGAGCCAACAATGCGGTTGATTGGTATTGCTGGGCATAAGCGACCACCTCGTTCAAGGTTTCTGATGAAGTTTCTGAAAGGGACAACGCCGGAAGAAGATGACTTTCTACCTCCAGGACCAAACTATCCTGCATCGGCCATAACATGATAGCTTTCAAATCGAGAAGGGAGGATTCTTTCTTATTGTTGCAGTCGACCCATTGAGATTCCCGTTCCGCCAAATCGGCTTCCACCTGTGCGACATCGGCATATCCCTTTTGTCCCAGTTCATATTGTTTCGTTATCAGTTCCATATTTTTTCTTGCGGTAGCGATTTGTTCACTGATGACCTCTGACATTTGATTTTGGAAAATGACATTGTAGTAGGCTTGCATCACAGAAAGACAGATTTCATCATCCAACTGTTGACTTTCGGACAAGCCCATGCGCACCGCCACTTTCGCAATCTTGATCCGGTTGATGGCCGAGAAACCATCAAACAAGGACAATCCGGCACTCACAAAATAGCCATTACTAAAGGACGTCGTACTGATATAGGAGTTGGTCTCGGGGTCGATAGTACGTCCAAAATTGGTAAACGCATTGGTACCCGCCGATACTGAAGGGGTAAAGGCCTGAAGAATGGCGTCACGCCGTTGCAAAAGGAGATTTTCCTGATGGTTGAGTTGTATTTCCTTCTTCGTAGAATATTTAAGGGCATATTCCATGCATTCCTTCAAACTCATATTTTGCTGAGCATGAAGTGTAAATGCTCCCATGAGGGATAGTATACAGAAACTCGTCAATTTATTTTTCATATTATAAACCATTGAATGTTTACTTTTAATGTTGCAACAAGCATGCCATTCTCGTATACATCTGATTTATATAGGGTTATAATTTTCTTGAAAATAAAAAAGTGTAAAGAAACTTTACACTGCTGTAAAATTACTTTACACTGATATCCTTAACAGGAGAAATTTTCCCCAAGATACGGGGGCATTGTTATTCTAAATAGAAAGATATTCTTAGTCTCCCTAAATGATGAACAACTCGCATCGATCCTCATAGGAAAACACCTTTAAAAGCTTGAAAGACATCCAACTCCTCTGACAAGGAGAAAGGCGAATACCTGAAACCAACAAGTTATCGGAATGAATCCACATGATACCGAAGATTTTTATGGAGGGAGGAGTTTTACATATAAGGAAGAAGCTCGGCCGACTGAGCGCTACCGGATTTATGTAAACAAATCACCCATAAAAAATCGATAGAAGTCAATAATAAAAACAAAAGGTAAAATGAATTTTGACTAATTATCGGTTCATATATATATCCAATAGGCTGTCGCACAAACGCATGTCTTGTCGTCTGTGTACTGTGCCCTCCCTCAATGACGTTTGCAGGAGGAAATCAGGTCAACGTACTGTAATACCCTAATTTATAGAATTTCAATAAACTCAAGGAAGGATGACCACTCACCAGATTCTTATGGATCAGTGGACGGAAGATATGGTATATAAGATGGACCAAAGGCAAGAGATGGTACGACTGGAGCTTTCTCTGCAAACACACCAAAGCCGAAGCAGACTGCATAGGTTCGCCAAGCCGACGGAGCACACGCAGACTCGTCTCTATTTTCTCCAAATAGATGGCACTCGGATCGATTCCGTTATGAATAAGGGGATTGTCGATATGGCATACCTTATATCCTCTTTTCTCTAATACAACGCCCATCAAAGCATCTTCATAACCATACTCGGTACAACGTTCGTCAAACTGTACACTTTCAAGAACACTACGATGAAAAAGTACATTGAATGTTGTGAAATAGGTATAGGGATGGGCATTTCGATATTTCACGCCCCGATGCTTCTCCGCCGCCTTCTCATAAAAATAACGCAATTGTCCACCAGAAGGACATGCTGGCAGATTTCTCAAAGCCCCGCAGACGATATCAGCTATATCGCGATTTTTCCAATAATTCTCTACAAAGTCATCTGTACATACCAATGCATCACAATCAATGAAAACCAGATAGGGATATTTGGAAAGAGAGGCCAGATAATTGCGGATTTTCGCCCTACCCAAATTCTTTTCCAAGGGATAAAAATGACAATAACTATGTTCTCGCATCCATTCATAACAAGCGACAAACTCTTTGCGCGGAGAAGCGTCATCGGCCACAAGTATTTCAAAGTCAAACTCGTATTGCTGTTGTGCCTTCAAACTCTCACATTGTTTCAACAGAGCATGCACTAAAGAAGAGCAATCAAAATTGTATGTCGGAATAAGAATAGATAGCATAAGTATAAGTCTATTTTTTGCAAATATACGTTATTTTGCGTCACTTTCGCTAACTGTAGTTTACAAAAATTCCTCAAATACAATACAACTAAGCATTTTTGTGCTGAACAACATATTAAATCATAAAAAAATTGTAACTTTGCATAAGAAAATCAATACTTTACGATAAAAATTCATTCATTTATAAAATAATAAAGCACTATGTTAAATGAAATCGCTGGCGAAATCGCTGGAAAAATTTGGGAAGCTTTAAACGAGAAAGGCGAACTTAAAGGTAAGGACTTGAAAAAAGCAGCTAAGGTAAAGAGTGAAAAAGAGCTTTATCTCGGTCTTGGCTGGTTGTTGCGTGAAGACAAAATCAATACTGCAGCAGCAGATAAGGACATTTTGGTATCTCTGAAGTAATACTTACTTACGGTAACCAAAATAATCCGGTAAATATCTTCGTATATTTATCGGATTATTTTTTTGTATCTTCCCTATCCTTCTTTTTTAGAGCATGTGGTTGAACATCTGCATGTAAAATTTGTAGATAAGACATTCTACAAAGAATGACAAAGACTCAAGCTCACTTGAAAACTATGGCATAATAAAAAGCAATCCCTTCACACTGCTACCTCCTTCAGAGAAAATTCTGCCAGCAGAAGCAGTCAGAGAGGATGTTTTGTCCGAAAATCCAAGAAACAAACTGTCTGTACAAGATAAGATAAAGGCTCCCGGTAACTACATATCGAGGTTTCAAAAATGGTCTCCTTGTTCTAATATTTATGATGAATCAAAAGTGCCCTATTACTCATATAGCCTATTCATTGATTCTTCTTGTAAGAAAAAAACGCACCTGTTGATAAGTATTCGTCAACAGTTTTTTTGAAAGATGAACTGCTCAATATCGATTAAGTTCTGTATTAGATGCATTAAAGTACAGTGTAGCATCTCGTCATGATGCAGTTTATTATAAGTTTGGAAGTTGAATTACCAAACTTCTAATATTCATGCCGAGCATACGCAATAAAAAAGTCCGGCAGAATAATCTGTCGGACCTTCGTATATAAATGAGATACTTATTATCTGAAAATCAAGATACCCAAGCTGATCAAAACTGAGCTGACTGACAACCAAGTTGAAATTGAGCGGACGCTGTTATCATTGTTGGTTGACTGACCCATCTTCACCTTGTTTGGCTCTACATATACCACATCATTCTGATGTAAGTTGTAAACCGGTGAACTCAAGATGTCCTTGGAACGTATATCTACATAATATGTCTTAGCTTCATTACCCTCTTGACGGATGACCATGATACGATCGCGACGAGCAGTCATATTCAAGTCGCCTGCTTCACCCAAAGCTTCCAAGATAGTAATGTTGTCACGATTGACAGCAACACGACCTGGCTTCTGTACATCGCCCAAGACAGTGACAAATTGATCGTAAGCACTTACTGTGACAACCGCATCACGAAGCTGTTCCTTGCGCAATGCTTCCTGAATAAATTCTGAGGCCTGGCCACGTGTCTTTCCCATGACATTAATACGACCTAATGTAGGAACATCGATACAACCATTTTCATCTACCGTATAAAGGGCAATTTGGTTTGAATATGAACGCGTTGTAGAACCAGCCTGCATGGTCACAATTGGCAAGTTGAACTGCTGAGCCAACAATGGAGTAGCGCTACTCGTTACAATAACAGAAAGTTTATCGCCTGGCTGGAATGTCAAAGGTTCGATAACCTGTGTTGGAATCTGTGCACTAGTTTGCGCATCTTGGAAATACAAAACTTTCTCACGGGTCTTGCAAGAAGACAATACGAGAAGAGCTGTCGCAATGACTACTAAGAATTTATTCATATTAAAAAAAATTATTTCTATATAATTTTGTGAATGTCGGCTCAATGGGCTAACCTAAACATAATTAGGCTTTTTCGTTCTGCAAAAGTAATACATTTATTTTAAATAATCTTATTTTGCTTTTAGAAATAAAAAACAAAGTGATAAATCAAGCTTTTTGTTGCGTAATATTTATATTAATTAACTCATCAGAGACAGTATCTGACGCATATCAACCTTTCGAATGGTAAAACCCGATAAAAAATGCGGAGATTCCCGATTTAACAAGAACCTCCGCAACTATATAATCAAGTGCTATTTCTAATTACTTTTCTGCTGCTTTCTTTGCAGTAGTCTTCTTTGTCTTAGCAGGTGCTTTCTTTGCTTCCTTTGGAGTCAACTTAGCCAGCATGTTCTGCAACTTAGCAATTTCCTTATCCTTCATCTGAAGTTCGTCACCCTGATTCTTGATGGTTGTCAAAAGCGAGTTCAATTCTTCATTGTCGATTTCTGCCGGATAGAGATTGTTTACTCTGGTAATGAAGTCACCCAAAATATTCATATAATTGGTGAATGCATCGTATGGAGAGTCATAGATACCGCGGTATCCACCGTAAGAATTAGGCTTTGTACTCATGAAACGAAGGTTGTTGGATGCCTGGAGATAGTCCCAATCCTGCATCAAACGACGGTCGCGACAAATACGTACACGGTCAGCAACACTATAGAGTTTGTTGATAGCTTCCTGCTGCATCACATTACCCAACCACGGAGACAAGTCTCTTTCTTCGTCAACCCAAGAAGTTGGATATTCAACATTCAAATCGCCACAAGACTTAATCTTTGAGCAAATTTCAGAAGGAGTTGAGAAGATAATGCCGCGCTGTCTCAATTGTTCAGGCAAAGCCTTCATGAATTCGAGAATATTGGAAGACAATGGCTGGAAAATACCCAGGGCACAAAGTTCCATGAATATATTGATAACCTGTTCTTCTTCTGGCAACTGAGCAATCCAGTTTGCATAATTGTCAGCGAACAAAGGATATTCACTCCATGAAGAGTCATTGAAACGCAAACTGATGTCTTCTGACAAACTATGATCGCGAAGCAGCAACTTCAAGTTTGGATTGCGATTGCAATTGTATACAAAATGCGGACTCTTCCAACCCAGGACATGCTTAGCACCTTCTGCCAACATACCCTTGAAGCCCATATTGCCTACCAATTCACCGATTTCATCGGAATAGATCAAGCAAGAGTTTCTAAAGACCTTAGGCTGCTGACCAAAGAGCGATTTAATCTTTTTGCAAAGACGATCAACTTCTTCTACAAAACATTCAGGATTCTTCAATGAAGAGAAACCGTGAGAATAAGGCTCTGCCAAGAATTCTACACAACCGGTTTCATTTAACTTCTGCAAAAGTTCAATGACCTGTGGTGCATGATTTTCCAATTGTTCGATAGCACAACCGGATAATGAAATGGCACATTTGAAGTAATCGCCATAACGTTCTGCCATTTCAATCAAGGCATTCAAAGCAGGAACGTAAGAACGATCAGCGGTTTCAGTTATAGAGCGCTCGTTTTCGTAATCGTCGTAGTAGTAATGATCGGTACCTATATCGAAGAAACGATAACGCTTCAAGTGAATATTCTGGTGAATTTCGAAATATAAACAAACTGTTTTCATAATATTCGTGGCATTATTTATTGTAATTTTCTATTACCTTGTCATAACATTTGCGGATACGTTGTCCCACTTTTTCCCAAGTAATCTGGTCAACTTCCTTCTTACCCTCTTCTTGTAAATACTTATACAAACCTTCGTTCGTACAAATAGAATACATGGCATCGGCCATAGCATGAATATCCCAATAATCTGTCTTGATACATTTACTAAGGATTTCCGCACAACCACTCTGATAGCTGATAATTGAAGGCACACCGCACTGCATAGCTTCCAATGGTGAGATACCAAACGGTTCACTAACCGAAGGCATAACATAAACATCACTATCACGGAATGTTTCATAAACTTGCTTACCCTTCATAAAACCTGGGAAGTGGAAACGATCGGCAATACCACGCTGAGCAACAAGTTCAATCATATCATTCATCATATCACCTGAACCTGCAAAACAGAATCTGATATTACGGGTACGCTGCAAAACCAAGGAAGCAGCTTCTACGAAATATTCAGGACCCTTCTGCATGGTGATACGACCAAGGAATGTCACTACTTTTTCCTTTCTCTCATGAGCAGGACGACGCTGTGCGACAATTTGCTGCACCTCGTCAGACAATGGATATACAGCATTGTGCATGGCAACACACTTGGCCGGATCCTGATGATAATGATTGATAACTGTCTGACGTGTCAATTCACTCACACACATGATACAGTCAGCATGGTCCATACCGTCCTTTTCAATACTATAAACGGTAGGATTCACATTACCACGGCTACGGTCAAAGTCGGTAGCATGAACGTGAATAACCAATGGTTTTCCTGATACGTTCTTTGCATGTATACCAGCAGGATAAGTCAACCAGTCGTGAGCATGGATGATGTCATAGTCCTGCTGACGGGCAATAACACCAGCTACAATAGAATAGTTATTGATTTCTTCATAAAGATTCTGAGGATAACGTCCAGAAAATTCAATACATCCCAAATCATTTGTAGCACGATAGTTGAAATCGGCATAGATATGGTCACGCAATGCAAAATACTGTTCCGGAGTCATTTTAGAACCCAAACGCTGCTCTACATATTCACGGCTGACGTCCTTCCAAACAATTGGAGTTTCGTTCAAACCGATAATATTCATAAAGCTTTTATCTTCATCACCCCATGGCTTAGGAATACAGAAGGTAATTTGCATATCAGGTTGTTTGGCTAACCCCGCAGTAATACCATAACTGGCAGTACCTAGTCCACCCAAAATATGAGGAGGAAACTCCCATCCAAACATTAATACTTTCATAGGTCTATTTTTTTGTAGGAACAACGGAGATGAGTCCGTTGTTCTGTTACTTAAGGTTAGTCTTCTTCAATTTTATATTTCTCAAGCAAACGCAAAGCGCGAAGGATACCACTTACATTCATTGCGAAAGAGATAGCACCACGACCGCTGAAACGAGGGTTACCATCGAAAAGTTCTGGAATTGTACCTACACAATGGTAGAACAACTCTTCCTCGAAACCAATCAACTGACGTTCTATATAGTTGACTCCGCTCATCTTGTAAACGCGCAAATAAGCTTCCAGATAGAAACCTGTCAGCCATGGCCAAGCAGTACCCTGATGGTAGGCATAATCACGCTGGATCTGCTGTCCTACATACATCGGATTGTAACCGCCGCTCTTTGGGGAGAGTGAACGGATACCCTTCGGAGTAACCAATTCTTTCGTACAAATATCCAAAACTCCCTTACGCTCACGAACATCCAATGGAGAGAAGTCAAGTGCGATAGCAAACAACTGATTAGGACGTACGCTCCAATCCATCATCTGACCATCCACATAGTCCAAAAGATATCCGTACTCATTTAAGAATACCTTCTTGAATGAATCACCCACCTTTTCGGCTTCTTCAGCACAACGTTCCATCAGAGCATTGTCGGCTTCATCTTCTGATTCTGCGAGGATCTGTTCAAAGAACTTCAATGCATTGTACCACAAAGCATTGAATTCAACAATATAACCGGAGCGTGGAACGATAGGCTTTCCATCAACAGTTGAATTCATCCACGTAATGGCGCGTTCCTTTCCGTCACTGTAAAGCAAACCGTTTTCCTTGACCTGGAGATTGGTATGCTTACCTGTCCAGATGAAATCCATGATTTCCCGGATCAAGTCACCGTATTTTTCGTAACATTTGCGGCGTGAAACATACTTAGCATATTTCTGCAAGCTCCAGATAGCCCATAACAAGGTATCCGGCTGCTCCATTTCATAGATGTCCACAGAAATAGGCTCTTTATTGATATAGTTCCGGATGGCCTTTGAGGCAGTTTCCATATAGCCTTCAAATTTGTCCGCCTCACCAATGGAGAGCGTCAAACCAGGCAAAGAAATAAAGGCATCACGAGCACGGCACTTAAACCATGGATAACCCGCCAGGATATACTCTTCTTCACCCTTCTGTACATGGAACTGATGCGCAGCGTTTACCAAGCAATGATAAAAACTGTCACGTGAATCAAGACTGGCAATCTCATCTGCCATAATTGATTCATACTGTTCTGGAGATTTTTCACGAAGTGAGGCTGTAAACACGATGCTTTCGCCCTTTCTAATAGGCATTTCGAAATAACCGGGAACCAGCAAGTCCTCAGTTTCTCCGTAACCACGTTCACGTTCCTTCGGATAATCAAGTCCACGATACCAGTCGGGCTGATAATGGAATTCATTAGCAACGTTAGTCTGCATGTACAAATCAGGATATCCCTCATACATGCGCATCTTGATACCATTCTCTACCGCTTCATAACCGGTATTAGCCATGCTGTTTTCGTGAGTCCACTGACGTACACTACGGAATGCCAAGAATGGTTTCAGACGTAATGTGGTTTCTGAATGCGCTTCCAGCAAAGTATATCTTACAAAAAGGCGGAAACGGTCAGTACGGAAAATAATTTCTTTCTTCAACAACACGCCGCCGATACGGTAAATCCATGTCGGCACTTTCTCCCACTCAAAGCTGACAATGTACTTATGTCCCTTAGGACTATAATTGTCACCTTGATACTTGTGCAAACCCAAATTGAATTCAGCACCATGCTGAATCACGGTTTCGTCGAGCGATGAAAGCAAGACGTGGTTCTCGTCATCCAACTGAGGAACGGGAACAACTAACAAACCGTGATATTTTCGAATATTGCAACCTACCAATGTTGTAGAACAATACGCACCAGACTTATTTGTGATCAGCATTTCCTTGTAAAGGGAATCCTGCAAGTTCGTCATTTGCGTTTTGTCAAATCGTAAATAGCACATAGTTTTATGATTATAAGGTTTCTCATTCTTATCTCCTCCGTCACCAACGTGACAGCGCTTACCCCACAAATCCAAACATTTTTCATGGTTTGTATACATGGATACACTAAGCAATTCCAAAATTATACAAAAATACTGATTCAAAAAAAAATTTAGATAAAAATTATTGACATATATATGTTTTCAGAGTTTTTGACCAATTTTTGGATTGTTTTTGTATATTTAAAAAGAACATCCAGGAAATTCTCTATCGACAATCATTAAAAAACGAAGATATAAAGACAAACAAAAAAGAGATAATCACCTTTGCCGTTTCACATATATTGTATACTTTTGTGCTTATAAACATTGTTATAAAACATAAATTTCAAAGAGAATATGTCGAATCAAGTTGATTTGCAAGAAATAGCTGAAAAACTTTCTAATCTTTGGATCCATCTTACAGAAGAAGAAAAGACTGCCGTTTCAGAATCCTTAAATGTGCGCACATTCAAAAAGAATGAAATGGTATATCATGAGGGGGAGAGTCCGGACCATCTGCTATGCCTGCTTTCCGGTAAAGTGAAAATTTTCCGTGATGGCGTAGGCGGACGTAGTCAGATTATGCGCGTGATGCGTCCCGTGCAGTATTTTGGCTACCGCGCTTCCTTGGCGGGTGAGCCTTACATTACAGCTGCCGCTGCATTTGAAGAGTCGGTTATCTGCTGTATCCCTATGGATATAGTAAAGAAAATCATGTCACAGAATATCGCTATCTGTCAATTTTTCATACGTGAACTTGCGACGGATCTGGGCATTGCCGACTGCCGTACCGTCAGTCTGACACAAAAGCATATCCGCGGACGCCTGGCTGAAGCTCTTCTCTTCTTGAAAGAAACTTACGGCGTAGAATCAGACGGTGCGACATTGGGAATATTGTTGTCAAGAGAAGATTTGGCCAACCTTTCCAATATGACTACCTCAAATGCAATTCGGACGCTGTCGACCTTTGCTTCTGAAGGACTGATTGCTATCAACGGACGAACTATCAAAATAATGCAAGAGGACACCTTGGTCAGAATTTCTAGAATCGGATGATAAACTCTATAGAATAAATAATTGAGCCGGAAAATGCTATTTCATTTTCCGGCTCAATTATTTTATAAATCATCCTGTCAAGCATCCGTACCAATATAGAGACAAATCACTCCGATCAAAACCAGCAAAAGATCGAAGGCCTTGGCTTTCAGATTCTTCTCCTTGAATACGAGAGCACCGAATAAGAAGGAAACCAGCACACTGCTGCGACGAACCATAGACACCACTGATATCATAGCGTCAGGCTGGCTCAAAGCATAGAAGTATGCCAAATCGGCAGCGGTTAAAAATATGGATATACAGATGATGCTCCATTTCCATGAAAAGGGCGTGGGCTTGCTCCGGGTTGGATACCAAACGAAGAGAGTCACAGCAGACATCATCAAAGCTTGATACAGATTATACCAGCCTTGGACAAACATCTTGTCCAATCCTGCCCCGCCCACTTCTGCAGGTGCCAGCAAATATTTGTCGAACAAACCACTGCAGGCGCCAAGAACTGCTGCCAGCACCAGAAAAAGAATCCATCGGTTCTTTACGAAATCAATGCCTTCCTTTTTTCCACTTCGACTCAACAAATAGAAAGAGAAAATAGCCAGAAGGACACCTGCCCACTGCCATGCATTGAGACACTCACCATAGATAAAAAGTGCTCCCAGCAGGGTCATAATGGGGCGACTGGCATTGATGGGGCCAACAATGGTCAATGGCAAATGTTTAATAGCAAAATAACCGCAAATCCAAGAGCTCAGCACGATGACGGATTTCACCAGCACCAGACCATGCTCATGCCATCCTCCCGAAGGAATAAATCCGACACTGCCGGGAAGACAAAACCCGAAGGACGAACCTACGATGAGTGGTAAAAAGAAAAGACTACATAATAGGGTATTTATCAACAATACCGGAATCACTGCATTGTCTTTCAACGAACGTTTTTTAAAAACGTCATAAAAGCCTAGCAATGCTGCAGAAAGAAATGCCAACAACAGCCACATAAATAGATATAATTAAATAAAGTCATTGTACAGGCGATACACAACACAATTTGCTAAGTAATGGTAAAAAAAGAACTTCATACAGTTTTAAGATATTTCTCTTCCTTTCTCCCGCCATTTTTTATCCGTCTCTTGTTCTGCTTGGAAGCGCGTC
>SAMEA104404106__coassemble_1260_pt1 | contig 20038 bp, 10 predicted proteins | sample SAMEA104404106__metabat2_high_PE_037 | metagenome-assembled genome bin SAMEA104404106 (sample SAMEA104404106) | Balaenoptera acutorostrata
AAAAATATCTTAAAACTGTATGAAGTTATTTTTTTACCATTACATAACGATGTAAACTTCATTATAGCAAAATTATCGCCCGACTGCGTGTGTATGCGGCCGGGCGATATCTTGTTTAAAAAGAATATATCTTTATTTTTTCAAGCATTCTTTAACGATAGAGGAAATTGCGTCACCACGAAGGTCGCGTTTTACAATCTTACCATCTGGAGCAAAGAGCATGATTTGAGGAATGCCGTTGATTCCGTAGAGAGTGGTAGCATTGCTTTCTTCTTCAGTGATGATTTGGTCATAGTTGATTTTTTCAGTTTCGTATGCAGCTTTGCACTTTTCTGTATCATCCCATACATTGACACCAAGTACGATGAAGTGCTCACTTTTATACTTTTTGTTAACAGCAATCAAATTTGGAATTTCCTTACGGCAGGGACCACACCATGATGCCCAAAAGTCAACCAGTACATATTGGCCTTTGCCGACATAATCTGAAAGTTTCACGTCTTTGCCTTCCATGTTCTTTCCACTGAAGTCGACGAAATCCTTACCTTCGGCAGTGTTGTCCAGATTGACAAAGAATTCCTTCATCTTTTGGATATTTGGGAAGAGATGAGCGTATTTGATAGTCTTTACTGCTGTGAGAAAATCAGCAGCATTATCGTAAGAATTACAGAAATCAGAGAAGATGGCTGCACCCAACATGTTTTCCTTATTCTGTTCCACTTCATTTTTCCATAGCTTCTCCAAGTTCTCCTCTTCTGTTATGGCGAAACGTTCCAAACTGTCAGCGCTGACCTGAGCTTCGACCAGTTTCATATAGTTCTCTCTGATACCATTGTATTTATCTTGAAATTTGTTGACAAAGGCACTCCACTTTTGGTTATCGCCACCATTGTCTTCCATCACAATCTTTTCACCGAATTTGATAGAAACTTTAGTGCCCTTTTCCAAAAGTACCTGGGCATGAGTCTGAAGTCTTTCCTTGCCATTGTGTTGAATCTTCTGAGCAATAGCAAAGACACCCGCAGAATCTATCGAACCAGCAAAAGCAAAGTCACGGTTCTTTACAGTGGTGGAATCAATAATAGAGTCTCCGGTAAGTAAATATAATTTCTGATTGTTCAAAGTTGAGTCTGCCAGGTTTCCATTGATTTCATACCCCTTGTTCTCAGGACTCGTACAAGCTGTGAAAGCGGCGCCGAGTAAAAGTAATGCAGTTATTTTCTTCATTTTTTTAATATTATTTGTTTTGTTGATCGATTTCTTTCAGTAATTCTTTTACAGCGGCCTCTATCTGTTGGTCGACTCCCTGTACCGCCTTTTCGTATTCGTTGCGCACCTTGAGGTCTGGTTCCAATTGCGTATTTTCCAGGTAGTTGCCTTGCTGGGTACGATAACCGACTACAGGGATACCGAAGTACATGCTGTTATCCTGGAGGGTTTCCCAGTTGACAGAAGTCATTGTGCCAGGTACCGGCATACCGACAATCTTACCCAATCCCATGGTCTGGTAAACCCAAGGAGTGCCGTGGGCATTAGAATAGTTGGATTCGCAAACCAACATGATGGAAGGTTTGTTGTAACGGCGTGAAGGCATTTCGCAAGCGACACGACCTTGGATGACCTGTTCGAGATACTTCTTGCCGCTGAAGAGGATTTCTATATCTTCATGGAGTCTGCCGCCACCATTGTTACGGGTATCGATGACAATGCCGTCCTTCAAATTGTATTTTCCTAAAACGTCAGAATAGACGTCGCGATAGCTCGCATCGTTCATAGACTCCAAATGTACATAACCTAGTCTGCCGTTTGAGAGACTGTCGACGAGATGTTCCATCGTTTTGGTCCATTTGCGGTAAAGCAAGTTGGCTTGTTCTCCCTTGCCGATGAGCTGGATGGTCTCTTCCCATCTCTTGTTGTCTCCCGGACGATAGAAGGAGAGTAAAGTGTTCTTGCGGGCTTGTCCATTGATGAGTTCGTAGTAATCCTCACCTTTCTTGATATCCTTACCATTGATTTTTTCAATAATGTCTCCGGCCTTCACCTGAGTTGTAAAGTTATCGAAAGGACCGAAATCCAGGACTTCGTCAATCTTGAGGCCGTCACCTTCATATTGCATATCGAACAGCAGACCAAATTCTGGTGTAGCTTTCTTCGGCATGCTGCCGCGGTAACCTGAACCCGTGTGTGAGACATTCAGTTCACCAAGGATTTCACTCAACATTTCAGAGAAATCATAATTGTTGTTGATGTGTGCGAGGAAAGGCTGGTAATCTTTTTGCAAAGCGTCAAGATCGACTCCGTGATAATTCTTGTTATAGAATTTCTCCTTTTCTTGTTTGAATACATGATTGAACATATAGGTCCTTTCCGCAGCTTTGTCCAGTTCCATCGTCATGGAGAAACTGATATTGCTGGGTGTGCCTGAAGGAAGAGCGAGTTTGGTCGCTGTACGTCCAAATACGTAAAGGCTCTTTCCGTCGTGGCTCAGTGTCAGACTTCCTCCCATGCCTTTTTTGAAGAGCTGGGCAGAACCGGTGCGGGTGTTGACTTTCCAGAGATCCATACCTTTTTCAAAGGCCGCAGAGAAATAGAGGGTCTCACCGTCATTGCTGAGTACGGCGCTCCCCAAACGGGAAGACATCGGGGTGAGGCGAAGGATCCGGTCACCGATTTTATCCAAATCCATCTTGACTTCTTCCTTCTTCTCTGCCGATTTTTTGTCTTCGTTCTTATCCTTATCCTTATCTTTATCCTTTTTCCCCTTTTCAGCTTTTTCAGCCTTGGCTTTCTTTTCTTTCTCAGCCTTTTCTGTTTCCTGGTAAAGGGCGTATTCCTCCTCACTCATCATGAACTTGTCCATTGTTTCCTGATTCATGAAAGAGATATAAACATCTTCCAGGCTGCCCCAGGAAGCGTGGGCACGCATACCGTGACGGTTGGAAGTATAGATCAAAGCGTTACCGCCCATCACCCATTTAGGACTCATATCGATGTATCCACTATTGGTGACATTGTAGAGCTTGCCCCCTTCTGTGGCTGAAACAACTGCGATGTCTGCATAAGGGTCACGACGGTTGGTAATGATTTCCAAAGCGAACCATTTGCCATCGGGTGACCACTGGTAGTTGAATCCGCCCTCGTTGCGGGTGTAGTGCTTGCTGCCGTCGGTGATGGTTCTCACCTTTCCGCTCTTGATATTCAAAACTTTCAAGATATTGCGGTTCTCAATGAAAGCGATTTCCTTACCGTCGGGAGAGTAGGTAGGATTGGTACGTTCTATCTTGTTGTCCTTAAAGAGGGGCTCCTCCTTAATCAGCGTGGAGTAGGCAAAATGCATGTCTTCCTCTCTCTCCATGGTCGCCTTATAAAGATTCCAAACCCCTGTGCGTTCGCTGGCATATACGATGGTCTTGCCGTCGGGCGACATGGTCACTCCCTCTTCGGCAGCAGCCGTATGGGTAATCTGTTTGGTGGTCGCGTATTTGTCGGTAGTCGCGAAGATTTCGCCACGGCTGACTAATGCGATTTCCTTACCATTGTCGGATATGGAAATTTCGGAAGGAGAGGCGAGGGCGATGTTGTTGATCTGGTTGTTGTCGAAGTCACGTACAATATTGACCGTTACCTTGTTTGCCTTCTTTCCCGGCGTCATCGTATAGATTTCACCCTGGTAACCAAAGCAGAGGGTGCCGTTGTCAGACTGAGTGAGGAAACGCACCGGATGTTTTTTGAACTGAGTCAGCGCTTTGGCCTTCTTCGTGTCCTTGAGGCCGGCTGTATATACGTTGAAGCTGCCACCGTTGCGTTCGCTCAGAAAAACAATATTCCCATCGGGCGTGAAGTGCGGGTCGCGGTCTTCCCCCGGGTTGGTGGTAATCTGCTGGTGAGTGCCAGTTTTGGCATCATAATAGAAGATGTCGCGTGCTACAGAGGAGACGTGGTGCTTTCTCCATATATTTTCACTGCCAGTCCGGTTGTAATACAGGAAAGATTGGCCATCCTTGTCAAAATCTACGCTGCTGATGGCCGTAGCGGTAATTTGGCGGGGACGTCCGCCGTTTACCGGAATGGAATATAGTTCGGTCAGCCATCCTGCGGGGAAGAGAATACTTTTGGCCGGGTCCTGAAGGGCTGCAGAGAAATAGATTTCCTGATTGTCTTTGGAGAAGGCCAGAGGGGTTTCCAAGGCAGAGTTGAAGGTCACTCTTTTGGCCATGCCTCCTTTTGCCGGAATGGTATAGATATCGGCACCGCCGTTGCGGTCGCTGGTGAAAGCGATGGTTTTGCTGTCGTTCGACCATATAGGTGCCGATTCGTAAGAGTCGGAAGTGGTCAGTTGCCGGGCAGTGCCGCCTTTACTGCTGACGACGTAGATGTCACCCTGGTAGGCAAAGGCAATCTGTGTACCGTCGGGAGAGATGGCATTGTAGCGCATCCATAAAGGTGTGTCGGCCGAAGCTGTCGCGGCCGCACCTAAGAATAGGGATGTGATTAAAAATTTTCGCATCATGATATTGTGTTTTTAATATATTGTTCTGTGCAGTAATGTCCACGCAAAAGTAAACATTTTTTTCGAGGCAGTAAAAATAAAAAAGAGTCTAACGTAAAGCTAGACTCTTTTCTCTCCTTTATGAAAGAGGAGTTTTATTTGTGGTTCACCAGCACCTTCTTGCCGTTGACGATATACAAGCCGTTAGGCAACTGCTTGCGGTTCTTACCGTTCACCTTTACACCGTTCATCTGGTAGATTTTTTCTGCCTGGTTGCCATTGACAACTTCCTTGATGCCAGTAGCGACGCGGTAGGTTGCGGTAAGGTCAGCGCTGTGGTCGAGACCGTCGATGCACTGCAAGTTGCTGAATGAAACTTTGACGTCGGTCTGACGGTTGGCGTTCTTCACTTCTTCAGGAACCTTCACCTTGAGGAGATAAGCGCCTTCGTTTTCAGTGTCAGCCTTTACTTCGAAGTCGGTGACTACCACCTGGTGCATTTTGCCATCTGTCTCGAAAGAGAACATGACGCCGTCGTGCTGGATAGTCTTGTAGTCGAGCACCCAGATTTCGATGAAATCCTGACCGTCGAGTGTGCTGCCGTCGCTAGGTACAAAGTCAGCGACAGGTTCAGCCTTCACTTCCTGATAAGCCATGTCGAAGCTGTAAGAGCCCAGACCGCCCTTGCCTGGGAAGTAAGCGTAACGGCCGTCGGCGCTGCGGATGTCCTTCACCTTGATGTTGATGGTTGGATATACGGAAGCCGAAGCGACCATGTCCTTTGCGCGGCGGAGTTTGCCGGTCAGGTCGATAGTGAGTTCCTTGCCCTGGATGGTGTAAGGTACGTTCTCGCTGTAGTATTCGCTGGATTCAGATTCCAGTTCGCCGTATGTGATGCTGGCAACGCCGCTCTTGGCACGTTGTTCGTGGGACATCAGTTCGCCGTTGAAGATCAGTTTGATGATACCCTTTTCGTTATCCTTGCTCCAGTAAGAGAGGAACGGATTGTTTTCTACATTGACTGTACTGTCCAATGTGACAGGAAGTTTGCCCAACTGGTAAGTCAATACGAGGCTGCCGTCTTCGCCGTAGATGACGTTTTCGTCGTAGAGAGAAGTGATGCCGTCCAAGATGATGGCAAACTGGTCGCCCTCTTTCAAGTTGCCGTTTTCCATCAAACCGAAGATACGGTTCTTGATGTCAATGGCCACGTCGGTGCCCTGTACGTTGTAAGGAATCTCAGTCATGGTCTGGTTGCAGCTGATCATAACGCTGGCAACGTTCACCTGGTTGTTGAACTGTACCGATACGATACCGCCCTCGCTGACGTCGAATACGGAGCCGTTGGCAGGGGTAGAAGAAAGCAACTTGATAGATTTGTCAGTATCCATAGACAACTTGAAGTTACCGTCGCTCATAGAGAAGCCGAGGAACAGGTAGTAAGTCTTTCCTGCCTCTACGTCGAGACTGAAAGATTCTCCGTTGTCCAGATAGATATGGTTGTATGCTGCTGCCTGGAGGCATTCTGGGTCTGTATAAGGAAGGAGCAAGCAGCCGAACGATGCAGTAGCGGTGAGTGTACCGGTTTTCTCTGCTACAAAATATCCCTTATAGTCATTGAAGTCGCCAGCGACCTGATATTCTTTGTCCAATGCCATTTTCCCGAAATCTACGGCCGATGAACCGTCCTGTGCGTTTGCCGCTGTTGTCAGGCTGGCGAAGAATACCAAAAGCAAGGTTTTCAGCCAATGGCAACGAGTTAAAGTAGAGTAGTGATTTTTCATGTTGTTCTATTTTAAATTAATTAGTATTATGCTAGATATTTGCAAAAATAAGTATATTTTTGTAATAAAGGTAAGGCAACCTGTTTATTTTATGCCAACTTTATCTCAAATGAGGAGAAAAGAGGGATATATGAAGTACTGAACTTCCTTTTTTATAGTAATGAGGAAAGATGGAAGGGATGAAAATCCGCTAGAGGTTCTTCAATTCTTATTTTTTTGAGTCATTTCTATGTCCAGATATAGGGTTTAATTGTTTATAAAATCTCAACTTTGTAGTGTTGAACATTAATGATGCATATTATGAAAATAAATCTGAAGCCGTTGGTCTTGTTCGGCGCCCTTCTTCCCGTGAGCACATTCGCACAGATGGAGGCAGTTCCCGAAATACCGAACAACCCCGACAATGAACCCGTAGCAGTACATCCCGTTCCCCATGCCCGCCAGTTGAAATGGCAGGAGACCGAGTTTTATGCCTTCTTCCATTATGGCATGAATACCTACACCAATCTGGAGTGGGGATATGGCAACGAACCCGAAAGTAAGTTCCAGCCTACCAAAGCCCCCAACCCCGCGCAGTGGCTGAAGGTATGCAAAGATGCAGGAATGAAAGGCGGTATCGCCGTGGTGAAACATCATGACGGTTTCTGTTTGTGGCCTACCCAGACGACTGAACATAACATCACGAGAGCTGGTAACGAGAATGGCAAGCAGACGAACATTCCGCGTGATTTTGCCGCCGCTGCAAAGAAGCTGGGTATGAAATACGGTTTCTACATCTCTCCTTGGGACCGGAACAGCCAGCATTACGGCACCGACAAGTATGTGAAAGATGTTTTCCTCCGCCAGTGCGCCGAATTGGCAGAATATGGTTCCGACCAGTTCGAAATGTGGTTTGACGGAGCGAATGGCGGTGACGGTTATTATGGTGGCAAAAATACGACCATCAGTGTGGACCGTGCCATCTATTATGATACTCCGAACTTGCGCGACACCATCCATAAGGTATGTCCCGACTGTGTGCTCTGGGGTGAGGGCGGCGAGGCCCGCTGGATAGGCAACGAAGCCGGATGGGCCGGCGAGACCAACTGGTCTACCGAAAACCGTGGCTACACTCCCGAGAACAATGGTATGTACGGTACCGAAGACGGTTGGTTCTGGCTGCCGGGTGAGAGTGATGCTAAAGCCACCAACCGAGGCTGGTTCTGGCACGACGGAGAGTCACCACTGACTTCTGAACGTCTCTTTCAGATGTATCTGGAAACTGTAGGCCGTAATGCGACCCTGATTCTGAACCTTCCGCCTAACCAGGCCGGCGAACTGCCTGAGGCAACGGTCAAGTCCCTTCATGGTATGGGAGACCTTGTCAGAGCCCGCTTGTCCAAAGACCTGGCAAAGAAAGCAAAGATTCAGGTTTCTGAAACCCGTACAAAGGGTAAGAAACGCAATTATGTGGCCAAGAACATGATTGATGGCGATAAGGATACTTATTGGGCTACCAACGACGGTACCACCTCGGCTACCATCACGCTGACTTGGAAAAAGCAGCAGACCGCGCGCTATGTGGAATTGATGGAATACATCAAGAAGGGACAACGTGTACGCAACTTCAAGATTGAAGTTACTGAGGACGGCACTAACTGGAAGGAACTGGCTCCTGGCGTGGAAACAACCACGGTCGGTTACAAACGTATCATTCCTCTGAACGGCAGCACTTCAAAGAGTTACACGGAAGGCTACCCGGTAAAGGCTGTGCGCATTACCATCGAAGACAGCAAGGCATGTCCGTTAATCAGTAAAGTCAGTGTATACTAATCCTTTAAACCACGAAAAAATGAAAATACAGAATATATTCGCACTCGCGGCCGTAGCGCTGCCTTTGTCTGCTGTAGCTCAGAGCATCGATTTCGAGGAGCAGGATTACAAGCAGTTGGGTGTATATGATACTTGGGTGGAATCTCCTTTCCGCACAGGTGAACTCAAGGGACATTATGAAGTGATTGACAATCATCTCTCCGCTTACGAAGAGGAATTGGGCAAGGCGCCCAATGCTTCCAAGAAGATACTGGCCATTCAGCGTTCACGTTTTGGCAGCAATACCTTCGGTGTGCGCATCGACTTGAAGGAAAGTTTTGAGCTGACTCCCGATGTACGCTATCTCCATGTGATGGTGAACCGCCCTTATAGCGGCCGCGTCATGGTCATCGGTCTGGGCAAGCGCCGCGACCGTTCCGGTCAGTCAGCAGAGGCTGAACAGTTCTGGGCTATGTCGCCGGTCAAGGTGGCGGCTAACCGTTGGGAGGATGTGGTTCTCCCAATCAAGGGCAACGGCGGGATTGATATCTACAGTCTCGTGGTCGTGCCCGATTGTGAATCTCCCCATAATTATACTGAAGACAAGGTCTGCTATGTCGACAAAATAGAAATCAACGGTAATCCTAGTCCTGATTTTGTTTACGGTTATTATCCGGTCAACTTCGATAAGAAACTGGTCAACAAACGTGGCGACCGCTATCTCAGCGGCGTCGCTCTGGAAGGCAGTGCCGATGGCAAACAGAGCGCCAGCGTCAGTGGCGAGCGTTACTTCTACCATGAAATCAACGACCAGGCATTTACAGCCAGAGCTGGTGAGACCGTGACTCCGAAGTTCCTTTATCAGGGCAACTGGATGCAGGGCTTCGTTTATCTTGACCTCAACAAAAACGGCAAGTTTAACGTGGCAGTCGGTGAAGACGGTAGCTTGAAGGCAGGCAACGAACTTGTATCCTTCTCTTGCTACAGTGCGACGGACAAGGAAGGCGTGAACAGCGCCGGCAAGCACCTCGCTGGTGAGGAAACCAATGTCCTCAATCCGCCTTCATTCCAGATTCCAACCGATTTGGCTCCAGGTTTCTACCGCCTGCGTTATAAGGTCGACTGGAACAGCCTCGAGGCTGGTGGCGAATGGGACGAACAGAACGCACTGGTGCGCAATGGCGGCGGTATTATCGATATCCGTCTGAATGTCCATGGTGAGAAGTGCAACGTCAACGATGCCAACCGTAATGGTGAGGTGTTGGCTGCCGACGGTTCCAAACTGGTAAAATATCAGACTGAATTCGGTAAACCGTTCACCATCCGCATGAATCCCGAAAAGGGCTTCGATTATGCCGGTGTTATCGTCAAGCATGGTTACAACCTCGGTGGGGATGGAGTTGAGCACGATACCAAGCAATGGGATAAGATTCGTTTCGAACGTAAGTTGTTTAACGACAAGGACGAGTTCACGATTCCGGCTGAATATATGGACGGAAATGTTGAAATTGAAGGTCTCTTCATAGAACAAGGAAAATAAAAGAGAGCAGGTCCCAGTCTCTTTGCTCCGGGTCTCCATAATGAGGAGTTTTAGAACATCCTATAAAACTCACAGTTAACAGATGTGAATGACGATTTGGAGAAGGAGACTTTCTACCTTATCTTTGTAATACGAAAGCGGAAGCACGGGTATTGTACTCGTTCTTCCGCTTTTTTTATGTGCTTTGGCGTATTTTCTAGGTGCCTAACTTTTGAAAATCTTAGTAATCTAAATAAATTTCCTTCCTATATATTTTAAAATATCCCCGATTCAGCCCTTTTTCTTCGTTTTGCTGCTTCCAATCCTCGGCAGTGTTATTCTTCTATCCTTAATAATTTATAAATCTTATAGCCCCGGAAAAAGGTGTTTTCGGACAACCGGGCAGCGTCCGGCTGGAGGCATGCCCCTGTAAGGGATGCCGTGTAGCCTGCGTGTCCTGTCCACTACTCTGCATGAGTTCAAAAAAAGACTGCCCGTTGCCTGAGCAATGAGCAGTCTTTAAACTGATATCTTGTCGTGAGCAAGGAAGCTTAGAGCATCACTTTCTTCACGATTGTTTCCTGTGCGGTCGTTACCTTGACGATGGCTACGCCCTGATAACCGTTGGCGCCGATAGCGAGTATGCCCTGGCCGTTAGCCTGGCCGATGAGGTGACCGGCTGTGGTGAAGACATCGACATGCGCCTCGTTGGCACTGTTGACCAAAATCTGGTGATGGATGGATTCAATGCGCACCCCGTTGTCAGCAGTGGCGTCTTCGATACCGGAGATTTCGCCGTTGGCAGGAATCTGAACGGCATTGATGACTTTGCCTGTATTGGCGTTAATCAACATAATGACGATTGCTGTCTTGTTGATGTCTTTGATATTTTCAGGGAGAGCTGTCTTGATTGTGGCAGTGTAAGTCTTGCCGGCTTCCACTGTTGTTGGCAGCAATCCGCCTGTACCAGCCAATGTATTGCCATACCAGCCGCGAGCCACATGATTGTGGTAGAACGGATAGTTCATAGCCTTGCCATACTTGCCGCCTGTGCCGAAGTCGCCCAAGTCGGGATCGGTGAGGCCGGAGAGATTGTTCTGCTGGAAACCGATGATGTCGTCTTCAACGAATGCCATGAAGATGTTGACATTCAAGTTCTGCGTATCCATAGCGTAGCGGATGCTGCAAGGAACTTCAATCTGCTTGTCGCTGACCTTGCAGGTGGCGCTGATTTCAGCATCTGCCGGAATAGACATTTCGTGCTGTACGTGGTCGAGCCAGAGTTTGTCTCCGTTGACGCCGTTGAACTGGTAATCCTGTTCTACGCTGACCATAGGAGCGCTGATGACGCCGTTACGCTGGATGATAGCGGAAGGAGCGGCACTGAAGCCGAGAAACTCAGAATAGGCTTCGAGACCGGTGCCCAGCGGGTCGCCAGGATAGCAGTGGAGAGCGATAGGGAGGAACTGCTTGCCGTAGATGCTCTTGATTTTGCTGATAGCCAAGATGCCGAGTGGGCAGTTCGGACAGCTCATGCCGGTGAATTCTTCCAAAACCACGCGCTTGAGAGGATTGAACGAAAGGTTCTTCACGGTACTCTTGATGGTGTTTTCGGTCTGATTCATCTTCACGTTCACGCTGAACGCATTTTCCTTACCCATAGTCAATGGGAGTGGACGATGGAAGCTGAAGGCGTAAGTTTCGCCCTTCTTCAAGTTGAGATTCTTCTCCTCGATGACGTCGATAATCTTGTCGCTGGCATCCTTCAAGGTGAGGGTGGCAGTCTGGTAGATTTCGGTTTCAGAGTCGGAAGTGATACGACCATTGATGGTGATTTCAGACTTCGCTGTGACAGAACCTTCGTTATCGAAGGTGACGAGGAAAGGAATGTTGTGGAGCACTTCGACGTTGTTCAGGAAGATGGCGCTCTGTGCTTCGTTTTCGTTCAAGAAAGCGATGTAGACATTCTTGCCGGCAAAGTCGCGGAGGTCGATGGTGTTGTCGGTCCAGTCGCCAGCCATGAGGTCCTCGTTTTCGCCCGGAGTCTGCAATTTGTCGTAAACCACGGTACCTTCTTTCAAAATCTTCTCAGTGATGGTCGCGCTCAATACGTTGTATACGTTGTCGGAAGCCCATACGATGACCTTCAACTTGTCCTGTGCATCTTTCATGTAGCTTTGTGACTGGAACTTCAATACACACAAGTTGTCGGGGATATAGGTCTGAGGGATAACCATCCAGTCGTTGGACTTACCCAAAGGATTGTACATAGAATGGGAAGCCGCAGCCATATCACTGCTGTATTCGTCGTCGCGGACGATGGACCAAGGATAGTTCACCGCGTCGGCAAAGCCCCAGCTCTGCATGAGTTCGCTCGGAGTGTTCTGGTCGCCGTCGAAGAGAAGGAAGTTGTCGAGGCCGTTGTCGAAGTTGTCGGAGAACAATACCTTGTCGTCGCTTGAAATCTCGCGTTCGTAAGCACCGGTATAGTTCAATACGATTTCTTCGTTGCCGTTGTTGCCAGTGACATCGGTGATGATGCCGGCAGGAACTACCACCTTATACTGTGCGCCCTTATAGAGCATCTGAGAGTTGATAGGGAAGAGGTATACCTTGTTATTGATTGCGCTCAATTTGAGTTCGCAGAAAGGATTTTCCTCGTCGGCACGGAAGAGCTGTGCGCTGACCTCCTGCTTCAAAGCGACGTTGGTGTCGAAGTACAATTCGATAGGATTGCTGCCTGCGTCGATTTTGGCGATGGTCGCGTTGTTTTCAGGTACTGCCTTGAGCACAGTTACAGGAGTTGCGGCACGACCGGTGTAGTTCAATACGATTTCTTCGTTCTTACGCTTCTGGTCGCCCTTGAGGCAGATGCTTCCTGCTGGGATGTAGACTGTATATTCCTGGTCGGCTTCGAGTGTGCCGTTACGGAAGGTCACGCTGACAGACTTGCCGTTGTCGTCGGCTCTGAAAGCGATGGAAGAATATACCTTCTGGCCAGCTGCATTGCGGATTTCTACGGCACTTCTGTTGCCGAGTACTTCGATGTCGCGGTCGAAGAGAACGGTGAGCTTCTGCAACTTCGTGATGCTGCTGCCTACGAGCGGAAAGATGCTGTAGTTGCCGAGCAGGTTGATGTTGTCGCAGACTGTGTTGATATCTTCAGGCAAGGTCAGCACGTAGCTGGAGTAAGGGTCGGCGATAACGGCGATGGTGTGGTTGTCATTGCCGACAGTGACCGGTGTACCGGTATTTTCGATGCCCGTTCTAGGTACGAAGTCGAAATTGTATTTCTGCTTCAACACCTGACTGATAGGAATCCAGTATTTACCAGAACGGATGCACCATTCGCGGTATGGGTTGTTTTCAGGAGTAGCAGCGAGCAGTGTACCTTCGGCAGTCATGCAAGAGCCGATTACGCCGCTGTCTTCGTGTGTGTTGAGGAGGACGAACTCCTTGGTCAGCACGTTGTAGGTATAAGGTAAGGTATAGTCAAGACCCACTTCTCCGTCGGCAGCGTCTTCGTAGATGTCGGTGGTACCGGTAATCCAGTTGCCGTTGTTGTTCATAGAAGCCGTCTGTACGACAATCATGCCCTCTCCCTTAGGAGTCCAAGGGCCTTTATCGTTCGGAGTGAAGCCGATAAAATCGTAGCTCTTTTCTTTCACATTGTAAACATAGAAAGATTTACCACCTGCATACATTTCTGTTGGCCAGTAGCTGATAGAGAGACAGCCTACGATGTAGTTGCCGTCGGCAGAGATTTCGACGAAGCGGTTCTGCTTCTTGTTTTCGTTGGCCATATCCAAGAGAGGCAGTCCCTCAAGGGTGACAATCTGGTTGGTGGTCAAGTCCCAGAGAGCGGCAGTTTCTTTGTAAGGAAAGGCTTCTTCGGGGTATTCTTCGTAGGTGAAGTTGCCGATGGCGTATTTTCCGTCGGGAGTGACAGCCTGTGCGTTACCGCCAGACGAACCTTCGAGGAGTGGAAGTTCCACCCAGGTGTTGTCTTCAGTCTTCCAGTAACCTGGTTTCTGATTGAATTCTCCGACAACAATCTTACCGTCGTCAGTGACGTCGAATGCTGAGGCGGAGATAACGGCCGCCGGATCCAATTTGCCGGTGAGCACTTGGTCGGAATAGTCGCTCAAATTGATGAGGCGGGGATTGATGCCGTAGGTGGTGTTTGATGCGTTGATGGCATAGGCTACAGCCCATTTGCCATTGTCGGACATTCTGCTGATTGTTCCGTTGTCATCAAACTTGAAGGCATGGTACGTTGGTTCTGTAGTTGCCGCGTAAGCAGAGAGCTGGAGTAGCCCGGATGCGATGCAAGCGAGAAAACCAATTAAGAATTTCTTCATAGTGAACAATTAATTATTTTGTAAATAGTTTATTTTCTGCAAAATTACGATAAAAAGATGTCATAAACAGCCTTTTATCTAAAATAGAGTGACTTTTAGTGGTTGGAGGAGGAGTCTAGAGGAAAAAAATGGGGGGAAGGCGGCGCCTTGCTGTGTTTCTTTCCGTCGCGGGAGGCATAGGGAGGAGGGCGCCGATGGCAACACAAAAAAAAGGACAGCAAGCGAGGAAGCGTTCTTCCAGGCCTGCTGTCGGCTATTTGTCTAATGTTTAATTTTTGTAGAATATCTCTATCATGAGATGCATGTATTTGGAGGGTCAGTCTTCCAAGAAGAAATTGACTGAAGTGACGACCCGTACATTTTTGATGTAGGGAGTGTATTGGTCACGGTCCTCTATGCTGAAAAGACCTTGGGTCGCGGATTGGATTTTGCCCAAATCGCTGTCAGAATCCTTGGCAAATTTTTCCGCCGCCTCACGGGCATTGTGGGTTGCCTCCTCAATCATCTGCGGTTTGATATCGTTGAGACTCGTGAACTCATATTCCACCATCGTCTCGTAGTCACCGCTGGAAACGGCAATACCGTTCTTGAGCAGTTCGCCCATTCTCGGGAGAAGTTGGATGACCTTGTCGACCTCTTTCGTAGAGACGGTGAGGACAGACTTCACGTAGTAGCGGTCGCCGGTCTGGTCCGTATTGTATTGGTTGGTCTTCTTGTCACCGATGGCAGGTGCCGCTGTGGTGATTTCCTTCGGTGCGATGCCGTTCTGCGTCAGAAAATCAATGATGAGGCGGTTCTTGGTCTTGATTTCGTTGTAGAGCGCACTCAAGTCGTTCCCCGTTGTGCGGTAAGCGATAGGCCAGATGACGTGGTCCGCTTTCACTTCCTTTTCGGCGAGTCCGCGTACGGAAACCACACGTCCGCGTTGCGCCACATTCACCATTCCCCAGTAGATACAGAGACCTAGAAGCAAGATCCCTATGGCAAGGATGACCGATTCGTATCTGAATTTGTGCATAGTCTTTGATATTAAGTGCTTTATGTCCGCAAACGTATGTAAAAAAAACGAAGCCACCAAATGTTGGGCGCTCTTTAACTAAAAATTAAAACATCTTAATAATCAGGTGTTAAGGGAATGAACTGTCCTTGAAAGTACTGGGCATTTGTAGTTGTAAATCTTAAGGAATGTTGTGGGTGTTCAAAAAGGTGAAAGATTGTTTGTTTATTCCGATTTTTTTGATGAATATTTGCAATCCGTTTCAAAGCGTGCCTTCATTGCCTTCTTTTGTCAATGGAAGAAAGCCTTTTGTGCACTGTTTTGAAAGTATTCCGACTCAAGGGATACACAGACCAATATAGATATAGCGAATTTAAATAATTTTATGATGAATTTCTATGGGATGAGGAGAGTTCTTCTTCTTGTATTGCCTTTTTGTGGGTCGGCTGTATATGGCCAGACGCAAGGCTATGCGGTAAACGGCACCTTGATAGACTCACTCAGTCAGACGGCTGAACCTTATGCGACCGTACGTGTTTTCTCTAGTAAAAATCCAGAAAAGGCGGTGAAAGCCATGGTGACGGAGGCGGATGGCGATTTTAAAGTCCGTCTGGCAGCTCCAGGGCAGTATGTCATTAGCTTTTCTTCCATTGGGAAACAAACTATCCACCGTAATTTTACCATCGATGCCAGCCGTCCTCAGGTGGATCTGGGGAAGATTCTGATAGCAGAGTCTTCACAGATGCTGAAAGGGGTGAATATTGTGGCACAGCGTGCTTTGGTGAAGGCTGAAATCGATAAGATTGCCTACAACGTGGAAGAAGATCCCGATTCGAAAACGAATACGGCTTTGGAAATGTTGCGCAAGGTGCCTATGGTCACCGTCGATGGGGATGACAATATCCAGTTGAATGGTTCTGGAAGTTTTAAAGTCCATGTCAATGGTAAACCCAATACTTTGATGAGCAACAATCCGAGTGAGGTGTTGCGCAGCCTGCCTGCCAATTCCATCAAATCGATTGAAGTCATCACCGAACCTGGCGCGAAATATGACGCGGAAGGTATTGGTGGTATCTTGAACATCATTACGGTGGGTACTCGTACGGAAGGTTACAATGTGAATCTGGGTACGAATGTGAGCAATACCGGTATCGGTGCAAATGGTTATGGAACAGTGCAGTTGGGAAAATTCATGATGTCGGCGAACTATGCTTACAATTATTCGGATTCTCCCAAGGGATACGAGGATAGTGGACGTGAGGATTTTACCAGCGACCAGAACAAACATCTGCACACTGCGGGTTGGAACAAAAACAAAGGCTTCTATCAATATGGAAGTCTCGAAGCCAGTTATGAGATTGACAGTCTGAATCTGATTACTCTTTCTGCGGGATTGTATGGAGGTACGTTCCGTACCCGTCGTCAATTGTTTACAGATATGCAGAGCGCTGCTTATGAACCTGTTTACAGCTATCATACTCTGAACCGCTCGAAGATGGGATATAGCAATTACAATGCCAATCTGGACTACCAGCATTCTTTCAAAACTCCTGGTGAATATCTGACGCTTTCCTATAAATTTGATTATTCTCCGAATGCGAATAAAACCCATACGGACTATACGGACTTGCTGAATGTGCCTTATGAGATGGACAACCAGTTCTTCGATAACGATGCTCATACTTCGGAACATACGGTGCAGGTAGATTATGTCAATCCTATCAGCAAATACCATTATATCGATGCGGGTATGAAGTACATATTCCGTTCGAACGAGAGCGAGAGCCGTTTCTTCTTGCAGCAGGATGGCATCTTGGTGGAGGATTTGAACCAGACGAATCTTTTTGACCAGGGACAGAATATTCTTGCGGCTTATGCCGACTATCAGTTGAAATGGAAGAAACTGGGTTTCAAGGCGGGTGCGCGTTATGAGCATACCTTCATGGATGTGGATTACAAACTTTTACCTGAACGTGATTTCAGTGCCCAGTTTAATGATATCGTGCCGACAGCCAATCTGGCTTATATGTTTAGTCCGGAAAGTTCATTGCGTGCCAACTATAATCTGCGCATTAACCGTCCGAGCATCTGGTATTTGAATCCTTTCCGTGACAACAGCAACCCGGGAATGGTCAAATATGGTAATCCTGACTTGGATACGGAAAAGGCGCATCTGGTGGGACTGACGTATAGCACTTTCTCTGCGAAGTTCAGTGCCAATATAGGCTTGAACTATATGTTTACTAATAATGGCATTGAGTCTTATTCTTTCATGAATGATGGTCTGTTGGAACAGACTTACCGTAATGCGGGAAAGAAGCAGAATACCAGTCTGAACTTGTGGGTGAACTGGAATCCCGGCCGTACCACACGACTCTCTGTGAATGCTACAGGAACTTATGCAGACTATAAGAGTGAGCAGCTGAATACTCACAATAGTGGATTTAGTGGTAATCTCTTTGGTAACTTGCAGCAGACCCTTCCCTGGAAGTTGAAGTTGAGTGCCTATGGAGGTGGCAGCACACCTTCCGTCACCCTGCAAGGTAAAGGTAATTCCTATTATTATTATGGATTGAGTTGCAGCCGTACTTTCTTGAAGGATGATCGCTTGAACGTTTCAGTTAAGGCCAGCAATTTCTTGAACAAATATAACACTTACCGTTCGGAGACGACTACCGATACCTTCCATTCTTGGAATGAGCGTAAACGTTATGCTATGAAGTTCGGACTCAGTGTGAGCTGGCGTTTTGGTGACCTGAAGGCCAAGGTAAAGGAAACCGTCAGAAGTATCAATAATGACGATGTCAAGGCTGGTGGTGAAAATGCTGGCGGTGGGGGACAGAGCAAAACTTAGGGAACTGGGCGATAGACAGTCACAGCATTCTATAAAGAATAAGCCCTTCGGACTACTTGTTGTAAACTTGGAACAAGTTATCGAAGGGCTGATTCTTTTTTTATTAGATTGTGCGCTATATATATATCTGAAAAATGATTTTTTGATACATTTGCAGAATGAAGTTTGGCGGGAAAATTCCATCCTTATAAGAAAGTAGAATGAGGTGGGGACTTCTGCCAGCAAGGTCTATTTTTAATATCTGAAATTTAATATGGTAAAAACGATGCGAGTGTTGCTGCTGACATTGGCGGTATTTCTAGGCAGCAGATATGCAGTGGCGCAACAACGTTTCTTTTGGGAAGGTATCAATTATGAGGTAACTTCAGAGGAGAATCGTACTGTGATGATTTATGCGGTACAGCGCTGTATCAACGATTTCAAAGTTCCTAAGACGGTGCCTTTCAGAGGTCGTGATTATGCAGTGACGAAAGTGGGATGCGATGCGTTCCAATTTTCCAAATGTATTGTCACTCTCGATCTTGGTGATGTGGAAACTATCGAAGAAGGATATATCGAACGTTCCGATGGGAATAAAATTGTTATCTATCATGGTGCCTTTACCGGTTGCAAAGATTTGGTGGCAGTAAAATTCAATAAGGTCAAGCTGGTGGGCGACTATGCCTTTTATGGGTGTACCGGACTTACCTCCCTTCATCTCTCTCAGGTGGAGACGGTGGGTTGTGGTGCCTTCTATGGTTGCAGCCAAGTGGGGCAGGTGGATTTTGGCAATGTAAAGACGATTCTAGATGGCAGGGAAGTTCCCGGTCGCGGTTCTAGTGGGATGGTCTATCTAGGTGCTTTTGCTGAATGTCCGAATTTAGTGAATATAGATACTCGAAATGTAGAGAAAATAGGGGATTATACCTTTCATGGCGATAGTGGTCTTCAAAAAGTAGAGTTGGGTGAGTCCTTGCTGTCTGTTGGAACCGGTGCTTTTGCTCAATCTATGGAAATCGAGCAAGTAAAAGTAAATGCGAAGACGCCTCCTGCTTGCGGAAAGGATGCTTTTGACGTGAAGGTATATAATCAGGCTTTGTTGCAAGTGCCTGCCGGGACCAAAGAGAAGTACCGTTCGGCTGAGAACTGGCAACAATTCTTACATATTGACGAAGGTGAGTTCAGCGGAATCCAGTCTGCGCCTCTTGATGGAAATACCGCCCAAATCGAGATTCTTGGCAATCAGATTACAGTGAAGGGGCTAGCTCGGAAGGAGACTCTTTCCTTATTCGACGTCAGCGGACGCCAACTCCAGCAGTTGTATTACGATGGTCAGCCGCTTACTTTCAATCTTCCTGTCGGGCAAATCTATCTGCTTCGAGTAGGTCGGCAAACTTATAAATTGGTATTATAATTTTACAAACTAGCAACACTTGAAAAGAACGTTCAGCAGACATCTTGATTGCAGGCGTTCTGAAAATAGAAGAGGTCAATGGAGCGCTATTACGAAAGCTCTCTATTGACCTCTCCTATTATCCTTCCGACGACAGATGGTATCCCGTTTGATAGAAGGCGGTCTCCATATTTTTCGGATATAACAAAAGCGGCAGAAAGTACTTTTGCTTCCTGCCGCTTCTGTTTATATCAAATATCGGTTATTCTGTAATGATGCCGGCCAGTTCCGCCTCTCGGATCATCGGACGGGTACTTTCCATAATTTCGAAAAGTTTTTCCACGGTTTCTGCACGGAGCATGTCGATGCGGGTCTGGCGGAAATTAGGAATACCCTTGAAAATGGGAGTAGCCGCCAAATGTCGGCGTACGTGGAGAATACCACGGTATTCGTCGATACGGGCTACACTCTGACGCACTTGTTCTTTGAGCACGTCGAGTTTCCAGTCTGCGGAAAGGGGAGTGTGGTCGCCGCCCAGACCGGCTGGCAAATCGAATTCGGGATGACCGAGCTTTTCTTTTATTTCCTTGAATATCCAAGGACGCCCGAAGGTGGCACGACCAATCATGACGGCGTCCACGCCATACTCTTCGAATCCGTGAAGGGCGTCTTCTGGCGTGCAGACGTCACCATTACCAATGACAGGAATATGCATGCGGGGATTTTTCTTGACTTCTCCAATAAGGCTCCAGTCTGCTTCTCCCGTGTACATTTGGGCACGGGTACGGCCGTGGATGGTCAATGCTTTAATGCCGCAATCTTGAAGTTGTTCGGCCAGAGGAACAATAATCTTGTGTTCAGCGTCCCAGCC
>SAMEA104404106__coassemble_1276_pt1 | contig 19830 bp, 17 predicted proteins | sample SAMEA104404106__metabat2_high_PE_037 | metagenome-assembled genome bin SAMEA104404106 (sample SAMEA104404106) | Balaenoptera acutorostrata
AAAGGAAGATAAATATTTTAAAACTGTATGAAGTTATTTTTTTACCATTACTAAAGTCAAAGATGAGAACTTTTACTTTCAACAATCTGTTGAAGAATACATCAAAATATCCAATTCACATACAAGATTTCAATTATTAAAATACAATACATATAGAATGAATAAGAAAACTTATATCAAACCTACATGCAGTTCCTACGAAATGAACTTGGAGTCTCCCATCTGATCGGGAAGTGGTGTGCGCTCCTCTAATTTTGAAAATGGGAATGAAGACTGGTTCAACCCAAGACCTGCAGGTCCGTTCGACAAGCGATCAGATGATACTCCACAATGGCCGTATAAATAAAATTGGCAGATAACCTTCACCACGATAAAAGACGTTCATATCAAGTTACTGATGTGAACGTCTTCTTTTTTGTGGGCTGTCTTGCGCTTTCCTCCCCTGCATATCATGCGATTCCCCTTTTTTCCACAGAAAGACTCCAAGTTTGATTTTTTATAGTAATTTTGCGCTAATAAATATACAATAGACTATGCAAGAGGAATACGTCGAGCTCATACCAGAAGGACTAACTCGTGGAGTTTCTTTACAAGAAGCTTATTTTTTGATGCTGAGAGAAAAAGAAGGCACCCGTTATCTGCCTTCTTTATTAAACCAGGATGAATACGAACAAATCTTGTCAGCTATTCAGAACAAACAGTTTTTCCGTACTCGTCTGATGAGCAGACTGGCTCACCGCTTCAACATTCATTTGGAGGCAGTACATGTTTTCTATACTCCGCAAGGGACACTGAGCGCTACCTTGGTTTTCAATCAAGCTGAAACGACAGAGAAAATGCCTTGTGACATTGCAGAAGGAATTGCCTCAGCTTTAGAGAACCAATGCCCCATTCTTATTCTGCGCAATAAATTCGAGGAACAGATATTGAGACAAAAGGGGGAAGGACAAGTATCTCTTCCCATCGCAGCCATGAACAAGAAATTACTCGAAGAAGCGCTGAAAGCTGCAGTCTCCGAAGAAAATTTCGAATTGGCTTCGGTGATTCGCGACGAAATCAGAAAACGTGAAGCGCTGAACGATATCAGTTCTAACTGATAGAAAATCAAAATTCCACATTCCAATTATTCAGTTTATAATTATTCCAAAATAATGAAAGAAGTACATCTCTTTTTAGCTCCCGATATAGCCCAGACCCATGAACTCCCTGCCGAAGAAGCGGCACATGCCGTCCGAGTGCTCCGCATGAAAGAAGGTGATGAGGTGATCATCACTGATGGTCAAGGGCATTTCTACGAAGGCGAAATCAGTATTGCCAGCCCTAAACATTGCGGTGTCAATATCAACAAGACATTCGATGGGGAGAAGTTATGGAACGGCAGCATTCACCTGGCAGTCGCACCAACCAAAAATATGGACCGCATCGAATGGTTCGCTGAAAAGGCTACAGAAATCGGCTTCGACAAAGTGACTTTCTTGAATTGTAAAAATTCGGAAAGAAAGGTCATCAAAACCGAGAGAATAGAAAAAATCGTTGTCGCAGCCACCAAACAAAGCCATAAAGCATGGAAACCGGAGGTGGAAGAAATGATACATTTCGACAAATTCATCAAACAGCCTTTCGAAGGTCAGAAATTCATTGCGCATTGCTGGACAGATCCCAATGAGATGCCTTTTTTAGGAGATGTCGTTGACGCCAACTCACCTGCAGTCATTCTTATCGGACCGGAAGGCGACTTCAGTCAGGACGAAGTCAAGCTGGCCGAAGAAGCAGGCTTCCAGCCCATCAGTCTGGGGAAAAGCCGGTTGAGAACAGAAACCGCCGCTTTGGTAGCCGTTCATCTCGCCAATCTGAAAAAGAGAATCTGATCAGGAATTGATATAACTTAAATATTCAAATACATGGACTACATCAAATTGGCACATCTCTGTCCGAATATATTCTTACAAAAAAAGGATATAGAAAGTGACATCTGGCATCAGGAAATCCAATTCGAAAAAAATAAGATTTATTTAATCGAAGCCATGTCAGGTACTGGAAAGTCATCTTTGTGTAGTTACATCTGTGGGTACCGCAATGATTACGCCGGACAATTGTACTTCGATAATACGGATGCAAAAAAAATGAACGTACGGCAATGGGCAGACTTGAGGACCCGGCATTTCAGTCACCTCATTCAGGATTTGCGTCTATTCCCCGAACTGACCGCATACGAAAATATAGAGATCAAAAACAAACTAACTCATCATAAGACCGAAAGCCAAATTATGGAATTGTTCGATTATCTGGGCATCGCTGACAAATGGAACAGTTTGTTGGGAAAACTGAGTTTTGGCCAACAACAACGTGTCGCCATGATACGCGCGCTCTGCCAACCTTTTGATTTTCTTTTGGCAGATGAACCTGTCAGCCATTTGGATGAACACAATTCTACACTCATGGCAGATGTCATGTTGGAGGAAGCCCGTCAACAGGGTGCCGGAATCATCGTCACCAGTATTGGCAAGCACATGGATATCCATTACGATAAAATACTTCATTTATAAAATATATAGCTAGCAATTCATAACCAATCATGCAGCAACTCATACAGCTCTATAAATCTTGGTGCGGGCATAGTCCCTTACGTATTGAACGACTGCCAAAAGCCGGCAGCAATCGTGAATATATCCGTTTCTATGGCCCGGAAGACCAAACGGTTATCGGAGTTATCGGCCCCAATGTCAAGGAGAATCATTGTTTCATTTACCTAAGCAGACATTTTAAAGAGAAAGAACTGCCTGTTCCTGAAATTTTTGCCGTTAGTGAAGACGAACGTTGTTATCTGCAAACTGATTTGGGCAACACCTCTTTATATCAGGCTTTGAAGAAAGGCCGCGAAAATGACGCGCATTACGATGAGCACGAAATTGAACTGATTCGTAGAGTAATGCGACTTCTTCCACACATCCAGGTAGAAGGGGCTGAAGGATTAAAATTCAACGAATGCCTCCCTCCCATCGAATTCACCAAAAGGGCTGCGCTCTTTGATTTGAATTACTTTAAATACTGTTTTCTCATTACTACCGATCTTGCTTATGACGAAGTGGTCTTTGAGGACGACATCCAGCAGATGGCAGACGACTTGGTTGCCTGCAACGCAGGGAAAGAGACCTTTCTCTACCGTGACTTCCAGGCACGAAACATTATGCTCGACAAGGACGAACATCCCTTCCTCATCGACTTCCAAGGCGGACAATGTGGACCGATCTATTATGATGTAGCGTCTTTCCTATGGCAAGCCTCAGCTCGCTACCCACAGACTTTGCGGGAAGATATGATTGCCGAGTATGTGGACGAACTTTCCCAACTCATCACCATAGATGGTGCCACCTTCCGAAAAAACCTGCAGCTCTTTGTTCTCTTCCGCATTCTGCAAGTATTGGGTGCCTATGGCTTGAGAGGCTATTTCGAAAGAAAAAAATACTTTATAGACAGCATTCCTTCGGCCATACAAAACCTGCGCCGCATGCTGCTCGATGGTGTTTGTTCCCCCTACCCATACATGGAAGATGTTCTCAAGCGACTGGTTGACCTTCCACAATTCAACGAACCGGCACAAGAACACGGAGAAGCCAGCCATTCCCAATATGACGGACAAGGCCCGCTCGTTGTACGCATTACTAGTTTCAGTTACAAAAAAGGAATACCAGAAGACCCTAGCGGCAACGGCGGTGGTTATGTATTCGACTGCCGTAGCACGCACAATCCTGGCAGATACGAGCCCTACAAGAAAATAACAGGTCTGGATGCCCCGGTCATCAAATTTTTGGAGGACGATGGGGAAATCCTCACTTTCCTAGACAGCATATACAAATTGGCGGACAGCCATGTGGAAAGATATCTCCAGCGTGGATTTACGAGTTTGATGTTTTCCTTCGGATGCACCGGTGGACAGCATCGCAGTGTCTACTGCGCACAGCACCTGGCGGAGCATCTCAACCAGAAGTACGGGGTGGAAGTGCGACTCCAGCATAGGGAACAAAATATAACTTCAGCACTTCCCGCTCGTAAATTATAAACTAGAAGTTTGATTTCCATCAAATTAGCATAAAGAGATAGTAGAATGGAAAATTTCGAATTACACATATTAGGCTGCGGCAGCGCACTTCCCACCATCAAGCATTTTCCCAGTTCTCAAGTGCTGAGCATGAGGGGAAAACTCTTCATGATAGATTGCGGTGAAGGCGCACAGCTCCAGCTTCGCCGCTCCAAATTACGCTTTCATAATCTTGGACATATCTTTATCTCCCATTTGCACGGAGACCACTGTTTCGGACTGATAGGTTTAATCTCGACTTTCGACTTGCTTGGACGTACCGCCGATATCCACATCTACTCTCCCGACGGACTGGAAGAATTATTACGTCCACAACTCGACTTCTTTTGCAAAGGAATGTCGTTTAAAGTTATTTTCCATACATTCCCGACAAAGAAAAGCAGCATTATCTACGAAGACCGCTCTGTAAAAGTGACAACGATACCGCTCCGTCACCGCATGCCATGCTGCGGATTTTTCTTTGAAGAACAAGGAAATCTGCCACACATCCGAAGAGATATGATCGACTACCTCCACATTCCTCTCTATGCCATCAACAACATTAAGAATGGTGCAGGATGGACCACTGAGGACGGAACGATCTACGCGCATGAGCAATTAGTATTTCCAGCCGAACCATCCAGGAGTTATGCCTACCTCTCCGACACCTCATTTCTTCCTGAAAATGCCGGACTGGTACAAAATGCTGACCTTATTTTTCATGAGGCCACATTTGCTGAAAGCGAGAGCATGAGAGCGAAACAAACCCAGCATTCCACAGCCAGCCAAGCCGCAGAGTTCGCCAAATTGGCTAATGCAAAAAAACTAGTTATCGGACACTTCTCTTCCAGATACGACGACGACACAATTTTGCTAAATGAAGCTAAAAAGGTATTTCCACATACCCTGCTTGCTAAAGAAAATTTAAAGATAAAAATAGAGTAGGCTGGAAATGGCCTAATTTATCATAAAATATTAAGAAAGAACAATTCTACGCACGATAACCGGACGTAAAATTGTTCTTTTTTTATGAGAGATTCGGACGTTAACCACCCGATTAAGAGATATTTGTTAATGTTTATAATTAAGCATTCTTCATAAAAAAAACTAAATAGGCAATACAGTAAGGCTGAGAGGTGTTTTAGAACATCTTTTTATTCATTTAGATACTTATTTCTATAGTGTTTTTTTCTATTTTTGCAACATCAATAAGAAAGATACATTATGTGTAAAGAAGAAATGGTGCAAGAGATGAATATAGTAAATTACACCCAGCTGGAATCCTATAATGAATACGGGGTAGTTATCTTTGACGAGGTAGAGGCACTGATTCATAAGGAAGACAGTGAGCACCCACTCAAAGACATCTGGGCCTTCCTTCTTGTCAAGAAAGGAAACTTAAAGCTCAGCATCAACGAAAGAAATGTTGAAATCACACAAAACGACCTACTTTTCTATTCGCACAATCACTTTATCAACCGAGTTGAACCCAGCGAAGACTTTCGCGGCACAGTAATGGTCATTAACGCCAGACTCGCATCAGAATTGATTCATTCCAATGTAGACATGATGAAGAATTTGTTTTACATTGGAGAAAATCCTATTCTGCATCTTTCAAATGACGTCATGTCACAGTGCCAGCGTTATTTTGAACTCATCCGCTTCAAATGGAACACGGGAAAAACAAATTCTCTTTACAACCGTGACATCATCCACTCTATCGCCCGGGCTGCTCTCTACGAATGGGCAAGTATCGTGAGCAACAACATTCCGGAAGATAACGAAACGAGAGCACTCAGACAAGGTGAACGTTTGTTCAAGAATTTCATTTATGAATTGACAAACGACCAAGTGAAATCGCGCTCTGTAACGGATTATGCCAACAGACTTTGCGTGACACCCAAATATCTCAGTGCCGTGTGCAAGCAGGTTACAGGAAAAACGGCTTCCACTTTCATCAACTTTTACATGGTGAAGGATATCAAACAGCTGCTTAAATATTCTGACAAAAGCATTAAAGAAATCGCACAGACATTAGGATTTCCTAATCTGTCATTCTTTGGCAAATACGTTAAGGCCCACTTAGGCGTATCACCTACTGCTTACAGAAAGCAAAGAGACTGATCGTTATTGAAAAAGAAAGTGCTACAAATAGCACAACTCTGTATTTTGTTTCTTCTAAGAACAAATATTTTCATCTTCATACCACAAAACGTCCAACATAGTTCCGGGTTCCGGCTATATTGGACGTTTATCTATTTTACCCCTTACTCTGTCCCCTCTCTGTTCTAATGGCATACAAGCAGCACTCTTGAACCCGAACTATGCTTACACACAAATATAAATGGGCATGAAATCCAATATAAGTCCGCGTGAATTCCAATATGACTCGGTATCAGTTCTAATATAAGCCGGCGTAAAATCATATAAACTCGCATCAAACTGATATAAGCAAGCGTGAACTTCGGTATGACTCGGTATCAGTTCTAACCTGAGTTTTGGATAAATCAGGTTAATACTCATGCCGAGCGTACAAGTAAAGAGAGGGCGGGATCATTTGTCCCGCCCTCTCTTTGTCATGATATATACAATAGTGATAAATCAACTTATAATTCTACATTTTCATATAAGAAACGCTTGATACTACGCTTTGGAGTTTTTTCGAATTCCTCCTCATAAATTTTATAGCCAACTATTTGTTCGTAGGAGTTTACCATGATGTTCAAATCCTTACGATTCTGTTCCATAGCCGCCCTCATGCCATTTTCATCCAACCCGTCTTTCTTCAATTCATCATAATCCGGATGAATCAAGGCATACAACTTATCACCCTTTTGGATGACGATGCTTTCAGATACATAAGGCAGAGTATTCAACTTATCCTCAATTTCCTCAGGATAAATGTTCTGGCCGCTTGAACCCAGCAACATGTTTTTACAACGTCCACGGATATAGAGGTTACCCTCATTATCCATCACTCCCAAGTCACCGGTATGATACCAGCCATCCTTGTCCAATGTTGCAGCAGTAGCTTCTGGATTTTTATAATATCCCAACATGGTATTTGCACCACGGGTAAGGATTTCACCTACTACGTTTTCAGGATCCTCACTATTAATTTTCAATTCCATTCTAGGGACAGCTCTACCGCATGAGCCCGGACGGAAAGTATGCCAATCCGAGTAAGCGATAATTGGAGCACATTCTGTAGCTCCATAGCCTACCGTAAAATTAAATCCGATTTTATGCAGGAACTGTTCAATTTCGCTATTGAATGCAGCACCACCGATAATCACCTCATACATGTTTCCACCGAAGGCTGCCAGCAGCTGCTCTCTGATCTTTTCGTAAATTTTGGAGTTGAGCACTGGAAGACGAAGCAACAGCTTCATACTTGGAGTCTGCAACTTTGGCAACACTGATTTCTTGATGATTTTTTCAATAATCAAAGGAACAGAAATGACCACACGTGGTTTGACATCTGCGAATGCCTTAAACACGACCTTCGGAGAAGGCACACGCGTCAGATAATAAACATGACAGCCACAAGCAAATTCAAAAAGGAATTCGAAAGACATGCCATACATGTGGGCCAAAGGCAACATTGAAATAACTGGATCGCCGGCCTTGATTTTGTCACCGAGTACCTCATAGGCAAAAATCATATTCGACCACAAAGCACGGAAAGGAATCAGTACGCCCTTGGAGTTGCTGGTAGTACCTGAGGTATAATTGATCATGGCCAAAGCTTCGCCCGATTCACTCGGAACATAGTGGACATGTTCTTTACGGAAATACTTAGGATATTTTTTACCAAAGAATTCATTCAGTCGTTCACGAGCCTCTGTCAAAGTATCAGTTCGGCTCACAAGCAACGAATAGTCTGGAATATGTATGATACCTTCCAAATGAGGCATTTCTTCCGGATTCAACGTAGGCCATACCACATCTCCGGCAAAAAGAAGACGAGCTTCAGAGTGGTTAACAATATTATGTACCTGTTCTGCTTTAAATTCATGCAGCACAGGAACAGCTACCGCACCATAAGTCAAAGTCGCTAAAAAGGCTACAGCCCAATTCGCACAGTTTCTTCCACAAAGCGCAATTTTATCTCCCTTCTGAATACCTGCATTTTCAAAAAGGATATGCAACTTTTCGATTTTACGAGCAACATCTTTATATTGGTATGTACTACCTTCGTAATCGGTCAAAGCATCTAGATCCCAATGTTTTGTAATGCTTTCCTCGATATAACCGATAAAGTCTTTATAATTTTCCATATTATTACTATTATATCTACGCGATCAATAGGGATAAATCGCACAATAATTTGTTATTTGTGCAAAAATAACAAAAATAGTTGAAAGCAAAGGAGTGCCGAAAGAGAAATTTGTATTTTTGCATGGAAAAATATAAAAATACATGACTAAGAAAAAAATAAGACTAAGCCTCTCTATTGCTGGAGGGATTGTGGTAATTGTTGCCCTCTTGGGCTACTGGTTGTTCTTCTCGGCTTTTTCCTCTAACGAAAAGACCGCCTACGTATATATTGACTCAGACGATAACATAGATTCGGTCTATGTCAAAGTAGAAAAGGCAGGAAAGCCTTCCCAAATGGCAGGTTTCAAGATGACAGCTCAGATTTTGGGATACGACGAAAATATCCGCACAGGAAAATATGAAATCAACCGCCAGCTCACCAGCATACAGTTGGTCCGCAATCTGAGAAACAAATTCCAAGTACCCGTCCAGCTTACCATCCCAAACGTGCGGACCCTTGAAAGACTTTCTTCAGAACTTGCCAAACGCATCGCACCGGATTCCACGACCTTGATTGAATATTTCAGGAACCAAGATGTCTGCAAAAAGTTTGAATACGACACGGCTACCCTGGCGTGCATTTTTATCCCTAACACCTACGAAGTGTATTGGGACATCACCCCAGAACAGCTTTTGACAAGAATGCAGAAGGAAAACAAGAGGTTCTGGACCACCGAAAGGAAGCAAAAGGCAGAAAAACAAGGACTCAGCCTCAACGAAGCCTACACCCTTGCCTCTATTGTGGACCAGGAAACAGCCAACAACGGGGAAAAGCCCAAAATCGCAGGGATGTATCTCAACCGCCTGCGCAAGAATATGCTGCTCCAGGCCGACCCTACCGTAAAGTTCGCTCTCCAACAATTTGGATTGCGTAGAATTCTGCACGAACATCTTACCGTAGACAATCCGTATAATACCTATAAATATAAAGGACTCCCCCCCGGCCCTATCAGTATCCCTTCTGTAGCCAGTATCGACGCAGTGCTCAATGCCGATGACAATTCTTATCTGTTCATGTGTGCAAAAGAAGATTTCTCCGGCACACACAATTTTGCATCGACCTACGGAGAACATCTGAAAAATGCGAGAAAATACAGTCAGGCACTCGACAAACGGGGCATCAAATAACGGGTGGCAACAAAATCCATCCCTCAGAATAAAATAAAGAGAGAGGAAACGCGTTAATATCATTATGAACAAGATTCAACATATCCTATCGGTCCGACAAAATGTGACATGGAAGCATACACTGCTGCTCTGTCTGTTAATGTTCGCGCACCTGACCATCCTAGCACAAAACCGCTGCCGCATATTCGGAACCATCAGAGACGAAGAAGGTTCGCCTATCGAACTCGCAGCCATCCGCGTACAGGGACAGAATGCCCTGACCACCTCCAATCTGAAAGGGGAATACTCCATCTATTGCAGTTCAAGAGATACCGTCACCGTGGTTTATTCCATGATTGGTTATGAAACCAGAAAACGCAGACTGTCCAACCCCGTTGACTCTGTACGCATCGACGTCATGCTGCCTTCCCTGGGAGTCAACACATTTGGTACGGCCATCGTCAAAGGACAGCAGATACAAACAGGGAGCATTCAGAAAATCAAACCGGTTGATACCAAATTCATGCCTTCGACCACTGGCAACGGTGTCGAGGAAATCATTGCGACCCAGGCCGGTGTGTCCACACACAACGAACTATCCTCACAGTACAATGTCCGTGGCGGTTCTTTCGACGAGAACTGTGTCTACCTCAACGGGGTAGAAGTCTACCGCCCCTTGCTCGTCCGCTCCGGACAGCAGGAAGGCCTCAGCATCATCAACTCCGACATGGTGGAAAGCATCGGTTTCTCCAGCGGTGGCTTCGAAGCCCGTTATGGTGACCGCATGTCTTCGGTCCTGGATATTACCTACAAACGTCCGGAGAAATTCGAGGCTTCCGCACAAGGCAGCATGCTGGGAGGCGGAGCATACGTCGGATGGGGCAACCGCCATGTCAGCCTCATGACTTCGGTCCGTTACAAGACAACACGCTATCTCTTGGGATCCATGGACACCAATGGAGAATACAAACCAAACTTCCTTGACTATCAGGCTTATCTTTCCTGGCGGCCCAACAAACGCTGGACCTTCGATTTGATTGGCAATATTTCCGACAATCACTACAATTTCGAGCCAGAAGACCGAGAAACCAAATTCGGAACCATGCAGGATCCAAAAACATTCAAGGTCTACTTCGACGGACACGAAAAAGATAAGTTCAGAACCTACTTCGGTTCCTTCTCTCTGACCCGCAACTTCAACCCTGAAACATACCTGGCTCTCCAGCTTTCATCATTTGCCACCAGAGAACAGGAAACCTATGACATTCAAGGTGAATACTGGTTGAACGAAGCCACAACTCAAGAACAATTGGGCGTGGGCACTTATATGGAACATGCCCGCAACCGCCTTAGAGCCAATGTCATCAACACCGGTTTAAAGTTCCGAACAAAACTTACCGGTCATACCTTGCAGGCAGGTTTCAACTGGCAGCACGAAACCATCAAGGAAAATGCGAGAGAATGGGAAATGCGTGATTCCATGGGCTATTCCCTTCCCCATCATCCCGACATGCTCAATCTCATCTATAGCCAGCGTTCCCACAACGACATCAGCACCAACCGCTTCGAGGTTTATGCACAGGACGCATGGCGTTTCAAAACCGGCATCGGACTCTTCAATCTCACATACGGACTGCGCCTCTCTCATTGGGACTGGAACAAAGAAACTCTGGTTTCGCCACGTGCCTCTTTGGGATTGCTTCCCTCCTTTAGCGACCATTGGACCTTCCGCTTTGCCACCGGTTTCTATTACCAGGCACCTTTCTACAAAGAATTGCGCGACACCACCATGCTCAATGGCATTTCAACAGTTTCCTTGAACAAGAATATCAAGTCGCAACGCTCCATCCACTTCGTTCTGGGCGGTGACTATACCTTCCGGCTCATGGACCGTCCCTTCAAATTTACCACGGAAGTATACTACAAGGCACTCTCCAACTTGATACCATACACTGTCGACAACGTGCGGGTGGTCTACTATGGCAAGAACATGTCAAAGGGATATGCCACCGGTATCGATTTCAAAATCTTCGGTGAATTCGTTCCCGGCACAGACTCCTGGCTGACCTTCTCACTGATGTCCACCAAGGAAAAGATAAACGGAAAAATGATACCACGTCCAACCGACCAACGTTACAACCTTTCCCTCTATTTCACCGACTACTTCCCCGGCACCGACCGCTGGAAGATGACACTCAAGGCAGCCCTGGCCGACGGTCTGCCCTTCGGCCCTCCCCACACAGGCAAGGACCGTTTCAACTTCCGGGCTCCCAGTTACAAACGTGTCGACTTGGGTATGAGCTACCGCCTTCTCAACAATGAAGACAAGCATCTCTACAAGTTCGGGAAACTGATTAAAAATGCATGGATAGGACTCGACGCCTTTAATCTTTTAGGTATCAACAACGTCAATTCCTACTATTGGATCACCGACATTACAAACACTCAATACGCCGTACCTAATTATCTTACAGGAAGACAGATAAACTTGAGATTCAGCGTAGATTTTTAAAAATTGAACATTTCGAACTGGCAAAATGCCCTCCAAAGGCACAAATAACTAGGGTAAAATTTTCAATTATCATAAAAAATTAGCAATTTTGCATAGCGTATGGAAATTTTTGCAGAATATTCAAGTTATCTACAACTGTTGATTAAGGGAATCCTTATCGGCATCATAGCTTCAGCTCCGATGGGACCTGTTGGAGTCCTTTGCATCCAACGTACCATGCAAAAAGGACGTGCTTATGGCATTATGACAGGAGCGGGCGCAGCATTGAGCGACATTATATATGCTTTGATTACAGGATGTGGCATGTCCCTGGTCATCGACTTCATTGACAACGAGCGCAATCTCTTTTTCATGAAGCTCATCGGCAGTGTGATGTTGTTCATTTTTGGTGTATACATGTACCGCACCGACCCGAAGAAATGTGTACGTCCGGTTTCCAAGAAGAAAGGCAGTCTGTTTCATAACTTTATCACCGCCTTCTTCGTCACTCTTTCGAACCCGCTGATTATCTTATTGTTCATAGCCCTCTTCAACATGTTCACCTTCGTTATCCCCAATAACGTATTCGGACAGGGACTCGGCTATATCTCCATCATCGGCGGTGCCATGCTGTGGTGGCTGGTGCTGACGTATCTCATCACGAAGATGAAGAGCAAATTCAGCGAAAGAGGCATTCAATGGCTGAACCGGACCATCGGCACCATTGTTCTGATAGCTTCCATCATTTATGCTGTCATGACAATTTTCAAATTGTCTATTTTCTAAACGAAATAAGGAGAATTTCTTAATCAGACATTCTCCTCTTTTTTTATACCAGGCTCCGGCATTGGCCAACGGAAACAGATTAATCCGACAAATATCTTTTTTTATGATTATAGCCAATCAACTCCGCACGAAAAGCCGTGCAGAATATTTACTTTACATGTGGCAGGTGGAAGATATTCTCCGCGCTTACCGCCTCGACATCGATTTGATTAAAAAAGAATACCTCAGCCAGTTCAAACTTAACGACGAACTTCAGAAGCAGACAGAAGAGTGGTATGCCAACCTGTGCGAAATGATGCGTTCGGAAGGCGTCAGTGAGCACGGACATCTGCAAATCAACAAGAACACCTTGCAGGATTTGCAGGAATTGCACAATCAACTGGTAAAATCTGAGAAGTTCCCATACTACCGTGAGATGTACTACAAGATACTCCCCTATATTGTAGAGCTCCGCGCCAAAGGTGTGACTAAAGAAGACAGCGAACTGCAAATTTGCTTCGACGCTCTCTACGGCATACTCATGTTGCGTTTGCAGCACAAAGAAATCACTCCGGAAACAGAAAAGGCCAGACAAGACATCTCCGCCCTCTTGGGACAATTGTCGGACTATTATAATAAGGACAAAGAGGAACCTATCGATTTCTGATATTGGGAACAGCCGCTTGCGACTTTCTCCATTTCATCCCCCTGCCGCCCCGTAAAGTTCCCGATATGGGTGCAGCGGCAAAAGGTATTCGCTTCCAGTCCTTGCCGATTCCGTGAAAATCAGTACCTTTGCACACAAATTTTGATTACGTAAATTTCATTATGAAACAAATATTGGTAACAGGCTGTCTTGGCCAGTTAGGTAACGAGCTACAGCTTTTGGCACCCCAATACGAGAACGAGTGCCGTTTCTATTTCACAGACAAAGATGATTTAGATATCACTGACCGTAAGGCCATTTACGATTTTATCGAAAACCACCATATTGACATTACCATCAACTGTGCGGCGTTCACGGCAGTCGACAAAGCTGAGAGCCAGCCGGAACTTTGCAACCTTCTCAACAACGTTGCTCCGGGCTACTTGGCAGAAGCCATGAATTCCGTCGGCGGCACCATGATCCAGGTTTCCACCGATTATGTGTTCGATGGCACCAACCACAAACCCTATCTGGAGGACGACCCTACTTGCCCCAACAGTGTCTACGGACGCACCAAACTGGCTGGCGAGGAAGCAGTCATCCGCCATTGCGCCGGCTCTATGGTCATCCGTACCGCCTGGCTCTATTCCACATTTGGCAACAATTTCGTCAAGACCATGCTCCGTCTCGGCCGCGAACGCGAACAGCTGGGCGTCGTCTTCGACCAGGTAGGTTCACCAACCTATGCCCGTGACCTGGCACGTGTCATCATGACGGCTGTCGACAATGGCATCGTTCCAGGTGTCTACCATTTCACCAACGAAGGTGTCTGCTCCTGGTACGACTTTACCCGCGCCATCCATCGTATTGCGGGCATCACAAATTGCGCCGTACGCCCTATCCATACCGAAGATTATCCCGTACCGGCTCCACGTCCACACTTCTCTGTTCTGGACAAGAGCAAAATCAAGGCTACTTATGGCATAGAGATTCCCTGGTGGGAAGATTCTCTAAAGGAATGTATGGCTAAATTAGACAAATAATAAAAATGATTTATTTATTTTCCGCAATCTACGTATTGTGCGGCATTACCGTCCTCCTCTGCCTGTGGGAGTTCATAGCTACAGGCCTTACCTGGGGTGCTGTCATCCGTCTGCTGATTTCTCTGCTTTGGGGATATAGCAACTATCGTTTTATGCAGTACTACTTCAAGAACCAAAGAAGAAGCAAGAACTACGCACAAAAGAAAGAAAAGAAATAAATCGATCTATACAATTGCACAATAGTACAATATAATATATGAATCCTGAAATTGAACGCCGGCGAACCTTCGCCATCATTTCACACCCGGATGCGGGTAAGACGACATTGACTGAAAAGTTGTTGCTTTTCGGTGGCCAGATCCAAGTAGCTGGTGCAGTAAAGAATAATAAGATCAAGAAGACTGCCACTTCCGACTGGATGGAAATTGAAAAACAGCGTGGTATCTCCGTCACCACTTCTGTTATGGAATTCGACTACGAAGGCTACAAGGTAAACATTCTCGATACTCCGGGTCACCAGGACTTTGCTGAAGACACTTTCCGTACACTGACTGCCGTCGACTCCGCCATCATCGTTGTGGACAGCGCCAAAGGTGTGGAAAATCAGACACGTAAATTGATGACCGTCTGCCGTATGCGCAAGACACCGGTAATCATCTACGTCAACAAGATGGACCGTGAAGGACGCGATCCGTTCGATCTTCTGGACGAACTCGAACAAGAACTGCAAATCAAGGTACGCCCGTTGTCATGGCCGATCAGTCAGGGACAGCGTTTCAAGGGTGTATACAACATCTTCGAACAGCAGCTCAACCTTTTCAAGGCCGACAAACAAAAGGTTACAGAAAAAGTGGCTGTCGACATCAACAGCGACGAACTGGAAGCCAATGTCGGTGAGGCTGATGCTGCAAAACTCCGTGAAGACTTGGAGCTTGTCGAAGGCGTTTATCCTGAATTCGATGTCAACGACTACCTTGCCGCAGACGTTGCTCCTGTATTCTTCGGTTCTGCCCTCAACAATTTCGGCGTAAAGGAATTGTTGGACTGCTTCGTCAAAATCGCCCCCAATCCACGTCCTACCATGGCCGAGGAACGCGAGGTGCAGCCTGACGAACCAAAGTTCACCGGTTTCATCTTCAAGATTACCGCAAACATTGACCCGAACCACCGTTCCTGTATTGCGTTCTGCAAAATATGTTCCGGAAAATTTGTGCGCAATGCCCCCTACCTCCATGTACGCAATGGAAAGACGGTACGTTTCTCCTCTCCTACCCAGTTTATGGCGCAGCGAAAGAGCACCATTGACGAAGCATGGCCAGGCGATATTGTGGGTCTCCCGGACAACGGTATCTTCAAGATTGGCGACACCTTGACCGAAGGCGAGAAACTCCATTTCCGTGGTCTTCCCTCTTTCTCTCCTGAAATGTTCAAATACATTGAAAATGCCGACCCGATGAAGACCAAACAACTTCAAAAGGGTATCGAACAGTTGATGGACGAAGGTGTGGCACAGCTATTTGTCAACCAGTTCAATGGCCGCAAAATCATCGGTACCGTCGGCCAGTTGCAGTTTGAAGTTATCCAGTACCGTCTCGAAAACGAATACAACGCCAAATGTCGTTGGGAACCACTTTCCCTCTACAAGGCATGCTGGATTGAAAGCGACGACCCTGAAGAATTGGAAGCTTTCAAAAAGCGTAAATATCAATACATGGCAAAGGACCGCGAAGGACGCGATGTCTTCCTCGCAGACTCCGGTTACGTATTGCAGATGGCTCAAAACGATTTCAAGCATATCAAATTCCACTTTACCAGCGAATTTTAAACGCAATAGAACCCCACTCAACTCTCCCGCAAAATCCTTTCATATTTTGCGGGAGAGTTTTTATTTGCTACCCTCAGCCGGTATCCGGCATATCGGCCTTCGAATCTACGCAAACAGAAAATACGAGCCCCATAGCCACTGCCATCATGCGGGCATAGGGAAGCCAGGATGTTCTTAATGTAGGATTTATCCCCTCAAAATCTCCACAAAACCGTATTTCCCGACACTTAATATTCCTTTTTGGTCTAAACATCGCCATTGTTCGAATATTTGGGCACCTAATTTCGAAAAACCAAAGTTTCCCTTCTCCGCCTCATCATATTTGCCTATCATTGCACTCCGTTTGGAACACGCGCCCCGAAAAGAAAGGCACAAAGACAGACTTTCGATATAGGAGCAGACCGCTGAGGTATCACCCCGTCATCCCCGCATAGACCATCTATACCATTTATTATATGAAAAAGTTAATTTATTTGATGTTAGGCATTTTGCCTTTTATCACCACCGCTTGCGACAACGATGATGAACCCGAAGTGAATGAAGTACAACTGAGTCCCGAAGCACAAAAAGATATACACACACGCTTTGAAGGTGCCATCATCAAAGCAGTCCGTCGTCTGCAGGGAGACCCGACTCCGGGCACAGAAGTGGATTTAGTCGACATCCATGGCAATGAGGTCTCCATCTTCTATCAGCACTCCCAAAATCCGAGTCTGACCGTCACCCACTTCGCCAGTTTCGACAATCTGCCCGAACCTGTGAAAAACGCTTTCATGAAATCCTGCTACAAGAACATCGACAAACAACAAATTAAGAATATCGAATGCGACGACTACGCCGTCCTCAATAAAAAGATGTATAAGCTGGAGTTCTACGCCAACGTGGGCAAATGGGAAAACAGGTACACCATGACCCTGTTCAACGAAGACGGATTCATGCTGCCCGACTACCACCTGGGAGAAGGTCTGATCAATGATTCCTGGAAATTCAAAGTCATCAACATGGAGGAGGTGCATTTCATAGAAAGCCATTATGGCAAGGACATCCGCGCCTTCAACCACGACCGCGGCTATTCCAGTTACTACGTGATGGATAAGGACGTCTTGAAATATGTACGTTTCAGAGACCACACCTGGAAAGGCACCACCTATCTTTTGCCAGAGAGCCAGGAGGTTCCGGAAGACATTTTGAAAGAGTTGTACCAAACGGCACCCGACTTTGAATATACTGAGATTTATCTCGTCGAGACTCCCAACGGAAAAGGCTACAAATTCTGCAACAAAATAGGTGAGAGTCATATCTTGGGAGATATGTTTACCAACCCCGACGTACAATAAACCCGCATTTTTGTAGCGACTTACGAAAAAAGAAAAGGCTGTTGTCTGAATGATATGAACGCATTCAGGCAACAGCCTTTCTGATATCCAGACGGTCTCGAAAAAGAACGCTATCTGCTAGTTGTCCCGCTAGAAGGCCAGGAAGAAAGGCACCAGGAAGGGGACAGTAAAGTCGACCAGGATACCATGGAAGATAGATATCGGAATGAAGTATTCCCCACTCTCCCGCGAGATGACCGGCAGCGTTGTATCCGCAGTAGTGGCACCGCCTACGCTAATCGGAGCCATCGGACCAAAATTGCGTACGAGCACCGGTGCCAGAACAATCGGCAATACTTCACGGATGACATTATACAATAGTGCGATGGTACCCAGTTCGGGGCCTCTCACCTCCGTTATCAGGATACTCGACAACGAATAGTAGCCGAAACCGGAACCCACTGCCATCCAGTCGGCAAAACTATAATGCGGGAAGACAAAATAAGCGAATACCATGCCCAACCATGTGAAAAGGATGGTCACCAAAGGCAGGAACAGCATTTTCTTCTTGATGCTGCGGATGTTTCTGACGAGGTCCTCACTCTGTCCTATCGAAAAACCCACACACGAGAGCAAGATGCACAGACAATAGAAGGTGGCGTTTTGAGGCACATAAGGCGCGGCTCCAAAGACACCCGCCAGACAGCCCAGGATGAAACAGGACAAAATGATGCCGCTGTCTTTCAACTTGGCTACCATCGAGAGCAACTTCGATTTTTTGTCCTCTATGGAAATCACCACATGCACGTCCTCGTGATTTTTCTTTTTACCTCCGCAGACGTACTTCCAAAACACCATGGCTCCCACACAGCAACTGAAGGAGGCGGCGGCTGTCGCTACAAAGGCTTCCCATCCCAAACGGCCCAACGACTTCATCAGGACTTCGTTGCCACCAACTTCTATACCGATACAGAAGAGCATCAACCAAATTGAGAATGTCAACAGATGACTGACCCAAGGTTGCTGCCAACGACGGCACAATCTTCCAACCAACGCACTTCCCCACAATACCAATAAAACGCTCAGCATAAAATTTCAGATTAATGTCTATTTGTCTTTACCACTTTTTACCTTTACTTGCAGGACCTGACCCCATAAAAAAATAGCGCGACTGCTTCGTGCGCTATTCATCTGCTCCAAGTCCCTCTTTCTTTTAAAGAAGTGCAAAATTAACACACAAAAGTCGAAATAGCAATGAAATCATTAAATAAAACGGGGGCCGAATGTTATTATTCCCATTTTCTACGTTTTATTCCTTTACTTTTTGAAAAAAGAAAAGTACAAACTTGACTCAAAAAACGGACTTTCCGCTTGCTATAAGCCTGCATTTTTATTATTTTCGTGTTTGAAAAATGAAATCACGACGTGATTTTAATAAATCACGACGTGGCGTTAATAAATCACGACGTGATTTTATAAAATCACGTCGTGATTCCAACTTTTTCTAAAAGGAAATAAACATTATCTACCTTCTTTAAATTTTTATATTATGTCTACCAAATACAATTTACGCGAGATGAACGATTTGAACGGGAAAGGACGCAAGAAATATCCTCAGATGTTCTCAACGGGTATCTTCACCACCGACCAGATAGCCGAAGAGATTTCCCGACGCTGCTCGCTCACTCCTTCCGATATCAAAGGCACACTTTCGGCCCTGTCGCAAATCATCAGCGAAAAGACCGCGAACGGATATACCGTGAAACTGGACGACATCGGTTTGTTCTCTGCGACGCTGAGTCTGAAGGATCCGGAGAAGGGAAACCTCAAAGGACATCGGCCGAACGCGCAAAGCATCGAAATCGGGAATATCCGTTTCAAAGCCGACAAGCGATTGGTACAAATAGCAAACCAATATTGCCACCTGGAACGCGCCGACAAGGCCTTCAACCGTTCCTCCACCCAATACACGCAGGAAGAAAGATTGGCGCTCGCCCACCAATATATCAGCGACCATGGCAGCATCAGAGTGCCGCAATATGCGCAAATCACGGGACTGGCGCCCACCACTGCCACCAGAGAACTGCGTACCATCGCCAAGTCCAAGACTTGCGGTTTACAGGCAGTAGGACGCGGTCCGCTGCTCCATTACATTTGGTCCGAATAATCGGGAAAAGAAAGAAGTAAGTAATGGTAAAAAAATAACTTCATACAGTTTTAAAATATTTTTCTTCCTTTC
>SAMEA104404106__coassemble_1362_pt1 | contig 18686 bp, 13 predicted proteins | sample SAMEA104404106__metabat2_high_PE_037 | metagenome-assembled genome bin SAMEA104404106 (sample SAMEA104404106) | Balaenoptera acutorostrata
CAGACGCAAGATTCGAACAAAAAAATGCCGAACTTATTATTTCACCATTACTTAATGATTTTTTCACCTCTATACAAGAATCTGTTCTCTATATAATTCTGTTGTTTTCTTATTTTGATTCAGGTACCTGATAGGTTCCTGAATTGTTTTTCTATCTCCATAAAATTTTTCTTTTCATTCTCTGTCTCTGTTGGGAAATACTCTTCTCTAAAGAGATCTGTTTGATTTTCTCCTTAGAGCCAAGATTAGCATTCGGTTTGGAATACGAATCTGGACCTCTTGGTTACAATGCAAAAGTAGAGAGTATCGCTGACAAAATATGCGGATTTTATGGTCTCAGATGCGTAAAAAACGCGAATTGATGCGTAAAAAACGGGTTTGTTGTCGATTTTTACGCATTTTTTTGTAGTTTTGTTGCAATATTCATTTATGTAGATGATATCTGAAGTTCAAATAACTTGTGTAGTTTTGATGGGGCTCATAACCCTTTTCTTAACTTTCTTTCTTCCCCGTTACACAGATTTGGGGAAGATTCAAAATACAGCCCGCAAATTATTGACTTTGGGAACCTCTCTCGTTACGGTTCATTTTATTCTTCAAAACATACTTCATAAAAATATTGACAACGTGTCCGAAATCAGAACCGTTGTCAATTTGCTGTTTGGAATCCCCATCAGTTATACTTTTAATCTGTCTTATCTTTATTTACAGCGTTTAGGCAGCATCTCGAAATTTGAATGGTTGTTCGGTCCCATCGCTTTTTCCCTGTCTTTGCTGGTTGCCGCAGCCTATTATATTGTTGGTTTTCAGGGGTTGGATTCCAATACGACAGCCTATACCATGTCTGTGATTTATGCTTCCGTACTTTTCTTGTATTGTATCTTGCAAGTACGTGAGTATTTTCGCATTGTCAGGAATATTCGAAACAACGGTGTACAGAAGTTCATTCCTTTGTTGCGGTGGACCAGATGGAGTATGTTTGCCGTGGTGATTATCGGGCTGGGTTTCCCTGTCATGACATTCAATCCCAATTTGTTGATGCGCTCCTTATATGGTATCCTGTCCATTTCTTCTGCATTTTTCTATATCCTTTGTTTTATAGGTTATAGTTTCAATTATAAAGTGAAATCTTCTCTCGGTGGTACCTCTAAGATAGAACCCGTATGTAAAGAGGAGGAGGGGGACAGAAAAGAACAGGTGAAGGAAATGCAATTGGCGCGTATAGGGGCCATTGTGGACAAATATGTAGAGAAAGGTTGCTATTTGCAGTCGGGCATCACCATTAAGGATGTGGCTGTCGAAATGGGTATTTCTTGTAATATGTTGAAAATGTGGTTGAAAACCACCCCCTATAAGAAATTCAGCAATTGGCTGGTATATCTTCGTATCGAAAAGGCAAAGGATTTGCTTTTGGCTTATCCCGACTTAAATTGTGAGGAAATAGCTGAGAAATGCGGTTTCTGCGATCGTCAGTATTTCCAGCATCAGTTTACCAAACAAGTGGGGATTAGTCCGTCAAAATGGATCATAGAACACGATTTGAGTGAATTTATAGCGGCGAACAGCCCTTCAGAATAAACGCTTTCCCGAAAAATCGCATTTGTTTGAAATATGAAATAAAAAAGAGAGTGTGTCGTTACGGCACACTCTCTTTTTTATAAATTCTGATGAAGCATTATTGATTTTTGCGGTCGTTTTCGATGAGAGCGAGCAAATGTTCAACAGCTTCTTCTTCTGGAATATTCTTCTCTACACAGACTTTGTTGCGGTAAAGACTGATTTTACCACGGCCTGCACCGACATAACCATAGTCGGCATCCGCCATTTCTCCAGGACCATTGACGATGCATCCCATAATGCCAATTTTCAAACCGGCCAGATGGGTTGTCGCAGCTTTGATACGGGCAATTGTGCCAGGGAGGTCATACATGGTACGTCCGCAGCCCGGGCAACTGATGTACTCAGTCTTGGTGGTACGGAGGCGTGCAGCTTGCAAAATGGCGAAAGCTGTAGCGTCGATATCTGTATTGGACAAAGTTTTCTCACCCTTAGGAGGATTGTTGAAGAGGAAAATACCGTCGGTAATCTGGTCGAAGAGCAAAGCGCCCATATCGGCAGCGGAGTAAAGCTGGAATTCTTCTTTCTGCTGTGCATTACATTGGTAGTGCTGGAAGAATACGACCGGAGTCGGGATATTCTCATTCCACAATTCGTGTACGAGTGCGCGGAGTTCGCCGGTGCGGTTCGGATGGTTGCTCTGGGCGATAATGACGATTTCCGGATGCTGGCGGAGGCAAGCTTTCACCTCGTCGTTCAAGGCTGTATAAGTGAGGAACAAGAACTTCAATGGAGCGTTGGAAGAAGCTATGGTGAACAGTACGTCACTATTATATACCGGATAGGTATTTTCTTCACCTTCCCAAAGGTCAGCATCGATGATGTAGCCGGCTCCCTGGATGCGTTTTTCTGCAGCAGGTAAGTTTCGACCGCAATAGATATAGTCCGGAATCAGGTTTCCTGCATCGGTAGCACCGTCGAGGCGGGCAGAGATGACTACCGGAGCCTGCTGGCCGCCGATGTTGAGTACAGGACATGTCGGGCGGCGCTCAGGGCGAAGGTAGTCGAATACAGGTGATACCATACCTGGAATGAAAGGATGTCCGGTACGGGTGTGGGCGATATAAGCTGCCAATTTATAAGCTACAGGAACTTCACATTCGGGCTCTTCGCTTAAGGATACGCGGAGCGTGTCTCCGATACCGTCGCAGAGCAGGGCACCGATACCCACCGCACTTTTTATACGTCCGTCCTCACCTTCTCCGGCTTCGGTAACACCGAGGTGGATAGGGAAGTCCATATTTTCCTTTTTCATGATGTCGCAGAGCAAGCGCACTGAACGCACCATGACAACGGTATTGCTGGCTTTTATGGAAATAACTACATTGCTGAAGTTCTCTTTCACGCAAATACGGAGGAATTCCATGCAGCTTTCAACGATGCCCTCCGGGGTATCACCATAACGGCACATGATACGGTCGGACAAAGAACCGTGGTTCACACCGATACGGATGGCTGTGTTGTGTTCCTTGCAAATGTTCAGAAATTGTACGAAACGTTCTTCAAGACGTTGTAGTTCAGCGGCGTATTCTTCGTCTGTATATTCCAGATGTTTGAAAGTACGGGCTGGATCTACATAATTACCCGGGTTGATACGAACTTTCTCGACAATTGTGGCAGCGACATCTGCCACTTTGGGGTTGAAGTGGATATCGGCCACCAGGGGCTGGTCATAGCCGCGCTTTTTCAATTCCGCGCTGATGTTGCGGAGGTTTTCTGCCTCGAGTGTTCCCTGGGCAGTAAGACGAACGTAGTCGGCACCTGCATCAATAATGCGGATGCTCTGTTCCACACATCCTTCGGTATCGGTTGTGTGACGGGTGGTCATACTTTGGATACGGATAGGCTGGTCTCCGCCTAATGGTCGGTTCCCGATTTTTACCTCATGTGTGGCGCGAGGTGTATAATTGAATATATCCACGATATAGGTTTTAGAAGTTAGCGATTAAGTAATTTCAGAAAGTCGTGAGAAATGGAAACAAGTGGCCGTGTGAAAATGAATTCTGTAAAAACGGGGATATCTTATCTTTCTCCCTGTTCTTTTATCTTGCTATCCAGACATCTTGACGATCTCGGACAGGTCAGGAGGTTGCCCATTTAGAACGGTCGGTTCCGAGTCTCTATTCTGACTTAATTCGTTTTAAAATTGAATTTCACTTCAGCCAGGTCAGCATTTGCCTTGACAATCTTCGATTTCAAGCCTTCTTTATAAGCTGCCAATTTTTCTGCGATGGCTGCGTCGCTGAGGGCAAGCATCTCTACAGCGAGGAGAGCTGCATTGAGTGCACCGTTAACTCCTACTGTCGCTACAGGTATTCCTGGAGGCATCTGAATGATAGAGAGCATGGCGTCGAGTCCGTCGAGCATACCCTTGATAGGCACTCCGATGACCGGAAGTGTCGTATTGGCAGCGATGACGCCGGGAAGCGCTGCAGCCATACCTGCTGCTGCAATAATTACTTTCAAACCGCGCTGTGAAGCGTTGCGGGCGAATTCCTCCACTTCGGATGGGGTGCGATGTGCCGAAAGGGCGTTCATTTCGAATGGAATTTCCATTTCGTCGAGCAGTTTTGCTGCTTTTTCCATAACAGGCAGATCAGAAGTGCTGCCCATGATGATGCTAACTATCGGTGTCATAATAATATGAGTTATGAGGTTGTTTTTAAATGATTTCTGTAAATGGAGGATTATAACAGATAAATACTGAAAAATCCGCAGAGTATGCCAACCACAGTGCCCAACAACAGGTCATTGAGGCTGTGCTGGCGAAGGATGAGGCGCGCTGTGCATACCAAACCGTTGAGAAGGAAGCAGACACAGAGGGCGATGGTCGGGTCAAAATAGAAAATGCCTGAAAATGCCATGAGACAGCCGATGACGCCTCCTGAGGCTGCAGCGTGGGTGCTGACCTTGATCCAGGAGTTGCAGATGGCACAGATAACCTGGACTGAAAGTGCCGCGATAATCACGGACATGGTGAACCTTGGCATGCGGAGGTTATTCATCAGTATCAGCAGGGCGGAATAGCTGAGGATGGAGATGATGTAAGGAATGATTCGTCTCTCTCTCCGTCCTAACTGGTGCTTGGTCCAACCGTTGATTTTTCTATATAAGAAGATTCCCAGCCAGGGCACCAAAACGGTAAAGAAATAAACCATTAAAATAATTTTCAAGTTGAATGCCCATGACATGTAACTCAGATAACTGAAAAAGAAGAGAATGACAAAGGCAAGCACAGGAAGATAAAAAGGTGAGAACACCAGGGATATCACTTGTGCGGAAATAATGAGAACTTTATTACTTATTTTCATGGTTCATAAATAAAATGAGGAAAAATACAGTCGGATGACTTGTGACGGACCTTTTTATTCTCTTCTCAGATTTGATGGAGGAATTTGAAGTTTGTCACGATATTTTCCTACGGTGCGTCGTGCTATTGGATAACCTTGCGCTCTTAAGAGACGTACGAGTGTGAGATCGGTATATGGGTTCTTTTTGTCTTCCTTGTCAACGAGTTCCTTTAAGGCAAATCTAACGTCCCGGCTGGACAATTGTTCTCCGTCCTTGGTCGTGAACTGAGTGGAGAAGAAGAACTTGAGGGGATAAGTGCCGTAATCGGTCTGAACGTACTTGTCTTTGGCTGCTCTCGAAGCGGTAGAGGTCGGAATCCCTGCCCGGTCGGCGATTTCTTGTAATTTCAGAGGACGGAGCAAAGTTTCGTCATCGCTGTCGAAAAATGGACGTTGAAGTTTGACAATACTTCTCATGATGGTCAGCATTGTGTTGTTACGGCGCTTTATCATATTGATGAATCCCTTGGCGCCTTCCACGCTGTTGCTGATAGTGATGAAATCGTCGTGTTCTTTTTTGCTGAGTTCTTTCTTTTTGTCTGTATATATTTTAAGTGTATCGCAGTAGGATGAACTGACATGCAATTCAGGGATGTGCTCGTTGTTGAGTTCCACTTCCGCTTCGCCACAATCGTTGACGTGGACGTAAAAATCGGGTATCACAGTGGGAGCGGCAATGGTATTGCTCTCGCTGAAAGCCCGTCCGGGACGCGGATTGAGATGACGGAGAAACTGGCAGACCTTGTCTGTGTCTTCTTCGTTGAGCTTCAGATGTTTGGCTATCAGGTCCCAACGGTTGGACATGAAATCTTTAAAATACCGGTCTACCACCTTGAGTCCCTGTTCTTTCCATGGAGAGTGTATTTGGGGATCGGTCAATTGCAGATGCAAGCATTCTTGCAAATCGTGTGCGCCGACTCCCCGAGGTTCAAATCGCTGTAGGGTAGACAACAGATATTCCAATTCTTCTAATGAAGTTTGTATGTTGTTGTAAATCTCCAGTTCATCGAGGATGGTATTCAAATCTTTACGGAGATAACCGTCGTCATCGAGTGAGCAAATCAGATAATCCAGAATCTCGCGCTCATGCTCGTTTAACGGGAAATAGGCAATTTGCCGTTGAAGTTCTTCATAAAAAGAATTATTGTCCGATGGGAGCATTTCCATCGGATCACGACTATATTCTATCTGATTCTTGACGTATTCGGGTGTTTCGTCGGCATTAATGTAGTCGTCTGCATCTTGGACGGGGCTAGGTTCATAGTCCACACCGTAAGTTTCGTCTGTACCGTTGGTTTCGTCTTCCTCCTCTGAGGAACTATTTTCCATGCCGTAATCATCCATTTCGGCAGGATTGTCTTCATTTTTTCCGTTTTCGAGCGCGGCATTAGCTTCCACCGCATTATTGACACGGTCAATGAAACCTTCGAGAGGTAATTCGAGCAAATTAGCAAATTCCACTTGTATCCCCATAAGAGTGGTGGTCTGCTTCGTCACCTGGGTCTGAATAGAATCTTGTGCCATATTTGTTTCTTGTTTTTATTTTATCGCAAATTTACTAAAAATTATACGACATTGATAGGATTTTTCCTACTTTTAACCTCTGATAAGGGGAAAAGGTAGGATGGCGAAATAAGTTGCTGGCATTTTGTCGTATCCTCTTGTCTTTCAAGTATTATGGAAAGCAAATTCCGAAAAATTCGTTTGCTGTTGTCCGTCTGGGAGCTCGTAAAACTAAGAAAAACAGAAGTTTGGCTTTCTTTCATCAACAATACTAGATAAGAAAGTCTTCTGATAAGCAATAAACAGGATTCACTGTTAACAAACAGGCTGGGGAATAGACAAGATATTTGGGAAGCTGAAGGGATGCCAATGGCAGGGGCTGTCATAGGAGCATTTGTTTATAGCATTGCTATTCAAGTTTCGGAAGTGATGAAGGATACTGGACCAGTCAACCCGAGTTTCAGATCAACCGTGATAAAGAGAGAGGACTGTCCTGAATGCCGGTTTTAAAAAGAGGCGGTTGTGTACAATGAAAATGCTCGTACAATGAAACGAAGGGCCTCTGAAGGAGTAGATAATATGAGTATAGCGCCATTCCGCAGCGTCCCTGCGTTTTATCACATATCTTAGTAAGATGGACGGGTTGTCTGATATAAATGGAATTTCATCGTGCTGTGGCATTCGTACCATCGTGGTGGTACGTTTGTACCATCGTGGTGGTACATTTGTACCATCGTGGTGGTACATTTGTACCATCGTGGTGGTACGACTCTTACATCGTATAGGCGACGACCTAACTCGGACATACGGCCTTGTGACTAAGGAGAAAATGCTGGGAAACGTCATCCTCCTCGATAGAAAATAACTGGAAGGGTTGCAGAATATACGTATTAAAGCGTATTTGGAGGAAGAGAAAAATAGCTCAGAGAAGTTGGGAGGGCAAGATGAAGGATAGGGATAAAAAAAATTCCCTCTCCGGCGCTCGCGCGTGGGGTGAGGGATAAAACAAACTATGAAAAAACTGTATCTTTTAGAGTAGTCAAGTTTTAATTTATTGAGTTGTTTTTGTGTTGGGTTTTCTTAATCGTTAAATGACACGATCAAATCGTAATCTTGTAAAAGATAAGTTTTAGAAACCTCTCTTCTAACGACTGACAAAGATACAAAAAAAATGGAAATGGCAATAGGTCTTGGACTTATATGTATATAAAATAAGATATATAGAGTATTAATTTTTCAGACAGGAAGTATGACGTTGTCCGTATTGAATAAATGCTGTTTTGTTTTGTCCAAAAGAGGGGCGCTGCGGGCTTTTAATATTCATATTATTAATATGTTAATAAATTTATGCTATGGACTTTTCCAATATAAAAAAAGCTAAATTGTCTGATAACTGAGTGCTGATTTTTTCATGCGGAAAGAGGCCTGGAATGGAAATGGAGTGGCCGAAATGTCGTTGACTCGTGTGAGCGGTTATTTTATCTTCTTTTTAAGGCCGGACAGGGGGGTGGAAAAGTGCTGGTTCCTGTCTTTTCTGAGAAATAAATCCTTCCCATTTGCGACAGAAAAAGTAGAAGAAAATGGGTGACTTTTTACGCCAAGTTTTCTAGACATCGCTTCCGTGAGTGGAAAGAGAATCCTTATTGATGCAAATGGACAAGGCATGCGAAAAAAGTCTTTCCCGTAGTTTCGTTTTGCAGAAGTTCTTTGCGTACTGCTCAATATTTCTGTAAGTAGGCTAAAAACACCGATTTTGTTTTGAGGTTCAGTAGTCTTGTCGTAACTTTGCAAAGCAATATAAAAATATAACAGAATTATGTCAGAAAGAAAAGTTAGGGTGCGTTTTGCCCCCAGTCCAACAGGACCTCTGCATATTGGCGGTGTACGTACTGCTTTGTATAACTATCTCTTTGCTCGTCAGCATGGTGGCGACATGGTATTCCGTATCGAAGATACCGATTCTCATCGTTTTGTTCCTGGTGCTGAGGAATATATTATAGAAGCCTTCCGTTGGTTAGGTGTTGAATTTGACGAAGGTGTTAGTTTTGGTGGTGATAAGGGACCTTACCGTCAGAGTGAACGTCGCGACATCTATAAGAAATATGTAAAGGTTTTGCTGGATGCCGGAAAGGCATACATCGCATTTGATACTCCTGAAGAATTGGATGCCAAGCGTGCAGAAATCGAAAATTTCCAGTATGATGCCAAGACTCGTGGTATGATGCGCAACTCTTTGACGATGAGCGCTGAGGAAGTTCAGAAGTTGATTGATGCCGGTGAACAATATGTTGTCCGTTTCAAAATAGAGCCGGGAGAGGATGTTCATGTGGACGACCTTATCCGTGGTGATGTGAAGATTAATTCTTCTATTCTTGATGATAAGGTGCTTTACAAGAGTGCCGACGAATTGCCTACCTATCACCTGGCAAATATTGTGGATGACCATTTGATGGAAATCACTCACGTTATCCGTGGTGAGGAATGGTTGCCTTCCGCTCCTTTGCACGTATTGCTTTATCGTGCTTTCGGTTGGGAGGATACTATGCCACGATTCGCACACTTGCCATTGTTGTTGAAGCCAGATGGCAAGGGCAAACTTTCCAAGCGTGACGGTGACCGTCTGGGTTTCCCTGTATTCCCATTGGAATGGCACGATCCTAAGACTGGTGATATTTCTAGCGGCTACCGTGAAAGCGGTTATTTGCCAGAAGCTGTCATCAACTTCCTCGCTTTGCTGGGATGGAATCCAGGCACCGACCAGGAATTGCTCTCTATGCAGGAATTGATTGACCAGTTTGATTTGTCCAAGTGTTCTAAGGCTGGCGCCAAGTTTGACTATGTCAAAGGCCAGTGGTTCAACCGCGAATATTTGGTAAAGACCGATGATAAAGTTTTGGCTCCTCAGTTTGACAAGATTCTCCGCGAGAACGGTATCGAAGCTCCTATCGAACGCGTTGAGGCTGTTGTCGGCATGATGAAAATGAAGAAAATCAACTTTATCAAGGATTTGTGGCCATTGTGCGACTTCTTCTTCATTGCTCCTGAAACTTATTCTATGGAAGATAAGTTCACCAAGAAGAACTGGAAGGGCGATGCTGCAAAGGAAATGACTGAACTTTTGCATATCTTGGAAGGACTCGACGATTTCTCTGTAGCTTCACAGCAGGCTGTAGTGGACAAGTGGGTTGAAGAAACTGGTGCGAAACCATGGAATCCATGGCGTGTGGCCCTTGTCGGAACCGGTAAGGGACCTGATATGTATGAATTGGCTGCTTTCTTAGGTAAGGAAGAAACACTTGCCCGTATGCGTAAGGCACTCGAGCAGTTGCAATAATATCCTATATATATATTCCGTCTCTCTTTTCCTTTTCGAGAAGAGGGACGGATGTTTTTATTTATTAACAGATAAAAAATACGAAACCTTTGAGCGGGCTCTGTGGCTGTCATTTGTTGATGGTATCCAAACTGGGAGAAGGTGTAGGCTGGTTCTGAATATGTATTCCTTCGCTATTTATTTATATATGATATGCGCTCACATCGTCGCCTTGTTCAATAAGAAGGTGAAGTTGATGACGCGGGGACAGCGGAATACCTGGCGTATTCTGCGTGAAAAAATTGGTAATGATAGTTATGTATGGTTTCATGCAGCTTCATTGGGTGAATTTGAACAAGGACGTCCAATTATGGAACGTTTGCGTCGTGAACATCCTGAGAAGAAAATCTTGCTTACTTTCTTTTCCCCATCTGGGTATGAGGTCCGTAAAAATTACGATGGAGCAGATGTCATCTGCTATCTTCCTTTTGATACCCCGTTAAATGCCCGTAAGTTTATCCGCTTGGCACGACCAGAGGCTGCTTTTTTCATAAAATATGAATTTTGGAGAAATTACATTGATATTCTGAACCGAAAAGGCATTCCTTGTTATAGTGTTTCCAGCATATTCCGTGAGAATCAGATCTTCTTCCGTTGGTACGGTCGCAATTATGCTCGTTGCCTGAACCGCATGACCCATTTGTTTGTCCAAAACGAAAAGTCACGGGAACTTTTGGCAAGTATCGGTGTGACCGATGTCACCATTGTCGGAGATACCCGTTTCGACCGGGTGAAAGACATCATGAATGCTGCGAAGCCTTTACCATTGGTTGAAAATTTCGTGACAGACAAGCGTGTCCTGGTGGCAGGAAGTTCCTGGCAGCCTGATGAAGACATTATTATTCCTTATTTCAATGAACATCCTGAATTAAAACTTGTTTTGGCGCCTCATGTAGTCAGTGAAGACCATCTTCGTGAAATTGAAGGCAAACTCAAACGTCCGTTCTTGCGTTATACTGATGCGAACGAGGAAAATGTGAAGGAAGCTGACTGTCTGATTATCAATTGCTATGGGTTGCTCTCTAGCATTTATCGCTATGCCACAGTAGCTTATGTCGGCGGAGGTTTTGGCGTAGGTATCCACAATGTCCCCGAAGCCGCAGTCTATGGTGTTCCGGTTATCATCGGTCCCAACAACAAGAAGTTCCAGGAAGCCCAGGCTTTACTGAAAAATGGAGGCTGTAAGGAAATTCATGAAGCTGGCGATTTCCGTGCCATTATGGACTTGTTCCTGAACGATGCGGAAGCTTTGTCAACATCGGGTAAGGCTGCCGGTGGTTATATTGCTGACAATTCCGGTGCGGCAGATACTATTTATAAGAAAATCTACAGATAATCATCTGAACTGATAGGTGGGTGGATTTTCTCTGCCCACCTATATTGTTTTTATCCTGTTTCTGCTTCTTGACGTCCGGTCAAAGAGACAGCACCGATGGGTGCTATTCCGGTTAAAGTAGACTCGTGGACGTATTTATTGCATGCAGCATTCAGGGATGACCGTTAGCTGTAAATCTGAAAAACATATCTTATAACTTCCTGACAGTTTGTCGATTGTTCAGAAGTTGTCGGGATAGAATTCATCTAGACTTATGACAGAAGTAATCATTATTTTAATTGTGGCACTGGTTGCTGCTTTTGCTGGTTACGCATTTGGCTCTCTACGTACCCGCACCGCTATGGCGGCAGAAGTAGAAAAGGCCCGTTCTGAGGCCACGGCGGCTACTGCGCGGCTTTCGGTGGAGCGTACCCATTCGGCTGAGGCCCTGAAGATGCAGGCGGAAGCCCTTCGTGCCGAATTCCAGCGCATGGCGACCCATTTGGCGCGTGAAGAAGGAAAAGCTTTACGTGACGAGCATATAGCCCGCCTCACAGACCTTTTGGCTCCTTTGGGTAAAAATATAGAAAATTTTCGTACACAGTTTGTTAGCGGACATGCCGCTATGGACCGTTATATCAAGGATTTGGTGGCACAGACTACTGCGGTCGGTCATGAGGCGGAACAGCTGGCGAAGGCGTTGAAGGGAAATACCAAGATGCAAGGCAACTGGGGAGAAGCTATATTAAACAACCTCCTGGAAGCTTCCGGTCTCACCGAAGGCCGGGATTTCATTGTCCAGGAGCACGTTCAGGACGAGAAAGGCCGTAGTCTGATACCGGACGTTGTGGTCAATCTTCCTGGTGACCGCTCGGTGATTGTCGACTCCAAGGTGTCGTTGACAGCTTTTGCCGATTATGCCCGTGCGGAAGATGAGATAGAGCGTGACCGGTTGATGAAGGAACATCTGTTGTCCGTACGCCGGCATGTCAAGGAACTGAGTGTGAAAAACTACGATAAGGTCATCAAGAATTCTATCGGATATGTATTGATGTTCATTCCGAACGAAGCAGCCTATATTGCTGCAGTGAATGCCGATCCTAAACTGGCAACCGAAGCCTATGCCCAGCGCATAATCATTCTCAACCCTACCAATTTGCTGATGGCCTTGCAATTGGCATACAATCTTTGGCAGAGTGAATTGCAAAGTCGTAGTGTGTACGAAATCTATAGTTCTGCAGAAAAATTATATAAGAAATTTACCGGTTTTGCGCAAAACTTCCTTTTGGTAGGAAAGAATATCCGCCAATTGACCGATGCTTACGAAAAAGCTGAAAAACAACTGGCTACCGGTCGTGGCAATATTATTGACCAGTTGGAAGGATGGAAGAAGAAAGGGTTGACCCCTTCTGCCGAAATTCCCGAAGCTCTGCGCAATATGGATGAAAAGGAATCCGAATAAAAGCCTGTTTTCTATAATTTAGGAGGAGGTATCGGTTCGAGTTCAAAAAACAACGGGTCTTGTTGTTAATATATCAAAATAAGTTTTACCTTTGTCCTGATTTTGGCCTGTTTGTCAGACCGGACATTATTAACCATAAAAAATCTCTTAACTGTACAAGTTCATATGAATTGGGTGCAAGATTTTCTTGATATTAATCCATCTATTGGTGCTGTCGCATTGATTTGCTTCATTTGCGCAGTAGGTCTTGCTTTGGGAAAACTTCGTTTTCGCGGCATTAGCTTGGGAATCACTTATGTATTCCTTATCGGTATTTTTATAGGTGCATTAAAATTGCATATCGACCCTCAGATGTTGGTGTATGCAGAAAGTTTCGGTTTGATACTTTTCGTCTATACCCTGGGTCTGCAAGTCGGTCCTGGTTTTATCAGTACCTTCTTGAAAGGTGGAACCACGTTGAATCTGCTCTCGTTGGGAGTGATTGTCCTGGGTACCTTGATGACGTTGGGCGTTGTCTGGATGGGATGGGGCAATTTGGGTGACATGATGGGTGTTCTCTGCGGTTCGACCACCAACACTCCGGCCCTGGGTGCTGCCCAGCAAGCCTTGAAGCAAGTTGGCGAACCTGCTTCGGGAGCGGCTTTAAGTTGTGCCGTCACTTATCCTCTGGGTTTGATTGGTGTCATTGTCGCTTTGATGCTGATGCGTATCTTCCTTCGTCGCAAGGAACCCCGTACAGATAAGAACACTGCAGATGAACAAGCATTTATCGCTTCTTTTTGTGTAAAGAATCCTGGTATTTTCCATAAGAATATCCAAGATGCTTGTAAACTTGATCCTTCAAAATTCGTGGTCAGCCGTTTGTGGCGTGACGGTAAGGTGATTTTGCCTAATGGTGAATCTGTCTTGGAAGAAGGGGACCGTATCCTGGTCATCACTCAGAAGCGCGACCTCAATCGTCTGACTGTCCTTTTTGGCGAACTGGATGAAACAACCGATTGGAATAGCAATAATGTTGACTGGAATGCTCTCGACTCAAACTTGATCTCACAGCGTATTCTGATTACACGTAGTAATATTAACGGTAAGCATCTGGGCGACTTGCATCTCCGCAACCGGTATGGCGTGAATGTCAGCCGTGTACAACGTTCTGGTATCCAGTTGGTGGCAACCCCATCTCTGACTCTGCGATTTGGTGACCGTGTCACGGTGGTTGGTGAAGCTGAAAGCATCAAACGTGTGGCTGATGAACTGGGTAATGCCGTACAGCATCTCGACGACCCTAATATGGTGACCATCTTTATCGGTATTGTCTTAGGCCTTGTTTTAGGCAGTCTGCCTATCTTCATTCCGGGTATGAGTTATCCGGTAAGCCTGGGGCTCGCTGGCGGTCCTATCGTTATGGGTATTCTTATCGGTGCTTTCGGCCCCCGTTTCCACATGGTAGCCTATACAACGACCAGTGCCAACTTGATGTTGCGTTCTTTAGGTCTTTCTATGTATCTGGCTTGCCTGGGACTTGATGCCGGCAAAGACTTTTTGGAAACTGTTATGCAACCCGCCGCTTTGTGGTGGATTTTCTTCAGTATTCTGATAACCATGATTCCGGTTATGATTATGGCATGGATTGGTGTTGTCTTTACGAAAAAGAGTTTTGCGGCGACCGCTGGTATGCTTTGTGGAGCGATGGCCAATCCGATTGCGTTGAATTATGTCAACGACACGTTACCGGGTGATAAGGCAGCAGTAGCCTATGCCACTGTTTATCCGTTGGCAATGTTCTTGCGAGTGATTATTGCTCAGATCATTGTCATGTGCTGGTTTGCTTGATAGTGATTAATTTCGACCACTTACTTCAAACAGAAGGAAAGAGGGGGAAAATAAATGTACATTTGGGGATTTCTTCAATAAAACCCTTTATTCATTCCTATAGAAACGTTCGATTTGGCTCTTCATTCAGGGCTAAATCGAACGTTTTTTATTATAAAATCAATCTGTGGGGTAGCTGCGGGGATACGATTCTTGTCATTTATGGACGAAGGCTCACTTTCTTCCCTTTATTTCGGCTTCAGAACATAGTGGTGAATCTAGTCTGTGCCCTGTTCTCAGAATTATGCCCCTGTTGACTGATGGAATAGCAAGATCAATGCTTTATCGGCTCTTCCCATTGTTCATAGGCATCTGCCAGTTGCTGCATCGCTTTTTCTATGATGCTGCGTGGAGACCCTACGTTGAGCCGCATAAATCCAATTCCCTCTTTTCCAAACATAGCACCATCATTCAGAGCTAGATGTGCTTTGTCAACAAAGAAGTCGACCAAATCCTTTTGTGGCAGTCCCATTTCCCGACAGTCGAGCCATATCAGATAAGAAGCCTGAGGGCGGATCACTTTTATCTTAGGTGCGTGTGCCTTGAGAAAGGTATCCACGTAGTCAATATTCTTCTGGATGTAGCTGAGGCATTGTGTGAGCCACTCAGTGCCGTGGGTATAAGCCGCTTCCACGGCGATAAAGGCAAAGGCATGGCCCATTCCCAATTCGCACGATTCCATAAACAAGCCAAAGCGGTGGCTCAGTTCTTTGTTGAAGATGATGGCGTGGGAGGCCGTGAGTCCTGGCATATTGAAAGCTTTGCTTGGAGACATGAAGGTGACAGAATTCAGTCTCGCTTCTTCGCTGACCGAAGCAAACGGATGATGTTGGAGAGGAGGAAGCGTCAGGTCGGCATGGATTTCATCAGAAAAGACAATCACCTGCTCTTGGGCACAGATGTGGGCGATTTCCAATAAATCCTTTTCGCTCCATACCAATCCACCGGGATTGTGAGGATTGCAGAGAATAAAGACCTTACATCCCTTTACTTTTTCGCGGAAATCCTCCATGTCCATCCTCAGCTTTCCATCTATCCATTTCAATGGGTTGGTGACAACTTCCCGCCCATTTCTTTCACAAACAAAGCGGAAAGGATGATAGACTGGAGGTTGTATCATAATTTTATCGCCTGGCTGTGTCAGTGCCTTGAGTGCCAAGGCTATTCCGGGTACGATGCCCGGGACGAAGTGGATAGCTTCTTTTTGAACGGAAAATTCGTAGCGCATCCTGTTCCAGTTGATAATGGCTTGGTAATACCCATCCTGTTTTAAGGTATAACCGAAAATGCCATGTTCGCACCGGTGGCGGAGGGCTTCGGTGACGAAGGGAGCCGTTGGAAAGTCCATATCAGCTACCCAAAGCGGAATGAGGTCGTTGCGTCCCCAATTGGTGATTACTGCGTCCGTCTTGACGGCGGCAGTTCCACTACGGTCAATGATTTCGTCAAAATTGTATTTCATAACGGGTTCGGTTTTATAGATTTCAATAAGTCTTGCAAATATACTCTAAAAACTGATAAAAAAGAATATGGGCGAAATGAAGCGACTGTTATATTATTTGTTCGCACGAATTGATAGTCTGATATCGGCGGTCTCCAGTTTGTTTTCCTTTGCCCGGCCTGTATTTTTAGATGATTTTAAGTGAGATGCTTTTTATGAAAAAAGCATCCTGTTTTTCATTTTGACCTTAGAAATCAAGAGAGTGAGTCTGATAAATAGGCATAAAGACAAACTTTCATTTTGTTTTTTGAGTGTCAAATGCTAACTTTGCCGGAGTATAAATGCGAAAATTAAATTATTTGTGTAACAAAGAGGAGCGGCTGATTGGGCCGGTATCCATGCATTAAATATACAATTATGGAAGATAGATATCCCTGGCAACGACCGGGAATGAAGAAAATATTGGAAGTGGCAACAACCGTGCTTATTGCCATTGTCGTCCTGATGTATTTTCTTCCACGAGAAAAGAAATTTGGTTTTGAATTTGAGGAAAATCGTCCATGGCGTTATTCCCAGTTGATAGCCGCTTATGACTTCCCAATTTATAAGACCGAAGCAGAGATTAAAGCTGAGCGTGACAGTTTGTTGGTCGATTTCCGTCCTTTCTATCAAGTTGATACCCTGAAGGCCGAGAAGAAGATTCAAGAACTGCAGAAGGATTTCTATTCAGGAGCCTTCAAGGGCGTGCCTGCTTATTATCTCCCGCGACTGGCGGAATTATTAAGGGAAGTATACAATCGTGGTATCATCAGTGGCAAGGCTGCCGATGAACTCCGCAGTAAAAACGTGAACCTGATCCTGGTTCAGAAAGGCAATGTGGTTTCTGAGTGCCAAAGTGACGAGATGCTGACGCTTGCCAAGGCATACGAGAGCATTCTGGAGAAAGAGAAACTCAATCATATGGAGACCTTTGTGGAACGCTGTCAGGTACGCAGTTATCTGGAACCGAACGTGATGTTCAATAAGAAACGAACAGACGGTGAACTTTCTCAGTTGCTGCAGGTCCTGCCGACTCGTGGTATGGTACAAAAAGGGCAGCTCATCATAGACCGGGGACAGATTGTGACACCCGACCATGTGAAGATCTTAAATTCTTTGCGGAAGGAGAACGAACACCGTATGGACCCGACAGAAGGCTATTGGCTCATCTTCTTCGGGCAATTGGTCTTCGTTTGTTCCATGATGGCCTTGTTCTTCTATTATCTTTCCCTCTACCGTCGTGAGTATCTGCACAATGTGCGGGCGATGATCTTATTGATTGTCCTTGTGTCCACCTTGCCGTTGATGACTTATCTGATGGTGGAACACCCTATATTGAGCGTTTATCTCTTGCCTTATGCAATAGTGCCGATTTTTGTGCGGATTTTCTATGATTCCCGTACAGCTTTTGTTGCTGTCATTATTTCAGCCTTGCTTTCTTCATTGGTACTATATGGCCCGTTCGAATTCATTCTTTTGCAATTGATATCAGGAATGGTTGCCATCTATACCCTGAGGGAACTGACCGAACGTTCTCAGTTGCTGAAGACCTCGGCAGCGGTCACCATTATCGGTGTGCTTGTGGTAGGAGCTTACGATTTGGCACAGGGCATCAGCTGGTTCTCCCTGGACGAATCCCGAGTCATCCATATCATATTGGGAGGTATCTTACTCTTGTTCTCTTATCCGCTGATGTATCTTGTAGAACGTATCTTTGGATTCACTTCGAGTGTGACATTGGTGGAACTGACCAATATTAATCATCCTATTCTTCGTAAGATGTCTAAGGAGGCACAAGGCACCTTCAATCACTCCATGCAGGTGGCAAATTTAGCAGCTGAGGTGGCAGATAAAATTGGTGCAAAGGCACAGTTGGTGCGAACCGGTGCCTTGTATCATGACATCGGTAAGACATTGAATCCTGCCTTTTTCACAGAGAATCAGAGCGGCGTCAATCCTCACAACAGTTTGAGTGAGGAGCGCAGTGCGCAGATTATCATCGGGCATGTCACTGGTGGATTGAAATTGGCTGAAAAGTACCATCTGCCGCCAGTTATCCGTGAGTTTATCACGACTCACCATGGTGCGGGCATGACGAAGTATTTCTATATCCAGTATGCCAATAAGCATCCTGATGAGGAAGTGGACAAGTCATTGTTTACCTATCCCGGTCCCAATCCGTTCACTCGTGAACAAGCCATTTTAATGATGTGTGACTCTGTGGAGGCTGCTTCACGTAGTTTGAAAGAATATACGGAAGAATCTATCAGTGCACTTGTCAATAAGATTATCGACAGTCAGTTGGCTGACGGCTGCTTCAAGGAATGTCCTATTACCTTCAAGGACATAGCCGATGCCAAACATGTGCTGATTGACAGTTTGAAAACTGCCTATCATACGCGTATTGCCTATCCGGAATTGAAGAAGAAAAAAGAAAATACAGAAACGTCCGAATCGCGGAGACCCCTTTTCGGCAAGCCTTTCGATCGTCATAGTGAGAAATAAAAAGAAATCCCCCATTACGGTGTCGTTTCAGTGCACTGCAATGGGGGATCATTTTGTCCAGTAGTTGTTGCTTATCCTATTCTTTGTGGGTATAAAAGGTTATTTGTGATACTTAGTAATGGTAAAAAAATAACTTCATACAGTTTTAAAATATTTATCTTCCTTTCTATCCCATTTTTTATCCGTCTCTTGTTCTGCTTGGAAGCGCGTCG
>SAMEA104404106__coassemble_1494_pt1 | contig 17505 bp, 15 predicted proteins | sample SAMEA104404106__metabat2_high_PE_037 | metagenome-assembled genome bin SAMEA104404106 (sample SAMEA104404106) | Balaenoptera acutorostrata
ACAAGGCCTTCTTGGCTTTGCCTGAAGGTACTTCTCTTCAGAGTCTTCGTCTTAATTTTGATGCAGTGACAGGCATCGAAAGCATTGTTTCTCCTGCTGTAAAGGGCAACAATGTTTACTATGATTTGAGTGGCCGACGTGTTCTTAACCCTTCAAACGGAATTTACATCCAGAATGGTAAAAAAAATTATGTGAGATAATTACGGACTTTTGAGCAATTAATACAACAAGGATACTGCAGGCACATTTTCTGTTCCTCCTTTTGAACAAATATTCTTTTTAACCCAAGTTTGATAGTCTAAATTATTTTTTGCCATTTTTTAGCTATCTTATTTTGCTAAACTCTTGATTTTCAAGTTCAGCATAACCTGGAAATGAAATGTAGTACACAGAAGAGTCTAGGAAATGTCGTATCTTTGCCCCACTATGCATTTCATGTCTCAGCTTAGATACAATCCAAAGACTCAGAAAAACGACTGGTACTACCGCATCAAAGAGTCCTTCCGACAATTCTAATTATTTCCCGGGATATAACAATGAAGAAGGGAGAACCGGTGGCTCTCCCTTCTTTACTATTATTTATTCTGCCATAGCGGATAAACATCGCTGGGTCAGGATTCTCGTAGCCCTTGATTCCTGCGTTGTTGTTTTTCTCTGTCTGCACGATGCAGAAGTTCATCCATGCCGGACGGCCCTGGGTGTTGAAACGCTTGGTTTCACCAAAGTTGGTGCCCTCATAACCTCTCGTTACGGAAAGATTCAGACGTTTCACATCGAAAAAGGACTGGCCCTCGCCCCAAAGTTCAACGCGCTTTTGGAAAACAATTTCTTCCACGAGATTCTTTCCTTCCAGCGCAGTCGTGTACTGCGGATCCCGATATTTTTTCATGAAACCCATCAGTAAGTCACGTCCCTCCACACTGTTCAGATGTGCGGCAGCCTCAGCCTCGATGAAATACATCTCTTCAATTCTCATGATGGGGTAAGCACTTGCCGCTCCCACCGTCGGGTCCTGTATATTTCCCGCATTGGTCTGAATTTGACTGAAGCATAGGTAGGAAGTCCTGCGCCCATCGCAGGAGAGATGAAGGCGGTTTTGCCTGCCAATGCCGAATTTTCGGGCGCTTTCCACATCTTTTACGGAAGTCCGTATCACTGATGCGGTTATAGGTTCGTTTTGAAATCATCACCTTGGGACCCGCGTTTGCAAAGCCAAAGGTCGTCTCGTTCGACATCCATGATGTCCAGTTGAGAATGCCCGTCTTTACCACGTCATCTTCCTTTTGCATTTTTGAGCCCCACATCCACCGGGTGATATCGTTGAAACCCGAGGAAGGATTCAGGCATTCCTCCTCGTTCATCGGACGGGATTGTGAGTTTTCTATGGCTTTTCTTGCATAGTCACGGGCCAGCGCATATTGTCCCAGCCACATATAGCAACGCGCCTTGAGACCATAAACGACATCGAGATGGGGGAGTGTTTTTTCAGTGAACTTCAAATGGCCTATATATTGTTCGGCCTTGTTGAGATTGGAGAGAATGAACTCTGCCATGGTCTCTCTGTTCACACGGGGATTGTTACGGGTCATCTTCTCGGTCATACCTTCTCTTACAATCGGGGTAGTCAGTCCCTTGACGTCGTTGCCGGCATCATTGAGTGAAGGTACTTTGTCGTTTTCTAAAAATTCAAAGCTCTGGCTCGTTTCCAGATAGTAGAGCGCACGGAAAGCCGACGCCACGCCCAAATATCCCAGTTGGATTTCGCTCGCCTGGTTGGGGTCGATGGCAGAGATCATATTGTTCGTAGTCTGTATGGCCTTCCAGTAATAGTTCCAGATGAACTGAGGTGCGGCATAGAGTTCGCCCATATATTTGTTTTCAGCCCAGCTGTTGTACCAATCGTAACCAGAGCTGACCACCGCCATGTCCTCCGTCATCACGTCATGGATGTGCATGAGCGAACCATATCCCCAGTCGTAACTGCACCCGCCGGCCACAGACAATTGATTGAAAAAAGCTGGCATCGCCCATAGCAGGGCTTCTGTCGATTTGTTGGAAGCACCCAACTGTCCCTCAGTCGCTACGTCCGTGGGAAAAGTTTCTTCGATGCAGCTTGTTGTGGTAAGCAAGGTGGCGAGACCACAGACTATCCAAGATTTTGAAATGATATGATGCATAATGATTCTTTTTTATAAGGTGATGGTAACGCCTCCCGAGAGTGTTCTCATGGGCGCATAATGTGAACTAGTAGCCGATCCGGTCACGCTCTGTCGTGGATCCAGTCCCTTTCGCTTGGACCATATACACACATTGTCGGCAGAGAAGTAGAGACGGAGATCCTGAAGTCCGAGACGTTTCACGAGGTTCGAATTGAAAGTGTAACCCAAGTTGACGTTCTGCAAACCGAGGTAGGAGGCGTCCGTGAGGTAACGGTCGGAAGTCTCATTGTTGTCGCCAAACTGCATACGAGGGATGTTGCTTCCGGGGTTTGCAGTTGTCCAGGAGTCGAGCAAGTCCTTATGGAAGTTCCAGCCCTTCGACTGGGTGCTGGGCGATGACATCATCGATGCGTAGTCGCCATCGTATACCTGTCCACCCATCTGGTAGATGAAGTCGGCAGCCAAGTCGAATCCCTTCCAAGAGAGTTTGGTGCCAAATCCACCGTAGGCATCGGGCAGCGAAGTACCGCAGAGATACTGATCAGCCTTGGCGTATTCCGTAGTCGTCGTTTTGCCCACGACTTCCCCTTGTTCATTCTTTACGTTTTTATAATACAGCGATTGTCCATTCTCATTGACCCCCGCATATCGAGGCATACGGAAGGTGTAAAGCGACAATCCTTCGCCGTAATAGAAATTACCGCTGCTGTAGCCCCCATAACCATCGACTTTCATCGTCTTTCTTTCTTCCGGCAATTTGGTGATCTTGTTCTTATAATGAGTCAGATTCAAATTCACGTCCCAACGGAAGTCCTTCGTCTGGAGCACGATCGCATTCAGTTCCAATTCCACACCCTGGTTACGCATGTCCCCCCACATTCGCATAGTAGGAAGTATAACCATTTGAAGGGGGAAGCGGGAAGGAGAAGAGCATATCGCTGGTCTGACGGTAGAAATATTCAACAGAACCGCTCAGCCGGTTGTTGAAGAAAGCAAAATCGGTTCCTGCGTTGAAGTTGCCATTCTTTTCCCAGGTGATGTCCTTATTGCCCAGGGCGGCAGGGACAGCAGCAGGACGTCCCGATGAATTGACAATCTCAAAAATGGTCACATACCGGTAATTACCAATGTTATCGTTACCCTGCGAACCATAGGAAGTTTTCAGTTTCAACTCGTTCACCCATCCGGCTTTGAAGAAGTCCTCTCTGCTCAGCATCCATGCTCCGCTAGCCGACCAGAAATTCCCCCATCTGTGATCGGGATGGAACTTGGAAGAAGCATCTCTACGGTACGACGTGGAGAAAAAATATCGGTTACGGAAGTTGTACTGCAGGCGTCCGAAATACCCCTCCGTGTTGTAATCGCTCAGGTAAGAGTTGCCCGACTTGTCGGTGATGGCCCCCGCGAGTTCACTGTTGTTCGGATCGAACATATTCGATTTGGACGCATTTAAGGAATAATATTTTGAACGATAAGCCTCGTGTCCTAGCATCACCGCCACATTGTGTTCACCAAAGAGACGACTGTAGTTCAAAAGCTGCTGGTGGTTGTGAGTGAACGCGCGGCTGTGCGTCTTGCCCACGATACCGTTGGAACTTGCATATTGTCCGTAATAAGGATTGCTCACTGAGGTACTCCGGGTTTCGTCGACCGTCACCCCACTGTTCCATTTGAATTTCAAATCCCTGAAAATCTGCACGTCAGCAAATCCACTGGCTGTCATTGCGTTACCTTCCGAATTGTTGACATTCAGGATGGCCTGCGAATACGCATGCGACTGTCCCAAAGCCGGACGGCAAAGTCCCGCGTTGCCGCCGTCACCGTAGTCATAACGAGTGTTGCCGTTCTCATCCACCAGCACATTGCCTTTTGCATCGCGGATGAAGAAAGGGTAGATTGGAGCGATGCGGCTCGCTGCCGCAAACATATTAGCCGTGCTTCCTGTCGCGCCATCATTGCCTAAGGAGTTGGATTCGAAATGCGTGTAAGAAAAGTTCGCACCCATTTTCAACCAAGACTTCAACTGGTAATCCGCTTTCAGACGACCTGTGATGCGTTCGTAATCCGAGCGTACCGTGATGCCCTCATTGTCCAGATAATTGAAGGACGCATAGAAAGAAGATTTGTCGGTAGCCCCCGAAGCACTCAGGTTATATTCCTGACGGAAGCCCTTCTGATAAGTCTCGTCCAACCAGTTGTCCGGTGTGATGAGATATTCCTGGTCCTTGTAGGTGACCACCCGTCCCAAGGTAGCATGCGGATTCATCTTGCCGTCCGCTCCCATGAGCATTTCTCCTTCAGGAACCGTAAAGATATTGTATCCCAGACCGTAGTCACCGGCGCTCGTCATCAGCAGGTTCGCTTGTTCATGTGCCTTTTCCGCACTCATGCCGTCCGCCGTCAATTTATTTTTTAGTGTCCCGTAATACATCTCGTAGTATTTCTTCGGGTCCTTAATAGATTTATATTCGTGTGTCCTCTTCGAATTCACACCAATTTTCGCATCGAAGGTGATGCGGGCGTTGTCCACCTTTCCCTTCTTGGTCGTAATCATGATGACACCATTGGCACCACGTGCGCCATAGAGAGCATTCGACGCCGCATCCTTCAATACCGTCATCGACTCAATGTCCTGCGCGTTGATATTGTTCAAGTCACCATCGTATGGAGCACCGTCCAGAATGACCAGAGGCGCATTCCCCGCATTGATTGAACTGATGCCGCGTACCCGGATGGAAGGAGCCGTGGCGCCCGGCTGACCTGAATTATTATTCAATTGTACGCCCGACACCTTACCTGTGAGAGCATTTGCCACATTCGACGACTGTGTCTTACTGATGTCCTCTGACTTCACCACAGCAGCCGAGCCCGTGAACGATGATTTCTTAGCGACGCCATAAGCCACCACCATCACCTCGTCCAGTGACTCGGATGCAGGATCGAGCACAATCTCCATCTTACTTTGCGGTGTCAGTTCCTGCGTCTTCATACCGATGCAGGAGATTCTGATTTTATGTGTTGCCTGTGTCGCATTTTTAATAGTAAAATTACCATTGACATCCGTGATGGCAATCGTCTTGGTACCTAGTAACTGGACCGTGGCGCCCACTACCGGCGTACCATCCTCTGAAGAGGTTACAGTGCCCGTCACTTCCTTAAGTCCTTGCGCGTAGGCAAGTCCGAAACTTAAAGAAAAGGCTGTGATAAGAAGTGCGTTTCTTTTCTTCATCAGCATTCGAATTATATTAATTAAAACATTTTTATAACACTTGAAAAACGTTTGGATTATTTAGACCCCTACTGTAAATTTATATTTTTCGAAATATTTTTTTCAAAAAGCTAATTATTTTCACTAAATAGTATTATTTAGTATAGAACTTTCCTCCTATTTCCTTATTCTCTTCTTACTGCTTTCTTATTTTCCGGAACGCAAGCCAACCCCACCTTTCGAAATCAATGCCGATCGGGCGAAAAGCCAGACATAGGTTTCTCCTCGTCAGATTCCCCACGACGGCCAGCAAAAAACTGGAATAATCCTGTCGGATCGCAAGCATTTCCATCTTTTATCTGTAACTTTGTCATTACCACCCATTCATAAGAAAAAGAGGAATTTCCCCATTTTCTATATAATAGTAAAAAGACCATGATGACTTTAGAACAAACACTAGAAAGAATAAACCACCTCGCCGACGGACTCTTAGTGGAGTTGGCAGAAAATTCGGAATCCAGATTCCTCATCTCCTTGCCCCCGCTATTGCCAGAAGAACAAGCAACACCGATACTCGACTGTATGGAATACGTATACGGATTGTCCCAACTGCGCGAGATACTCGTTTACAAATATCTGTTGCTGGCTTTCAAAACTAAGAAACTGGCCGTCAGCAGGGAGAGTCTCGCTTTCTGTCTCAGTCAGATGCGACAGACGCCAGTGATAGACTATTATGACCTCGGTGACTATCACGAATACGCCTATGCCTATTATAAGAAAATGGAGGACGAGCGCAAGGCCCTGCGGCACCTCATTTCCTGCTACAGCGACCGTGGACGTGCCATCGTCTCTGCCGATAAAACTTTTGACAGCAAGGACTGGCTGATGGCAATATTGAAAGACCACCAGCGTTTCGAATCGCTTCTGTTGTATATCCTGGATTTCATAGTTCAAGATCTTGAGGATGTCCAGGTGTTTTTAAAACGTTCCCAATATCTATTGTTAGAGCGAGCTTTATTGTTCGCTGTGAAAATATTTGCTGAAAACCCGAAACAGAATGTCCAGTTGCGAAGTGCAGTTTATACTGTTCAATCCTTGTATTACGATATGACGGACCGTACGGACGATGCGAAAGCAGCGCGCATGGCCGCAAAGAAGTTAGGTGGCAGTAAAAATTATGAGCGAGTACTGGCGGAATATCGGATTTCCCAGCCAGCGCCACATCTCGCCGACGAACGGTTTGTAGACTATCTCCTGTTTATCAATGCACTCGAGGAATACGAAGTTTATCCGATGGATGAAAAGGGAAATCTAAACCTGGAATACGAATACGATGACTTTATATTGGCGAAAGACGGCAGACTCAATTTCATGGATACTTTCTATCGCCAGATGCCGTCTGTCTTGGATTTCCAAAAGTTATATGAGCAAGCCGAAGCAGGGGAGGCATCCGCTATTACTGAACTGGCACGTCGTTATCGTCAAGGCGAGGGAGTGAGTGCCAGTGAATGCGCCGCTGCTGCCTGGGAGACGAAATTGAAATAAATAAACAGGATAAGCATCTTGACAGCTTTCCGAAGATGTTTCTTAGTGAGGAGGGAGGAGTTGTTTCTTAATTAGGAGTTAGGAGTTCGGGATGAGGAGTTGTTTTTGGTGAGGAGTTAGGGATGAGGAGTGAGGTTTTTTATACGTCATACTGAACCCTTACTAAATATTGTGATCCGCGATAGGGGGAATCCCAAAATTGCGTTATAAGAAAAAAGAGGAAGAACCAGTGAAGGTGGCACTACCTCCCTTTCTGGTTCCACCACCGGAAAAATTCCTGTTTAACAGGTGATGGCGCTAACAAAATTGCGTACAATATAACAATAGGCAGGGGACCTGTTTTCCTGTACTGTTTCTCCTTCATCCCTTACTATCCAAAAGATAAGACAGTAATGCCAAACTAACTAATTCTATCATATCACTCGTTCATTCCTTTTCAATTCCTGGTAAATCTTTGATTCTCCAGAACTTGATGCTACATCTAATTACAACCAAATTAGAACTAAATACAACCCATTACCCTCATGAAACCCATATTGATGACAACGATGTGTCTTTTGTCTGCAGCCTTGGGCTCTGCGCACGAACGTCCCCCTTTGTATTTCTATTCTAAAGGAATACTGACAGATGTCATCTATCCCTCTGGGGTAAACGAAATATCTTTTTTGAGAAGTCTACAGCATCCGGTATCCAGTCCTTTCAAAAGATTGTATCCAATCGGGGAGAGTGGATTTATCCCATCTATGCACACGACAGTCTGACCTTCACCGCGCCTGCCATTTCCAGTTGGATGCATACCGGCAAAGTCAATATTCTGACTGCAGCCTCCTTTCAAAAGCTCGTCTACGATTCTACTCGTGACGAGGCGTCCCCTTATCTCCGTGGGGGACTGCCTGTCGTGGTTTATTTTTGGAAAGAGCGTCACACCGGTCCCTCCATGTTATTGGACGCGTTGTCTGCTAGATATGGAGACCGTTTGCACTTTTACAGTGTGGATATGGAAGAAGAACATGAACTGGACAGCTATCTTTCCGGCAATGTTGAAAATTCACAGTTAGTCTATTATCATAACGATGGTAAACGTTCCACTTATCAAGGAGAATAGCACGCTGACCATCTCACCTCATTTCTCGATGCCGAATTGACCGGCCAGGCACCGCCCGTGGGAGGAACTACTTCTTTTGCCCGAGGCGTGTCGAAAGAAAAAGGATGGTGGAATGTAGAAAAACGAGGCGTTCCGCAGGATTATATGGCCTGCAGGCTCATTACCTCCTGCAATATGTTGCAGTGGTGGCAAGACCAATATTTGTTAGCCGGACATCAGTTGCCGGAATCCACGCCAAATGGTGTCGGAGCAGGGCCGTATCGTTTGGCCATTATGGACGAAGCCATGCAGAGTTTCAATGATTTGGAAAAAGGAGGAAGCATTCATACCGGTTTGCTCTGGTATATCGAAGGAAAAAGTACGGACATCTCGTACCGCGCAATCTTATTGAAAATTCCTTTTAAATGGAGTATTTCAGTTCTGCCTGTTGTTTTATACAGAGAATCATTGGATGAAATTCCTTTTTGACCTAACTTTGTAGGAATACAAAACTTCCCATATTATTCCTCGCATCAATTCCTGAATCTCCCTCCTGCTTATAATTCTCGGCAAGAAACAACTGTCGGCTGTAGAGTTGACGTCCAGAATAGGATTGAAGGACCGGAACAGTTTTTTGATGAACTATCTGGATCCAGCCATCGCATCCGGATTTGTCTATTATCTTTATCCTGAGAGTCCCAAACATCGCAAGCAGAGCGGTATCTGCTCACTGTAAAAGGGATGATGTTCTACGAGAAGATGATCTGAGCCCTGAAGCATAGAAATTCAACCAGAATATTTTACGGAGATTCTCTGGCACTTTATCTCTTAAAACAACCAAAATGCCGCTGATCTACTATTTTGTAAATCAGCGGCATTCTTGTCACTAAAGTAGGGAAAGATTCCGTCATTATAGCAGGTGGTCGTGCTCAGAGGGTATTAAACAACCTTCTTCCATCGCGTAAGAACCCTATACCAGGGCAGCTGCACCCTTGTATTTCTGCTGACAGGTCTTCTCCTTTCTATTAGAAAGTCTTCTTTATTAGAAAGTCTTCAATTTGTCATACAATCTCTGAACAGGTAATCCCATCACATTAAAGAAACTACCTTCAATTTTTTCGACAGCAACGAGACCAATCCATTCTTGGATTCCGTAGGCGCCCGCCTTGTCGAACGGAAGATAATTCTTGATGTAATAATTGATTTCCTTTTCGCTCAGTTTCGCAAAAGTAACATGACTCGTCACAGAGAAATTCTCCTTACGGTCTGCTGTGACGATGGACACACCGGTTATCACATCATGTGTGATGCCAGAGAGTGTCTCCAACATATTCTTAGCCGACTGTTCGTCTTGAGGTTTTCCCAACACCTTGCCGTCCGGGGTGCATACGATGGTGTCTGCTGTGATGAGCATTTCGTGTTTGTCCATTGTGGGAATGTAAGCTTCTGCTTTCTTATTGGATATAAAGCGCGCTATCTCTTCACCTTTCAGCGATGCAGGATAACTTTCGTCCAGTCCCAATAATGTTCTTACTTTAAAATCAAGACCCAGACGTTGCAACAATTCCTTGCGTCTAGGTGAATTACTTGCCAATACAATATTGTATTTCTCTAAATTTTCAAACATATTTTATATCGCTATCAATTCATTCTTAATTGTTATTTTACTATTCAGCAAGTAGTCGAATGTAATCTTATATTTTGTTTCTGATCGTCTCCTGTCGGATTTTTCATAGATATTCAGTTTACAACAGATTTCTCTAAAAATCTCCGATAGAATGCCGATTTATTTCGGTCACTTACTTACCAGCCAAATGCTTTGGCATCGGACATCCATTTGTCCTGTGCCTTCAGAACCTGTTCGACGACATCGCGAACACATCCACAACCGCCATTATATTGGCTGACATACTTGGCGATTCCTTTTATTTCGGCTGCGGCATCTGCCGGGCAGCAAGATAATCCGCATTTGCACATTACCTCATAATCGGGAATGTCATCACCCATATATAAGACTTCTTCAGGTTTCAGACCACTTTCTTCCAACCAGTCGTTGAAGCAGTTGATTTTGATGGAGACTCCCATGAAGACATTTTGGAGTCCGAGACTCACATATCGCGTGCGCACAGATTCACTACGACCTCCCGTTATGATAGCCACTTGAAGACCGCGCTTGACAGCCAACTGAAGTGCATAACCGTCTTTGATGTTCGCCGTACGGTTGGGTTGACCATCAGTTGACAGAATAACGTTGTTTGTGCTCAGTACGCCATCGACGTCAAAGGCCAGTGCCTTTATTTTTGTTAAATCGTAATTAATCATTTATTTCTTTGTTTGTTTGATTGTTCATTTGATTTTCCAGAAACTTTTGGCTGTACTCATGGATACTCTGGCTCATAATTAAATAAATATTCTTACGAACCGTATCGTCACCCAAAAGTCCGACCTGTTTTTCCATCACCTTCTGGTCGTAACGGACAGCAGGACCGGTCTGGCCTTCAACCGGTGACATGTCATTCAGTTTACTGCAAGTTTCTGTAATTAAGGGCACCAAAAGTTTGGCAGGCAGTTCTGATTTCTCCAAGAGACTGGCAGCTATCGCAAAACAATGGTTGCTGAAATTGCAAGCAAAGACTGCTGCGAGGTGCAGCATCTTCCGCTGTTCGCTATTTAGCGGATACACACTTCCGGATATAGAATTTGCCAGCAGGCGTATCCTTTCTAAATTTTCATCAGTATTAGCTTCAATAAAGAAAGGAATCTTTTGATAATCCAACTGCCTTTTTTTTGAGAAGGTTTGCAAGGGGTAAATGACCCCATATTGCTGCACATGTCCGGAGAATATTTCCATGGGCATACTGCCTGCCGTATGCAAGCACAGGCCGGCAGAAGGATGTGTTTTTCCAAAAGTAGCGACCACCTCTGGTAGATTGTCGTCTTTGATGGAGAATATATAAATATCAGATAGAGGGATATCTTCCACCTGAAGTGCTATCTGACAATGATGCTCTGCGGCAAAATGTCGGGCTGAAGCTTCACTGCGTGTATGCACACTCAGAATTTTGCAACCCGAAACTGCCAGGGCCCTGGCCAGATGGGTTGCCACATTTCCTGCTCCAATAAAAGAAATATTCATAAGATAGATTTATTCAGTTATTATGGTATCGTCCTACAAAGAGGTCCGTCACATTTAATGACGGTGCTCGAATTCTTCGTTTCTTCGCCAGCGGGCCATTTTGAGTAGAAAATTACTGAAAGGCTGGGTGAAAGCATTCAGACACAAAATGAAGGTCAACCGGGGTTCACCGAACATCTTGGTGGTTTTGCCCAATAGATAGGCGGGTAAAATGAAAACTGCTACTATTGACAACAGCACGACGCCGTCCATGATGAAATAATTGGCTGTGTTCAACCCACCTTCGATAAATAGGGAAATTCTTGTCAGAAAGTAGGACACATACAACAAAAAGAGCAGATAATTGAATGTCGAAGCCGTCCCTTCTTTCCAAAGGTAGCTTCTGCTCCTTCTATTGGCATAGTGGAGAATCTCACGATAAGAAACCCGCGTACCCTCTAAAACGGTCTTGTCAGGCAGTTCTTCACGAATGATGCCGTCAGGTGAAAGAGCCAGGCGGGTATTATCCCGCTGCGACAATTTGGCAACCAATAAATAACCTTCTCCTAAATTAATCTGTAGATTGTCCGCGTAACCTTTGTTTTCGAGAAAATAATCTTTGCGAATGCAGAAATTGGTTTCTTCCGCACCTATGGCCCCCTTACTCAAAGCAGATCTGTAATAGCCCATTTGCTGGCGCAGACGTTCGAAAATGGCTTTTTTGCCATAGTGGCTACCGTCATCCGTATAATTGGCATATCCCAGAACAATGTCACAACCATCGTCTATGCAGGCTGCAATATTCTTCAGCCAGTAACGGGATGCCGGCATGGAAGAAGCACTCAGGACAACGACCCATTCGGAACGAGCTGCACGAAATCCCAACGTGACGGATAACTTGCGCCGGCAGATGTTGGTCGCGCTTTTAGGGACGAAAGTCATTCTCAAATTAGAGTGTGTCGTCTGGAAGTTTTCAATCAAGGCTACCGTCTCATCATCAGAGGCCTCGTCAACCACAATCACTTCATACTGAGGATAATCTTGTTCCAGCAATGTAGGGATGAGCCTCCGGAGCAAGTCAGCCTGATCATGGGTCGGGACAATCACACTTAGTTTAGGATAGCCAGTGCTGGGTCCTTGTTCACTATCAGTCTGGTCGGTCAAATGGTCTTCCGTTTGTTTCTTGTATAAATGGTAGGGCAAGTAGTAGTCCCGCCATCGTAGCAAATACAAGCAGACGATGCTGGCCAAGGTAAGCAGCGGAATCATATACACTAAAAAGTGATGGCTTCCATTAAGAAAGGGAATGGGATGAGTGATGAGTGATAGCATACGACTTACGTGTGTTAAATCTTGCTTTGTCTACGAAATTCTGCACAGGTGATAGCTGTGGCAACAGCCACATTCAGACTTTCGCTAGTTTTTTGTCCTTCGGGATAGTTGGGAATATAGAGTTTTCTAGTCACCAGTTTCTCCAGTTCTTCCGAGATACCGTTGCCTTCGTTTCCCATGACAATCAGTCCTCCCGTCTTCAAGTCCATGCGGTACATATCGTCTCCATCCAGGAAGGTACCATATACGGGCACATTCTGGCAATGGTTAGAAATATAGTCGGGCAAATCGACGTAATGCACATGTACTCTGGCAATGGCGCCCATTGTTGCCTGAATGACTTTCGTGGAATAGACATCTGCAGAGTTGTATGAACAATAGATGTCCTGGATGCCATACCAGTCAGCAATTCGGATGATGGTGCCGAGATTGCCAGGATCCTGAACTCCGTCGAGTGCCAGGGCGAGGGGCTGAACCCCGTCCTTATCCAAAGAATCCGTTGTGGTTCGTGTCTGACTAAAGATGGCCAATGCCTCCCGAGGGGATTTCAGAGTGGAAGCCTGTTCCAACTCCTTTTGCTCCACTTCGATAATTTCGTCCGCAACTAGTTCATCGTGGTTCTGAAGAAATTCCTGGGACCCCAGCAGAAGACGACAATGGAAGGCTCCCATCAGATCGAGCACTACCTTCGGTCCCTCAGCGATGAATGCCTTTTCAGCATCACGATGTTTTTTTAGGGAGAGTGAACGAATATATTTTAACTTGTTTTTACTGAGCATGATAGATAGTCTGATCTATAGTTTTAGTCAAATTCTACGACTGTGATTCCTGAACCGCCAAACTGGACATGTTCGTCGTGGTAATGGCGTACGCCAGGAACCGTTCCCAAATACGTGCGAATCAGCGAGCGTAAGGCGCCGGTTCCTGTACCGTGCAGAATTCTGACCCGTGACTGCTCACACTGTATCGCATCGTCAACGAAGTAAGCTACCGCAGTGAGGGCTTCGTCTCCGCGCATGCCGCGCAAGTCGATTTCAGGTTTGAAATTCAGCTTTTTATTGTACATCGCGTCGCGGGTTTCCTTGCTGACAAAGGTAGAAACCTGGGACAATTTATCCTCTTTAGGTTTTTCCGCATTTTCCAATCGCTGTAAAGGCAGGGTGGTATACATCATGCCAAAGAGCACTTTCGCCTGTTTGCCGTTGATGCTGTCTATGCGGCCGACTGTCGTCTGGCCTTTAATGCGAACGTAAGCACCTTCCACGAGATTCAGAGGTGTTTCTTTCACCTTATTCTCTTTTTCCTTCGCACTGTTCGATGCGATATTTGAAAGAATATTCAGCAGGTTCTGCTTGCTGTTCTTTTCCGTCTTATTCTTTTTACGTTCCTGTCTGCGTTTGATTTTTGCTATCTTCAAGGCAATGCGGTCCTCGTCGTTTGAAGCGACTTCTACGTTGTCACCAAATTCCTTCAGTTCCCGTCTTGCCTCGCGCGTACGCTCTTTCTCAGCTTGTGCCTCACGAATGTCGCGTATGGTCTTTTCGATTTTAGCATTCGACTCCTGAAGCAGATTTTGTGCCTGTTCCTTAGCCTTCGCAATAACCGCCTTTCGTTCCTGTTGGAAAGTCTCCATCTCTTCCTCATAACGGGCAACGGTCTCTTCCAATTGTTTTTCGCGCTTATGAATGTTTTTACGCTTGTTTTCCCAATACATCTTGTCTCGGACAATATCTTGCAGATATTTATCGGACATGATATAATCTTTGCCCACCAATTCGGAAGCGTAAGTGATGACATCCTCCGGAATACCTATCTTTCGTGCGATTTCTACGGCGAAAGAACTACCAGGATTGCCTACCTGCAGCATGAAAAGAGGCTGCATCTGGGCACGGTCGTACAGCATGGCGCCATTGACAACCGTAGGACATTCCTGAGCATAATGCTTCAGATTCTGATAGTGTGTGGTTATCACACCGTAGGTGCCGCTGTTCACAAATTTGTGCAAGATGGCTTCAGCCATGGCACCACCGATCTGAGGTTCGGTACCTCCACCAAATTCATCGATGAGTAACAAACTGCGGGAATGCCCATGCTTCATCATCTGCTTCATATTGAGCAAATGGCTGGAGTAGGTACTCAGGTCGTCTTCCAGACTCTGTTCATCGCCTATGTCAATCAGAATATCTTCGAAAATACCCATCTGTGAGTTTTCACGCACAGGGACCGGCATACCGCATTGCAACATATATTGCAGCAGTCCCACTGTTTTAAGACATACTGATTTACCTCCGGCATTCGGACCGGATATCAAGAGTATTTTCTGACCCTCACGCAAACAAATATCCAGCGGAACCATCTTCTTGTTATGACGTTCCAACGATTGCTGCAGCAAGGGATGTATTGCCTGAATCCAGTCGAGACAAGGATATTTTTTTACGACAGGGACAATGGAATTGAAAGTGCGCGAAAAACTTGCCAGCGCACGCAGATAGTCGATATGGGCCAGGAACTGGAGAGATTCCAGCATTTCGGAAATGTGGGGACGGATCTTTATAGAGAGATTCTGAAGAATCCGGATGATTTCTCTTTTCTCCGCAGCCTTCAGCTCACGGATACGGTTGTTGGCTTCTACGACAGCGGCAGGTTCGATAAACACCGTCTTTCCGCTGGCAGATTCGTCATGGATGATACCTTTGATTTTTCTTTTCAGGGAAGGAGAAACTGGAATTACCAGTCGTCCGTCACGCAAGGTCGGACTGACATCACGATCTATATATCCCTCTGTCTGAGCATCAGTAATGATGGTGCGCAAGGAATGGGAAATACTTCTCATCGTGACTTCCAAAGAGTGCCGTATGGCAATTAATTCGCTAGATGCGGTATCTTTAATTTTGCCATATTTATTGAGTATACCATCGATTTCAGAAACAATCATGGGGAAAGTGGGCACACTTGCCGCCATCTTGCACAATGCCGGGTAATGCGAACCCCGTCCGGCTTCGCTGGCAGTTGTCGAACTGCTTGCGTCCGGATTTTCGTTGTCATCTTCTAATTGGATCTCGAAGTATTTTACGAGGTCGTATATGGTTTTTAAAGAACGTTTGAGATCAAACAATTCCAATTCTTCCATATAAGTCCGCTCAGGGCGTATGCGCAACAAGGGCTGACGTACATCGTAGAAATTGTCTTCGTATACATCTTCTTCGGTCTCTAAAAAAATGGCAAATTCACGAGCTTGTTCCAAGGCGATGCGGACGTTTTCAAAATCTTTCATGAAAACAAGATTATTGTCGACCCATTCTGTACCGAGGGACGACAAGCATCTGCCTTTCAAAATCGTGCGTATTTCGTTAAAACCTATCTTCTTCTCAAAATTCTCAGGATAAATCATCTGATTCAGTTTACTATTCCATGCAAATTTAGTAAAAAAATCTAAGCTATGAAGCTTAATTTCTCTGTGTTTTTATAATGTACGGCTTTCATCGATGAGCAATTATTGAGATTTATGCTGTTTGCAGACGTTGCCGTCCCTCTCGAATTCGGTATTTTCTGACGGTCAAATGGAAGGGAAAGTTTATTAAAAAGACAGATACAAAGTGAGGACGTGCCGTTATCCAGCCCTTTCTAAGGGGGCTTTCCTCTTCAACATTGAGACGTTTGTATCTGCTCAGGACTAGAAAAGGAGGATATCCCGTTTGTGTTTGGGATACCCTCCTTGGATGAGTTTTAGTATAAAAGAGGTATTTTATTCAGGATTGATTTCATTCTTGGATGGTAATTCCTTCCATCCTGCACCGAATGTATCATAAGCATCCGTAACAACAACAAAGGCCATAGGGTCGGCTTCTTTGATGATATGTTTGATGCCTATCACTTCACGATTGTTGACAACCAGGAATATCATTTCCTTATCAGCTCCGGTATACAAACCAGAACTCTTGATACAAGTTGCTGTACGGTCCAAGTCCTTCAGAATGTAACTGTGGAGCATAGACAGGTTTTTATCACTAATTACGAAAAGCAATTTATCGTCTTTGGAACCGTTGATGACATAGGCCAAAACTCTGGAAATCACAAAAATGGCAATAAGTGAATAGAGGGAGAGGTAAATGGCTGGAGAACCCTCACCGGTAGCATCGGTGCCGAAACCAATGACAAAAAGTCCCAAAGTCACCACTACCGCATCGACAATGAGAATACCAATGGAAAAACGGATATGGGCGTATTTCTGTATGATCATGGCTACGATATCGCTGCCTCCGGTCGTTGCCTGACGGCGCACGACCATGCCTTCGCCAATACCTACCAGTACGGCGCCCATAATGGTGGAAAGCATGAGGTGGTTGGTTAAATCGAGACTTCCGCCTAATAAAAGACTCGGATCCAACTGTTCGAGTGCTTGACGGGTGGGATATACAATGCTGGAGATGACGTTCATCGCCAATGGCGTATACAACGCCGCCACCAGGGTGCGCGCGCCCAGACCTGCGCCCAACAGAATTACAGAAAGGATTAACAAAGGAATGTCGAACATGTAGCCAAAAGTACCGACCTGGATACTTGGAAACAAATTGTGCATGACGATACTCGCACCATAAACACCACCCGGGACAATGTTGTAAGGATTGATAAAGAACACAAAGCCAATGGCGACAAGTGTACATCCTACGAAAATCCCTAACCAGGAAAACCACCATTTCATTTGTCTGGCTCCTTGCATTTCTTCTTTAAAATTCTGTATTAATGACTGCATACTTCAAAATTTTGGTCTGTTGCAAAGTTACAATATAAAATTGTATATCGCCGTTCTGTTTTATTAATATTTATGCACATTGGCATTGTGTTTTTTAGCTATATTTTTGTTGCATTTGTATTCATTGATTTTTTGTTCCGACGGTTGTTCAGAACAACTGAGTTAGCCTATAACCTTATTCAATTGATTATCAATGATAAATAAAGTCTGTTGGATTTTATTCGGACGTAGGGTGAGGACTGTTGGCAAAAAAATGGCTGAATCGTCCGAGCGTATGACCATCTGACTGACAGATAAGGGAAAAATCAA
>SAMEA104404106__coassemble_1515_pt1 | contig 17332 bp, 15 predicted proteins | sample SAMEA104404106__metabat2_high_PE_037 | metagenome-assembled genome bin SAMEA104404106 (sample SAMEA104404106) | Balaenoptera acutorostrata
TAATTAAATTCGATTACTTACTGATTAATCACAATTCACGGTCAGTCCGTCGTAAGCGAGATGCACATTTTCCGGCAACGTGGACTCTACTTTGGCATGGAGTCCGATTTGATGACTCATGTGTACCAGATAGACCTGTCCGGCGCGCAGTTTCTCTGCCATAGCGAGTGCCTGCCCCACAGTCTGGTGGGAATGATGGGGCGTATAACGCAAGGCATTGACGACCAGGAAGGGAATATCCATCAGGGCGGCTTCCGTTTCTGGCGGAATCTCGGTGACGTCGGTCAGATAACCTACCTCTCCTACCCGATAACCTAGAATGGGAAGTTTGCCGTGGATGGCCAGCAAGGGGGTGACTTTCACCTCTCCTACCTGGAAGGATTTTCCGGGAGTGGCGACCTGCAAGTCGATTTGGGGCACCCCGGGATACAGTTTTTCAGCGAAACAATATGGCAGACGCTCACGCAAATGGGTGGCACAGAGTTGGTCGGCATAGACGGGCATGCGCCCTAAAAGACTGTAGGGACGCAAATCGTCCAGACCGCCGACATGGTCATAGTGCTCGTGCGTGATGAGTACGGCTTGGAATGGTTTGAAACCATAAGTGAGCATCTGCTGCCGGAAGTCGGGACCACAATCTATGAGAATTCTCAGATGGTCGTTGACATCCAGCATGGCCGAGGTACGCAGACGTCTGTCCTTCGGATCGGTGGAACGGCAAACTTCACAGTCGCAGCCCAGCTGGGGCACTCCCGTACTGGTTCCCGTTCCTAAAAAAGTAATCTTCATTCTTTTACCTTTTGGGGATTAAATGAAATTCACCTCTGGAAATATGGCAATGCCAAATTTATTCTGTACGTCCTCCTGGATGGCCTTGCTCAACCGGCAGATATCTTCACCGGTAGCTCCGCCATGATTCACGAGAACCAATGCTTGTTTTTCGTAAACACCGGCAGGTCCCATCTTTCTGCCCTTCCAACCACATTGCTCAATCAGCCAGCCGGCAGGAATCTTCACACCGCCTTCTACGTCGTAGTGGGGCATCTGGGGATAGGTCTCCTGCAAACGTGCTGCGACGGCTGCGGGAACTACGGGATTCATAAAGAACGAACCGGCACTGCCGAGGTCCGCTGGCTCAGGGAGTTTACTCTGACGCACTTCGACGATAAGGTTTCTCAACTGACTGGCTGTCAAAGTTGAAGAGGCAATGCCTCTTTGTTCCAGTTCCCGGGAGATGGCGCCGTAAGTAAGGTCGGGAGCAAAGGTTCTGGACAGCCGCAGCACCACGTGGGTCACGACATATTGTCCACGGATTTCTCCCTTGAATATGCTGTAGCGGTAAGCATAGTGGCAGTCGGCCTGCTGGAAGATGCGGACAGCACCGGTAGCAACTTCGACAGTCTCCACCCGGACAATGAACTCACCCACTTCTTTGCCATAGGCACCAATGTTCTGTACGGCCGAGGCACCTGCCTCACCAGGTATATAGGAAAGGTTCTCCAATCCGTAGTATCCCTGTTCCACACACCAGGCTACGAGTTCATCCCAGTTTTCTCCAGCTCCCACGCGCAGCAGTACCTCGTCTCCTTCGGCTGCCAGCACTTCCTTGCCCTTGATGGCAGAATGAAGGATGACCCCGTCATAATCGGAAGTAAAAAGGAGATTACTGCCACCGCCGATATGCAGGAAGCGGTCTTCTTTATGTTTCTTCATGTCTGCCAGCACTTCGCGGAGTTCTTCTATATGAGAATATTCTACGAACTTCCGGCACTTGGCGTCGATGCCAAAGGTATTGTGCGGCAACAAAGAGTAATTTTCAAAACTTTTCATGTGTAATCTTACTGATTTTCACTTCATTCATATATGAAAAGCAGGTTGGCAAGACCCGCAGACGGACCCTGACAACCAACTTCTATTAATTTTCCAGACTGACCAGTCCCCAACGGCCTCTCACCCGTTTGAACACAAGGATACAGTTCATCTCGGACGACGGACTCACCACCACAAATGTACGGTAGTTGCTCTTGGGCACTTCGTCGTTATAGATAGTATTGGTAATTCTTTCCACGGGAAGTTCCGGGCGGAAATCCACCCATTGCTCGGCAGAGACATTGCCTTCGATTTCTTCAAAATTGTCTGAATCGTATGTCTTGAAGATAAAGGGATCCTGCACATGTGCGACCTGGAATTTCACATCACTGACGAATTTACTATAGAATTCATAGAAATCGTGCTTGCCGTCGTGACTGAAATCATGTTCGTCCGTCAAGGTCAGCAGCCAATGTTCGCCACAGTGCTCGAACTTGTATTTCTTCAGACGTTTCATCTTCAGGTCGACGAGTTCCACCGTTGCCGACTTCAAGGACTGGCGCACCGTCTCCTTCTGTACGTCGGGCGCGTCAAAAATCAGCGTATAGTCCGACTCGTCGGAATAGATGGAATCGTACTGCCAGGCAGCACGGTCTATCTTTGTTTCTTCACCATTCACCAACTGCTTCAGCGGAAACTCAATACGGTCATACTGAAACGCATCATCGCTCATGAAACGGTCAATGAAATCGTTGAAGAGTCCGTCGGCCTGAGGATAGACCTCGAAAGGCGCACGAAGGACTGCCGTATCCGGTCTGCTCACACTGTCCCCAACAAGTTCCGTTTCATTTTCCTCCACCTTCGGACGGTCGCTCTTACAAGCCGCCAGACCGACAAGAAGGAACAAACAATATATAAGTCTTTTCATTTTTTCTATCTAAATAATGAAAAATTAAAATGTCTACTTTAGTTGATACTTTCTCATACCTACGTAGAAACGTGGCAAAAATACTGCTTTTCTTCGAGAATTCGTAAACTAATTGCTAATAATTAATTATCTTTGCGGCTGTTTTTAATTTGATTTAAAGAAATACAAACATGATAGAGAAAATTCAAGCACTACTCGCCGAAGTGCAAACCTTAACTGCCAACGACGAGAAGGAACTCGAAGCCTTGCGAATCAAATACCTCAGCAAGAAAGGTATTGTCAACGATCTCATGGCAGACTTCCGCAATGTTCCTGGTGAACAGAAGCGTGAGATCGGTATGAAATTGAACGAAGTAAAAACCGCACTTCAAGACAAACTTAACGAACTGAAGAGCAGCTTGGCCGGCAAGGAAGCTGACCACGACGACCTCGACCTCACCCGTACTCCTTATCCTGTAAAATTGGGTACCCGTCATCCGTTGAGCATCGTCAAGAACGAAATCATTGATATTTTCTCTCGTTTAGGATTCTCTATGGCCGATGGTCCTGAAGTAGAAGACGACTGGCACGTATTTGGTGCGATGAACTTTGCTGAAGATCACCCGGCACGCGATATGCAGGATACATTCTTTATCCAGCAGCATCCCGACATCTTGCTCCGTACTCACACCAGTTCTGTACAGAGCCGTGTCATGGAAGTGCAGGAACCTCCTATCCGTGTCATCTGTCCGGGCCGCGTTTACCGTAACGAAGCCATCTCAGCCCGTGCACACTGCTTCTTCCACCAAGTGGAAGGTTTGTACATCGACAAGGACGTTTCTTTCACTGACTTGAAGCAGGTATTGCTGACCTTCGCCCGTGAGATGTTTGGTGCTGACACCAAGATTCGTCTCCGTCCTTCTTACTTCCCATTCACCGAACCAAGTGCCGAAATGGATATCTCATGTAACATCTGTGGCGGTAAGGGTTGTGGTTTCTGCAAGCAGACCGGTTGGGTGGAAATCCTCGGTTGCGGTATGGTAGACCCGAACGTTCTCGAATCCAACGGCATCGACTCCAAATTATACAAGGGTTACGCCTTCGGTATGGGTGTTGAACGTATCACCAACTTGAAGTATCAGGTAAAGGACCTCCGTATGTTCTCTGAAAACGACGTTCGTTTCCTTGACGAATTCATGGCGGCTAACTAATATCCGACCCCTTATTTTTATTAAATATCGAAGCCCTATCTGCCACCATGCGGATAGGGCTTTACTTTTTAATCCCTGATTTGAATTTTCAGAGAAAGGAGTCAAATGAGAATGAACAGCTAAGGTAGAACGAGAGAGACAGGTAGATAGATAGAACACAAATCAATGCGAGAATGAAAGATAGTATGCGAGAATGAAAGGAATGGAAAGAACGAATGGAAAGAATGAAAGGAATGATTGAATAAGAATATAAATGGAAGGATGTAAGAAACAGTGAGAGGAATAAGGCATAAGAAGGAGAATCTCTAATTCCTCATCAGAATTAATCCCTCATTAGAAACCATCTCTCATCCCACATTCCTCATCCCATATTTATAATCAAGCTATAACGCCTCCCTCCTAACTCAATCAAACTCCTCCCTCCTAACTCCTAACTCAATCAAACTCCTCCCTCCTAACTCCTAACCCCTAACTCAATCAAGCTCCTCCCTCCTAACCCTTAACCCCTAACTCAATCAAACTCCTCCCTCCTAACCCCTAACTCCTAACTCCTCTCGTGTCTCCTCGTTTATTCACCCCCTCCTATTGCTGCATACTGGCTGCCAACTTTCTGCTCTTTTTCAGCTTTTGGATACTCATCCCCCTCCTACCCTTCTATCTGAAGGAAGTCTATGGACAAGCTGAGAGCGTGATTGGCGCCATACTCTGTGTCTACACCATTGCAGCCCTCATTGTACGTCCCTTCTCCGGTTACGTACTCGACGCCTTCCAGCGCAAGCCCCTCTATCTCGTTGCCTACGGCACCTTCTGCCTGCTCTTTCTGGGATACATCGCCGGCGGTTTCCTGGTATTCTTCATCCTCCTGCGTTTCCTCCACGGCCTCTCCTTCGGGATGGTCACGGTAGGCGGAAACACCCTCGTCGTCGACATCATGCCCGCCGAACGAAGGGGCGAAGGACTGGGTTACTACGGACTGACGAACAATACAGCCATGAGCATCGGACCGATGGTGGGACTCTTCCTTCACGGCGCCATCAGTTACGAATGGATATTCACCATCGCCCTGTGCACCAGTCTCCTCGGACTGCTGCTTGCATCGTGCGTCCAGGCACCCCGCAAACCAAAGACCAAACGACCGGCCCTCTCGCTCGACCGTTTCATCCTCGTCAACGGACTCCGTGCCGGTCTCGCCCTCCTCTTGCTTTCCATTCCCTACGGCGCCACCACCAACTATGTGGCAATGTACGTCAGCGATATCCAATTGGACGTCACCCCGGGCATCTATTTCACCCTGATGGCCGTCGGTATGGGGATTTCTCGTATATTTGCAGGCAAATACGTGGACAAGGGATATGTCACGCAATGCATCCACTACGGATTCTATCCTGTGATAACCGCCTTTCTCCTCCTCGCCGCCTGCCAGCCTTTGATGGAATGGAACAGCCATTATGCTGAAATTCTGTTCTTTATCATCCCGTTTTTCCAGGGAGTCGGCTTCGGCATCATCTTCCCGGCCTACAATTCGCTCTACATCAATCTGGGCACCCACAACCAGCGTGCCACCGCCACGAGCACCTATCTCACCGCCTGGGATGTGGGACTGGGTCTGGGCATCTTCCTCGGCGGACTCATCGCTGAATATTTTTCCTTTGCCACAGTCTATTTCACCGGAGGCCTGCTCTGCATCGTTTCGATGCTCTACTTCAACAGAGTGGTCACTCCCCATTATAACCGCAACAAACAAGTATGATTGATTTTCTCAAACAAAGCATTCACAATTTTCTTCAAGAAAACCAACTGGCTTCCGAATCTGAAGAACTGGCCTGCCATGGGGTCCTGCTCTTCGGCACACTGCTCTTCTCCGCACTCATCGGATATATCTGTAGAAAAATCATTGCTCCCCTCCTTCTCAAACTGGTCAAAAAGACAGATACGCTGTGGGACGACTATCTGCTGAACGGACAACTCATAAGGGCGCTCTGCCGGGTGGTGCCGGGCATCGTCTTCTATATTCTCCTGCCTTTCTGTCTGTCAGAGGACCATGCCATATTGTCTAACGTCATGTTGCAGGGCAGCAAGATTTATATCGCCATCACCTTCATCTCGCTGACCACCGTCTTCCTGGGAAATGTGGAGACCTTCACCTTGGAGGAGGAGAAATTCAAGGACAAACATCTCTATGGCATCATCGAATTTCTGAAAATCGTAGTCTATTTCATCGGGGGCATCATCATCATCGCCTTCCTCCTCGGACAGAATCCGTTCAGCATGGTGGCGGGCATCGGTGCCGCAGCCACAGTACTGATGTTGGTCTTCAAGGATTCCATCCTCGGTCTGGTGGCAGGCGTGCAGCTCTCCAGCAACCGGATGATCAAGCCGGGGGACTGGATTACGATTAAGAAATCGAACATTGACGGTACCGTGGAAAAGATTTCCCTGACTACGGTGAAGGTGCGCAATTTCGACAATACGATTTATACCGTACCGCCTTATACCCTTATCAGCGAACCGTTTCAGAACTGGTCGACGATGTACGAAGGGGGCGGACGACGCATGAAGCGGGCGCTCTTTATCGACATGAATACGGTGGGGTTCTGCGACGAGGCGATGCTCCGGCACCTGGTGGAAACAGGTTATCTCACCACAGAGGAGGCTGCAGCTGCCCAGGGCAAAGTGAACTTGACACTCTTCCGGGAATATGTGGAGCGTTATCTGAAAGCGCAGTCGTTCGTCATAGCAGAAAAGACGGTTATGGCGCGCCAGCTGTCTCCCACTCCCAACGGACTTCCCCTCGAATTCTATTTCTTCCTCAATATCACTGCCTTCACCGAATACGAGTCACTCTGCGCCGCTTGTGTGGAACACTTCATCGCCACACTGCCCGACTTTGGTCTGCGCGTGTTCCAAAGCCCTGCGGGAAGGGACTTGGCGGAATGTACCCTGAAGAAATAACTCCTACGCTCCGGATAGAAATGTCTGAATACCGGTTGCCGGTCCTTCAGACTCTGCTTCTGTCCGTTTCTCCCCTTCCTATAGAGGGACGCAATCTTCACAATACGAACGTGGCACTTTACTCACACCTGCTACACATACTCTCACCTGCTAAACATATAAAGACTTAACGATATGAACGTTGCGATTATCGACAATTATGACTCCTTCACCTACAACCTGAAGCACTTGGTAAAAATGCTCGGCGCCGAGGTCTCCGTACTGCGCAACGACGCTTTCGACATGGAGGAACTCGCCGTCTACGACAAATTGATATTTTCTCCGGGGCCGGGAGTGCCGCAAGAGGCGGGCAAGATGAACGAGGTCATCCGCCACTATGCCGCCACCAAACCGATGCTGGGCGTTTGTCTCGGCGAACAGGCCATCGGTGAGGTATTCGGGGCACGGCTGACCAATTTGGAGGAGGTGTATCATGGCATCCAGTCGCCGGTCACCCTGCAAGCAGACGATTATATCTTCGACGGTCTGCCCCACGAATTTCCCGTGGGCCGTTACCATTCGTGGATTGTCGACCACGAGGCATTGCCCGAACATCTCGTCGTCACGGCCACAAGTCTGGAAGGTTACATCATGGCACTGCGTCACGAGACCTACGATGTTCACGGTATCCAGTTTCATCCCGAATCGATTCTGACCCCAGCGGGTGCCACCATTCTCCACAACTTCTTATTCCATTAAAATTCTCCGTATACCATGTCCTTCTATACACAACCGGAAGCACAGGCGCTCATCAACCAATGGGGAACGGACGACCGTCCCTTTCTCTTTGTCATCAGTTACGACCGACAGCATTGCTTTGTGCGCCATCTGGATGAAATCTCTCCCGACGAACTGCTCTTTGCGTTTCCGTCGGCACAAAACACGCCGGAGACCATAGTGCCCCGCAACGTTCCTTTCACATGGAGGACGTTCCCGGAAACTCCGGAGGCTTACCGGCAGAAATTTGATATCGTCAAACGGAATCTCATGGCGGGCAACAGTTTCCTGACCAATCTGACCTGCCGCATTCCGGTAGAGACGAGTCTCAGTCTCCGGGAAATCTTCCTCCGTTCCGAGGCGCTCTACAAACTTTGGATGCGTGACCGCTTCGTCTGCTTCTCACCCGAAATCTTCCTGACGATAAAGAACGGTGCCATCAGCAGTTATCCCATGAAGGGCACCATCGACGCCAGTCTTCCCGATGCCCGCCAGCGGTTGCTCGAGGATACCAAGGAGGCGGCGGAACATGCCACCATCGTGGACCTCATCCGCAACGACCTGAGCATCGTGGCGGAACAGGTGCATGTGCCCCGCTACCGCTACGTGGATGTGCTCCATACGAACAAGGGCGACTTGCTCGAAACCAGTTCGGAAGTGACGGGCCAACTGCCGTCCGACTACCGCCAGCATCTGGGGGACATTCTCTTCGCCCAACTTCCGGCAGGTTCCATCACAGGAGCGCCCAAGGTGAAGACGCAGTCCATCATCGCCGAGGCGGAGGATTACGACCGGGGATTCTACACCGGCGTCATGGGCATCTGCCAGAAAGGGAATATGGAGAGTGCCGTCATGATACGCTTTGTGGAAGCGGACGAGGGACAACTTTATTTCAAGGCGGGCGGGGGCATCACCTACCGCAGCCAGTGGCAGGACGAATACAACGAAGTCATACAGAAAGCTTATGTGCCAATTTATTGAAACTATCCGAATAGAAAAAAGGGAAGTCTGCAACCTCCCCTACCATCAGGCGCGCATGGACCGCACCCTCCGCCATTTCTTTCCCCATACGCACATCCCGACACTCCGTGACTGCCTCACGGACCTCCCCCAGGACGACGGTCTCTACAAGGCGCGCGTCGTTTATGGTGAAGGAGGCATCGTCGAAATGGGTTGCACGCCCTATCAGATGCGTTCCATCGGAAGTATGAAACTCATTACCTGCGATACCATCGACTATACTTTCAAAAGCACGGACCGTAGTGCCCTCACAGCGCTCACAACACAAAAGGGGACGGCCGACGAAATCATTATCGTGAAGCAGGGGTTCCTCACCGACACTTCTTACAGCAACATCGCCTTGTACGACGGGCATCGCTGGTATACGCCCCGCAAGCCTTTGCTGCCGGGCACCATGCGCCAGTCCCTTCTCGACCAGGGGCAGCTCACCGAAAGGGACCTCACACCTGCCGACCTCTCCCAGTTCCAAACGCTCAGCCTCATCAATGCGATGATGCCCTTGGGACGTTGCGAAGTGGAGGTGAAAAATATTGATAGATAAATGGATTAGCCTTTTCCGGTACCATGTCCTGCAGAGCGATAGCAAATCACACGTAGTGTGAGGATGCCGCATGTTGAGGAGGATGAAATGAAATAAAATACAGTCCGACGAAACTTGCGGATAAGGCCTCCTCCTTTTCCTGGTCTGTGACTATCGCCACCAAGACTGGGGACAGAGCACATGCGCTCAGGGGCTGATACATATATAATCATATAAAAACGAAAAGACACGGGACGCTGCGGTCTCGTGTCTTTTCTTTATGCTGTTTTTCTATTTCTCCGGAGTCTCGGCTTCGGGAATATAACCTTCTTGTTCGTAGGTCCTGCGGTATCGGTGAATCATCTCCACCAGCGGCTGCAGCCTGGCGTCAGTCACTTCCATACGTTGGAATGCGGCATATTGTTCGTTGTACAAATCTGTACTGCCGTGTTTCAGTTTTTCTTCCAAATCGTCGGGAATGAAATAGGTGGCGCGCTCTCCCAGATAGGAATAGAATTCGGTGAGGAAGATATGGATGCCTGCGAGGTCGAAATCGCCGAAATGCAGATAGCGGTTGGGTATCTGGCACAACCAACTGCGGAGGTCGGACGACTGCGGATAACGGGAGACGAAGAGCACACGCTCGTCACCAAACAGGGCGCGCTCCCGGCGGATGTCCCTGAAGTTCTGTCCGTTCTCCACACCGACAACAAGGACGTCGGCCGGGATGTGGAAGTTTTCGAAATCCTGCACGAAGAGGGCGGACCCGGGGAGGGGCGAAAGTATCCCTTCCTCACTGCCCAGGCGGTAAGGGAGGTCATCACAACAGTTCACCAGAAATCCCCGGAAAGTTCTCGTTTTCTTATATTTGGAATCGCCGGTAGCTCTGACCAGTTCGGAACGTTCCAGACCACTGCCATTTTCCTCCAATAGTTGCAGGGCGCTCTCCAGCGGGCGTCCGTTCAAATAACGGGTCTCCACATAGCGGCGACAGGCGGCGGGATGCTGCACGTAACAGCTGGTACGGCTGCCATGCGACACCGTGGTGAGGAAACCTTCTTCGCGCAGTTCCGTTACCTGACCAACCGTAAATTCACTCAAAGGCATCCGTTCGCCTTCGATGAGACGGAGGAATTTGCGCAACTGCGACGCACTCAACTTTTTCTTTGCCATATTTTTATTTCTTTCTCGTCAGCAGCGGCACCACCTTGGTGTTGCTGCGGGCGTCTTTGCTCAAAAGATAGGTGTAACGATAGTCCTCCACGTTGTAGGTGGTCGGCGAACTGTTGATAAGGAGGATGTTGCGGCAGTTGGCGAAGGCGAGGATACCTTTCACATTGGTGGGGTGCAACTTACCGATTTCGTCCATCATACAGTGGAGTTTGAAGTCACCGAACTTGCGGGAGGCTTTTTCCTTGAAGACATTGATGAGCATGATGTTCACCATGGCCTTGACCAGAATATCGGTACCTTCCGAACCCACATTGGCGATTTTCTCAATCCATCCCGTGTCGTTGTCGTTCTCGACGATGCGGAACTGCAGGTTGAAGGTGTCGGAGAGCACGAGGAACTTGCGGCCGGGCTGGTCCTTCAGGATAGTGCTGAACGAATTGAGGTAGCGCACCGCCTTCTCGTTGATTTCGGTGCGGGTCTCCTGGGTGAAGAGGTCTACCTCGCCCATATTGAACTGGTTGCCTTCGTTGAAATCCTTCATTTCCATCAGCAGCTGGGTAAGTTTATCGTTGCTCGGCTGTGCGCGGAGTTCGATGCTGCGGATGACACCGGTGAAATTGCGTTCCACGAAGTCATTGTTGATGGCATGGATGGTCTTATGAATCTCACTCTCATTCTTGGTGAGTTCCCCGATTTCCTTGGAGATACGGCTGATGATGTTCGAATAGCGCTCACTGATACGGGTCTGATAAGTCAGAATCTTGTTTTCCTCGACAAACTCGCAGATATTGGCGGCATAGTTCGAATAGTCCGCATCGGTCACCGGTGTGGTCGGGAAACTGAAGGTGTTCTGCGAGGTGAAATGGCTGCTGAAGGCGTTGACCACCTTCTTGAACGACTCGTTGTCCAGACGGTTGTTGTAAATCAGCGACTTGAGTTCTTCCACCAGCGTGCCGCACGACTTCTGCGTCGGCTTTTCCTCCACCGTCATCGCTTCGGGCGGACAGAGACTGGTGTCCATCTTGAACTTCGCCAGCGCCTCCTGGTCTTTCTGCAAGGTTGTGAGTTCGTTGCGCTTCGCCTGGAGAACGCCGAATGCGTCGTTCTTGCTCTTCTTCAGTTTTTCAGAACGGGCCTCATATTTGTCTTTCAGGTCGGCCATGTTCTGCGCCACGGCTTTCTTCTTTTCATGGAATTCGCCTTCGAGGTCAAAATATTCCCGTTTGTCCTTTTCGTATTCGAAGATATAATGACGATGTTGGTGGATGAATTCTATTTCCTTCCGCAAACCATCAATTTTCTGCTGATAATGGTTGATGACCGAAGTGTCCGCCCCCTGACCGTTGAGTTCGCTGGTCTGCGACTGGCGTAACTTCTCGCGCTGGGCTTCCACCTCCTGCTTTCGGGTGCGGAGTTCGGCTTCGGTCCGGGCGATGGCGGCATCCCTCTCCTTCTCCTTCGCCTGGAGCGCATGGTGACACTCCTTCTGGAGCTGGTGGATGTGCTTCTGCAAATCGCTCTTGTTGTGGTCGAGCAGCTCGTTCTGATGGCGCTGCTGGGTTTCCAGTTTGCCGAGAGCGAGGTTGAGCCGTTCGGCTTCCTGCTGTTTCCATTCCGCCTCCTTGCGTTCCCAGTCGAGCTGTTCGACGCGCGCCTGTTTCATGGCACTGGGGATGCGTTCGTAGCGGGCTTCGAAGAGATGGAGCTGTTCGGTCTCGTCACGAAGCTGGTGCCCCACTTTCTTGCGTACGGCTTCACACTTCTCTTCAAGCTCCTGGTTCAGGGCGTCGAGACGTGCGGTGAGTGCTTCGCGCTGTGCCTGCAGTCCGCTGATTTCCTCTTGGATGATGTCGGGCGTGCGGAGGTCACGTACCACTTCGCTCAAATCGAGAGAAACGCCGAACAGACTTTCGTCGCCGCTGCCGGAGAGTGCCGGACGGAGCTGCTGGCTGTAGAGGATGGTTTCCTCGTCAATCACCTTACCGATGGTCTGCTGCCAGCCGGGTTTGTTCTTCTCCAGCCACTCGCAGAAGGAACCTTTCTGACGGTCGAGGAGCTGCTGGAGTTTTTGGATATCCTCGTCCACCGCTTCCCGCTGCTTTCTGACCCCGGCAATCTGTTCTTTGTAGTTCCACTCGAGGGTCTTCACTTCGTCCGTCGCCTGCTGGCGCAACTGGTCACAGAGCAGTTTCTGCTTGTCGATATTCAGTACCAGCTGTCCTTCTTCCTTGCGGAGTTTCTCCAGTTCCGAAGCGCTCCGCTCCAGTTCGGTCTTGAAATGCACCGTGGTGCGTACCGTCCCCAATTGGTTGCGGAGTACGGAGATTTCATTGTTCAACTCCAATATCTGGGCAAATAGTTGCTCGCGCTGACTGCCGAAACGCTCACGCCCGGCTTCTTCCTGTTCGCGAAGATGCTGGTCGAGGGCTTCCTTGTCACGGGCAAACTGTTCTCTGACCTGGAGCGCCTCTTCCTTCTTCGTACCTTCGTAGTCCTTGAGGTCGGCGTCCAGACTGCGCATCATGGCTTCGTATTTGCTCATGATGTCCTTATAGAGCGAAGTGAGTTTTTCGAGTGCCTGCTTGTTACTTTCGAGTTCGGCAGTGATTTCTTCCTCCTTCTTCACCCGGGCGATGATTTCGTCGATGTGGATTTTCTCGTATTCCCTGCGCTTTTCCCGCGCGGTCTTGAGTTTTTCCTCATAGACGGCCCCTTCTTTGGTATATTTTTCGTTGTCCTTCTGGAATTTCTCCTTTTCCTCTCCCAGCAGACGCACATAGCGGTCCACCTTTTCCTGGAGTTCCTTGATTTCCTCAGTGAGCACAGGCATCTGCTTGGTCGCCTCTTTCTCCGCATAATTGAGTTCGGTGCGTGCCTCGCGTATCTGCTGTTTCTCATAGAGGAGCTGGCGGTACTTCTTGATGACACTGTCCGCCTGCTTGCGCACCTCCACGACCCCGCTCTTGTTGGGTTTGATCCACAGCATGACGTCGGTGTATTCCTGTTCGAAGGTACTGATGAGCGAACGGTATACATTCAGGTCGATGACCATATCCTCCTCGTTCATGGACTTGATGATGGTGTCCTTGATGAAGTCGGCATCCAGTTTGGAGTTGAGGAAAACATTCTGGATGGTACGGGGAATATTCTGATAGTTGGGACTTTCCACCACGGCATATTTGCGGAAAGGCTGGAGTTCGGTGTTCTTGTTGTTACCGAAGATGATGTCACGGAATTCGTAGTAATCGTTCACCAAGGTGGAGATATCATATTCCGCAGGAATTCTCCGGCGTATCTCCGGCCATTCGGTGATGACCTCGTTGTGCTCGTTGACAAACCATTCCTTATGGAAGGGACCGTCGATGAAGCGGTAGGCGGCACGTTTCATCGACTTGCACACAACCACACAATAAGCGCCGTGCTCGCGCATCACCTCATAGACGATGTACGAGTTGTCGAAGGGAAAATAGAAGGCGTCGAAGCCCGTCTTTTCTCTCGGTATGCCCAGACGCAGTTTGTCGGCATTATAAAAAAACAGGATGGCACGCAGCAGGGTACTTTTGCCCACGCCCTGGGTACCAATGAAATGCACATTGCCGTCGAGTTTGATTTCGGCATAAGGCACATGCGCACTGTTCAGAAAAATGATTTTATTCAGGTATCTCATCGCCGCTGTCTTCTGTTATAGTGATACAATCCACGAGTTCTTCGATATAATGGAAGGAGGTCAGCACCTTGTAGGTCTGGTCGTGCTCGTTCTCCAGTTCGATCAGGTCCACCTTTTCGAGTTCGCTGACGAGTTTCTCCACAATTTCCGTGTACACCTTCTTGTCACGGAAGAGTTTTTCGGCACGGTCCTTCAGTTCCATGTTGCAGCTGATGGCCACGACGATGTCCGCCGGACGGAAGGTGAAGCCCGCCCCAAACACGGGGTTGTAGGTCTTCAGGAAACTCAGGTAGTCTATCCAGCGCATCACCGCTTCGAGCTTGCGCTCCAGGTCGACCTTCGCCTCGCGCCGGGTGAAGAGATAATAACCGTCGCCCGCCTCCAGATAGAAGCCGATGCCGCTGTAGTAGTCGTAATAAGCCTGGAAATCCTCATCGAGCACATCGTAGTAGCGTTTCAGCGTCGCCGAGACACTGTTGGAGGAGATGAAGCCTCCCTTGCTCAGATGGTTGAAGATTTCCTCTGTATATCTTAAATTTTCATTCATCATGTTCAGTCGTTATTCGTTGTCGTGTGGGGGAAAAATCAGCGGATACTCTACCACGTCGGTAGCCGCATAATTGCTGGTGATGTCCAGACCGTCGGTGAACTGTGAGGCGACCTGACAGAAATAGAGCAGGCGTTCGCCCTCCTCCAACGGCGTGGCAAAATCGTAGTGCATCACAAACTGGAAGAGGTCGGTGTCCGAGAGCAGGAAGTCACGGTAGACTTCGTCCAAATTCACCGCATCGTTGGTCATCCCGCCTTCCGTGAAATATTCGTCGGGAATGGCTTCCGCCACATTGGGAAGGATGACGACCTTCTCCTTGCGTTTGGAGAGCACCTTCTTGATGATTTCAAACACCTCCGTATTCGAGAGCAGTTCACTGATGGAAAGTTTCGTGCGATAGGCGGTCTGCGGTTCCATCCACACCGGATTCTTGCTGGCGGCGACCTCCCTGATATTGGTATTTTCCGTCAGGAGGAACTGGTCACGCAGATATTTCAGCCGTCTCACCTTTTCGAAGATACGGTTCTGATAAGCGATGAGATTGAGGTAATGCACAATCTGCTTCTCGATTTCCAGCAGATTATGGTAGGCATCGCTCAACTGGAGTTTCACGTCGCTCACCACCTCACGCATCTGCACGTCCATCGCCACTTTGAAGAAGAGGGGCTGCTGTTCGTCGATGGCCTCCTCACATTTGGTAATCAGCAGGGCGATGTTCTTGCGCTTCTCGTCGAGTCGTTCCAACTTGGCGAGTTTGATTTGGTAATTCGGTTCCGTCTTGTAAGTGATGTCCAGATTACGTTTCAAGTCGAGCACATTGCGCACCGTCGTCAACGCGATTTGTTTGAGACAACGTCTCACCTCCCGCTGGTAGCCGTATTTGCGCTGCTCGTTGTTTTCCTTGAGATAATAGTCGATGTTCTCATTGAGATTGTTGATATAATCCTGGACGAACGACACATTGATTTCCTCGTTGACCTCCAGCACCTCTTCAAAGAATTTCAGATACACGTCCTCCAGTTCCAGGAAATTACCACTTTCCCGGATCACCCCGTTGTCAATGAGAAAGCGGATGCGGTCCTCATTGTAGTCGGTCAGTTCCTGTGCATAATCGTATTTGAAATAGGGCGACTTTCTTTTATCGAACATCGCCTTGATGAGCAATTTCTCACGTTCCAGCGTTTTGACGAGGTCATCAATGGAGCGAAATGTATTTATCATTGAGTCTTTGTGATTGAATAAGAATAGGGATATGAACAAGTCGAAAGGAAATCTTTCTCCCGATAGATGTGCCTGTTTAGTTTTCGAAAGGCAAAGTTAGAAAATTATCGGATAAAAATCAGCCTGTAAAAAAATAAACCGATTTTCTTACTGATATTTTGTCAATACGCTTGCAATATATCACATTTCCTTTTAATTTTGTGTGGATTTCAAAAGGAATCCGTGAATTTGATTAACGAACCCCTCTAAAAAATTCAATCATGGAAAACGTTGACGTGGTACTTAACAAGATGAAGGAGCTGAACGCTCCAGTGAATGCAACAACTTTGGCTAAAGAAACCGGTCTGGACAAGAAAGATGTGGACAAGGCCATGGCACAGTTAAAGAAGGAAGAAAAGATTTTCTCTCCGGTACGTTGCAAATGGCAAGCAAAATAAAGAAATCCCTCTCATCCGATTTATGCAACATCCTATCCTTTCGGTAGGATGTTTTTTTGTATTATAACAGTCTGGCAGGATAGCATCCATTGAAAACACAGAAGAGCATACACGTAAATTATCCATCCCGGCACGGTGCTGAAAGGGCATGACCCTTTCACTGCACGCTGACCTTATTTCCTAACGGGAGAACCCCAACCGGCGTCCCCGATTATTCATATTCCACTTCATCTTCCGCCACATTGCCATAATAAAGGTCGTTGACAGAAGAGAAAGCATATAGTATCAGCGCATCATTTAGGGATTAGACTGACGAGCGGGGCACAAATTTGTGACCTCATAACCTATCTAATAAAGTTCTAATTTTCCATTAGGCAAACGTTTGGCCAACTTTTTACATGAAGATATCATTGCGGCGTTTGTCGATTTCCCAACGCATGGGATTGTCACTGATATATTTATCAATTTTGATCTGTTCATTGTGATTGCGTACCACATGGTCGAAAAATCCGTTTTGCCAAATGATATTATAGTTCAAGTTATGACATTCTCGGGTAATGGCAGATTTGAATGAACCGATAAATGCGGACAAAGATTCCTTGGCATAGCGAGACATATCCATATCATTTCGGTGCTCAAAAGCCCGTAAATCTGCTTCCTCATTAAAGATAGACAAAAGAATATGAATATGGTCAGGCATAACCACAAAGTTTAATATTTTCACCTTGGAAAATAATTGGTGCGCCATTTTCAAGATGGTATGTGCCACACACCCCTGGTGGGAGTTCTGCATGGTTCCCTTTACGATGTCGCCAAAATAGTAAACACGCAAATGGGTACAGAAAGTCACGAAATAGATTCCACTACGAGTATAATCATAATTTTTCCATCGCAACAGTTTCCGATTCGGTTCATAAGAATCAACTTTAGAATGTGACTTTTCATTCATCATAATAGATATTTAAATTTTGTATTTCGGTCAGCCTGTATGCGACGCCACCATACACGAACGTCGGTCTGCCTGTAGGGAACGCGGCCATGCCCGTTCCGCTCTACCACCATACACGGACATCAATCAACCTGTATGCAACAAACTGATTTCAAGATTT
>SAMEA104404106__coassemble_1545_pt1 | contig 17045 bp, 13 predicted proteins | sample SAMEA104404106__metabat2_high_PE_037 | metagenome-assembled genome bin SAMEA104404106 (sample SAMEA104404106) | Balaenoptera acutorostrata
CTACACTCCTTTCTCCTAACTTCCAATCAGACGCAAGATTCGAACAAAAAATTGCAGAACTTATTATTTCATCATTACTAAGGTTGCCGCAGCTTCTTTAATGAGATGGATGGTACTGGTGTCGGAATTGAACACAGAATACCAGCCTTGTGGTTCATGAGGTGGATCGCAAAGGAAATCGTGTCCAGCAGCCCATACTTTGGCAGAAGGACGGCCGGCACCTCCCCAACCCCAGAAATTACAACCTGCGATAGGTCCGTTGGCTGCTTTGCTTTCAATCACGCGTTCAAAAACGTAGTTGTAGAAAGCATCACGTGCCATGGTAGAAGTATTAGGCTCGTACATCGTTCTATCTCTTGAATAGCCAAATTCTTCAATAACCAGAGGTTTGTTTATTTTTTCTGTCATACGAATATGCAGGTCAATGTATTGGCCAGCTTTCAAATAGACATTGGGCAAGGCATCATAGAGACGGTCGCGAGAAGCCCATCCCCAGTTTACCGGCCAGACGTGGGCGGTGAGGTAGTCCACATTTTTATTATTGTGAACGCGGACGCAAAGGTTTTCATCCACCTCACAACCATAGAGTCCCTCACTACCGGTTGAAACAAGATGGTTGGGGTCTATGCTTTTGATCAACTCACTTGTTTTGGAAATCCAGTTATAGAACAATTCCTTATTCTGCTTGGAGAAAGCACGTGGTTCGTTACAAATCTGCCAGGACATGATGGCAGGGTCATCCTTATATGCCTTGCCTGTATAGCGGTTGGTACGAGAAACAATCTTACGAACATGATTGTAGAACATCTCCAAGGCCTTGGGTTCACGGACAAATTGTGAAGCATATTTCACGTAATTGTTATAACCCTCTCCTGAAGCATTGGGAGAATGTCCATGACCCGTTTCTCTCAAATAGAAACCGAAGCCACCACTCCAGTCCCAAGAATTGGTGAGATAGAGCACACCCACCATGTCGCGTTTTCCCATTTCAGACAACAGGAAGTCGAGACCTGCCAGAAGTGTGTCGTTAAGCACACCCGGTTCTGTTTGCAGACAAGGCTTCACATAATTAGCACTGTCACTACCGGTTTCACCACCTACAAGGATGCGGAGATTGTTCACTCCATAAGATTTCAAACTATCGAGTTCCTGAATGAGACGTGCGCGGTTACCGCCTTGTCCCTCAGAACCCAAAATTGGGCCATACCAAAAATTCGTTCCCACGAAATAGTAGGGCTTACCATCTCGGATGAACTGTGTGCCCTTCACGGTAACAAAGTCACCGGCAAAGACATTACCTATCATACTCAACAGAAAGATAGATAAAAAGAATAAACGTTTAATCATAATATGTAGTTAATTAAAAAAGTTGCAATTTCTGATTACGGGCTTCCGCAAGATTCACCGTCTCGACTTTCGTCTGTTGATATTCCTGACGTAAATGCTCGTATTCATTTTCTAACTTTTCCAAGAAAACGCCTCGCTGCTGCGGATGCAACAATTGTGCCACAACGGGCACCATCTGAGAAGCGTCTTTTGTCCAGACAACGGGTCCGCTATAGGCTGGAGCTATCTTGAGCGCTGTATGCAATTTGCTTGTAGTTGCCCCTCCAAAAAGCAGAGGCACCTGGATGCCTGCCGTTTCGCACGCCTTGGCCGTGTGTACCATTTCCTCCAGACTCGGTGTGATGAGACCGCTCATGCCGATGAGGTCCACTTGATGTTCAATGGCCGCATTCACAATATTCTCAGCAGGGCACATCACGCCCAAATCTATAATTTCATAATTATTGCATGCCAGGATGACTGAGACAATGTTCTTTCCTATATCATGCACATCGCCTTTTACGGTTGCCAATAATATTTTTCCCGCTTTTTTCCCAGAAGTCTGTTCCTGAGCCAAAATCGGTTCGAGGATAGAAACCGCCACCTTCATGGTACGGGCAGTCTTGACAACCTGCGGCAGAAACATTTTACCCTCACCAAACAAATCGCCGACTACCTTCATGCCATCCATCAGAGGTCCTTCGATAAGTTCAACGGCCTTGTAACCTTTACCGATGGCTTCCATCAGGTCTTCTTCCAAATGGGCAGTATGTCCCTTGATAAGTGCCTGTTTCAGCCGTTCCTCCACGGCAAGCGTATTACGGTCGACCGTCTCCACAACGGGAGACGCCCCCTTTTTCTCATCCAAAATGGCTTGGGCAGCTGCCACCATTTCCTCACCGCACGATCTGCGATTGAGCACCACATCTTCTATCAGATTTCGTAAATCCACAGGAATGTCCTCATAGGTGACTGAAGATGCAGGGTTAACAATCCCCATGTCCATCCCCACTTGGATGGCATGGTAGAGAAAGACAGCGTGGAAGGCTTCACGAATATAATTGTTACCACGGAAGGAGAAGGAAAGATTGCTTACCCCTCCACTGACATGAGCTCCGGGAAGATGCTGGCGGATCCATTGTGTGGCATGAATAAAATCCAGGGCATAGGCATCGTGTTCGGGCATACCGGTACAAATAGCCAACACGTTAGGGTCGAAAATAATATCTACAGGAGAAAATTCCACTTCATCCACCAACAAGTGGTAAGCACGGTTACAGATTTCGATACGCCGCTCATAGGTATCCGCCTGTCCCAGCTCATCAAAAGCCATGACAACGACCGCCGCGCCATAACGCTTGATAGTACGGGCATGTTCCAGGAAAACCTCTTCCCCCTCTTTGAGAGAAATGGAGTTGACGATGCATTTGCCTTGCACACACTGGAGGGCAGAAACAATCACGTCCCACTTGGAAGAGTCGATCATGAAAGGCACGCAGGCCACTTCGGGTTCGGCAGCCAGGAGGTTGAGGAAATGCACCATTTCATGTTCTACATCGAGCATGCCGTCGTCCAAATTGACGTCAATCACCTGGGCACCATCCTCTACTTGCTTGATGGCAATAGCAACCGCTTCATCATAGTTTTTCTCCTTGATGAGACGTAAGAATTTGCGGGAACCTGCCACATTGCAGCGTTCACCCACATTGACAAAATTGTTCTCAGCTTTGAACTCTAAGGGATCGAGACCTGACAAAATCAAATGTCCGGGAACTGCCACCGGTTGATGAGGCTGATAGCCTTTCTCTACCAAATCGGCAAACTGTGCGATAAAAGCATCCGTCGTTCCACAACATCCACCTATAATATTCACATAACCCGACTGGAGAAAATGCTCCATTTCTTCGGTCATCTGACTCGGCGTCTGGTCGTATTCACCCATGGAATTAGGCAAGCCGGCATTCGGGTAAATCGATATGTAGCAAGGCGCACATTTGGAAAGTTCCTCTATATAAGGGCGCATCTGGGCAGCACCAAAAGAACAGTTCAAACCAATGGAAAAGATGCTAGGATGCCAGACAGAAGCCACAAAAGCCTGCAAGGTCTGTCCCGAAAGGGTACGTCCGGCTTTGTCCGCAACGGTGACACTCAGCATGACAGGTACCTGGCGAAGGCGTGACATGACCTCCTCGGCAGCATACACCGCCGCTTTGGCGTTGAGCGTGTCAAAGATGGTTTCAACCAACAGAATGTCGACCCCACCTTCCAGCAGAGCTTCTATCTGCTCGCTATAAGCAGCGACCAGTTCTTTGAAATTCACCAGTCGGAGAGCCGGGTCATTGACATCCGGACTCATAGAACAAGATTTGTTGGTAGGTCCAATCGCACCCGCTACGAAACGGGGCTTATCAGGATTCATGGCTGTAAATTCGTCAGCGAGACGACGGGCCAGACGGGCCGCTGCCAGATTCATTTCCCGGCAATAATCCTCCAGACCATAATCGGCCATGGAAATACGCTGAGCGTTGAACGAACAAGTTTCAATGATATCAGCGCCGGCCACCAAGTATTTTCTGTGAATTTCCTCAATTATTTCCGGCTTACTCAATGTCAACAAGTCATTGTTACCCATCTGCATAGTTGGCAAAAACTGAAAACGATCACCTCGGTAATCATTTTCAGTTAATCCATAATGCTGTATCATGGTGCCCATCGCACCATCTAATATAAGAATTCGTTTTTTTACAAGATCATTCAATGTTGACATTGTACACGTTGTGTTTAATAGCGCTTAATAAATCGGTCCATCTCTCTGCGGTCCTGCTTTTCTTTCAAACTGGCGCGCTTGTCGTATTCTTTCTTACCACGACAGAGACCGATGGTCAGTTTCGCCCGATTGTTTTCGTCGATGAAAAGCCTCAAAGGTATAATGGTAAAACCGGGCGACTTTGTGTCATTGATGAGTCCGTTGATTTCCTTGCGGTTGAGCAACAATTTACGGTCTCTGCGGGTAGCATGGTTATTGTAGGAGCCAAAAGAATATTCAGCAATGTACATATTTTTTACCCAGACTTCCCCATTGTGTATATAACAAAAGGTATCCACCAAACCGGCTTTACCATCACGGATGCTTTTGATTTCCGTACCGGTCAGAACTATACCTGCAGTGAATTTATCAATTACCAAGTAGTCAAATTCGGCTCGCTTGTTTTTGATATTCACATGAGCTTTCTTAATACTTTTATTACCCATAATAAGCTATATGTTCGGTAAACGAACGTTCTTTTAATTAATCTTCCACCACAGTGGCAAACTGGTCAATGTGTTCATCCACATAACGGGCAACGCCGGCTGTAATTCCCTCTTCATTTTCCACAAATTCGTCATCAAGGGTGTCGAATTCAGGAAAACGTTCGAAGAGTGCCATGAATTCGTCTTCATCGCAATCCCGGGTAATTTCATCCTTCGTTTTGTCGTAAATCTCCTTAGCTTTGTAAATCAATTTAGAGAAGTCGCGCAACCCCCAGAGACGCATTGCCTTGGCAAAAGGATTATCAAAGAAGAAAGGTCCGTAACCATTGTGAATCAGTTGTACGAAACCACCGTCCATCAGTTCGTCACGCATCAAGGAATACCCCCACAGGGTGATCTGCTCAGCATTGAGTTTCCCCATGCTCTCTGCGTTCAACTCACCACCGACGGACTCTGAAATGGAAGTGACGAAAAGATTTACAAACTCATCCATTCCTTCCTGTGCAGCCTTTCTCAAGGCACTGTCTGCTATTTTTACTTCCATTGTGAAATCTATTTTAAAAATTATATCTCTGTTTTTCCTGGTTGAAAAACAAACGATGGAGACTGCGGCAAGCCCAAAGGCGGAAACGGCAGTTCACTATCATTGCAAATTTACATTTTTCTCGCTGATAAAACGGACATCGACTGTCTAAAAATCCCTCAGAGAGATTCCTATCTTCTCATTTCTTCTATCAAAGTTTTCATTCCTTTGATTTTTTCGCCTGCAACATTGCGTACCAGACTGTTCATGCGGGCACGCTTTACAGCGACATAGACCTGATGAGGACCTACATCTATACGTCCGATTTCATCAGCTTTCAAACCACCCTTCTTACAAAGGAATCCAACGACATCCATCTTGCTGAGTTTGTCCTTTTTTCCACGACCAATATATAAGGTGGTCCATTGGGGTTGTACGGGAACTATTGAAAGTGCATCCACCTCTACCCTGTCATCCGATTTCACGAACTCAGGCAACTGTTCTTCCGGTCCCACGATCAGATAAGCAGCCCCCACGGCGTCCCAGCGCGCGGTACGTCCCGAACGGTGGATGAAGGCGTCGTTTGTCAACGGAAGGTGATAATGGATCACTGCTTTTACTTCTGGAATGTCCAGACCTCTGGAAGCCAAATCTGTAGAAACCAGCACATTCACGCAACCGCTGCGAAATTTGTATAATTCGCGTTCACGCACTTCCTGTTCCATTCCACCATGATAAGCAGAAGCTGCAAAACCGGCGGACTTCAGATATTTGAAGATGCGGTCAACACTTTCTCTGTGTGCGACAAAGATAATGGCAGGAACTCCCTGCAAATGGGAAAGCAAACGTCCCAGTGTCTCCAGCTTGTCCTTAACAGGAGATTTCACCTCATACACCGTGAGACGATCTTCCAAAGAAACGTCTTTATCTAAAAAGTCGATTTTCTGAGCTTGCTGAGGTTTTCCATTGCCCAAACGTGTCATGAAGGCCGGCAACTCTTCCATATCGGTGGCGGAAGTCAACAAACAGCGTTTTACAAATGAAAAGGAAGCGGCTATGCGCTGCATGTCCTCCATAAATCCAAATTCAAGACATTTGTCAAACTCGTCAACCACCAAGGTGGAAACACCGCCACCAAGGATATTATCTTTTGAGAGATGATCGAGCAAACGACCAGGAGTAGCAAAGACAATCTGGGGCTTCACCTCACGAATTCTACGATGCTCTTCCATCGCGGGACGTCCCCCATACAATGAGAGGGCACGCACCCCTAACTTCATTCGCTTGAGTACTTCTTCACTCTGGATGGCCAGTTCACGGGAAGGCACGACCACAACGGTCTGCAGATAGTCCTTCGTCTCGTCAACATTGCCAAGTACCGGAATGAGATATCCCAAAGTCTTACCGCTGCCGGTAGGTGATAAAAGTATAACATTGCGATGGTCCTTGCATGCAGTGATCATGCTTTGCTGCATCTCATTGAGAGACACAATCCCCAAATTATTTAGTAATTGCTGTAGGTTGATATTCATATACGTATTTCTTTACTGCAAAAATATACATTTTATTTTATAAAAGAAAGAAGAGTTGTGGACTGTAAGAGAAAATAGCAAACTAAATTTTCATTAAGAGTCAATAGAACAATGAGGAAAGAGATACCAGATGTCGACAACAGCGCAAGAAAGTTCCCGGCAGAAAAACAAATAAGAGGATGTGCCCAAACCGACACACCCTCTTATTTTATTAGAATTTGAAATAACTCGTATTATTCAGCCTGCTCCTGTTCGAAATCTGAAATCAACTTATTCTGGAGATCACCAGGAACCAATTCGTAGCTAGCAAACTTCATGATGAAGCTGGCACGACCACCTGTCAGAGAGCTCAAGCTAGTAGAATAAGTGCTCATTTCTTTCAATGGCACCTTTGCCTGGAGTTTCTCATAACCATTTTCCGAACTCATACCTACAATCATGCCACGACGACCTTGCAAATCGCTCATGACATCACCCATCTTTTCTGCTGGGACAAAGACTTCGACATCATAAATAGGTTCAAGAATCTTAGGACCTGCTTCCTTAAACGCCTGACTGAAGGCGTTGCGTCCAGCGAGCATGAAGGAAAGTTCGTTAGAGTCTACCGGGTGCATCTTACCATCATAAACAATGACACGTACATCGCGAGCGTAACTACCTGTAAGAGGTCCTTGTTCCATTCGGCTCATGACACCCTTCAAGATAGCTGGCATGAAACGTGCGTCGATAGCACCACCGACAACGCTGTTGATGAAGACGAGCTTACCGCCCCATTCCAAATTGATTTCTTCCTTACCCTTTACAGAGATACGAATTTCCTGACCGCCAAACTTATAAACTGTTGGTTCGGGCATACCTTCACTGTAAGGTTCAACAATCAAATGAACTTCACCGAACTGACCAGCACCGCCGCTCTGCTTCTTGTGACGATAGTCAGCTCTGGCAGCCTTAGTGATGGTTTCACGATAAGGGATACGCTGCTGATAGAACTCTACTGGAATCTTATCCAGATTTTCCAAACGCCACTTCAAGGTACGCAAGTGGAATTCACCCTGACCATGAACGAGAATCTGACGCAATTCCTTGCTTTGTTCCACTTCCCATGTCGGGTCTTCCTGACGCATGCGGCTCAAAGCACTCATCATCTTTTCAGTATCAGCCTCATTGACGGCACGGATGGCACGAGTAAACTTGGCATTAGGATATTTGATAAAGTTGAAACGGTTTTCGCAATCTTTACCATTCAAAGTATTGCCTGTACGAACATCTTTCAACTTGACGGTACAACCGATATCACCAGCTACCAACTGGTCGACCTTTTCACGGGTAGCACCAGAGCAGAGGAACAGCTGAGCGAGACGTTCCTTAGAACCACGGTCGGAATTAGTAAGGTCGTCACCTTCGTGAACGGTACCACTCATCACCTTGAAATACTGAACTTCACCGATATGAGGTTCAACAGCAGTTTTGAAGAAATAAACAGAAGTTGGTCCGTTAGGATCGAGAGGCACCTCTACACCACGGGTATTATGAACAGCAGGCATTTCGTCTACAAAAGGAACCACGTTACCCAAGAATTCCATCAGACGGCCAACACCCATGTTCTTGCTAGCGCAGACACAGAATACAGGGAAGATGCTGCGAGTGACCATACCCTTACGGATACCTTCACGCATTTCGTCTTCAGTAAGCTGTTCGGTTTCGAAGAATTTCTCCATGAGGCTCTCGTCGTTTTCAGCGGCAGCTTCGACCAGGTTCTTATGCATTTCCTGAGCCTTTGGCATTTCTTCAGCAGGAATTTCCTCCAAAGTAGGACGGCCACCTTCAGGACCCCAAGTGAGTTTCTTCATTAAAATGACATCAATCAAAGAATTGAAGTCAGGGCCAGTAGTTAATGGGTACTGAACGGGTACCACCTTGCTACTGTATATGGTTTGAAGATCATCGACGATTGTGTCGTAATCACATTTTTCATCATCCAACTGGTTCACCAGGAATATCACTGGCTTGCCTAATTTTTCGGTATAACGGAAATGGTTCTGAGTACCAACTTCGGGACCAAACTGGCCATTCAACAAAAGTACAGCGGTATCAGTAACATTCAATGCAGTTAATGCAGCTCCTACAAAGTCATCAGAGCCCGGGCAGTCAATAATGTTTAGTTTTTTGTTATTCCACTCCACATGGAATACAGTTGAAAAAACGGAATATCCGTAATCCTGTTCAACAGGGAAATAGTCTGAGACTGTATTTTTTGCGGTAATACGTCCGCGGCGGTTAATTTGACCACTCTCAAAAAGTAACGCTTCTGTAAGGGTGGTCTTACCTGATCCATCGTTACCTAAGAGCGCAATGTTTTTAATCTCATGTGAATCATATGTTTTCATAATCAAATAGATTTTAGTGTTACACGTTCGTTTGTAATAACGAAGCGCAAAATACACATAAAATCAGTAAATACCAAATTCGCTTATATGTTATTAAGCAGAAAGCATACAATTCACATGAGATAGAAGAGTTTTTTCTTATTCTGCCTTCGCAGTAAGAAAGTCTGCCACAATAAAGCTACTGCCACCTATATATATAAGGTCATTGACACCAGCATGCTTCATGGCTGCATCGTAGGCTTCCATAACCGAAGCGTAAGCCTCGCCTTTCAAACCGAAAGGTGCAGCCTTCTCCTGCAGAGTTGTTTCGCCCATAGCGCGTTTGACCGATGCGCGGGTAAAATAATACCGGGCGTCTTTCGGCATTAAAGACAATACGGCAGTGACATCCTTGTCGGCAGCCATACCGAAAACGATATGCACCAGTTCATATTTATTTTCAGACAACTGCTTGGCAAGATATTCCCATCCACCAATATTATGACCGGTATCGCAAACAACGTCTGGCTGCTGCTGGATAATTTCCCAACGGCCACGCAAACCCGTCAGCCGGCAAACGTCCGCAAAGGCTTCGTGCACCTGGGCGGTAGTGAAATGGAAATAGCGGGAAAGGATGTTGAGCGCGCATAAAATGGTGTTGGTGTTCTTAATCTGACAGTCACCGGTGAGCACGCCTGAGAAATCCCCCCAATGCTGAGTGGTATATTCACGCATTTGTGCGGCATTCACCTGCGAAGTCAGCACTTCCTTCTCCAATTCTGCAAAATGGATTTCAGTTTCCACTTCGTCTGCCTTACTTTGGAACACCGGACGCGTTTCGTCACAAATTTCGCCCACGACCACAGGAACGTCATGTTTGATGATACCGGCTTTCTCACTGGCTATCTCTGCGATCGTATGTCCCAGGAACTGGGTGTGGTCGAGACTGATATTAGTGATGACAGACATCACCGGACGGATAATATTTGTGCAATCGAGACGACCGCCCAAACCTACTTCTATCACAGCGACATCCACCTTTACATCTGCAAAATATTTGAATGCCAGAGCGGTAGTCAGTTCAAAGAATGACGGATGCAGCGGTTCGAAAAATGCCCGTTCGTTTTCTACAAAATCAATGACATATTCCTGCGGCACCATTTCTCCATTGACACGGATACGCTCTCTGAAGTCTACCAAATGCGGAGAGGTAAAGAGCCCCACCTTATAGCCGGCCTTCTGTAATACAGCCGCCAAGGTATGCGCACAAGAACCTTTGCCGTTGGTGCCTGCCACATGAATTGTCTTGAAACATTGATGCGGATGACCAAAATGCGCGTCGAGCGCCTCAGTGGTCTGCAACCCCGGCTTATAAGCAGCCCCGCCTATATGTTGAAAAAGCGGGGCACTGTTATAAAGATATTCTATTGTCTCTTTGTAATTCATCAATCAAAGTAGTTTCGGAAAGACCTGAATATTTTGTCTTTGATTTTCTGAGCAGGCTTCAGGTTGTCACTCTCTGCCATGCTCTCAAACGCACGTTTTTCGTCCTTTGACAAGGTTTCAGGAATATAAACGCTGATATTAACGACAATATCGCCCTTACCATAACCATAGCCCTGTACAGCGGGCAAACCCTTGCCACGCAAACGCAAAGCGGTACCCGGCTGTGTACCCGCTTCAATCTTAATACGTGCATGTCCGTCAAGCGTCGGCACTTCTACATTATCGCCCAAAGTAGCTTGGGATACGGTAAGCAGCAGGTTGTAAATCAAATCGTTGTCATCACGAATCAATTCTGGATGTGCTTCTTCCTCAATCAGCACCTGGATATCGCCAGGAACACCGCCATGCTTGGCCGCATGACCCTTCCCCTGCGCATTTACAACCATACCTTCGGCTACACCGGCAGGTATCTTGATTTCTACAATTTCTTCACCGCTTACGACGCCTTCACCGTGACACTTGCTACATTTGTGTTTGATGATGGTACCTTCTCCACCACAAGTAGGACAAGCTTCCTGAGTCTGTACCATACCGAGGAAACTTCTCTGGCTGCGCATCACATAGCCCTGACCGTGACAAGTAGGACATGTTTCAGGATCGTGACCTTTCTCGCAACCGGTACCGTTACACTCTGTACAAACTACATTCTTACGCACCTTGAAACGCTTGGTGACACCAGTAGCGATGTCGTTCAAAGACAATTTCACCTTCAAGCGCAAATCGCCACCACGGTATTGAGGACGGCCACCGCGACGGCCACCGCCACCGAAGCCTCCAAAACCGCCAAAGCCCATGTCACCGAAAATATCTCCGAAATGTGAGAAGATATCGTTGATGTCCATGCCCTGTCCGCCAAAGCCACCAAAACCACCAGCGCCATTGACACCAGCAGCACCAAACTGGTCGTAGCGTGCACGCTTGTCTGGGTCGCGAAGGACATCGTATGCCTCGGCAGCCTGCTTGAACTTCTGTTCAGCTTCCTTATCTCCCGGATTGCGGTCAGGGTGATATTTGATTGCTACCTTTTTATATGCTTTCTTAATTTCATCAGCGCTCGCAGTTTTCTCGACGCCGAGAATTTTATAATAATCTACTTCTTCTGCCATGAGAGTATATTAAAGAGAAAAGTATGCATAACTAAAAAATTATGCATACCTATATATTAAATAATTACTGACCTACTACAACTTTCGCGTGTCGGATCACCTTTTCATTAAGCATATAGCCTGGTGTGACACAATCGATAATGTGGTTTTTCTGAGCCTCTTCAGGAACTGGAACCAAAGCAATGGCTTCGTGGAAATCAGTATCGAATGGCTGGCCGATGGTTTCCATTTTCTTCAAGCCTTGCGCGGTCAGCGTCTTGGCAAGTTTGGACATAATCAAATCAACCCCTTCCTTCAAAGTTTCAACTTCGTCGGACTTGTCGATATTCTCCATGGCGCGATCCAGGTCGTCCAGTACAGGAAGCAAAGCGGACATCACCTTTTCACCTCCGTTGAGGATGAGTTCGGTCTTTTCCTTCAAGGTACGCTTTCTGTAGTTGTCGAATTCAGCCCGCAAGCGCAAAATCTGGTCATTCAGCTTTTCGATTTCAGCTTCAGCATCTGCCAATTTTTCAGTATCTGTCTTTTCTGCAGCTTCACTTGTAGCAGTTTCCTCGGTTTCCTGAGCAACTTTCTCAGAATCCTTGACAGTCTCGTCTATCTCTTCAGTTTGAGTCTTCTTTTCTTCTGACATAATAAATGATTTATCGTTTACCCTACATTTAGCAAAAACCGTGCCAAAGCGGTAAATTACTCTGCATACAACTTTTCACGCAATTCCTTGATGCGGTCATCGTGGATGTATTCCTCGTATGACATCAACTTATCGATGCTGCCATTCGGAGTGAGTTCGATGATACGATTGGCTACCGTATTGATAAATTCGTGGTCATGGCTGGAGAACAAGATATTACCACGGAACATCTTCAAGTTGTTGTTGAATGCCTGGATGCTTTCCATATCCAAGTGGTTGGTCGGAGTATCGAGAATCAAGCAGTTGGCATTTTTCAACTGCATACGGGCAATCATACAACGCATTTTCTCACCACCGGAAAGCACGTTCACCTTCTTCATGATGTCTTCATCCTTGAACAGCATACGGCCGAGGAATGCCTTGAAATAGACTTCGTTGCCTTCTCCATACTGGCTCAGCCAGTCCAACATATTGAAATCGGTGTTGAAGAAGTCGGTGTTGTCCAAAGGAAGATAAGCAGTGGTAATGGTCACACCCCACTTGTAAGAACCCGAAGCAGCCTTCGCGTTGCCATTGATGATTTCGAACAAAGCAGTCATCGCACGTGGGTCGTGACTGAGGAACACCACCTTCTCGCCCTGTTCGATGTTGAAGGTCAGTTTGTCGAACAATACAGTACCGTCTTCAGTCACTGACTTCAAGTCGTTCACCTCAAGGATTTGGTTACCAGGCTCGCGTTCCATCTGGAAGATGATACCTGGATACTTACGGGTAGAAGGTTTGATTTCTTCCACATTCAGTTTTTCCAACATCTTCTTACGGCTGGTAGTCTGACGGCTCTTAGCCACATTGGCAGAGAAACGGCGGATAAATTCTTCCAATTCCTTTTTCTTCTCCTCAGCCTTCTGCTTCTGGTTCTGAGCCTGACGCAAAGCCAGCTGAGAACTTTCATACCAGAATGAGTAGTTACCAGAGAACAATGTCACCTTGCCGTAGTCGATATCGACAGTATGGGTACATACCTGGTCAAGGAAGTGACGGTCGTGGCTGACAACGAGAACGGTATGTTCAAAGTTACCAAGATAATCTTCCAGCCATTCTACAGTTTCCAAGTCAAGGTCATTGGTAGGTTCATCCAACAACAAGTTGTCTGGTTCACCGAAAAGAGCCTGTGCCAACATGACACGTACTTTCTGCTTACCTGACAATTCGCCCATCAATTTGCCATGTAGATTTTCCTTCACACCCAAACCACTCAACAAAGTAGCAGCATCATTTTCGGCAGTGTAACCGCCGATGGTAGCGAACTTGTCTTCAAGTTCGGCAACCTTGATACCATCTTCATCAGTAAAATCTTCCTTGGAATACAATTCGTTACGCTGCTGCATGATATCCCACATGACAGTGTGGCCCATCAATACAGTGTCCAGAACTGTACAATCATCAAATTTAAAGTGGTCCTGGCTCAATACGGACAAACGTTCACCTGGTCCCATTTCTACGGTACCCTTTGTCGGATCAAGTTCGCCGGAAATGGCTTTCAGCAAAGTTGACTTACCAGCACCGTTAGCGCCGATGACACCATATATATTGCCATTAGTGAACTTCATGTTGACATCCTGATAAAGGATGCGCTTACCAAATTGGATTGCAAGATTTGAAACTGTAATCATTATATAGTATAGTATATTAAATTTTTCAAACTGCAAAATTACTCAAAAAAAGTCTATTTTACAATATTATAAAAGTAAATTGCTAAAAATCAAATAAAACCACAGGAAAACCGGAGAATGACCGGTCAAGAAAGCCAGGAGGCTTCTGCATGCACCTATTTATAATAAGCTTGGGGGCACTTTAAATTTCGAAAAGCCCGAAAAGCCAGTTTCCGGAAAAGGAAAAACAAAGATAGATACGGAACAGACCAGACGCATGCCATCTGAGAATACAGACAGACAACCGATGCCTTCCTCCGCGAGATCGCTGTAAAGAGAAGATAATGAGTTGAGTAGGAAAAAGATAGCCGGACAACACGGACAACCCGAATAGAAAGAAATAACGCACCGCGTTCCGCCTTCCCCTACTCCTTTTTAGGAAAAGAAAGAAAAAATATAAATCAGCATGCAAGTTATCGGTTAAATTTATGTAACTTTGCAACACCAAACAAAAAGGAGTTGTATGAAACTTATATTAATGACTACGCCATATTTCTTCGTCGAGGAACATCAGATATTGACTGCGCTGTTCGATGAAGGATTGGAAATTCTCCATTTGAGAAAGCCGAATACCGAACCTGTTTATTCGGAACGCCTGCTTCAGCTACTCCCCGAAACCTATAGAAAGCAGATTGTCGTACACGATCATTTTTATTTAAAAAATGAATATAACTTGAAAGGCATTCACTTGAATGAGCGCAATCCGGAACCTCCTCAGAATTACAAAGGGCATATCAGCCGCTCCTGCCACAATGCAGCGGACCTCGCTGAAATAAAGAAAGACAGCGACTATGTACTTCTGTCTCCGATTTTTGACAGTATATCTAAAGACGATCATGTTTCAAGGTTTACCCCAGCTGATTTAAAGGAACTGAGCAAGAACAAAATCATTGACAAAAAAGTCATGGCTATGGGAGGCGTCGAAATGGACAACCTCGCCATGCTGAAAGATTTGAACTTCGGAGGAGCAGTTTTGTTAGGTGCTATTTGGAATCGTTTCAATATCCACCAGACTTCTGATTTCAAAGAATTGATCAATCATTTCAGAAAACTGAAAAAAGCAGTAGACTAAATTTCTTCATCTTAATAATTTATTCAAATGAATAACAATTCGTTCATGGTATTTTCAGGTACCAACTCTCGCTACATCGCAGAGAAAGTTTGTGCCGCATTAAATTGCCCATTAGGTAATTTAGTTGTTACTAAATTCGCTGACGGAGAATTTGAAGTTAGCTACGAAGAAAGCATCCGCGGTCGCGATGTATTCCTCGTACAGTCAACTTTCCCTAATTCAGACAACTTGATGGAGCTTCTCCTCATGATTGATGCTGCCAAGCGTGCTTCTGCACGTAGCATCTGCGCTGTTGTACCTTACTTCGGCTGGGCACGCCAGGACCGTAAGAGCAAGCCACGTGTTTCTATCGGCGCTAAGTTGGTAGCTGACTTGTTGAGCGTTGCTGGTATCGACCGCTTGATGACAATGGACTTGCACGCAGACCAGGAACAGGGCTTCTTCGACGTTCCTGTTGACCACTTGTATGCTTCTACTGTCATGTTGCCTTACGTAAAGTCTCTCAACATGGACAACCTCTGCATCGCTACTCCTGACGTAGGTGGTTCCAAGCGTGCTGCTTCTTATGCTAAATACTTGGATTGCCCAATGGTTCTCTGCAACAAGAGCCGTGAAAAGGCTAACGAGGTAGCTAGCATGCAGATCATCGGTAACGTGAAAGGCAAGGATGTTATCTTGGTAGACGATATCGTGGATACTGCTGGTACTATCTGTGCTGCTGCTAACTTGATTATGGAAAACGGCGCAAACAGCGTTCGTGCTATTGCCAGCCACTGCATCATGTCAGGTCCTGCAGACGAACGTGTCACTAACTCTGCTTTGAAGGAAATCGTCTTCACCGACAGTATTCCTTACCACGGCAAGTGTGACAAGGTTAAGCAGATTTCTGTATCTGGCATGTTGGCTGAAACTATCCGCCGCGTGATGGATAACGAAAGCATCTCTTCTCAGTATTTGATCTAATTCTGACGAAAAGAAGGAAGTATCCGTTTCTTGAATAAAAAGAAACATCATATCAGCGACTCCGCAATTTTGCAGAGTCGCTTTTTTTATGATTTCCTGCACTTGACAGGGCTAAAAATAGGAAGATGCATGGTTGGAACTGCGGACTTGACTCTAAGTTGGATGGGAACATTTATTTTTACCCATTACGGCTGTAGTATTTCGATAAATTATTGATTTTCAAATTCACTGTCATGGAAAGAATAAATAGCATATACCGAAGTTTTTTAATGCCGTAGCTTTATCCACTATATATTTTCGTTTCCGACTAGGATACAATCAAAAACCTCCGGAACAAGACGGGTTATGCCTCATCAATACGTCCTTCTGTAACCTGGCAGGTAGCGTTTCATTGCCAAATCATAATAAGTAATGGTAAAAAAATAACTTCATACAGTTTTAAAATATTTTTCTTCCTTTCTCTCGCCATTTTTTATCCGTCTCTTGTTCTGCTTGGAAGCGCTTCGGCAGTCGTGTAGCCCGCTACACTCCTTTCTCCTAACTTCCCGTCAGACGCAAGATTCGAACAAAAATTGCCGAACTTATTATTTCACCATTACTAAACCTGGAATTTATCTTCGAAAACAACAACTTGAAGATATCAGAGACATTGTAACGCACCTATATTTCCAGCAATCCCTATGTCTTTTGTTATAGTTCGAACATAAAAAAGGAATCACGTCGTGATTTTTTAAAATCACGTCGTGGCGTAATAAAATCACGTCGTGATTTTATAAAATCGCGACGTGATTTATTATTTATATTTGACGTTCAGAGAAAACGCACCAAAATATCCAAAGATTTCTACGGCTCACACAATAAGTTTTTCCATATAGTCGTCATTCCATCCAGAAAGTATTCTTTTTTTACTCAAACGTATCACTTGGATATCAGCTTTGAAGTTAGCCCTTACCATTTTGGTTATTAAGTAATGGTAAAAAAATAACTTCATACAGTTCTAAGATATTTTTCTTCCTTTCTCTCGCCATTTTTTATCCGTCTCTTGTTCTGCTT
>SAMEA104404106__coassemble_1599_pt1 | contig 16612 bp, 12 predicted proteins | sample SAMEA104404106__metabat2_high_PE_037 | metagenome-assembled genome bin SAMEA104404106 (sample SAMEA104404106) | Balaenoptera acutorostrata
AAAGGAAGATAAATATTTTAAAACTGTATGAAGTTATTTTTTTACCATTACTAAGGTGTTTTTTGTCGAATTTGCTTGTAGATGCAGGTTTTACAAGTATGGTTTATCCTGCTTCATGTCTCTTTGTAATGTACTCTTGTGACAAATGCAGCTTTAAAAAGTTTTTGTTTGAGTGGACCCGTTGCTTCTGTCTCAATCCAAGACAAAGATGCTGCAGATTGTCCGATTCACTTTCCGAATATAGATTCCATCTGGATCTTTTCACTTTTAGACTCGGTTTAGCTTTAAAAAACGACAACATCCAAGGCTTCATTTGGTTTTGTTTCGGTTCCCAATTATATTTGGTGTTCATGAATGACAATGGGGAAGGGGAATCCTATTGCCTTGGGGTGTGAAAGAAAATCAATAAAGGGGAAAAGAAAAAATGCCACCTGGTTGGGGAACTGTCCCTGTATTTTTGCCGATGTATCGACTGAGCCTCAGTCCGGTTTATAGTCTGCATAGAAAAACAAAAAAGGAGAAAGTTTTGAACTTTCTCCTTTTGTACCCAGAGCCGGGGTCGAACCGGCACAGGGGTGAACCTACTGGTGTTTGAGACCAGCGCGTCTACCGATTCCGCCATCTGGGCATTGGTTTACAATTCTTGTTCCGAATTGCGTTGCAAAGATATTGCTTTTTTTGAAAACTGCAAAAAAAAAATGAAAAAAATGCGTTTTTTTTTGTTCTTTAGCGATTCGAAAAGACTAAATACGGGATTTTATCGTTATCTTAGCAATACGTATTAATAAACCTACGATTATGGTAAAACACAATAAATATTGTCTGATCTTAGCAGGTGGCGAGGGACGCCGCTTGTGGCCTACCAGCCGTAAGAGCTTACCAAAACAGTTCATTGATTTCTTCGGGGCCGGACGTACGTTGCTGCAGATGACCTACGATCGTTTTTCCCGTTTCATCTCCAAGGAGAATATTTTTGTATCCACATTCCAGGATTATAAACAGATGGTGCAAGAACAATTGCCTGAACTTCCCGAAGAGAATATTCTTCCGGAACCGGTGCAGTTGTCCACTTTTCCTGCTGCCGTATGGGGCGCTTTCCATATTGCTCAGCGTAATCCGGAGGCATGTGTGGTGTCTACTCCTTCCGACCAGTACATTATAAATACAGATGTATTTGAGGAGGACGTGCTCAGTGCCCTGGATTATGTCAAGGATCATGAAGAATTTTTGGCCATGGGAGTTCGCCCGACAACACCGAATACTGCCTATGGTTATATCCAGATGGGAGCAGCTGTATCTTATCCCGGACTGTTCCGAGTGAAATCCTTTTCGGAGAAACCTGAATTGGACTTTGCCAATCTCTTTGTTGAAAGTGGTGAATTCCTTTGGAATACGGGCTTGTTTCTGTGGGGACCAAAGTCTATGTTGAACAATTGTGAGAAGGCATCTCCGTTGATGGCCCATTGCACTCAGTTGTCCAATGGTGTTCTGGATAGGAAAACGGAAATGGAATTGGTGCAGAAATATTATCCATCCAGTGGTAACCGTGCCATCGATTTGCAACTATTGGAAGAATGCGACCACGTGTATGTGAAGGAGTGTCGCTTCGGGTGGGCGGATGTCGGCTGCTGGTCCGAATTGCACGCCGTATGTCACAAAGATGTGGACGGCAACAGCCATGTTGGTTCAGACAAGGTGTTGTTCTCTGGTACCAGCAATACGATGGTCAGTCTTCCCAAGGAGATGGGAGCCGTCATCAAGGGCTTGGACGGTTATCTGGTCGCTCAGAAAGATAACATGCTGGTGATTTGTCCGAATGACGACCCGGCACTGATTCGTCGTCTGGCAGACGAAACTCAGATGAAACTTGGTGAGGAATATTTATAATTAATATAGGAGAGAATAAAAAGACTGGTTCCTGGTTTTCCGGGAATCAGTCTTTTGTCTGTAGACAGGTGCTTTTTCTTTTTCAACTTCTTTCTGTTTGTGAGCCTTTGTCTTCTTGTCGGGGAATTACCCGTTCCGTGTTTCAAAGAGGGGGACAATTGAGATAATGTAACATCCCACGGCAGAACCTGTTTTCTTTATGTTGTGTATCAGATAGGCTGGGCAGTCAGCGGACATCATCTGCCATCGAATTCCCTTTCCGCTTCCTCTTGAAGGCGCCCTTTGGCGGTTTTTCTTTTTTACCTGATACCTATCAAAAAAAATATGTACCTTTGCAAACTAACTGTTTTGTTTAAATTTGTTTAAGCTAATTCAAAGAATACGACTATTATGTCAGTCGAAATTAAGAAAGTAACTACCCGCGGAGAACTAAAGAAGTTCATCAGATTCAATTATGAATTTTATAAGGATAATCCTTATTCAGTGCCCGATTTGTATTTTGATGCACTCAATACCTTTTCAAAGGAGAAAAATCCGGCGTTTGAATTCTGTGAAGCAGAATGCTTCCTTGCATGGCGGGATGGTAAAATTGTAGGACGTGTGGCTGCGATCATCAATCATCGCGCCAACGAAACCTGGAATCGAAGAGTGGTGCGATTCGGATGGATCGACTTTATCGATGATATAGAGGTGAGCCGTGCTCTGATTGATACCGTGAAGGCATGGGGTAAGGCGAAAGGTATGGTCGAAATTGAAGGTCCGCTGGGATTTACCGATTTGGACCCGGAAGGCATGTTGATAGAAGGTTTTGACCAACTTTCGACAATGGCTACCATTTATAACTATCCTTACTATCCCCAGCACATGGAAAAACTGGGATTTGGTAAGGTTGCCGATTGGGTGGAAATGAAAATTTATATTCCTGAAGCTATTCCGGAAAAACATAAACGCATTTCTGATATCATCCAGCGCAAATATAACTTGCATATCCGCAAGTATACCGATAAGAAAGAAGTCATCGCTTCTGGTGTGGGTCGCAAAATTTTTGAATTGATCAACGAAGCCTATGCGCCTCTGTTCGGTTTCTCCAAAATGACCGACCGCCAGATTGACGAATATGTAAAGTCATACATTCCTGTATTGGATCTCCGTATGGTCACCGTTGTAGAAAATGAGGACAACGAACTTGTGGCTGTGGGGATTTCCATGCCGTCTATGTCCGAGGCGCTTCAGCGTGCCAAGGGCAAATTGTTCCCATTGGGTTGGTACCATCTCTTGAAGGCTTTGAAATGGAAACGTCCCAAAGTGCTCGACCTTCTTCTGGTCGGCGTACGGCCTGATTTCCAAAGCAAGGGCGTCAACGCTCTGCTGTTTACCGACTTGATTCCGGTATATCAGGAAATGGGCTTTGAATATGCGGAAAGCAATCCGGAACTGGAACTCAACGAAAAAGTTCAGAGTCAGTGGCAATACTTCAAGACTGAACAGCACAAGCGCCGCCGCTGTTTCGTAACTTCTATCTAAGTAGCGGAGAAGGAGCGTGGCGCGGCAGGTAATGATTGGCGAATGCTAAGAATAAAAAATCCCGATTAAATATATGAGTGAGCAAGACACATTATTGAGTAACGAAGGAAATATCGATTTCCAGTCTGACGTAGAGAAAAAACCGCGGAAGACGGCCTACACCGAAGACAATATCCGTACCTTGGAGGGCGTGGAACATATTCGCCGCCGACCGGGTATGTACATTGGTCGTTTGGGGGATGGCTCGCATGCTGAGGATGGTATTTACGTGTTGCTCAAGGAAACGATAGATAATAGTATTGACGAATTCAACGAAGGTTTTGGTAAGCGCATTGAAGTGAACATCACGGAAGAAGGCACTGCCGAGGTACGTGACTATGGTCGTGGTATCCCTTTGGGAAAATTGGTGGATGCTGTATCCAAGCTCAATACCGGTGGTAAATACGATACTGCTGTGTTTACTGCTTCTGTAGGTATGAATGGTGTCGGTCTGAAGGCTGTGAATGCCTTGAGCCGCAAGTTTGTTGCCCGCAGTTACCGTGACGGATTAATGCACGAGGCTATATTTGACTGTGGCAAACTCATCAGTGACAAAGAGATGCCTTCGGAGGAGGAGAATGGTACTTATATATTCTTTTCTCCCGATCCCGATTTGTTTACTGGTTATAAGTTCCGCAATGAGTTTGTGGAAAATATGCTCCGTAATTATACTTATCTGAATACGGGGTTAGCGATTTTTCACAACGGCCGCCGTATTCTCAGCCGTAATGGATTGGAGGATTTGTTGAACGACAACATGACGGCGCCGGGTTTGTATCCAATCATTCACATCAAGGATGAGAATATAGATATTGCCTTTACCCATACTTCCCAGTACGGCGAGGAGTATTATTCCTTTGTCAATGGTCAGCACACCACTCAGGGGGGTACCCATCAGAGCGCTTTCAAGGAGCATATCGCTCGTACCATCAAGGAATATTTCGGTAAAAATTTTGATGTGCAGGATGTGCGTAACGGTTTGGTTGCCGCTATTGCGATTCGTGTCATCGAACCTTTGTTCGAGAGTCAGACCAAAATTAAGTTAGGCTCTTTGACGATGGCACCCGACAAGGATATGCATGGTGATCCGTTCCCTTTGTCCGGAGTCAGCGTCAACAAGTTTGTCGGTGATTTTGTCAAGGAAAATGTAGACAACTATCTGCATAAGAATCTGGACGTAGCGGATGTCATCCAACAGAAGATTCAGGAAAGTGAAAAAGAGCGTAAGGCCATTGCCGGTGTTACCAAACTTGCCCGCGAACGTGCGAAGAAAGCCAACCTCCATAACCGCAAACTTTGCGATTGCCGTGTCCATCTGAATGATGCGGCGCCAAAGAGCAAGCGCGGTAATGACGACGATAATGATATCCGTTTCGATTCTTCTATTTTTATCACCGAGGGTGACTCAGCGAGCGGTTCTATCACAAAGAGTCGTGATGTGAACACTCAGGCAGTGTTCTCCCTTCGCGGTAAACCGTTGAACTGCTATGGTCTGACCAAAAAAGTCGTTTATGAGAATGAGGAATTCAATCTTTTGCAGGCGGCACTGAATATCGAGGATGGCTTGGATGGCTTGCGTTACAACAAAGTCATTGTGGCTACCGATGCCGATGTCGATGGTATGCATATCCGTTTGCTGATGATTACTTTTTTCTTGCAGTTTTTCCCGGAATTGATCAAGAAGGGACATGTCTATATCCTGCAGACGCCTTTGTTCCGTGTCCGCAATAAGAAAAAGAAGGAGAAAGGCGCTAAAACGGCGAAAGCCAGCACTTCGGTGAATGATAAGAGTGCGGGAGCTGCTATTTTGAAGAAAACAAAGAATTCGGAACGCTCAGAATTTGAGACTATTTATTGTTATTCGGAGGACGAACGCCAGGCGGCTATTGAGAAACTTTCTCCCAATCCGGAAATTACACGATTTAAAGGTTTGGGTGAAATCTCGCCAGATGAATTCCGCCATTTCATCGGTTCCGAAATCCGTCTTGAACAGGTGACTCTTCATAAAAGTGACCAGGTGAAGGAGTTGTTGGAGTACTACATGGGCAAAAACACCATGGAGCGCCAGAACTTCATTATTGATAACTTGGTGGTCGAAGAGGATCTTGCAGAAGAAGAGGAAGAGAAGTTTTAAAGACTGAATTTGAAAAGGGAAGGTGAGGAATCTAAGTTTGCAATATTAGAGTATGCCAGCCCATGAAGTCGGTTATTTATAGTAATGAAGCCCTTAATAGTCTGACAAAAGTCTTTGTGGCACAATAAGAAAGAATAATGGAAGCAGAAAAAGAAAAGAAAGAACGAAAGGTGGCGATATTTCCCGGTTCATTCGACCCTTTTACTATCGGTCATGCCAGCATCGTGACCCGTGGACTGCCGATGTTCGATGAGATTGTCATCGGTGTGGGTGTGAATGACAACAAACGCTCCTTGTATACGCACGAGGAACGTGTACGCGCTATCAGCGAATATTATAAGAATGAACCACGGGTGCGCGTGGTCAGTTATAACGATTTGACCGTCGATTTGGCGCAGCGCGAGGGAGCACATTTCATCTTGCGCGGACTCCGTTCAGTGAAGGACTTCGAGTATGAACGTGATATAGCCAATATGAATAACCGTCTTTCGGGGGTAGAAACCGTATTGCTCTTTACCGAGCCGCATTATTCCAGTATCTCTTCGAGTGTGGTACGTGAATTGATTGCTTTCGGAAAAGATGTGACCGACTTCCTTCCAAAGACCGAATAAACCTATCAGAAACAAATACTAAGACAAAGACATCATGATGAGAAAGATAGTTTCCTTAATCTGCCTGTTTGCCTTGCTCTTACCCATGAGCGCGCAGAAAAAAGGCGATTTTGACATAGATGTGGAGCAAGTGCGTAAATTGCAGATCGCGCAGTTGGCCATCACTAGTCTTTATGTAGACAGCGTGGATCAGAAAAAGTTGGTGGAAGATGCCATCAATGGTATTTTAGAGAAACTGGACCCGCACTCTACGTATAGCAATCCAGAAGAAACCAAAAAAATGAACGAGCCTTTGGAAGGTAACTTCGAAGGTATCGGCGTGCAGTTCAATGTATTGGATGATACCTTGGTGGTAATCCAACCTACCGCGAAAGGTCCGAGCGAACGTGCCGGTATCGTTGCTGGTGACCGTATTGTCAAAGTTGACGGCGAACCCATTGCCGGTGTGAAGATGTCACGTGACAGCATCATGAAGAAACTTCGTGGTCCGAAAGACTCCAAGGTGAAACTGACTATCGTGCGCCATGGAGTAAAGGATGAACTGGTATTCAATGTGGTACGCGATAAAATCCCAGTCAATACCATTGATGCAGTTTACATGATTGCTCCGAAGGTAGGCTATATCCATCTCGACCGTTTTGGCGCTACTTCCGGCAAGGAAGTCCACAAGGCCATCTCCGATTTGAAAGCACAGGGCATGGAAGCATTGATATTCGACTTGCAGATGAATGGAGGCGGCTATCTTGGAGCTGCCAATGAAGTGGCGAGTGAATTCTTGAAATCCGGCGATTTGGTTGTTTATACCGATGGCCGTGCCGCTCCTCGCCAGACCCTGACGGCAACAGGCGGTGGTCTCTTCGAAAAGGGCCGTCTCGTTGTCCTTGTAGATGAATATACCGCTTCGGCTGCCGAAATTGTCAGCGGCGCTATTCAAGACCACGACCGTGGTACCATCGTTGGCCGTCGTACCTTTGGCAAGGGCCTTGTGCAACGTCCTATTGATTTGCCTGATGGTTCCATGATCCGTTTGACGGTTTCTCATTACTATACACCTTCTGGACGTTGTATCCAGAAACCTTATGAAAAAGGAAATTTCAAAGAATATCAGAAGGATGTGCTTAACCGTCTGAATCACGGCGAACTGATGTCTGTGGACAGCATTCATCTGGATAGCACAAAGGTGTACCAGACTTTGGTAAAGGGCCGTACGGTCTATGGAGGAGGAGGTATCATGCCGGATATTTTCGTTCCGCTTGACACAACCCAATACGCTCCTTATTATCGTGCCATCAGCCGTAATAACATTATCAATGAAGCTACCTTGAAGTTTGTCGACGATAACCGTAAAAAATTGCAGAAGGCTTATCCTGACTTTAAGGATTACATGAAAAAATATGAGGTTCCTCAAAGTTTGATTGATGATGTCATCGCGCGGGCCAAAGAGAAAAAAATAGAGCCGAAGGATGAAACGGATAAAATTGAGACGTTGAAGGATCTGCGTTTCATGTTAAAAGCTTTGGTCGCTTACAATGTATGGGACCGTTCGGAATATTTCCAATTTATCAATCAGCGCAGCGACATTGTGAAGAAGGCCTTGGAGGAAATTCAGGTGATGCCCATTGCCAATTAGAGATTCCGAGGAGCGACTGATTCTTTTTAGACTATAAAATGAAGCGGACATTTCTGCTGATACAAGCTCCTAGGGAAGGCAGGGCTTTCTCAGATTATTTGTCTGCCAAAATGTCCAAGAAATTTAGATAAAATAGCCGTGAAAGATCCATTGACATTAGAACAGATAAAAGCCGAGGCACAGCGCCTCGGCTTTTCTGCTTGTGGCGCGGCTCCTGCAGCTCCCTTGGCCGAATGGAGAATTCAACAGCGGGAACAATGGCTGAGGCAGGGATGTCACGGTGAAATGGACTATTTGGAACGCAATGAGGAAAAACGCCGTGATCCCAGATTGTTGGTCGAAGGTGCACAGACGGTAGTCTCGTTGGCGTTGAATTATTGTCCGTCTCATGAGTTTCCCCAGGGCACTTACCGTTTGGCACGTTATGCTTTGGGAAAGGACTACCATGACGTCATGAAAGCCCGGCTGCTTGCATTGATGACTGCCTTGGGGCTGACGCCTAACGTTGATGGGCGTGCTTTTGTCGACACAGCCCCTGTTGACGAGCATTATTGGGCCTGGCGTTGCGGTTTGGGAAGTCTGGGCCGGCATACGCAGCTAATTATTCCTCATGCCGGAACTTACTTTTTCTTGGGTGAACTTGTTCTCACCATCCCTGTGGAAGGTTATGTGGAAGCTCCTTGCTATGAACTGCCCCTCGGTTCGTTTTCTAAGGCTTGCCTGCATTGTCAGCGTTGTGTGAACGCCTGTCCTACCGGTGCCCTTAGTTTGGAGCGCGGACTTGACGCCCGTCTTTGTCTTTCTTATCTGACGATTGAAAAACGGGGCGATTTGCCCGATGGAACGGGAGCAAAGATGGGAGAAGTCATCTATGGGTGTGACCGGTGCACCGAAGTCTGCCCGCATAATATCCAAGCGGTGCCGACACAAATTCCAGAATTCCAACCTTCCGAGGCACTTTTAGCGATGAAACCGGATGATTGGAAACATTTGTCTGTTGAGGAATATCGCAAACTTTTCAAGGGTAGTGCGGTGAAACGGGCAAAATATGAAGGATTGATGCGGAATATCGAAGCAGTAGAGACTGTTCAACAAAAGGAAACGGAAGATTGATGTTATCGGTTGGTTAATTTAAAATTCTCCTGTCTGTTCCAAAACGGCTCTCTCTCTTTCCAAGAGAAAGTTTGCTTTTCTGCAGATTTTGTATGCCTTTTCCCTTTTTCGAACTTTGGGAAATAGCCAATCCCTGTTTCCCCGTGTGAATACACCACTTCTGAATTTTGAACAAAGTTATGTAATGCGTAAAAATCGTGAATTTAGGCAGAAATCTCCTCCGAAAAAGTTTTCCCTCTTTTTACCTTCACACCTTCACATGCCCTATATCTTGTTGGCGTTGAATTGCTTATGTGTGAAGGTGGCTCTTTCACCTCTCTTTCACAAACGTGATTCCTCTTTCACCATTCTTTGGGAAGCAGATCTTCCAGGATTGTATCTTTATGTTAATTGTTTTTTGTGATATCCCAAATTGTTTTTTGTGAAAGTGGCAATTCTCAATTTTTACGCATTTTGATTGGGATCGTATTTGAAACGACGGTGTGAAGGTGATGTGAAAGAGATGTGAAAGTGCCACCTTCACCGGAATCTATTGAATTTTAGAAGGATAGGAGGATGTGAAGGTGTGAAAGACAAAGTGCAAACTCATGTATATTGTATGTATAATGGGGATGGGAGAATTTATATCCGAGAGTTTTTGTTATATGCCGTATATTTTTCCTAGGTGCCGTCTAGTTTTAGCTAGGTGCCGTTTAGTTTTAGCTAGGTGCCGTCTAGTTTTATCTAGGTGCCGCTTAGTTTTATCTAGATGCCGTCTAGTTTTAGCTAGGTGCCGTTTAGTTTTAGCTAGGTGCCGTCTAGTTTTATCTAGGTGCCGCTTAGTTTTATCTAGATGCCGTCTAGTTTTAGCTAGGTGCCGTTTAGTTTTAGCTAGGTGCCGTTTAGTTTTTACAAGGTGCCATTTCGTATTTACGAAGTCTGATGTTGTAATCTCCCATGGGGTGAATGCCCAAGTGATGACCACGTCAAAAGTGCAGGAACCTCTGAGACATTTTGTTGACCGTGTTGGGTGTTTGCTAATTAGATAAAATGCCAGTAAGTGCCTATTTCCATCTTATGAGGAAAGAATGTTCACCTTCATTTGAATTTATATGGAGTTTTATGGACTGATTCTGAGTTTTTTCGACTTCATTTGATTTCATAAGGAGTTCTATGGACTGAGTCTTGATTATTGTAAGATTTCTTTTTCAATACTCGATAGTGGCAGCCAAAGAAAGAGGTTTAAAGGGAAGCAGGTGATACCTTTTGGTCTTATATCTAAAGTCCATGGCTGTTTTTTTCGTATAATACGCTCCGTTTTTGTATTTTTGCAATTTGGAGTCCTATAAATAGGGCATATTGCCCGTTATACCCCATTCGACCTAAACCCTGTAAAGAATTTGTAGTATCGATGACAAACTATACACCCGTTTTTTCTAAGACCTTGAGAGGTACGGTGAATCTGCCGGCCTCTAAGAGTATTTCCGCCCGCGCTCTGGTGATGGGAACTTTGGCGGAAGGCTGTGTGTTAACTCATTTGTCCGATTGCGATGATACCCGTGTACTCCAGCAGGCGCTTCAACTCCGCTTGCCGGAAATCAATATATTGGCTGCGGGAACGGCGATGCGTTTTTCTACCGCCTATTTCGCGACTTGTGCAGGAGAAACTCATGTCATTACAGGTACTGAGCGTATGCGCCAGCGTCCTATCAAGGTCTTGGTGGATGCACTCCGCCAATTAGGTGCTCGAATAGATTATGTCGGTAACGAAGGTTTCCCTCCTCTTCGTATTCAAGGAACGAACTTGGAAGGAGGAGAAGTGGAATTGCCTGCCAATGTCAGTTCTCAGTATATTTCAGCTTTGCTGATGATCGGGCCGATGCTTCGTCGCGGATTACATCTTCGTTTGTTAGGAGAAGTTGTTTCCCGTCCCTACATCGATATGACTTTGGGACTGATGGCTCAGTTTGGAGCTGAGGCTTCATGGCTTTCATCTCAGGAATTGATAGTATCTCCCCATCCCTATGGCCCGGGGTTGAAGTTTGATGTGGAACCTGACTGGAGCGGTGCTTCCTACTGGTATGAAATGGTCGCTCTCACCCAGGATGCCGATGCACGGCTCGTATTGCCTGGTTTAACAGAGAAAAGTTGGCAGGGTGACAGTGTGGTCCGCCATCTCTTTGAACATTTAGGTGTCCAGACTGATTATCGAAGTGAAGGCGTGGTCTTGACCAAGTGCCCGGTTTTGTCCCGTAATACAGTTTTAGAGTTGGATTTTACCACTTGCCCGGATTTGGCTCAGACAGTAGTCGTCACTTGTGCATTGTTGGGACAGCCTTTCCGTTTTAAAGGATTACAAAGTCTCCGTATCAAGGAAACAGACCGTATCAAGGCCTTACAGACTGAATTAAAGAAGCTGGGTATTGACATAGAGTCTGTGAGCCGACCTGGTTCTGAAGAGTTGCAGATGTTGTGCCCCCAAATGGTCAATACGGCCGCCAAAGTGGAAATCGCCACTTATGACGACCACCGCATGGCGATGGCTTTTGCTCCGGCAGCGATGCTTTGTCCTCAACTTTCTATCGCGCATCCAGAAGTGGTGAGCAAGTCTTATCCAAACTTTTGGGCAGATTTGGAAAAGATGAGAGGGTAGCATCCTAAAAGAGAAAACCTCCCAGCCAAAGTTTGTTATAATTTGAACTTTATCCTGATAAAAAATCAGAAAAGAAGCAACATGACGGTTTATATATCCGAATAAAATTTTGTTCCGATCCAGTTGTAATAAAAGAATATTAAAAATATGGAATTACTTGTTTATGCCTTATTGGCCCTGTTCGTTTTTGCATTGATTATTGGTCTTGTCCGTATACAATGGTATAAGAAGAAAATTGATAAGGGCGAGATAGAGGAGATGCCAGGAGTTTCAAAGCCTCGGCCGGACGGTTGTTGCGGTCAGCATGAGGTTTGTGAGAAGGAAAGTCTGTTGGCGGCGGTAAGTAAGAACATTGAATATTATGAAGATGAACATCTCGACGCCTATCGCGGACGTCCCAGTGACAGTTATAGTGACGATGAAGTTGAGGAATTCCAAGAAGTTTTGTTCACCATGCGTAACGACGAGGTTGCCGGTTGGATTCGCTCTTTGCAGTTGCGTGGTATCGAATTGCCCGACGATTTGAAAGACGATGTCATCATGTTGGTAGATGAGCGTAGAAGCCAGGCTCATGGATAATTGCATTTTATGTTAGATATCTTACAATATACATTTTTTCAACACGCCTTGATTGGCGCTCTGCTAACCAGTCTTCTCTGTGCGATGGTGGGCACCTATGTGGTGACCCGTCGCCTTGTGATTGCCGGTGGTGGTGTGGCGCATGCCTCGCTGGGAGGTGTTGGTATCGGGGCTTATTGCGGATTTTCTCCTATATTAGGGGCAGCCGGTTTTGCTTTATTCTCGGCGTTGAGCATCAATGCTTTGGCAAGGCGCGATGTGCGGGAAGACTCGGCCATCGCCATGCTTTGGACTTTCGGTATGAGTGTCGGTATCTTGGCGGCTTATCTCACGCCAGGCTTCATGACTGAACTTCCGTTGTATCTGTTCGGGGACATCCTCTCCATAACGACGAACGACCTCGTGGCTACTGGCGGACTCCTTCTGTTTACCGGTTTGTTTTTCTATTTCTTCCTGCCTGCCATTATCACCATTAGTTACGACCGCGACTTTGCAGTGACTCAGGGAATTCCAGTGAAGGCGATAGAACTGGTCATGACGGCGCTGACAGCCTTGACCATCGTTGCTTGTCTGCATCTCGTCGGAGTCGTTTTGGTTATCTCCCTGCTTTCAGTTCCTCAGATGACAGCTGCGTTGTTTGTGGATACCTTCCGGAAGATGATAGTGCTTTCTGCCATCGTTTCTTTTGTGGAATGTGTGGGCGGACTGCTGCTTTCCTATTATTTCAATGTGCCGAGCGGTGCCTCCATCATCTTGCTCTCAGTCAGTCTTTATTTTGTCTGTCGCGCAATAAAAAGCCGTTTTCTCCGTTGAAAAAAGAACATGGATTCAATGAAACGCCTTATCTCATACAAATACTGGATAGCCATTGTGCTATTGATCATGGTAACTGCCTGTTCGAACAAGAAAAACACGGCAGGTACCCGTTTCTGGCATGGTTTTACCGCAAAATACAATACCTATTTCAATGGAAGTGAAGCTTATAAGGCCGGGTGTCTGAGCAAAGAATCAGGTAATTCAGACAATTATACAGACTTGCTCCCTTATTTCTATGTAGGAAACAAGGGCTCACAAAGTATTGGTTCTCCCGATTTTGTCACTGCTGTGACAAAATGTGAGAAAGCCATCCATCTTCATTCCATCAAACGTCGTCCGGCAGTGAGTGGCGGCAAAAAATTATCCCCGAAAGAAAAAGCTTATCTGGCTCGTAAGGAGTTTAATCCTTTTTTGAAAAATGCCTGGCTTCTTATGGGAAAGGCTCAGTTTCAGAAGGGTGAATTTCTTGAAGCTGCTTCTACATTTTCTTATATTACCCGTTTGTACGCCGCCGAACCAGTTGTAGCTGCCGAAGCTCGTGTCTGGCTGGCTCGTTGTTATGCCCAGATGGAATGGTTTTACGATGCGGAAGAAGTCATCTCCAAACTGAAGAAGGATTCGATAACCTCCAGAGTGGCAAAGGAACGCAATCGTACCATGGCGGATCTGTTATTGCGACAGGAACATTATGATGAGGCCATTCCCTATCTGGAAAAGGCGGTCAAGGGTGAGAAGCGTAAGATGCAGAAAGCCCGTGTCTATTTCCTGCTGGGGCAGGTGAAACAAATCAACAACGATTTGCCAGGTGCCTATAAAGCGTACAAGAAATGTATATCTATGAGTCCTCCCTATCAGTTGGCTTTCAATGCCCGTATTCGGCAGACTGAAGTGCTGGCTACTGGAAGTGAGTCGAAGAAAATGGTCAAGCGTCTGCGCCGGATGGCCCGTGCTAACAAAAATAAAGAATTTCTCGACCAGGTGTATTATGCTTTGGGAAACATATACATGAACCAGAAGGATACGGTGCAGGCAGTGCTGGCTTACGAAACCGGGCGAAAGAAAAGTACTCGTAATGGTATGGAAAAGGGAGTGCTCGTATTACGTCTGGCTGAAATCTACTGGAATCAGGGCAGATATGACAAGGCACAGTCTTGTTACAGTGACGCCATTGGCATTTTGAACAAAGATTATGAAGGATATGAGGAAATCACCCGTCGCTCCAAGGTGCTTGACCAGTTGGTTCCCCATACCAATGCCATATTTCTGCAAGATAGTTTGTTGGCGCTTTCCGTGATGAGCGAGGCAGACCGCAACGCCGCTATCGACCGCATGATTGAGATTCTGAAGAAAAAGGAAGAAGCGGAAGCAGAGGCTCGGGCAGATTCTGCCGCGGAAGCTAGAAAACAGCGCGGCGGTAACTTTAACGAGAACCAATCATCGAACTCCCGGAAAAATGATGACGAAAATCAGGAATGGTATTTTTATAATACCGTCCGTGTCACACAGGGCAAGCAGGAATTCCAAAAGCGCTGGGGGACTCGCAAGAATGAGGATGACTGGCGTCGTTCCAACCGTACCGTATTGAGTGATATGGGATCGGACGAAATCGATTATGACAAGGAAGACTCACTAGATATTGTGCAGCGTGACAGTCTGTCTGCCGATACGGTGGAGACGGAATCCGATTCTTTGCAAAATGATCCGCATACCCGGGAATATTATATGGCCCAGATTCCTTTCTCCGAGGAAGCCAAGGCCGCTTGTCATAAAATCATTCAGGATGCGTTGTATGAGGCGGGTATCATCGAAAAGGATGCTTTGGAAGATTTCCCGTTGGCAGCCCGTACGCTTACCCGTCTGTTTACAGATTATCCGAAGTTTGAGAAACTGGAGGATGTCTATTATCAGCTTTTCTTGTTGTATTCCCGTTGGGGACAGAAAACGAATGCCGACCGGTTCAAACAACTGCTGGTCCAGCAGTTTGGCGATGGTGCTTATTCACGTATGATTAATGATCCGGATTTTGAAAAAAATGCCAAATTCGGCCGTATGCTGGAAGATTCACTGTATACTGCCACTTATCAGGCTTACCGGGATCGGAAGAATGAGGAGGTCCAGCGTAATTTTGAAATTTCGACGAACAAATATCCCAAGGGTGCCAACCGTCCAAAATTTGTCTTTGTACATGCTTTGAGTCAGATTGGTACGGCCGACACAAAGAGCATCATTGCTGAATTGCGTGATCTGGTCAAAGAATTTCCTGAAAGTGATGTCAGTGAGATGGCAGGTCTGATAGTCAAGGGACTGGAGAGTGGGCGTGCCGTCGGTGATCCTCATTATAATTTGGGGTCTTTGTGGGAGCGCCGTTCTTCCGAAGCTGATGAAGCTGCAAAGAATGCATTGAAGAAGAAAACTTTATCGACCGAACGTGACGTGCCCTTTGTTTGTCTCATCGCTTATCCTACCGATTCGTTGGACGACAATCAGTTGCTATACGATGTGGCACACTTCAACTTTACCGGCTTTATGGTGCGTAACTTTGATTTGAATCTGCAGCGTGACCCCGAACTGACCAATTTCAAAATTTCGGGTTTCAACAGTTTTGACGAGGCCCATCAGTATGCCCAGAAGTTATTTGCAGATCCTCAGTTGAGCAAGCAGTTGAAACATACCCGCGTGATTTTGATTTCTACCAAGAATCTGGAATTGTTGGGTGTGACCGTCAGCTATAATGAGTATCAGAAATTCTACGAAAAGACTTTCGCTCCGTTGAAGATTAATCCAGAGTTGCCGCTCGATGCCAACGACGGACCTATCGAACAGCATTATGAAGACGAATATACCGACGAGGAGTTGGAAAATATGAATGGTGACAAGGAGGAAAGTTCCGATGAGGAAGAAGGTGAATGGTATTAGACCGTTCCGAAGACGGATGAAGAAGATGAAAAGTCTTTTTCTTTAAGACACGTCTGGTTCTTCCTTTGTCAACGATAGCTATAAAAAGAGAGCATTCATTGAAATTAGAAGCAGGATGTGATATCTGGTGCCGTACAGGTACCTCAGAGATTCACCTCTTGCTTCTAATTTCTTATTTAAATAAATAATCAGATGAAGAAAATATGCAATCCCTTTTTACATTTGGAAGGGTATAATTGTTTCGGTTGTGCTCCGGAAAATCCTTTCGGAGTCCGCATGGAGTTTTATGAAGATGGAGACGACATCGTCAGTTTCTGGCAACCCAAAGCCGAGTTCCAAGGTTGGTTCAACACCTTGCACGGTGGCATTCAGAGTGTATTGCTCGATGAAATATGTGGTTGGGTTGTGATGCGCAAGATGCAGACGGGCGGCGTTACTTCGAAGATGGAGACTCGTTATCTGCATCCGGTACCGACCAATGCCGGTCCAATCACCCTGAAGGCCCGTCTGCGGGAAGTACGCCGGAATATAGCCCTTATAGATGCCGAGCTTTATGATGCCGGAGGTAAGGTTTGCACCCGTGCCGTCTGCACCTATTTTACCTATCCCCAGGAGAAGGCCCGCGAAGAAATGTTCTTTCACGAATGTAAAGTCGAAGGGGAATAGTAGTCAGAAAACTTAGTAATGGTAAAAAAATAACTTCATACAGTTTTAAAATATTTATCTTCCTT
>SAMEA104404106__coassemble_1665_pt1 | contig 16114 bp, 12 predicted proteins | sample SAMEA104404106__metabat2_high_PE_037 | metagenome-assembled genome bin SAMEA104404106 (sample SAMEA104404106) | Balaenoptera acutorostrata
AAAGGTATGTATATCATGAATTCAGGACAAGGCGGAAAATTGGACGTTTACGAAAAATGGATAGAGATACCTTTCTTTTCTGAGATAGTCCAATCTAAAGTTCTCTGACGGCTTGCTCCTATCCACACGACGACTGCCACATTATTAAAAAATCCGCATCTCTATTTTTAAAGATGCGGATTTTCATTATGTAAAATCTCTGTAAAGTGATTATTTCACTTTCATTGAATCTTTAATCAGATAACCGATTAAGAGAAGGTACATGGCTAAAGATAACCATTGTGCACCCGTTGTCGCACCCCATTCCGGAATAGTCAGATTGAATCCGCCAAACTGAATAGCTGCACTTACAACGCCCATCAAAGCACCACCGGCAATAAAGCCAGATGCCAGCAATGTTCCCTTTTCATTGCGCTGGCGATTGAGTTCCGCATCCTTTGAACGTGAATTGACATACCAGTTCACCGCACCACCAATAATCAATGGCAAATTCAACTGCAAAGGAATAAACATACCCAATGCAAAAGCCAAGGCAGGAACGCCACATGCGTTCAGAATGATGGCGATGACTGCACCGATACCATACAACAGCCAAGGAGCTCCCTCTCCACTCATCAAAGGTTCAATGACTGCAGCCATAGCACGAGCCTGTGGAGCTGCCATCACGTCTGAGTTGTCGGGAGTAAAACCGTAAGCCTTATTCAGAATCATGATGACACCACCTACCGTTGCAGCACTAACCAAAATACCGATAAACTTATAAGTCTCTTGATATTTTGGTGTGGAACCTAACCAATAGCCGATTTTCAAGTCTGTAATAAATGCTCCCGCAGAACTCAAAGCGGTACATACAACGCCACCCATAATCAAGGCTGCCACCATACCACCTGTTCCCTTCAATCCGACCAATACCATGATAACAGAAGAAAGAATCAAGGTCATCAGCGTCATACCGGATACCGGGTTACTACCCACAATAGCAATAGCATTTGCCGCTACCGTGGTAAACAAAAAGGCAATGATTGCGACAATCAAGATACCGACTACGGTAAACAAGATGTTGCCATCCATTACGCCGAAATAGAAGAACAAAGTAGTCACCACAATAGTCAGTAAAGAACCAAAGGCAATGATCTTCATAGAAAGGTCTTTCTGAGTACGAACTTCTTTTTCCTCAGTATGTCCGCCCTTGAAGATTTTTCCGACCAAAGTAAACGCACTTTTAATGACGCCCCAACTCTTGATTACACCGATAATACCGGCCATGGCGATACCACCAATACCTATACTCTTGGCGTATCCGAAAATCTGTTCCGGTGAAGCATCCGCCGCAATAACACCGTTTGAAACTTCTATCTCAGGGAACAATAATGCAATCGCGGGAACAATCAACCACCAGACAGCCACAGAACCTGCACAGATGATCGCAGCATACTTTAAGCCCACAATGTAACCCATACCGAGTAATGCGGCACTTGTGTTCACACTAAGATACAATTTGGCTTTGTCTGCCACCGTAGCACCTAGATCACAAACACGGCTTGTAAAATTTTCACTCCAGGCACCAAAGGTTGCAACAGCGAAATCATAGAGACCCCCCACCAGACCAGCAACCAACAGCGGTTTGGTCTGGCTGCCACTCTTCTCTCCACTCAACAACACCTGAGTAGAAGCAGTTGCTTCCGGGAAGGGATATTTGCCATGCATGTCCTTTACAAAATATTTTCTGAAAGGAATCAAGAAAAGAATACCCAAGACACCACCTAAAAGAGAAGAAAGGAAAACTTCAATGAAGTTGACCGTAATTTCCGGGTTACTGTATTGCAATATGTAAAGGGCTGGAAGAGTAAAGATGGCACCAGCCACAATCATACCGGAACAAGCACCAATACTCTGGATAATGACGTTTTCACCCAAGGGGTCCTTGCGATGGGTGGCACCGCTCAAGCCAACAGCAATAATCGTGATAGGAATTGCCGCTTCAAATACTTGTCCTACTTTCAGTCCCAAATAAGCCGTAGCAGCCGAAAATATGACGGCCATCAGAATACCCCAAAAGAGAGACCAAGGGGTAACTTCACGATAAGTGCGTTCCGGATGCATCAAAGGGGTATACTCTTCACCCTCTTTCAATTCGCGAAACGCATTTTCAGGAAGATTAGTTTCTTTCATTTGTAATTATTTTGATTTATTGATTTAGTATATTCGGAAGATCAATCCATCCGGTCGCGATAGTCTTCATAACAGTAGTTACGCAACACTTCCATACGGCCATCAGCATGCAACATCGACAAAGAAGGATGGTGGATTCCATTAAACATATTCGTCTTCACTGTGGTATAGTGAATCATATCCTCAAAGATGACATAATCACCGATTTCCAAAGGTGACTCAAAACGCCAATAGCCCATAAAATCACCAGAAAGACAACTGTTGCCTCCCAAACGATAGACGTTGGCCTCTGTCTCATGGCCAAGTGCGTCGTCACCTTCCAATGTCTCAGCACCCCGCACTGCCGGCCAATAGGGCATCTCCAGACAATCGGGCATGTGACAAGTGAAACTTACATTCAATATGGCTGTTTTCACGCCATGATTCTCCACGACATCTACCACTTGTGACAACAAGGGACCTGTCTGCCACGCAAAAGCAGAACCCGGCTCCAGGATAAGTTTCAAATTAGGATGACGTTGTTTGAAAGCTTTTAAAATACCAATCAGATGTTCTGCATCATAGTCTTTACGGTTAACTAGATGGCCGCCACCGAAGTTCAACCATTTCACCTGGTCCAACCATTTGCCAAATTTTTCCTCTATATGTTCCAATGTATGTTCCAAAGCGTAGGAAGAACTCTCACAATGGTTATGACAGTGGAATCCTTCAATACCTTCAGGCAATTCATCAGGCAAGTCACCAGCCATAATACCGAAACGAGACCCTGGAGCACAAGGATTGTACAAATCGGTTTCTATTTCGCTATATTCCGGATTGATGCGAATGCCACATGAAACAGGTTCCTCCCACTCCTTCACTGCAGGATAAAAACGAGCATACTGACTCAAGGAATTAAAGGTGACATGACTGCTACATCTCAAGATGTCACGAAATGTACTCTCCTCATAAGCAGGAGAATATGTATGCGCCTTGGAACCGAATTCCTCATAAGCCAAACGGGCTTCATAGAGGGAAGAAGCCGTAGTATGGGAAATGTATTCACGAAAGATGGGAAAAGTCTTCCAAAGAGCAAAAGCTTTAAATGCCAAAATAAATTCAACACCGGCTCTATCTGCTATATCTTTGATATGCTCTAGATTTTTGCGCAACTTCACCTCTTCTATGATATACGAAGGAGAAGGTGCACCAACATAAGGATTATTTTTCACTAGTCTAAATTATTGAATGAAGAAAAGGACCTTAAAGCTCCTATGCCTTAAGGTCCTTTATATGATTAGGAGATTAATGTACAAAATTACATGATACCTCTTTCACGAAGCTTCAACTGCCAGTTCCATGCAGATGACAATGCGTCTTCGAGTGTATGTACAGCCTTCCAGCCCAATACCTTGTTAGCCTTGTCTACATTACCCCATACCTTTTCGATATCGCCGGCACGACGAGGAACAATCTTGTAGTTCAACTTAACACCTGTGCACTTTTCGAATGTATTGATCAATTCGAATACGCTGACACCCTTACCTGTACCTACATTGAAGATTTCAACAGGTTCAGTGTTCTTGCCTTCAAGGATGTGACCCATAGCAGCAACGTGAGCCTTAGCCAAGTCAACTACGTAGATGAAGTCACGGATACAAGAACCGTCAGGAGTATCGTAGTCGTCACCAAATACAGAGAGGCATTCGCGGATACCGATAGCAGTCTGAGTCAAATAAGGAATCAAGTTAGCAGGAACGCCATTAGGCATTTCACCGATGATACCTGATGGGTGAGAACCGATTGGGTTGAAATAACGAAGGATGATAGCAGAAATAGGAGCACCACTCTTGATATAATCCTGGATGATTTCTTCGTTGATAGCCTTTGTGTTACCATAAGGGCTTTCAGCTGGCTTCTGAGGAGTGAGTTCAGTTACAGGAAGATTTTCTGGATCTGGCTGACCATAAACAGTACAAGAAGAAGAGAAAATAATACCCTTAACATCATACTTAGGCATCAACTTCAAGAGGTTGATCAAGCTAAGCAAGTTGTTTTCGTAATACTTCAATGGCTTTTCAACACTTTCACCTACAGCCTTAGAAGCAGCAAAGTGAATAATACCGCTGATACCAGGATACTTCTGGAATACAGATTCCAACTTCTGGAAATCGCAGCAGTCAACTTCTTCGAAAGCAGGACGGACACCTGAAATCTTTTCAATACCATCAACTACTTCAGCCTTAGAGTTGCTAAGGTTATCAATAATAACAACATCATAACCTGCAGCCTGCAGTTCAACAGTGGTGTGAGAACCGATAAAACCGGTACCACCAGTCACAAGAATTGTTTTTTTCATGTGCTTAATTATTTAAGTGAATTTTCTAATTGCAAAAGTAACAATATTTTTCATATTTAAATCCCATACTTCAGCTTTTTTAAAGCTTGCAACAATATTAGTGCTATTTATTGCGAAAAACGTGAAGACATCTACAATTCTACCTGGACAGAGGCTGGATAAATGCGCAAAGGATCGAAAAATTCCACGGTACTCTTCAACATGTCGTCAGAAGAACATTTCAACTTTCCCTTAAAAACGGTCTTGCCGTTTACAATCACTTTTACTTTCTTGTCCAAATCCACCAGGTGCTCGTTCAGATAGACAACGAACTTTCCTTTTTCCGCCATCGTATATTTGCGGGTGAACTTCATTTCTATCCCCCAGCGCTGATCTTTTTCAATTGTTGTATAATGCACATTGCGGACCGTCACATCAACAACGTTGTCCTCGATTTTCACATCGTAACGGGTACGAAGTTCAGCATCTGGACGCTCCTGGACTGCCAAATTATAAAATCCGGTACGGTGCACTCCGTCCATCTCATAATCTTCCCATGAGAATTCTTTCGGCCAGGCATTTCTTTCGAACTGCTTCAACCAAGGTGTTGTCGGACTATAATCGATATGATGGGCACGTCCGGGAATCAATTCTATACGATGTTTATAAGCACCGGGGTGCATGATTTCCAAACTGTCAAAGGCCTGTTTGGTATAGGTAGTCAGAATATCTCTATAAAATCCCTTGTCCAAAGCTCCTGTGAGGAAACTGAAACCGATATTGCCACAATTCTCCACTGGAGCGTTTTTCAAAGGCTCGCCTCCCGCCATCGGACCTGCAGCAGCCCAATAATCGGCATAAAAAGAGGCCATGCGCTGACTACCGTAACCGCCTTCTGAAATTCCCAGAATATAAAGTCGGGAAGGATTGATGTAATCCTGAAGCAACGCCTGACGGAGCAATTTGTTCCATGCATATTGTTTGGATTTTTGATACCATCTGTAATATTCTCCTTCATTTGGAATCTGTGGGACAAAATAAATAGAGGGACCATCTTCAAAATACTGCGCCAATTTCAAACCTGTGCTCCATTCTGCTTCCTTAGGACCAGAACCATGTATATACAAGAACAAGGGATAACCCGCAGAAGGTTTTTCACCTTTACTTCCATAATAATAGGGCATCACTGCATTGGGTTCTAAATTGGCAGGCAAATTCCAATGCCCCACAGTGGAACTGCAAATAGGTGCCAAGTCTATCAGCTTTTCTTCGTTGAAATTCCGATTGGCAGCAGTCCAAGACTTCCAGACTTCACTCCGTAGGGTCTCGATATTTTTAGTTTTAATCTTTTTGTTTTGCGGGCAAACGGTTTCCTTACCCCTCAAACAATCTTCAAAATATGCTTGATACTCGGCATTTTGGGCAGCGAGAGGCAATCCCATAGAAAATGCGAATAAAGCGACATAGATGTTCAATCCTTTCATAGAATCATTCTAATAAATATCTTCGATAACTATACGAACCTACCGCAATTGCATCTTGACAACTGCGGTAGATAATAAATTCATATTTTTAATACCAAAATCAATAAGCAAAAATCGGGTAGCCCTTCATGGTTTCATTGACTCTGGCACGGACTGAAGCGATAACGTTTTCATCTTCAGGAGCGTTCAACACCGTTTCTATCATCTCGGCGATTTCCACCATGAGATTTTCTTTAGCGCCTCGTGTCGTAATGGCAGGAGTGCCCAAACGGATACCAGAAGTTTGGAAAGCACTGCGGGAATCAAAAGGCACCATATTTTTATTCACAGTGATATCTGCTGCCACCAAAGCATTTTCAGCAACCTTACCTGTCAGATCTGGATATTTGGATCTTAAATCCACCAGCATGCTATGATTGTCGGTACCACCGCTGACGATGGTGAAACCACGTTTCATAAGTTCCTCGGCAAGGCAAGCAGCATTTTTCTTCACTTGGAGGGCATACTCCTTAAACTCGGGCTGGAGTGCTTCTCCAAAAGCAACTGCCTTCGCGGCAATGACATGCTCCAGAGGTCCGCCCTGTATACCTGGGAAGACAGCACTGTTCAAGAGCTGGCTCATCATCTTCACCTTACCCTTAGGCGTAGTCAGTCCCCAAGGATTTTCAAAATCCTTACCCATCAAGATGATGCCGCCACGAGGACCGCGAAGCGTCTTGTGAGTTGTTGAGGTAACAATATGCGCATATTTCACTGGGTTGTCCAAAAGACCAGCGGCAATCAGACCGGCCGGATGAGCCATATCCACCATAAATATAGCACCTACCTTATCAGCGATTTCCCGCATTCTTGCATAATCCCATTCACGACTATAAGCAGAGCCACCGCCTATCAATAATTTCGGGTGATGTTCCAAAGCCAGTTTCTCCATCTCGTCATAATCGACACGGCCTGTCTCTTTATTCAGATTGTAACCTATCGGATTGTAAAGGATACCAGAAGTGTTCACCTTGGATCCATGTGACAAATGTCCTCCATGATCCAGATTCAAACCCATAAAAGTATCCCCAGGCTTGAGAACTGCGAAAAATACCGCAGCATTGGCCTGAGCACCGGAATGTGGCTGGACATTAGCATACTCCGCATCAAACAATTTGCAAATACGCTCGATAGCCAAAGATTCGGATTGGTCAACAACTCCACAGCCACCATAATAACGTTTGCCTGGATAACCCTCGGCATACTTGTTGGTCATGCACGAACCCATGGCTTGCATTACCTGGTCGCTGACGAAATTTTCGGAAGCAATCAATTCTATGCCTCGAAGCTGACGCTGATGTTCGGCTTCAATCAGATTAAAAATTTCGGTGTCTCTTTTCATAATAGTGAATTTAAGGATTAATACAGACAAGCAATCCTGTTGCAGATTGCTTGTCCGGTGTTTTATGAAAACTTAGATACTAAGAGCGGTCTACCAACTTCACCGTATCTATGTTTTGTTCTTTTTCGCAATACTTGCAGCGAATAATGCCCTTTTCCATATTGATGACATGGAAATGAGTCATCATCGGTTCGTTATTGGTAATGCACTTTGGATTGTTGCAACGTACAATCCCCTTGATTTCTTCAGGAAGGCTGACATTTCTCTTTTCCACTACTTCAAAATCCTTGATTGTGCATAAAGTCACATTAGGTGCGATAACAGAAAGGGAATTCAACTCTGCATCAGTAAAATATTTGTCAGATACTTTAATAATTCCTTTGTGTCCCAATTTTCCGCTCTTCAAGTTGTAACCCATCATAATGGAAGAGTTGCTGATTTCTGAAAGACGCAGCAAATTCACAACTTCAAAAAGTTTGGAACTTGGTATATGGTCGATAACTGTACCGTTTTCGATTGCAGCCACCTTCAATTGATCTCTTTTCATATATTCGATTTTTATCCGCCATGCTCTCCTTTCGATTTCCATTGTTCAAAACAGAAAAGCCCGGCGACCGTCTGTACTTAAATCTTTACAAAATTGTCTGGTCTGCTTTTACATCGTCAAGCGTGATACCTAACACATCACAAATGATAGCTTCACGAGCAAACAAGCCATTATGAGCCTGCTCAAAGTAATAAGCATGAGGATCATTGTCTACATCGTAAGCAATCTCGTTCACACGGGGAAGCGGATGAAGAATCTTCATGTTCTCCTTAGCGCTCTTCAGCATGGAAGCCTTCAGAATGTATACATCTTTGACACGTTCATACTCCATCAAATCTGTAAAACGTTCACGCTGTACACGGGTCATGTAGAGGATATCTGCACCACTGATGGTTCGCTCATCGAAATCTTCTGTTTCAACAAACTTGATATCATGTTCACGACAGTATTCCTTATACTCTTCTGGCATTGCCAGTTCCTTAGGAGCTATAAAATGAAAAGTGGGATTGAAATGACGCATAGCCATCAGCAATGAATGCACTGTTCGACCATATTTCAAATCTCCCACCAAATAAATATTCAAATTTTCAAGCGTTCCCTGTGTCTTGTAAATAGAATACAAATCGAGCATAGTCTGCGTCGGATGCTGGTTGGCTCCATCGCCGGCATTAATGACAGGAATAGGAGCCACTTCACTGGCATAACGTGCTGCACCTTCCAAAAAATGACGCATTACGATAACATCAGCATAATTTGACACCATCATAATTGTATCCTTCAGGGTTTCGCCCTTTGTAGAACTGGTAACTTTTGGATCTGTAAAACCAATGACGCGTGCACCCAAACGATTGGCAGCGGTTTCAAAAGAAAGTCGCGTACGCGTAGATGGTTCAAAGAACAATGTTGCTACTACTTTACCATTAAGAATTTTCCGATTAGGATGTTTCTCAAATTCTTGTGCCATCTCTATCAAATACTCAATTTTTTCCTTTGAGAGATTGGCAATCGTTACTAAATTACGTTTCATATCAAACCTGCTATATGATTTATGCAAAAATAGGAAATATCTTTGATATTTGCCGTTCAATTCTTTATTTTATGCACTGGCAAACCAAAAAAATCTTCAATGCATCCTTTCCGCAATAGAGGAAAACAGAAATGACACATGACTGGCTGCATTGGAAAAAATCTATTAAAAGAAGTAATGAACGGATAGAATAAATGTACTCCCTTCTAATCCGTAATCCGTCAAAAGACGAGTCACGATAAATTATGATGATTAGAGAGAATGAACTAACAAAGTAATTCGGTTGTTTCAATTCACACATGTCAACCCCTAAAAATATCACGGAAGACGAATTGAGAGACTTGTAGAATTAGGAACCCTACTCTTTTACCGGTAACAAAAGTGAACAAATCTCTAGATTTCCCGAAAGTGTACTTCTACTCCTTGAAAGCAGGTAGAATATAATTTCCGAAATCCGGGTTCTCGACCAAGACATGGTTCCTGCAGTTTGCCACCCAAAATAACAAGGCTGCCATCCCAACACTTTACTTTCCCCCGACGATCAGGCACCTAGCGAAAATTACTCGGCATGTAAATAAATTTACTCGGCATGTAGAAAAATTTACGAAGCATAGATAAATAGGAAGCACTGAGAGAAAAAATCAGACATCTAAAATAATCTAAATCCAATCTATCCATATTTATCTACTATATACATGGGTTTGCACTTTCACCTTCACACCTTCACATTCGTGTAACATTCGCGCATTCAACGACTTATGATGAAGGTGGCTCTTTCACCTCTCTTTCACATCACCTTCACACTCCCCTCTTTGCCGATATCAAAAATCTAAATGAACAAAGCACGAATTCTCGATTTTTACGCATTTACAAAAAAAAATTTTGCCAAATAACAAAAAAACAATTAACATAAAAATACATTTCAGCACTATTCCAAAGCACCTGTGACGTGAAAGTAAAACAGCTCATGTGAAAGAGAAGTGAAAGTGTCACCTTCACACAGAATCCATTCAATCAGAACGAGTTATCGACTATGTGAAAGTGTGAAAGAGAAAATGAGGGAAACATTTTTCGTAGAAAAATTTGCCTTTTTTACGCATTTACGAGTTTAGATAAATCACACAAAAGCTAACTGAAATAGGAACGTGATTCGTTTGCCATAAAAAAGGGAGTCAAAACGATATTTTTCTTCCTTTCTCTCGCCATTTTTTATCCGTCTCTTGTTCTGCTTGGAAGCGCGTCGGCAGTCATGTAGCCCGCTACACTCCTTTCTCCTAACTTCCCATCAGACGCAAGATTCGAACAAAAAATTGCCGAACTTATTATTTCACCATTACTTAAATTGGAATTAATTTTTAATCGAGTAATAATTAAATCCCTATGATAACGTTGTAGGTGAGCGCTAAACTCCCCTAAAGTAAGATTGCAAATTGTGCAAATTTCTTTACGACTTAATTCGGTATGCCGGAAAAGTGTGACAGTTTGAGAATATTTTGGATGATCAGGCATAATTAGTACAATAAAAAACAAGCATCTGACCACAAAATGGGTCAGATGCACAACAATAATATCTAGTACCAATTGGTATTAGAAAAGAAAAAACATTAAAATATGAGTTATACTAGCAGACATATAATCAGCACAACCGATTATATATCAATAACTAAAAAAAATATAACAATCAACCAAAAATGGTTTCTACTTTATTTTACAACCTTTAATATGAACGAGATATAATATTCGACTCCAGTTCAATAAAATCTCCATCTAAATTGAAAACTAACGTATAGGAAACTCCTTGTTTGAATTTGCCTGCCGGTAAACTCAAAGTTTTAACCTGTGAACTGGATGTATAGCCATTTTTCACACTTGTATCAGGTGTGACTATGTCATACTCAAAAGTTACTGATACAGCGTCTATCTTAGAACCCTCACTTCCATTAGCCGGAATAAAGAACATATACTTTCCGTTAAAAAGATCAGCCTGCTGACCATAGGGAATAAGAATACCATTTACATTATAGCAGTCTTTTCCCTCTCCGATCCGATTGTTTTCAGATACATTTAATATACCACGCAATTCATAGTCATGTTTAAATTTTACTCCGTTTTCATAATGCCAAGTACCATTCGTCTCATTCTTCTCAGGAAAAGAGTATAATGCACTTTTATAAATGTTACAATCCTCACCAAAAGATAATTTGGCATTTTTTATATTGATAAAAGAATCAGTGGTTTGATTCTTCGCAATAAAAGAAAAGCGTGATAATTCATGAATAAATTCGAAATCAATCGAACTGGTTTTACCTGGGCTGAATGTTCTTGTTTTGTCGTAAATTACAGCAGTTACAAAGTCAACCATATCAGATGGAGCATCCTTGGTTGTAAATGTCACCAATGGAGCTCCAGTTTTGTCATTACCAGTCAAAGCAATTCCTTTTTCCTTACCATCTACAGGAGATTTTTCGTAAGGAGCATAAGCAAAGAAGGTCAGTTTATCCCCCTCCCGACTAGGCCAGTATTTTACCGGACTATATTTCCAGCCCATTTTATTAGTTTCCACTAACTGATTGTACATATAATTAGGGATAATGTCTGATTTTGTCCACTCCGTTTGCTCCGTATAGAAACCAAACACCCCAAAACCAGTACTTCTCATCTCACTATCAGTCATTTCTAATCCCCGATTATCTATACCTCGGATACCAAAACTCAGAACTTCCTGCTTGGATGCAGAGATTTGTTCAAGGTCATCATTAGCGCAGCTTGTAAAAATAAAAGCCACAAAAGCCATTAAGCTTAATAAATTCATTCGTTTCATAAATACTTCATTTTTATTCATTTTTCCACTTATCTATTTCGACATTAATAGAACCATTTTCTGACTCATCTTTATCCCCCATATTTCCATCATCATTTGGCAATTCGTCTAAATCAAGATAATAATCATCTGTCAAATCTATGATCCAACCATCACCGTCTCTTATTATCTTGTTCTCTATATCGAGAATCAGTTCGTCATCCCACTTTTGATCTAGTGCATATTGTATATGCAATCTCAAATCGTAGTTACCCAGTTTAAAATCAAGCTGACCTGGACATCCAAAGGTTTTGAAACTGCACACAATGCAACCATTCATTGGATTTTTAGCATCAAGCTGACATTTCCATTTATCGGCTGAAATTAAATGTGCCGTACTTGTATTTGTAGGCCTGTTCGCTTTCAACTGGTATCCCTCAGCCAAACCAGAAATTATGCCTTCAACAGAAACCAAACGGTAAATATTTTTAATACGAACACGTATAGTTACACTCTGCACACAATCTAACGGCTGCAACCTGACAGCAGTTGTGTCAACCCCATGACGTACGGAATCGATAATGTCATAGGTAATTTTAACACTATCCTTTACCGCTGTCATAAAATTCTGTGGCTGCTGCGTTAGGGATACATCCTTTACATATTTTTCATACCAAAATGAATTGGGTTCAATAGGCAACGCGCACACTTGAGCCTCATCTAACTTTTCTAACTTTCGAAAATAAATAGAATGCAAATTGGTGGTACTATCACTTATAGCCATTACCGAACTATAGCCTAAAGGCAAATAGATTTTACCATAATCCAATGAATCGGATTGAACCTCACGCAGGTAATAACCCTTATCGGAATAAGCTAACAAAGTCATGGAAACAGGCTTCTCTTTAACAAGAGACCAATCCACATCAACCCCCACCTTAGCATGAGTGGTCTCATCTGGACAAACGCTTCCACCATTATTACTATCTAAATAAAACAAGTCCTTCTGCTCGCATGAAATCAGTAAGGCAAATAAACCTACTGATAAGAAATGGTATATCTTATTCATAACACTTTTATTTTATACCTTTACCTAATAATATGACTAGACCCGCTTCAATTTTTGTTGGACCAAACCAGTTAAAATGATTAGTCTCCTGCCATACATACTTTTCTTCACCATCAACTAATTCTGGATGATACTTTTTATTCTTACCTCCCAAATAACCTAGTCCTAAAGAAAAGTCGAAATTAATCCGCTTAGAGATTGGAAGAGTGAAACCATATTCAAAACTAGCACCAAAATTCCAATTATCTGTAAGATATCCCTTACCTCCAAATTCTACGTCATACGATAGGCCCTGAACAAAAAGGCCTACATGATGACCAGACATTTTTTGCTGACCATTTTGGGAGCCAAGCCATTTTCTGAAACCCAAATCACCACCATAAATACGCCAATAACGATTTTTGTGATCATTCTTCCACCAAGAAAACATCCAATTTCCCATTATAGACCAGTTGTTTTTCATAAAGACCTCCAAGCCAAGGTTAGGAATTGCCAACAAATCATACAACATATTGGTTTTCACAGCACAATTAAAAGTATGATCTTCAGTTGTTTCTAACACAGGCAACGCATACAAGGAATCATTTGCAACCGGCTGAGTCTGTTTTTTTTCACTTCGTGAAAACTTTTGTTCACTAACCATAGTAACTTTTTTCGTCACCGGCTGACTTTTATTCTTCTCTATCACAATACTGGCATAGCGTAATCTTTTAAAAAGATTCTTCAACATCCACTGATAAGGGATTCCATCCCGCAACGCCTCTGCTTGCATTTTTCTCGCATATACCAAAGAACCATTTCTATAAGTTTTTTCAGGGACATTTCGCAAAATATAAAGCATTTCTTCTTTATAAGGCATATTGGTCTCTTCAACCAATCTCTCTAAAGCAATCCAATCAATACCCATTATCTGAATTTCTATTTTGTCCCCACTTATCGGAGTTTCAGCCATCAAATTCTTTATCAACACTTCTGCACGAGCTGTTGACAAACCATCATTCATGTGAGCCTCTCCCTCTGGAGAGGCACCGGCGTAAACTACCATGTTATAGTCTGATATGTTTCCGTCTTCATATATTTGGGAAATTTGATGTATGGCAGAAGACATTCTTCCTGCATTGTCAATGAAAGACTTATCTAAATTAGAGCTTCCTACTTTAAAAAAGATAGTAATAGAATCCTTTACACTACTAGGGATTACATCGGTAGAAGCAAAGACATTTGTCTTGCACAAAAACAAACTAGATAATAATATAAATATTTTCTTCATCTTTGTCTTAGAAAAAAAGTAAAACAATTTCAAAAAATCTTCAATCAGCTCCAAGGATAACATATACTGAAATATGTAATTTCTTACATTTACAACATACGATACAAAAAGGCAAGAGGAACTAGAGAGATGATTATTGACAAACAAATATTATAGGATATTTTATCTTTCATTCGCTCACGTACACCACTATTCAAAATGGTACTGAGTTCCACAAGAAGCTTTACTTCATAAACTATTGTTAAGCCAGAACCTACAAGACCTACCAATAATAAGATTTTATTAAAGGTCAGAGCGTATGCAAAAATTAAGAACACCCAAAATGTATTAATCAGAATCAAATAATCAATTTTCTTTCTCATAAATATCTTTATTTTATAATTACATTACAGAACTGGAATTACGTATCATCTCATAACTACATGAAATGAATGGAACCGCATTCCCTTTATTATATTTAAATAGGAACCAAAACATAATAAATGATTTCTAAGTCTCAACAGTCACACATGTTTGTAAATAAAAACAGGCTCATTTTCCGTAATCACGTTTTATTCACCACAATCATACTCCCTGATGAGAAAGACCTCATTTCTCTATTTTACCTATTACATATTAAATAATTGGATTTTCTAACTCGCTAATAAATCTATTATTACGAGTCCATAACTATAGTGTCATATAGCATTGATAAATCAAAAGTAGTACTACGTCTATGAAGTCTCAGGGTCCTCTTAATTGCCATTCTTGTTTATAGCTTCCTACTTTCTCCACATAGTCAATGTCAATGTACTTCATCTTCATATTTCTAAACTAAAAATTATCAGTCTGATAGAACAGTCTTATTTAAAATGCTCTCTATATTATCACCAAATTAAAACAACACTTATAGTTCTTCTTTCCAGACATACCTTGGATAAACCTCAATAAGAAAACTTCCGACGTTCTTGAACTTTTTGGCCAGTACCCTTCTAAAGCTAGAAAAGCACAAGAACAGTAACAAATTTTGATTCAACACAGCAATAACTATGAAATAGATTTCTTTTGCCCGGTAACAGTAATAGCAAAAAGGATAAAGAGGTAACCTCGTCACATTTCCGTTACCGAGCCTCAGAAATCTACGTGCTAAACATTAGATAGATTGATCAGAATTTATTTTATGTAGGAAATCTAAAACAGAAATACGTTGACCTTTGAATATACATTCAAGAAAATCATTCGACACCTATTGAAAGGTTGGATACGTAGATTTGCCAAGATTTAATAAAAGTTTCCATATTGTCTTACTACACATATTCTTTTTGAGTGCTAATCATCAAGAACTTCGATAAAATCGGGCTCCACTTCAACTGAGACAGCCATGATGTCAGCTACAATGACTACAACTTGTTTACTGCGCCTGCCATGTACTTTCATAAAAATCCCCTCTACTCCATCAAAGAGACCTCCCAAGACACGGACCCGGGTACCTTTGGCTATATCTAGTTCCTCGGGTTTATGATATCGGATGCTTTTTTCTAAGCTGGAAGAGACTCTTATAAAATCCTCCATCTGCGCATCAGGAACAATCAGATATTCAGACCCCGTACTTTTACGCCAAGTAACAAATTTCAGAAAATTATATTTACATTTGAATGCTACAATTTGCGCCTGACTCGCATGAACAAACAATATACTAGGAATACATGGAACTAATCTCCTTTTTTTATGCCCATGAATTTCTTGAACAATGTAATGTTTCGCTATATAATGTTCCAGTCCTCCTTCTCCAGAAAGGACCTTTTCTGCAATGCCTTCTTGCTTATAAGCCAGCATGACAAACCAATGAATTTGGACTTTACTCTTGATATCATTTAATTTTGTTCCCACTCTTTTATAACACTATTTTAGGATATATCCATAATCCTAGCACATGCCAATCTCTATATCAGCATGATTATCAATAGATTACAAATCTTATTAAAATCACAATACCTCATTAAAAGTAATATCTCTGTTTAAGAGGTATGATTGTACTTGGCAAAAGTACATTTTAAAATTGAATCAA
>SAMEA104404106__coassemble_1768_pt1 | contig 15463 bp, 6 predicted proteins | sample SAMEA104404106__metabat2_high_PE_037 | metagenome-assembled genome bin SAMEA104404106 (sample SAMEA104404106) | Balaenoptera acutorostrata
CGATGGTACAAACGTACCACCACGATGGTACAAACGTACCACCACGATGGTACAATCGTACCACCACGATGGTACGATTACACAAAAGAAGGACTTTAATAAAAGGGTTATGGAGAATGAATCTAAGGCACTATTAACCAATACATTTGAGGGCGTACCTGGAGATTTCTCTCTAACTGAATCGTTCAAGCCTAATAAACAGTATCAGACATGGCCATTGAATATGACTTTTACAAAACCCATGGAGCTCTGGCAGACAAGAACTCCTATCATGTACGTACCGTAGACCGCGACACCGTGGATACGGAAACACTCATCGCACGAATCCAACAAGGCACCACGCTCACAATCCACGATTTGAAGGGCGCTATCTCTGCCCTGTCGCAAGAAATAATGAATCACTTGAAAGAGGGCCGGAAAGTGCATCTGGAAGGTCTGGGCTACTTCTCCCTCGCCATCGACGGCGAGGTGGTAACGGACAAGAACGAGCAGCTCCGCCTGAAAAATCCACGGGTGCGCACCATCAAATTCCTACCAGAAGAACAAATGATGAAGCAGATGGGACAATTGTCCTTCACCTGCCAGGGACACTGGGGCAGACACTCCCCGCAGTTGGATGAAGACAGTGCCATCAAAGTGGTGCAGCGCTTAGCGAAAGAGAAACCGGTCTTCACAGCCCAGGATTTTCAAGCAGCCGCACAAGTCACGCATACGACGAGCTACCGCCTGCTCAAAAAACTGGTGGCCACACAAGTCATCAAAAACGTCGGGACACCGTCACGACAACTTTTCACTCAAGTTTCTCAATCTGAATAATCATGAGCATCCTCACTGTATACAAAGCTTCCGCCGGTTCGGGAAAGACCTTCACCCTGGCGGCGGAATATATCGCCCGTCTGCTCCAGGGCGAACCGGGCATGTACCGGCACATCCTGGCGGTGACGTTCACCAACAAGGCGACGGCGGAAATGAAGGAACGTATCCTGCAACGGCTCTGGGACCTCTCGATGCTGCCGGACAACATCCGCAAGGAGGACGATGATTTTCTCAACAAAATCATGGACCTGCTGCCGGACGTCAGCATCGCAGATATCCGGAAACGGGCCGCAGACGCCCTCCATGCGCTGACGCACGACTACGACCGCTTCCACGTGGAGACCATCGACTCCTTCTTCCAGTCGCTCCTCTCCAACCTGGCCCACGAACTGGGACTGGCGGCGGGGTTCAAAGTGGACCTCGACGACAAGGAGGCCATCAGCAAGGGCGTGGAACGGCTCATGGCGGAACTCCCGGAACGCAAGCAGGTCATGGAATGGGTGCTCAACTATATCCAGGAACGCATCGGTGACAACAAGCGCTGGGACATCACGGCGGAAGTCAATTCGCTGGCACGAGAGCTGATGAAGGAGCACTTCATGCGTCACGACGAGGAACTCCAGAAACTGCTGGACGACAACAAGGTGCTGGGGGCTTACCGTGGCAAACTGAAAAACATGAAGAGCGAGGCCGCCGACGGTTTGTCGCAGGCGGCACAGGTGCTCAACGAGGCGATAGAAGGCCACGGCAACGGTTACGGGGACTTCTCCAACGGCAACCGCAGTCTCCGCCCCTTCGTGCAACGCATGGGGAAAGGTGACTTCAAGGAACCTTCCGACGCCTTGATGAAATGGCTCGACAGCACGGACAAATGGCTGAAGAAGGCGGACTTGAAAAACGCGAGTCTGGTGGAGCATGCCGACAAGATGCGCGAACTCCTCAACAGCGTTGTCCAGCTGCGCGAACACGCCATGCCCATCATCAACAGCTGCGACCTGAGTCTGCGGCATATCAATCCGCTCCGCCTGCTGAACGAAATCAGCCGCGAGGTCAACACCATCAACAACGAGAACAACCGTTTCATGCTCGCCAAGACGCCGCAGCTCTTCGACAAACTGGTAGAGGGCGACGACGCTTCCTTCGTCTTTGAAAAAGCGGGGACGACCTACCGCCATGTCATGATCGACGAGTTCCAGGATACGTCGACCCTGCAGTGGAAGAACTTTAAGAAACTCCTCGTCGAGAATATGGCTTCGGGCAACGGCTGTCTGCTCGTGGGCGACGTGAAGCAGAGCATCTACCGTTTCCGTGGCGGCGACTGGAGCATACTCAACCATATCGATACGGAATTCGCCAACGGGAAACCTGCCATCCACAATCTGGACCAGAATTTCCGAAGCGCGGAAAATATCATCGAATTCAACAACCTGTTCTTCCCGCTGGCAGCCCAGGTGCTCGACGAGCACGGCAACACGGGGACCCTCATCCAGGACATCTATTCGGACGTCCGGCAGAACATCAACCACAAACCGGGAGGCTGCGTCCGCATCCGGCTCTACGACGAGAAGAAGGGCGAGACGGAGGAAACGGAGACGGAGGAACTCTCCATGGAGGACGACCTCGCACTGCAAATACGCAACCTGCACGACGAACAGGGCATTCCTTATAATAAGATTGCCATTCTCGTGCGCTACAACCGTTCGACGGGAAGCATCCTCACTCATTTTGCCCAGCATTATCCCGACATCCCTCTGGTTTCGGACGAAGCCTTCCTGCTCTCGGCCTCACCGGCGGTGCAGCTCGTCGTCCATGCGCTCCGCTGTCTGAACGATGCCAACGACACCATCGCTGCCGCCTATGTGTCCCACTGTTACCACGACGAGATACTGGGCGAACAACTGAAATGGACCGACATCGTCGAGAAGAAGGAGGAACTGCTGCCGGAAGCTTTCCGCGCCGAACAACGGGAGGAACTGAAGGAGATGCCGCTCTACGAATTGTGCGAACTCCTCATCAAGATATTCCGCCTCAACGAAGGCGAGGGAGCCGCACCTTATCTCTTCGCCTTCCTCGACCAGGTGCTTTCATTCCTCGAAGACAGTCCGTCGGACATCGCAAAATTTCTCAACTACTGGGACGAATCGCTCTGCAACAAACCGGTGCCTGCCGGAGAGGTGGAGGGCGTGCGCATCCTGACCATCCACAAGTCGAAGGGTCTCGCCTTCCATACGGTGCTGCTGCCCTACTGCGACTGGAGCATCGAGAAAGACCACCTCGACAGTTTGCTGTGGTGCGAACCGAAGACGGCGCCCTACAACGAGATTCCGCTGATACCGGTGCCGCTGGCTTCGGGCAAGACGGTGCAGCAGTCCATCTATGCCGACGACTACGAACAGGAACACCAGCAGCGCCGCATCGAGAACTTGAATCTGCTCTATGTGGCCTTCACCCGTGCCCAGCAGAATCTTTATATCTGGGCCCAGGCGAAAGAGGCTTTCCCTGCCGACCCGACCATCGGCGACCTAATCCGCCAGGGGCTGTTGCACTGCGAGAACAAAGGACTCCACAAAACGGAGGGAGAGGACGAATGGCAGTTTGCCGTGACGAAACCGGCGGCAGCACCCCGCGCACCCCGCAAGGAGGGAAAGGAAGTGAAGGTGAATCCGCTGGAAATTCATCCGGAATCGGAATTTGTCGAACTGAAAAGTTTCGATACCAAGGTGGAATTCATGCAGTCCAACAAAGCGAAGGATTTTCTCTCGGACACGGAGGATGCCGCCGAGGAACAACAGGAATCTTATATCTCACAAGGCAAACTCCTCCACCGGTTGTTCGCCAACATCCGCACACGGGAGGACATTCCCCGGGCTTTGCTGGAGTTCGAACAGGAGGGACTTATCGCTACGGGCAAACCGGCGGAGCGTTTGCACAAGCTCATCGAAAAACGAATGGCTGACCCGCTGGTGGCTACGTGGTTCGACGGTTCCTGGCAGCTCTTCAACGAATGCACCATCCTCTCCCGCGACGAGAACGGCATTCTCCATCCGCAACGTCCGGACCGTGTCATGGTGAAGGGCAAGGAGGCGGTGGTCATCGACTTCAAATTTGGCAAGCCCCAGCAGCGCTACCGGGACCAGGTGACGCACTACGCTGACTTGCTGAAACGGATGGGGTATGGACCCATCAAGGCTTTCCTCTGGTATGTGTATACGGGAGAAGTGGACAAATGTTCTGATTAAAGATGATTCTGATTTCGTGATATAAGTCAATCAGGAACCTGACAATATATAGAAAATTAGTTATGATTTCAAATCAAAAAAATAAATCCGCCACTCAGGAAGAACCGGAATTCTTCCTGAAACTGGTGGCTGAAGACTTGCGACAAAAGATTGGGAATGACCTCAGCCGTACGGTGGTGGTATTCCCGAACAAACGTGCGAGTCTGTTCTTCAATGAGTATCTGATTCCGCTGGAGGAGACGCACCACGAGGCGCCTATCTGGTCGCCCCGCTACCAGACCATCAGTGAACTTTTCCGCTCGCTCTCTCCGCTCGCCGTGGCGGACCCCATCGAGACGGTATGCCATATCTACAATGCTTATGTGGCCCTCACACAGAGCAAGGAGACCCTCGACTTCTTCTACGGCTGGGGGGAACGTCTGCTCTCGGACTTCGACGATGTGGACAAGAATATGGCGGACGCCACGCGGCTGTTCCGCAATCTGAAAGAAATCAAGGAACTCGAGAACAGTGAGTTCGTGGACGACGAACAGGAAAAGGTGCTGAAAGAGTTCTTCCGCGATTTTTCCCTGCAGAACAACTCGCACATCCGCAGCAAGTTCCTGGAACTCTGGAACCAGCTGCTGCCCATCTACCAGCGCGTCAACGAAGAACTGGCCCGGGAAGGGCTGGCTTACGAAGGCGCGCTCTACCGCCAGGTGCTGGAACAACTGGAAGCCGGCGTGACCTCTCTACCCGAAGGAGTGGACCGCTATGTATTTGTGGGCTTCAACGTACTGGACAAGGTGGAGGAACGTTTCTTCACCTTCCTGCAGCAGAAAGGCATGGCTCTCTTCTACTGGGACTATGACAACAGTTATGCGGGCGAAGGTACCAGTTTCGAGGCGGGCATCTTCCTCCGCAACAATCTGGAGAAATTCCCCAACGAACTCCCTGCTTCGTATTTCAACAATCTGAACCTGGAGAAGGATTTCGAATTTGTTTCGGCACCAACAGAAAATGCCCAGGCCCGCGCCGTGACACCTTGGCTGGAACAGCATCTGACCAAGGACGAGAAGCGCACCGCCATCGTGCTTTGCAACGAGGCACTCTTGCAGCCGGTGCTCCATGCCCTCCCGCCTACGGTGAAGCAGGCGAACATCACCAAGGGTTTCCCGCTGAACCACACCCCGGCCTTCTCGCTGATGGAGAACGAACTGAGCGGACTGGCCGACGCCGCCTTCGCCACCCCGCGGCAGCAGCTGGACTTGCTGAATGCCGTGGGAGAGAAAATACACCGCACGGCTCTGGAACTGCCCAAAGAGGGCGAGGCTGCGTATAAGAAAGTGGAACACGAACTGTATTCGGAAGCGTATTTCCAGACTTATACCATCCTCAACCGCTTCGTCCAGCTCGTCGAAGCGGACAAACTGCGCGTCACACTGACAACCTTGAAACGTCTCATCCGCCAGGTGATGAAGCAGACGTCCATCCCGTTCCACGGAGAACCGGCGGTGGGACTGCAGGTGATGGGGGTGCTCGAAACCCGTAACCTGGACTTTGAGAACATCCTCATGCTGTCGGTCAACGAGGGGGCACTGCCGAAGAAAGCGACCGACAACTCGTTCATCCCTTACCATCTCCGCACGGAATTCGGACTGACGACCTCCCGCCACAAGACGGCGGTCTTCGCTTATTATTTCTACCGGCTCATACAGCGTGCCAAGCATGTACGCATGATTTACAACTGTTCGTCGGAGGGCATGGTGAAGGGAGAGATGTCGCGCTTCATGACCCAGCTGCTCATCGAGACCGACATCCCCGTGCGTCATCTGGCGCTGACGAGCAAGCAAAGCACGGACAACAAGGTGCCGCAGCCGATTGCCAAACCGGAACATCTCGCAGAGATGCTCAAAAGACTGTCGCCTTCGGCCATCAACACCTACATCCGCTGTCAGAACCAGTTTTATTTCCAGTATGTGGCGAGACTCAAGGAGCCGGATCCTCCCGCCAATGTCATCGAACCGAACACCTTCGGTACCATCTTCCACCGCGCCGCCGAACTGATTTATCAGAAATCGGACAAGAACAGTGAGAAGGGCCGCCTCATCACGATGGACTTCCTACAGAAGTTCCTGGCCAAAGGTGGCAAAGACTTGCTGATGGACTATGTGCTCCAGGCTTTCAAGGACTGCAAGATAGAATACAACGTCATCGTGGCATCGGTGGTGCAGACTTATCTCACCCAGCTCATCCGCCACGACCTGCAGCTGGTGCCTTTCGAGGTGGTGGACACGGAGAAGGACACGGAGGTGGACCTCAATATCCCTTATAAGGACGAGTCGGTGACCCTGAAACTCAAGGGACAGATTGACCGTCTGGACCTGGTGAACATCGACGGCATCACAACCTTGCGCGTAGTGGACTACAAGACGGGCGGCAAACCGGAAAAGGCGAAGGACCTGGAACAGCTCTTCACGCCGGCGGAACGCCATCCCCATTACATTCTGCAGACCTTCCTCTACTCCCTGACACTGGGACGGCAGCCCCACCCCATCGCCCCGGCACTCTTCTTTGTGCACCAGGCGGCGAAGGAGGATTACGACCCTTATCTGGAGTTGGGAAAAGAAAAAGTGATGGATTTTGCCCAAATCAGTTCGGACTTCCAAAAAGGTGTTGTAAATTTGATTTCTGAAATTTTGGACACGGACCGGAAATTCATGCCGACCGATACGGAACGCTTCTGTACCACCTGTCCGTTCCATACTTTATGTTATAAATAAATACCATCATGATCCAGATACAAGTAAGTGACGCTTTCCATGAAATAGATCCGGACTTCATCGGAGCGGTCGTGGAGGCCGAGGTGAAGAATTCGCCTACGAGTCCCGAACTTTGGAAAGAAATAGAAGACTATATCGAACAACTCCGGGGTGAATTCACCACAGACACCCTCAAACAGCGCAGCGGCATCGCCGCCACCCGCCAGGCTTACAAAGTGGCAGGCAAGGACCCGAGCCGCTACCGCCCCGCCTGCGAGCAGCTCGCCCGCCGCGTGTTGCAGGGAAAGGATCTGTATTCGGTCGACACCCTGGTGGACCTGGTGAATCTCGCCTCTCTCTTCAGCGGTTACTCCACCGCCGCCCTCGACCGGGAAAAGATTGAGGGCGACGTGCTGACTCTGGGACTGGGGGAAGCCGGCGAACCTTACGAGGGCATCGGCCGCGGGGTGCTCAACATCGAGCATCTGCCGGTGTACCGCGACACCCGGGGAGGCGTGGCGACACCGACGAGCGACAATGTGCGCACCATGATGTCGCCCGGCACCCGCCAGCTGGTGGTGCTCATCAACGGATACGACGGTGACCGGAAGAACCTGGAAGCCACGGTGGCCCTGACCCAGGATTTGCTCCGGCGATATGCTGAATCGGACGGCGGCAGCGTACATTATTATTAATTGGGCGGGCCGTTCGTCTAGTAATGGTGAAATAATAAGTTCGGCATTACTTAAAAACGGTATGAAGTTATTTTTTTACCATAACTTAACCCCGAACCAGATTTACAAAACATCAATTTAATCTTATATAACCAAAGGGTTGCTTGCCAACCTAAAATAGGAATAACTATGAAACGAAATGACATGGAATGGGCAGTGATGGCCTTGCTCTTAGCGGCAACCAGCTGCCAGTCGGGAAAGAATCCCCAGACAGAGAAAACTGCTGCAGACACCACAGAAGTGGTGAAGACGGAGGAGAAGGTGATGGACGCCGCAGCGCCCGTGGAGGCTAAAAAGCTGCAATGGAAGGACATCACCGTGGAAGCCAAGGCTCCCGGCGACTACAATGTGAGTTACTCACTCAAGACGCCCTATCCTGTAGACGGACCGGAAGAACAGGTGCACTTCCTCAGAAAAGTCATCTGCGAGATGGCAGACGAGAATATCAAGCGGTATGACCGGGATGGAATACAGAAAGTGGCACAGGATTTTGTCAAAGAACAGTTGACAGAAGTCAAGAGTATGATGGACGAAGGAGAAGACCCTTCTGCGCCGTACCTCAGCCAGACTTTCGAGGCAACCATTGATATCGTAGAAAGCAATGACAGATACATTTCTATCCACAAGAATTCATACGCCTACACCGGCGGCGCTCACGGCATGCCTTTCGACGGCACCACCACATTTGACTTGAAACGTCAGAAGGAACTCGATTGGAAGGACCTCTTTATAAAGGGTTACGAAAAGCAACTGGCTCCTATGGTTAAAAAGGCGGTGCTCAAACAACATTACGAGGACACCAACTACTCTGACGGTTCTTCTATGGAATTCGCCCTGCCCGGTATGGCACCTGCCCTCACTGCAAAGGGTATGAAATTCCAGTATACCGCTTACGAAATCGACTGCTACGCTGCCGGCATGCCTTCGTGCATCCTGCCTTACAAAGACCTCATGCCTTTGCTGACACCTGAGGCAAAAGAACTGATTGGCAAATAAGCGGTTTCAATATATCGTTGGGAAAAGATGCACCACGTCAATAGGTGGGTGTGCGCTTGGTTGGCGTGTAGGAATCAGATATTTCCGACCCGCTGGCTGAAAACCCATATAATATCCCCGCTGGACCCAAACGTATGCATCCCCCGACTCGGCCAGGATACCTCTTGCCACATATCATAATACACGATATTTCGTTTAACCAGCGGAAATCCCCTCCTGATTATGAGATAAAACAGGAACTATCACATTTATTAAGGAGCAATTCTACAAACGAGAACGGCTTTCGGACTGTACATTCTACCCCCGAAGGCCGTTCCCATCAATTATCAAAAACAAAGACTTCGATGAGCAAGATTCCCCAACTGAAAGATCTCGTGTTGCGCGACACTCCGTTTGCCGAACTCATGAACAAGCGTATTTATAATGTGCTCCTGATAGCGACCAAATACGATGCCTTCATGCTGGAAGACGACGGACGCGTGGACGAACAGATATTTAATGAATATACTTCCCTCGGACTCCGCTATCCGCCCCGCTTCACCCAGGTGACCACGGAGGAGGAGGCGCTGAAAGAACTCGCGGACCGAAATTTCGAACTCATCATCGTCATGCCGAATATGGACAAGCGGGATATCTTTGCCGCCGCCAAGGAAATCAAGCACCGCTATCCGAATATTCCGATTGTGGTGCTCACACCGTTCTCCAAAGAGGTGAGCAAGCGCGTCGCCAACGAGGACTTGTCGAGCATCGACTATGTGTTCTCCTGGCTGGGGAACGCCGAACTCCTGCTGGCCATCATCAAACTGATTGAGGACAAATGGAACGCGCCCAACGACTCGGCTTCGGTCGGGGTGCAGATCATCCTCCTGGTGGAGGATTCCATCCGCTTCTATTCGGCGGCACTGCCCCATCTCTACCGGGTGGTGCTGGAGCAGAGTCACGAATTTTCGACCGAGGCGCTCAACGACCACCTCAAGACCCTGCGTATGCGCGGACGACCCAAAATAAAACTCGCCCGCAGTTATGAGGAGGCCATCCAAATTTACGAACGTTACAAGGAGAACATCCTCGGGGTCATCTCCGACATGAGTTTCCAACGCAACGGCGAGAAGGACCCGCTGGCGGGATATGCCCTGGGACAATATATCAAGGCTGCCGACCCGCAGGTGCCCATCATTCTCGAATCGAACGAAGATCAGAATTACCTATATGCCCAGAAACTGCAATGTTCCTTCATCAGCAAGAATGCGAAGAGTTACCCGCAAGATTTGCGCAAAAAAATCATGAAGCATTTCGGCTTCGGGGACTTTATCATCATCAATCCGAAAAACGGGGAGGAGATTCTGCGGATACACAATCTGAAAGACCTCCAGAACAAACTCTACAATATTCCGGAGGATTCGCTGCGCTACCATTTGGAACGCAACCATTTCGCCCGCTTCTTCTTCTCGCGCGCCATGTTTCCGCCCGGCGTCATCCTGAAAAAGATCGACATCTCCGACTACAGCAACATGGAGGAGGCCCGCCAGTTGATATTCGACTTGATTGTGGGTTACCGACGGATGAAGAATGCCGGAGTCGTGGCGATTTACCAGAAAGAGCGTTTCGACGAATACAGCAACTTCGCCCGCATCGGCAACGGTTCGCTGGGAGGAAAAGGCAGAGGTCTGGCTTTCATGGGGATGATGGTGAAACGTTATCCGATATTGGAATGCGAGAACTTCAGTGTCGACATCCCGAAGACCGTTGTGCTCTGCACCGATATCTTCGACGAATTCATGGAGAGCAACAATCTCTACCCCATCGCCTTGAGTGAGGCTTCGGACGAAGAGATTCTGGCAGCTTTCGAGCAGGCGCAGTTACCGGAGAGAGTCATCGACGACCTGATGGCCTTGCTCGCCGTGGTGCACAACCCCATCGCCGTGCGCTCTTCCAGTTTGCTGGAGGATTCGCACTACCAGCCTTTCGCCGGCATCTATTCCACCTATATGATTCCGAAGCCGGACGACCACGACAGTATGATCCGTCTCCTGCGTATGGCGATCAAGGCTGTCTATGCTTCCGTGTTCTACCGCGACAGCAAGGCGTATCTGACGGCGACACAGAATCTGATAGACCAGGAAAAGATGGCCATTGTCCTGCAGGAAGTGGTGGGCACAGCCTATCAGGTGGACCCGAACACCGTGAAACTGGGACCGGGCAACCGCCATCTGCTTTCTCACAGGAACACGGCGACAACCAGCACGTCGCTCTTCTATCCCACCCTCTCGGGGGTGGCACGTTCGCTGAACTTCTATCCCATCGGAGAGGAAAAGGCGGAGGACGGCATCGCCAATGTGGCACTGGGACTGGGGAAATATATTGTCGACGGCGGACAGACACTGCGTTTCTCGCCCCGGCATCCCCACCATATCCTGCAACTGAGCACGACAGACTATGCGCTGCGCGAGACGCAACGACAATTCTATGCCCTCGACCTGGAGAATATGGCGCCGACCTTCCAGACGGACGATGCTTTCAATCTCTGCAAGCTCAATGTGCGGGAGGCTGAAGGTCATGGTTCGCTCCGCTATATCTGTTCCACCTACGACCCTTACGACCAGATGCTGCGCGAGGGATTTTATCCGGGAGGACGGAAGGTGATTTCTTATGCCAATATTCTGGAACACGACTTGTTCCCCCTGGCCCATACCATCGACCACATTTTGAAAATCGGATGTCAGGAGATGGGACGACCGGTGGAAATTGAATTTGCCATGAATATCAAGAACCAGGAGACGACCTCACCGGAGGATTTGAAAGCTTCGTTTTATCTGCTCCAAATCCGCCCGATTGTGGACAACAAAGAAACGGTGGACGAGGATTTGTCCGCCATTCCGGAAGAGAAAACGGTGGTCACCTCACGCAACGCCCTGGGCAACGGCATCATCAACGATGTCTCCGACCTGGTATACGTGAAGACCGACCATTTCGACGCTTCCCAGAACGACCTGGTGGCGAGAGAGATTGAGAAGTTGAACCGGAAGATGACGGAGGAGAACCGGGGCTATGTGCTCGTAGGGCCCGGACGCTGGGGAAGCAGTGACCCTTGGTTGGGCATCCCTGTGAAATGGCCGCACATCAGTATGGCGCGCATCATTGTGGAATGCGGACTCTCCGACTACCGGATAGATCCGAGCCAGGGCACCCATTTCTTCCAAAACCTGACTTCCTTCGGCGTGGGTTATTTTACCATCAACCCTTATGCCCACGATGGTTTCTTGGACGAGGAATGGCTGAAGGGACTGCCGGCAGAATTTGAAACGGAACATATCCGGTGTGTGCATCTTCCCCAGCCTTTCGTCATCAAGATGGACGGACGCCATTCTTTGGGAGTCGTCATCAAACCGGAAATGTAAATTTGAACGACGCCGTTCCTATTTATTTCTTTGAACGATATTTTCTCTATTTGAACAAAACGTTCTCTATTTAAAACATTCTTTATTTGAACCAAACATTCTCTATTTGAACGAGACATTCTCTATTTGAACAAGACGTTCTCTATTTGAACAAAACGTTCTCTATTTGAACAAAACGTTCTCTATTTAAACGTAAGTTTGAGCGACTCCTACTTCTCCTGATAAGTCTTCGATTCAGCCATCAGTCTCGCATAGAGCGCACTCTTTTCCAGCACACTCCGGTTGCCGACCATCACGAACTGGCCGCGCGCACGGGTGATGGCGACATTCAGTTTACGGTCCACATCCACCCCTTCGATGTTGTGCAGTTCCGAAAGCTGGGCCAACTGTCCCTGACGGCTGATGGTGGTAGAAAACAAGATGAAATCGCGCTGGCTGCCCTGATAACATTCCACCGTATCGACGGTTATCGACTCCCATTCCGGGATATTCGTCCGGCGCAAAGCTGCCCTTACCCGCCCCATCTGCGCGCGGAAAGGAACAATGATACCGATGCGGCGGGCAGCATAGGTATCGCCCATAAGGACGGACAGGGCTTCGACCAGACGGGCGACAGTCTCGGCTTCTGCCGCATTGGCCTTGGGATTGTCGATGACCACGCCGGCAGGTATCCGAACATCAACGAAGCCCAAGCGGGTCGTAGAAAGGAATTTTTCCAAAGGCGTGGCAGCCGCCTGCGGAAATGAGAGTTCGCCACACTGATGGGGCAGTTCGAGAGCATAGAGACGGGTCTCGTAAAACTCACGGCTGACAAAATCGCAGATGTCGGGATGCATGCGTCCCTGGTGCGTGAGGCGGGCAGTAGCATATCCACAACCTTCAGCCTGCGCTCGCAAATACAGGCGTTCGAAAAGCGAGTTGCGGAGATTGGTCAGTCCGATGGCACGGAGCTGTTCGTCGTGCACGGCACTCTGGGAAGGAGATTGCAAGACCACTGCCGGCAACTGCTTATGATCACCAATCATAATGAAAGGGAACGGTTTCCCGGCGGTGAGGATGCCCAGCAACTGAGGTTCGAGCACCTGGGAGGCTTCATCGATAAGTGCGACCCGGAAGGATTTGTGTTGCAGGAGATTCAGATGGTTGGTCAGCGTCATGACCGTGCCTACCACAATCGGACAAGTTTCCAGATAGCGGGCGGCGGTGCTCCGGTTTTTGAAACCTTCGGCACGTATCTTCAACAAGCGGCGGCGGTAAGCTTCCCCGCAAGTGCCTTCCGAACCGATACGGACATAATCGGCAAAGGGATAGGCCGCCATCAGTCCTTCAAGCATGCCGCAGATTTCGTCGACGGCACGATTGGTATAGGCCATCAGCAAGATGGCTTCCCCACTCTTCTCCTGCTGGGAGGAAAGCAGGAATTCCTGCACCATCGAACTTAAGGCAACATTGGTCTTGCCCGTACCCGGAGGGCCGACCAACAAGAAATAATCCTTCGCCTGCTTGGCTTGCAGCACAATGTCGCGCACAGCCGGCACGGGCTGAGTCACCAAAGTGCGGGTGGCGTCGATTTCCGGCAACCGTCTGCCCAGCAACAACGCTCTGCGGTCGGCGTCGGCCTGCAAGAGGGCATAGATGCCTCGGAGCGCCTGCTGGTAAGAGGCATCCGAACTGTCGTGCTCGATGGCATAGAGACTGTTCTCTGAGAAATAATGACGGCGCTGGGGATAGGCCAGCACCAGAGTGAGTTCATCGCCATCCATACACTCGATATTTCCCCGGACCAGTTGCCGGTTGGTCACTCCGTCTTTCTTATCCGTCCGCTCATACAACTGCACCATCTCTCCGATGTTGAAATTGGCGATGAAGTTCTCTCCGTAATCGGGCATGGAGAAGACCACACGCTCCACCCCCTTCTCTCCTTCCAGACGCACGATGCGCAAATTGATGAGAATGTCGCCCGAAAGGAGTTTGGTGGTAAGGTCAGCCGTCCAGATACGGGCAAATCCCCGTGTGGAATCCGGACGGTTGTCGTTGGTCTTCGACAAGAATTGTTCCCGGTAGATAAAGGCCAGAAAGGCTGTAAAATACCGGTATTCCAAATCGTCCATGGCATGCAGGGGCTGGGTCATCTTCTCCAGTTGTGGTTGGAGATACTGGTGATAAAAGCGGTTGTCAAGCTGCCGGGTATTCAGTTGGGAGGGAGTCAGCAAGGGCAGATATTCATCAAAATGACCGTAGCGCAGACGCTGTTCCATAGCAACGATTTCATTGCGCAGCTGCAAAATGTGGCGCACGGCATCTGCCGAACTTCTCTGATGGAAGAAGACCGGATATTGAGAATAAAAAAGAAAGGCGTTGACGCTGTCGCGTTTCAATCCCAAATTGTGGTGCAGAATCTCCTTGTAGAGAGACATCTGCAAGACGTGGTCTTCCTTAGGACGCGGAGGCATATTGCCATAGCCTTCCGCCTTGCCGCTCTTCAGTTCGACCAACCGCAGTCCGTCGGCAGTCATGACGTCCAATCGTCCCCGCAGTCCCAATGCCTCGCAGATGAAGGCGGGTTCGAGCAAGACTTCCCGGGGATTGATGCCGACTTCATGGGAGGGGAAGGTCTTCGTGACAGAGTTGAATATATTACCAAACTGCTGTTCGGCATTTTTGAAGTATTCTGCCGTGACAGGGTCGTCGGAACAAATATAATCCAGCAGATAATCGTGGAAATGCTGCTGCATGGCAGCGACATAATTACTCTCCTTCCCCTTGTTCACACAATCGTCCATAAATTGGTTGGCGGCATTACCCAGCAAAATGGGCAGAGACATGGCACGGGGCGTCAGACGGGACAAAAAATAATTCAGCGGATGGCTGCCATAAGGACGGATGCAGGCTGTCAGGGCACTGACATCTATCAGATAATCGGGTTCCAAAATAACGACATCGGGCACCAGGGTATTGCCTGTACGGATGACGTCAATCAGATTGACAGAGGCCTCCGGTTCCAACAACGGAAGAATCTCTTTCTTTTCGGAGACGTCCACATACAGATTCTCTCCCTCGAAAACCCCGGTGAATCCTTCCGCCTCCACTGCGCTGACCACCATACGCATTTTCCGATAGCGCTCGTCCACATCGACTTTTTTCAACAAACGGTCGGCTGTCTCTACGCGCACGGGCAAATCTGCCGGCCGCGGACAATGGTAGACCGCCCCGACAAAATCGCATAAATCGGCGACATCGGTCAGAAACTGAGATTCGTCAGCGGCTTCCTTTTCCAACAGAACAGCACGCGCGCTTCTACGGAAACGGTCGCCGGCATGGTAGTCCACCTGGAGTTCGTGGCAGACGGCATAAAGTTTGGAAAACAACCCGGAATAGTCGGAAGCGAAATCTGCCGACTGTTCTGAACATATCTTTTCCAAAAGGGCATAAAGGCGGGAATACCGCACACGTATTTTGATACGGGTATCTAAAGCGTCCCGAATTTCTGAGAATATTTCTTCGCTAGTTGTCATGCTGGTTGTCATGCTAGTTGTCAT
>SAMEA104404106__coassemble_1798_pt1 | contig 15224 bp, 12 predicted proteins | sample SAMEA104404106__metabat2_high_PE_037 | metagenome-assembled genome bin SAMEA104404106 (sample SAMEA104404106) | Balaenoptera acutorostrata
AAGAGACGGATAAAAAATGGCGAGAGAAAGGAAGAAAAATATTTTAAAACTGTATAAGTTATTTTTTTACCAATACTACATATTAGAGAAACGAATTTCCGGTGGCTTGCCAACCTGTGCGTGCCGTACATATTCTGTCAAATCTGAGTCAGTTTTTAACTATCTGCCAGGTTCGTGTACTAATTTTCCGGAAATGGAATCTATCTCTGAATAATTTTGTATATTTGCTGCGGTTTAGGCGTGTCATATCGATACGTTTTATGAAAAAAGGATATTCACATTTTAAATAATAAGAAATTATGACAATTGACACTTGCAAATTCGAAGGTAAGAAGGTAATTGTACGTGTAGACTTCAATGTGCCTCTCGACGAAAATGGTAAAATCACTGACGACACCCGTATCCGTGGTGCTTTGCCTACTTTGAAGAAGATTTTGGCTGAAGGTGGTGCTTTGATCATCATGAGCCACATGGGTAAGCCAAAAGGCAAGGTTAACGCTAAGTTCTCTTTGAGCCAGATCGTTGACGCAGTAAGCGAAAAGCTCGGTGTTGCTGTTAAGTTCGCTCCTGATTGCGCTAAGGCTGCTGAAGCTGCTGCTGCTTTGAAGGCTGGTGAAGTTCTCTTGCTCGAAAACCTCCGTTTCTACCCAGAAGAAGAAGGTAAGCCAGTTGGTATCGACAAGGAAGATCCTGCATACGCTGACGCTAAGAAGGCAATGAAGGAAAGCCAGAAGGAATTCGCTAAGACTTTGGCTTCTTACGCTGACATCTATGTAAACGATGCCTTCGGTACAGCTCACCGCAAGCACGCTTCTACAGCAGTTATCGCTGACAGCTTCGACAAGGACCACAAGATGTTGGGTTACTTGATGGAAAAGGAAGTGAAGGCTGTTGACAATGTATTGGGCAACATCAAGCGTCCTTTCACAGCTATCATGGGTGGCTCTAAGGTATCTACTAAGATCGGTATCATTGAAAACTTGATGGACAAGGTAGACAACTTGATTCTCTGCGGTGGTATGACTTATACTTTCGCTAAGGCTGCTGGTGGTCACGTAGGTCTTTCTATCTGCGAAGATGACAAGCTCGACCTCGCTCGCGAAATCGTAGCCAAGGCTAAGGCTAAGGGTGTAAACCTCGTTTTGGGTGTTGACTGCGTTGCTGCTGACAGCTTCTCTAACGACGCTAACACACAGGTTGTTCCTGCTATGGAAATTCCTGAAGGCTGGGAAGGCTTGGATGCAGGTCCTGAAACTCGCAAGATGTTTGCTGCTGCTATCGAAAACGCTAAGACTATTCTTTGGAACGGTCCTGCAGGTGTATTCGAATTCGACAACTTCACAGGTGGTTCACGTGCTATCGCTGAAGCTATCGCTAAGGCAACTGCTAACGGCGCATTCTCACTCATCGGTGGTGGTGACTCTGTAGCTTGTATCAACAAGTTCGGTATGGCTGACCAGGTATCTTACATCTCTACAGGTGGTGGTGCTTTGCTCGAAGCTATCGAAGGCAAGGTTCTCCCAGGTGTAGCTGCTATCGAAGCTTAATAGGATAAGGTAGATGATTTGAAGTCCCCTTGTGTGGGATGTTTCAACCTTCATCTTTCGACCCAAAATAATAAAGGGCGAGTGCATCATCGCACTTGCCCTTTTATTTTTATTGAATATAGAATTATAATACTCATAGGTTTATTTCGATGAAAACCATTCGTTCGTTTTTCCTTTTGATTTCCATTCCTTCACTTCTGTTCTCTGCCTGTCAGAAGGACAAGGCTGAAAAGGTGGAGCCAGTTCCCGTAGTGGACTCTGTCGCTTGCGGTTCAGACGCTTTGGTGCTTTCTTTGACGCCTACAGTAGAAAGTCTTCCTTTGTATTATGCCGAGAAAACTGGCATTTTCGATACTTTAGGCTTGAAAGTCAGCTTGCGGACTTATGCGTCACAGTTTGATTGCGATACAGCTATGCTGGGTACCACGGCTATTGGTGGCTCTTCGGATTTGGTCCGTCTCCATTATTATGCGGCACAAGGTGACCGTCTCACCGCTGTCACGGGTCTGGATGGCCGGTGGGCTTTATTGTCGAGCGGTGTGCTGAGAATCAAGAAAACAGCTTCTTTGAAAGACAGAATGGTGGCTGTGGCCCGTTTCTCCAGCTCCGATATTTATAGCAAGGAGGCTGTGGAAGCTGCCAAATTGGAATATGCGGACGTGTTCCGTCCTCAGGTGAACGACCATCGCCTTCGTGCGGCCATGTTGAACAATAATCAGATTGATGCGGCAATTCTTCCGGAACCTTTCCTGACCCAGGCGAAACTGGCGGGTCATCCTGTGCTTTATCAAATTCCTGAGAAGTCGGGACGTATGGGATGTCTGGTCTTCCAATCTTCCGTGTTGAAGGATAAAAAGACCGCCGGACAGGTCAGACTGATTTTGAAGGCCTACAATCAGGCTGTTGCCGAAATCAATCAGAAGGGCGGGGAAGTTTGTCATGATATTTTCAAGAACGATTATCAGATACCAAAGGAAGTCATGGCAAAATTGAAATTGCCGAAATATAGAAAAGCGGAGATGCCGACTGATGCGGAAATCAAGAAAGCGCAGGACTTCCTGAAACTTCAAGGCCGCTGGAAGAAGAGCGAAACTCCTTCCTATTTGTTTAATGGGGATTTGTTGCCAAAATAAATGAGTATGGACAAACAGACATTTGAAATATTGTACGATGACCTGCAAACGGCATTGAAGGAAGAACGCCTTTTGGATGCTGTCAATACCTTGGAAGGTCTTCTTGGATATACAAACAACTGGGATTGCAAAAGCTTGCTTTTGGAAATCAGAGAATCGTATGGCATGATGCTCGATTATATGTCGCGCGGTTTTGCCGATCCCGAACGAGACAATTTGTTCCACCAGTTCATCCGTAAGGTATACGAACTGGCGGATATCACCTATCGTGATTTCCTGTTGAAAGACGGGGTGTCCCATTTTGCTTCGGTCTGGAGTATTTTGCAGAAGATGTCACAGCCTGCCAGCTTGCCTGCCTTGTTGCAGAAGGGCGGTTCTTACCGTCAGCTGTTTGAAGTGGCGTGGACGGCACCGGTTTGGCAAAAATCCGATTATGAGGCTGCCCATCAGATAATGGAATCCGGTCAGTGGCAGGAATACGAACGCTGCGTCTTGCTCAGCGGTGTTACCATGGGCGCATTACAGGTGTTCGACGTCTGGCGTTTAAAATTTCTGATTGATATATCTGTCAGCCCCGTGCCAGCTTTCCGGGTGCGTGCGTTAGTGGGGATGGTCTTGGTGTATTTGAAATACGAACATCGCTGCCGTCTCTATCCGGAACTCGAAGCCCAATTGTCATTGATGTCCGACGTTCCCGGCTTTACTTCCTTGTTGCAGACGCTCCAGATGCAGCTTTTCCTCAGTTTGGAGACCAAGCAGATAGAGAAGAGCTTGCGTGAAGAAATTTTGCCTGAAGTCATGAAGAAGGCCAAGGAAATCCATTTGGACAAGTCTTTGGGTTTTGAGGATTTGCAGACTAAACTGAGCGAGCAGGATTTCAATCCGGAGTGGGACAAGGATGGAAAGGTTTCAAAACTTTCCAACAAAATGAAGGAACTGGCAGAAATGCAGATGAAGGGCGCGGACGTCTATATAGGCAGCTTCAAGATGTTCAAACAGAAGTTTCCTTTCTTCAATGTGGCTGCCAACTGGTTTTGCCCCTTCTATTTCCAACATCCGGATTTGAGTAAGACACTGCAGGGAAACAGTTTCTTGAAACCTTTCTTCGACAGCGGGAACCTTTGCGATTCCGATAAATATTCTTTCTGTCTGATGTTTCAGGAAATGCCGGCAATGCAGACAGATATGCTTCGTGAGCAACTGAATACGGCGTTGGGCGGTCATTCCGATGCCTTGAATGCTGTATCCCAGGTTGATGAGGAAAAGAAGGCGACGCACTTGCTTCGTTCTTATGTGCAGGATGTATACCGTTTCTTCACTTTGTTCCGTTATCGTGACGAAAAGAATAATCCGTTTACCATGAATCTGTTGCTGACGGACTATCATCCTTTTGAGACCTTGCTTTCCAGTGTGGAAACTTTGCAGGGATTGGCAGATTTCACATTCAAGGAAAAGTCATATCTCTATGCCTTGAAATTTTTCGAACACCTTCCCAAGACGTCGGAAAATTGTCAGAAGATAGGTTTCTGCCATCAGTCGGTGAAGGATTATGGTCGTGCTATCGAAGCCTACGAGAAGGCAAATCTCCTGAAGGCCAATTCTGCCTGGACTTTGCGACAGCTCGGTAACTGCTATCGGGCTTCAGGCGACTTCGGACAGGCGTTGCGCTATTACGAAGAATTGGAGCCGATGGCGCCGGAGGATATCCGTTTGCTTTTGCGGTTGAGCGAATGTTATCTCCAGGTGAAGAATTATGACAAGGCATTTGACAAACTATATAAGGCGGATTATCTGTCTCCCGAATCTGGGGTTGCCTTAAGAGCGCTGGCCTGGTGTTCTCTGCTCACGGGCCAGATGGAGAAGGCTTGCCAGTATTATGAAAAGATTGTGGCGGGAAACGCTACTTCCGAGGATTATCTGAATGCCGGTCATGCTTTCTGGTTGCAAGGTCAGATGCCCAAGGCTGTCGATTTTTACAAGGAATCGCTGAAAGTAAGCAAAACAGATTTCGCGCCTGTCAACTTTTTTGGTGACGATGCCCGTATCTTGGTAGAAAAAGGCAAGACACTCACGGATTTACATCTGATGATAGATATCCTGAATAAAAAATGATATGTAACACAGTTTATGCATTGTGGTGTTAAAAAACGGCTAAAAATTATAAATTAGTCGTTTTTTTTTCTTTGTCTTGAAAAATCTGATTATTTTTGTGTAGATATTTTAAAACACAAATAGAATATTAACTAAAAATAAATCATATGAATAAATTTTTACTCGCTACAATGTCACTGGCATTAACTGCTGGTACAATGAATGCGCAATCGCAGATGAAGCAGATTGCTCCCGTGGCAAAGAAGTCAACCTTGTTCGCTCAGGGAACAATGAAGTTGGGTGAATTGACCGTATTGCCAAGTCATGCAACAAGAGCAGGTGAAGGCATCGACCCAAAAGTGTTGAGCAATATGCCAGGTTGGGACCGTGGTGTTTACGAAGCCAACGGCCTCAGAGGTAATCAAGGTGACACTTTGCAGGTGGGTACTTTCTATTCTCCCTCTTTGCTGGCTCGTTTCAATGGTAATAAGATTACTAACATCAAGACTTTGGTTGGTCCTAACATGAAGAAGTTGAATGCATTCATTCTTGATGCTCAGACTGGTCAGGTTCTTTGGGAAGGCAAGACTCTTATTGGTAAGGGTGGTGAGACCACAAGTAAGAGCAAGATGATTGAATTCAAGTGCGATTATGTGATTGATCAGTCAAAGCCTATTGTAGTTGCATGGCAGGGCGTTATGAAGTCCAATGAAACAGCGATCGGTGCTGTGCTCAATATCGTAAACAGTGGTCTTCTGATTGGTAATGGTAAGGGCTTCAGGGATTTGACGAATGCAAATGGCTTTGTTGCTTATTTGGATTGCGAAACTGAAGGCGAAGCAGGCTTGAAGAAAAACGATGTCGAAGTTTTGGATATTACAGGTAGTCGTGCCGTTGCTAACGGTGAAGCTCCAGCCTTGGCTACTATCATGAACTATGGTACAGAGCCTGTAAAGAAGTTGGCTTCAACTTATACTGTTGCTGGCAAGGAAAGTAATTCTGAAGTTCCTGTTGAGGGTGAGGGATTCCCATATATGGCGCCCATCCAGTTGACTTTGAATGCTGTCGCTCCAGCTGTAGGTGCTCGCTATCAGCATGACTTTATCGTTAGCAAGGTAAACGATGTAGACGATGAATATGCTGCAAAGAATGTATTGACAGAGAAACTAGATAACGTTGCTTCCAACATACTGACTGTCACTGAAAAGGCATACGATCGTGTGGCTGTGATGGAACAGTATACAGGTACTTGGTGTGGCTGGTGTCCACGTGGTCACGTAGCTATGGAAAAGGCTGAAAAGACTTTGGGCGACAAGTTCATCGGTATTGCTGTTCATGCCAACGACCCGATGCAGGCTGACGAATATGCACCATTCATTAACTTTACAGCTCAGTATGGTGGTTTCCCATCAGCTATGATCAACCGTATCGGTTATTCTTTGTTCGATCCATATTATGGTTCTGAAGGTATAGCTCAACAAGAGGGTAAGCCTGATGGTGATATCTTGAATGACTTGAAGTACATCAATTCTATTCCAGGTGAAGCTCAGGTGGGTCTTTCCAGCGATTTTAGCGAAGACGGCAATTCTATTGATATCACTGGTATGTTCCGTTTCGGTTTGAAGTGCGATGGCTATTTCTATTCTGTAGCTTATGTATTGACAGAAGACGGTATCAATGGTATTCCTCAGGAAAACTATTACCACGAGTCTCAGGGCAAGGTGCCTTCAGCAGACGTGTTGCCTGAAGATTTGAAGTTCTTGTACACTGAAGGCAAGGCTGGCAAGTACATGCCTACTTTCAACAATGTTGCACGTTCTATCAAGGATCCTGAAGGTATCGAAGGTAGCTTAGATGGTTTCAACATTGTAGCTGGCAAGACTTTCACTCATACTTACACAATGCCTGTTCCTAAGAAAGTAGTGAAGAAGGAAAACTTGAAGTTGGTTGCTTTGTTGATTGATAAGTTGACTAACGAAATCGTCACTGCTCAGGAAGCCAAGATTGGCGAAATGGTATGGGACGAAGCTGCAGGTGTTGAGCAGATTACTGCCGACAAGGCTGAAATCGCAGTGGTAAATGGCGGCATCCAGGTTACTGGCAACGGTAACGTCGGCGTTTATTCTGTAGATGGCAAGTTGGTTCGTTCTGCTGCTGTCAATGGTTCTGAAGTTATCTCAGTTCAGGGCTTGAAGGGCACTTATGTAGTACGTGTTGTGGGTGCTAACGGTGTTACTGTAAAGAAGGTGATGCTTTAATAAAAACTCCATCCTATAAATAAAGAAAAGGTGCGTCTGCCAAGTAGACGCACCTTTTTATCGTTTTAGGGATATAGAGGCGAAAACAAATTCCCTTTCGCGGTTTTCTATATTTTCCTTTCTTCTTTATGATTTTGGGGAATGTGTCAGGTTCTTTCTTCTTCTTTTCTATACTTTCCTCTCTATGGTTTTGGGGACTGTGGCAGATTCTTTCTTCTTCTTTTCGATTACCGGCTTCCAGTATATTTCTCGCAGTCCCTTATCCTATTTGCTTCCCGTCAGTCTTTCGTAGTCTTTCTCCTTTTTCCGTTTAGATTCATCCATCTCACGATACATCTTTACGCCCCATGGAAGGGGATGTTTTTTGTTATTTTCCCAATAGAAAATAGAAGGCTGCTGCCAGTTGCAGACAGAATATAAAAGGGATGCCATATTTGAATTTCTTGTGCATGGTCTTATGATGGAAAATCCGCATTCCTGCCCAAGCCCCGACGGAACCTCCCAGGATGGCCAGTAAGATTAATGTCTTTTCAGCTATTCTCCATTTGTTTTTCTTCGCTTTCCGTTTGTCTATCCCATAAACGATGAGTGTGAGGAGATTGAGAGAAACAAGATAATAAGTTAAAATTGTCATGTATATCTTCTTTGTTTTGTTGTGGTCGCAAAGTTAGCTGTTTTCTTCTATTTATAAAGCTTTTGTAAAGTCTGTCGATTTTTTCTCTCCGTCGTTGTGAATACTTTTCTCATTTTACTTTATGGCATTCTTCTATCGTGGAGTCATATCTTGCAAATTCCAGTCTCGTATCCTATAGTTCTTCAGCCGTTCTTCAGCCTGTTTCCCCGAGCTTGTTTGATTTCGTGGCGAAGTTGTTTCGGCGCTGGTTGACAAAAAGAAAAGAGGATGCGCCATGACGACACATCCTCTTGTAGAAATCAAGACCGGAGTCTTTTTTTTATGCTGAATCAATTATTCGTGGAATAATTTTTCAGGAGCAATGGCTGACCACTTGCCGCCGGCCTTGCGGATGTTGACTGCGGCGTTGTCCCAATAGGTTGGCCAACCGTTGAAAATACCACCGATGAAGGTGCATTTAATCTTGTGGTAACCTTTGCCTAAAGCCAGTTGGAGGTTGTCGTGTGTATAGCGGGGCACGTCGATGTGGACGTTGTTGATGGCAACCTGGTCGTCAATCCAAAGCAGGAAATTGTTGGTCTTTAATTCGTAAATGCCGTCTTCGTCAATATAAACGTAACCCTCGACGGTAGCAGCGTAGTTCTTTACGTTGCGGACACTGTTGGGCACCTTGGTCATTTCACGGAGGCATTCAATACGCTTGACGATGGAGTCGTTGATGTCAGCCTTGGCAGGAACGGTATAAGGAGTGCGGAAATCACCCCAGTTCAAGTCGAGTTTCAAACCGGGTTTGGGCTGATTCAATTTTATACCTGGAGCATATTCACTCTTAGTGGCTGTGATGACACGTTCGTCACTGAGTTTGCCACAAGGGAGCAAAGTCGCTACACGTACCGTAGTGGTCTTGTCCAAAGAGATGGGAGCGGTATAGTGCTTGGAAGCAGCTGTAGGAGCTGTGCCGTCTGTGGTGTATACCATTTCCAGAGGACGTGTGGTCTTCAAAGTCAAATCCATCTTGTCTGTGAAAGCCAGTCGGCTGCAGGAACCGTTAGGTTGTTCCGGTAGTGGAATATGATAGTTGATGGAGTGGTGGCTCATACGGATAGCATGGTCATTGTCCACACGGCGGGCAAAGTCTTTGAAGTTGCGGGTTTCCATCGGGCTCCATGCCACTTCAGCCAAAGCCAGGGCACGAGGATAGAGACCATATTCGAGACGGGCGGGAGTTGAGATGTATTCGCTCCAGTTGTTTGCCTGTACGCCCAATACAAAACGTTCCTTGTCTGTTCCCTTCAAATCCTTGGGCACAGGGTCGTAGTTGAATACCTTTTCGAGAGTGGCATAACCGCCGATGTGACAAGGTTCGACAGCTGGGTCACCCTGGTAGTGGTCGAAATACATGCCATGGCTGCTTGGGGTCATCAGTACGTGATGTCCGGCCTTGGCTGCTGTGATGCCGCCTTCTTCGCCTCTCCAGGACATGACGATAGCGGTGGTATCCAGATTGCCGCCTTCGAGAATTTCGTCCCAGCCGATGATGGATTTACCCTTGCTGCGCAAATATTTTTCTACACGGCCAATCACATAACTCTGCAACTGGGCTTCCTTCGTATAGCCTAATTCTTTCATACGCTGCTGGCACTTCGGACATTTTGCCCATTCGCCACGAGGACTTTCGTCACCTCCGATGTGGAAATAAGCAGAAGGGAAGAGGGGCACCATCTCGTCGATGACGTCCTTGAGCAAATGGAACATGTCTTCTTTGCCCGGACACATGACAACGTCCTCTACACCCCAGATGATACGGGGCGTGATGGCCTGGCCTGTGCAGGAGATTTCAGGATAAGCTGCGATTGCTGCCAGTTCGTGACCTGGGATTTCCAATTCAGGAACCACGTTGACATGATGCTGTCGTGCGAATTCAACGATGTCTTTGATTTCTTCCTGGGTATAGTAACCTTCGTGGATGGAACCGTCACCTTCGACGCGGCGGGCACCGATTTCTGTCAGTTTTGGATGTTTCTTGATTTCAATGCGCCATCCCTGGTCTTCTGTGAGGTGCCAGTGCATGGTGTTGATCTTGTAAGCGGAAAGCATTTCAATCTGGCGTTTCACGTCTTCTGCAGGAAGGAAGTGACGGCAGGGGTCCAAGTGTACACCACGGTATGCAAAGCGGGGCTCATCGTTGATGTCGACTGCCTGAATGGTCCATTCTGGCACTTGTCCGTGGAGGTAGGTGCGTTCTACATCAGGCGGCAACAGTTGCAGAAGGCTTTGTGCGGCATAGAAGAGTCCGTCGGAGGTAGATGCGCTGGCTACCACTTTGTCGGCACTGACTGTCAGCCGGTAGGCTTCCTTGCCCTTTACGTTCTTGTCGATAATGAAACTGATGGTTCCGCTTTGGTTCACTTTGCCTTTCTTGAAACGGAGCGTAGTGGAATGCTGTACTTTGTCTGCGAAGAAGTTTGCCACTTCTTCTGCCCCCTTGCCCTGAGTGGCGATCAAGGTGGCAGATGACAATTTGAATTCACCTTGTCCGACGGTCATCTGTTTGGGAGTCGGAATGATGTTGATTTCTTGAGCCGATAACCAACTTGTGCTGCCGAACATCATCAAAAGTGCGGCGAAAACGGTTCTTTTGATCATAGATTATAAAATTTAAGTAATATATTTTTAATTCTTGATGAATTTCTTGAGAAGGTATTGTCCTTTGTGCCGTGTGAAACTTCCATATTCTATGGCGTGGTGAGGACAGCTGTGATAACAGGCGAGACAGTCGGCGCAATGATGGTGCCAGCGGGGAAAGCCTTGTTCGTCGTAACGGATATTGTTCATCGGACAGACTTTCGCACATATACCACAATGAGTGCATTGGGTGTTGCTCTTGAATTTACGGTCGTGGGTCAGCAGACGGTTGAATACCGGACGAAATATCTTGCTCTTTATCCAGGGGATTCCGCCAGGGCAGACGTCTTTGTACGAACTGACTCGTTCCGTAATCAGGCGGGCGATGGCTCCGATGCGTGTTGTGGCTGAACTGAGTTTCTCCTGTGTCAGGGTGGGAGAGTCGATATCGAATCCCGGCAGCGCGATATAGGTATTGGGCATCTGTACAGACCATGCCGCATCGAGATGCCAATTCTTATCTGTCAGCAAGTGGCGGAGTTCTTCGTCTGTCAGTCCGATGTCATCTCCACAGGTACAGACCATATATATATAGGAGGGAGCTGTGGGGAGCTGGAGGTTTCGGATGAATCTTTCCATCACTCTTGGCAGTCCCCAGGCATAGACGGGAAATACAAATCCCATACTTTCCGTTTGAGAAAATTGTCCATGAGAGGAACTGTCAGTGATGCTGATGGCGGAGTCGCCTGTCAGTTTAGCAATACTCTCGGCGACGTATCGGCTGTTGCCTGTGCCCGAGAAATAGTATATCATAAAGTCAGCGTTTGCTGGAAGACGAAGCAGTCGGAGAAAACACGTTCAGCCTCTTCCACCGGGTGAGGGAACAGACCGAAGACGGTGCTGCCGCTGCCACTCATGCAAGCATAGGTGGCCCCCATGTCATAAAGGGTTTGTTTGATGGCTGCAATCTCAGGGTGGTGTTTGAATACCGAGATTTCAAAGTCGTTCTTCACGGTTTCTTTCCAGGTCTCGATGGGAGCTTGGAGGGCTTCACGCAAGTCGTATTCCGGACGTTGTGGCACGACGCCCCCGTAAGCTTCCTTGGTGGAAACAAAGGTCTGAGGTTTTACCAGCAGCAAGGTCATTCCCTTGAGACTGACGGTGCAAGGAGTGAGAATGTCACCGATGCCGGTAGCATAAGCGGGCTGGTTCTTGATGAAGAAAGCACAGTCTGCTCCGAGACGGGCCACACGGGCTTCCATTTCCTCTTCGGTCAACTGGAGGTCGTAGGCCGTGTTGAGCAGCTTCATCATGAAAGCAGCATCACTGCTGCCGCCACCGAGTCCGGCACCGGTCGGAATGCGTTTGTAGAGATAGATATCCAAAGGTGGCAGTTCGAAATCCTTTTTCAGTTGTTCGTATACTTTGACAATGAGGTTATCGGAAGCATTTCCTTCGATATGGTTTCCTGCCATCTGCAAGAGATAAGGATCGTTGGAATGTTCCAAAGTGCCAATTTGCAAGTTGTCATGAAGGGGTATCGGATAAAACACGGTTTCCAGATTGTGGTAGCCGTCCGGACGGCGTTCTACAACGTAGAGCCCGATATTGATTTTAGCATTGGGGATGGCTTCGAAACCGCCTTTATCGTTTTTCCATATCGTGCGGTCACACGAAGTCGGAATTTTAGAAGGTGCGTTCATACTGTTAGAGGGTTAAAGATGGGGAAAAATAACAACCCATCTCTGGCATCTGCACAAAAGAGATGCCGGAGATGAGTTGGTTGATGGTATTATTCAACCTGGAGAACCAGACCTTTGAGATATTCACCTTCTGGATGGTAAATATTGATAGGGTGGTCGGCTGGCTGATGCAACTGATGCAAGATACGGACGTGGCGTCCGCTCTGAGCTGCTGCAGTAAATACAGCAAGACGGAACTGGTCTTTGTTGACAGCTTGCGAGCAACTGAAAGTGAAGATGATGCCGCCCGGCTGGATCTTTTCAAAAGCGATGGCGTTCAAGCGGGTATAACCCTTCAGTGCATTGCGCAGCGCATCCTTGTGCTTGGCGAATGCGGGAGGGTCGAGAACGATGAGGTCGTAATTGTGGCCTGCCTTTTCCAAGAATTTGAAGGCATCCTCGGCAAAGGCTTCATGTCGGGTGTCGCCTGGAAAGTTCAACTCGGCATTGGCACGTGTCAGATCGATGGCCTTTGCGCTGCTGTCAACGGAGTGTACCAGTTTGGCACCGCCGCGCAGGGCGTACACAGAGAAACCGCCGGTGTAGCAGAACATGTTCAAAACGTTACGTCCCTTGGAATACTGTTCGAGCAATTTTCTGTTTTCACGCTGGTCGACGAAGAATCCGGTCTTCTGTCCGCGCAGCCAGTCGATATGGAAGTTCAATCCGTTCTCCATAGCCACGTTGTCGGGATTTCCGCCACGTAAGAAACCGTTTTCCTGATGCAAGTCGGCCTTGTAAGGGAGGGTGGTTTCCGATTTGTAATAAATGTTTTTGATGGTGCCGTCGGAAGCTGCGATGATGGCATCAGCAATTGCTTCGCGGCATACGTGCATGCCTACGGAGTGAGCCTGCATGACAGCAGTTTCACCATAAACGTCAACAACTAGACCTGGCAGCTGGTCGCCTTCGCCATGAACCAAACGGTAGACATTGTTGTTCGGGTTACCGCAAAGGCCTAAGGTGCGGCGTACGGCAAAAGCCTGGGCGATACGTTCCTTCCAGAAGTCAGCGTCAATATTGCGTTCTGTGAAAGAAAGTACACGTACGGCGATGGAGCCGATCTGGAAATGGCCGAGTGCGATGAATTCACCGTGCTCGTCAACGATTCTGACAATTTCGCCTTCTTCTATATTTCCTTCAGTGCGAGCGATGGCACCTGAGAAAACCCACGGGTGAAAGCGACGGAGGCTTTCTGCTTTTCCGCGGCGGAGTTGAATGGTCTTGGTCATAAATGAATGAAAGTTTTATTTATGGTGTTTTGATTTATATTATTTGAAAAGGATGGACGAAAGAGCTTAGGAGGCACTCTGCACCTTGGGAGCGGGTTCTATCCATTCGATGTCTCCTGAGGCTTGAAGTGCCGACATTTCCTCGTAGAGCTGGAGGCTGGTGTATGCGTCGGTTGCGGCATATACCTTTTGTGCGTCGGTCAGCACGTCAGCTTCCCAGTTGCTTAGACGGGCGTTTTTGGAGATGCGCATTCTGAAGACATTGGCGTAGAGTTTCTGCAAACTCATGTCCTGTATACCCATTTCCGCAGCCAGATTCTGTAAATCCAGGAAGTTGCCGGCTTCGAACGGCTGGCGGTGGCGCAGGGCGGCCAGATCGTCTTTGAGAGAAAGTCCTACCTTCATGATTTCTTTATTACTTAAGAAATCGATAATACAAGGCAGGAAGCCAGTCATGTTCAGACGGAAAAGGAAGCAGATGTCATGTGTCGAAATCTGGAGTAAGGCCACCTTGTGGAGGATGCCTTTATGAAAAGACGGGCGGGTTTCGGTATCGAAGCCGACAACGTTGCTGCGTGAAAGAACTTCAATCGCGCGTTGGGCCTCACTTTCGGATTGCACGACGACAATTTTTCCCGTAAATGTAAAGCGTGGTAGTTGGGCTATGAAAGCCTTGTCAGTTTTGACAAATAGTTGTCTCATAAGTTGGTTTATGCTTTTGGGAGAATTCCCCTAAAAAGAAATCTGCCACCGTCTGCGGCAGTTTAGGAATTCGGATTTCTCTTTAATGCTCGTTGATAGAAAATCTTACATCATGGAGAGCACGGAGTGCGTTGAGCAGTTTCTGTCCCCATTGCAATTCAAATTCAGCCATTGCCTCGGCCAGTGCTACTTGCATGGACTCTTCATAACCGCCACGGAAGGTTTCGACGAGTTCGCGTACAATCTGATAAATGTCTGCCAGATTTTCACTGATGGTGCAGAGCACAGCCTGGTCGGAATATTTGAAGTCGTCAACGAATACATCGAGGTAATCGTCGCGGTCGGCCATGATGCGGGCTACTGTGGAACGCACATAATCGTAATCTTCTTCGGTAACGCAAGGTTCGTTGAATCCCGGTTCGTCGGGTATGTTGCCTAAAAGTGAAGCCTTGAGATAAAGCATGGGCAAAAGACCGCGCATGACGTCAATGAATTTCTGACGGTCGGTTGTGGTCGGTTGTTCTAAGAACTTGCAGTATTCTGTACATACTGTTATGAAATCGAGTACAGGACGTGAGTAGATAAAATTTTCTTCTGTTTCCATAATTACTGCAAAAATACAAAAAACTTATTACAATACATATTCATCGCACGCGCGATAGAGTAGTTTTTTCATGAATGGAGGGGGATTTCAAAGGTTTGCCGTTCTTCTATATGTATCTTAATCGGTAAGATGGGCTGGTGACTGAAGTGAAAGAAAGGATTTTGATAATTTCCAGGGGATGCGATACAAGTCGCTTGCATTCCAGGAATTCCAGTATGTCCTTCTTGCATTTGATAGAAAAAATTGGTGAGTATGGAAGGGGACTGGGTAAAGGTCGCCTGCATTCCGGCAATCTCAAAATGTCTTTCTTGCATTTGTTGGCAATAAATGCTTTTGAACGTCTAAAGGAGAGATCATTTTTTTTACATACCTGATAAATTTTTCTACAAGCCTTGGATTCTTTTCTATAACCTATGTAGAAAAATCTACAGCCTATGTAAATAATTGTACAGCCTCCATGGACTTCTTCACAAGGAGGGATTTATACATACAATCCGCTATTGTTCAAGTGTAAGCCGTCTTCTTGTAATAAGGAAAAAGGGATTTCAAAAGCATAGACAGCCCAATGGGGGGGATTACCGAAACAGATGCAAAAGTAAGATAAGTAATGGTAAAAAAATAACTTCATACAGTTTTAAAATATTTATCTTCCTTTC
>SAMEA104404106__coassemble_1862_pt1 | contig 14709 bp, 11 predicted proteins | sample SAMEA104404106__metabat2_high_PE_037 | metagenome-assembled genome bin SAMEA104404106 (sample SAMEA104404106) | Balaenoptera acutorostrata
GCCTGGTAAGGACATCCTTGTTGACGATTATACATTGACTGACGCTTCGGGCAATGCTATCATTAAATAATAAAGGATGACATTGAAGAAATTCTTTAAATATCTAATGGCAGCGGCGGTAATTTTTACTGCCGCTGCTTGCTCTGATGACGATGAAGGCATCATTTTGGGCGGTGGAGGTTCATCAGAACCCGTGAAGCCAACTGATGAAATCGCTTCCCGTTTGGAAGTTCCCGCATTGAAATCAGGCAACGTGCTGATTACGCACTGGAGTAATGATTATAAAGGTAAGGTGATGGATTACTGTGTGGAGTACGACTATTCTAAATATCATTCCCGCTGGGTGGCTTTTCGCTTTGACGGTGTGACGGCTCAGAAAAGAGTATCTCGTAAGTCCTATGACATCAAGCCACAGTATCCGAAGGATCCCTTATTGAATAAAAATTTTCTAGAGGATGACGCCCGGTTCAATGGTTATGACCACGGCCATCTCTGTGCTTCTCACGACCGTTTGTATTCTCGTGAGGCGAACGATATGACTTTTTATATGACCAATATGTCACCTCAGAAGTCCAATTTCAATCAGAAGTACTGGACTAAGTTTGAAGGCTTTGTTCAGAACTTGGGGCGCGACCGTTCGTTTGCCGACACGCTTTACGTAGTGAAAGGTGGCACCATTGCTGAAGGTCAGTATGGTCGTCGCGTGGCCAACAACCGTATTGTGGTGCCCGATTACTATTTTATTGCTCTGTTGAAGGTGAAGAACGGTGCCTATACCTCCATAGGTTTCTGGGTATCCCATTCCGACTATGATGTAGGCGAGAGTGATCAGAAAGCTTTAAAATCGAGAGCCGTGTCCATAGACCGCCTCGAAGAGCTGACTGGCATAGACTTTTTCCACAATCTTCCGGACAAAGTAGAGAATGCAGTAGAGCAATATTGCAATCCGAGCAATTGGAATATCTGATATGGAAAATCTTATAACAAAGGTGCGGGGAAAATGATTCCCGCACCTTTTTTGAATCTGTGACCGGTCGCCTTCATGTTTCTTGTATGAATGAGAGATGCCCCGGTATTGTTACTTGACATATATGTATAAGGGTATCCCGTAAATGATGGGATACCCTTTTACATTTCCAAGTAGTCGAATTTAATTTTACGTTTTGTTTATCGACCTGTATTAACTTCTATCGAACTTTTTATGATATCCATTCCTGTATGGAACTCATCATATATTTAAGGAGGAAGAGGAAACTGAGGATATAGATGGAAATACTCAGTTTGTTGAACTTTCTTCCAAGCACGTTGATGACTACGTAGCTCAGCAGACCGAGGAGTACACCGTCGGAGATGCTATAAGCCAAAGGCATGAAAATGATGCAGATGAATGCCGGTATGGCCTCACTATAGTCGTTGAGGTCGACGTCCTTGATAGGAGTCAGCATCATCAAACCTACCAACACCAGTACCGGAGCCGTTGCCGACGCAGGTATTGAAAGAAAAAGTGGGGCAAAGAAGAGTGCGGCCAAGAAGCAGATGCCAGTGGTAAAGGCTGTTAGTCCGGTGCGTCCGCCTTCGCTGACTCCTGAAGCACTTTCTACAAAGGTGGTTACGGTGCTGGTACCCAGCATGGCACCGGCTGTTGTACCGATGGCATCAGCCATAAAGGCCTTCTTGATGTTGGGAATCTTGCCATCTTTAATCATTCCTGCCTTTGTACTGACTCCAACTAAGGTGCCGATGGTGTCGAACATATCGACAAAAAGGAGGGTCATGACGGCGATGAACATATCGCTGGTCAGAATTTTATCGAATTCAAACTGGAAGAAAATCGGAGTGATGGCCGGAGGAGTGCTCATGATGCCGTCTATGCTTGTGATGTGCATCGGAATACCAATCAGCGTGGTCAGAAGGATACCGATGAGCAAGGCTCCTTTTATATTATATACCAGGAGGACCGCTGTGAGGATGATGCCGATGCAGGAAAGCAATGCCGTGCCTTGTGTGATATCTCCCAAAGCAACAAGTGTCGCTTCGTTACTGACAATGACTCCGCCGCTTTTCAGTCCGATAAAGGCGATGAAGAGTCCGATACCTACAGAAATGGCGTTTTTCAATGTCGGAGGGATGCAGTCGACAATGGCTTCGCGCAGATTGGTCAGTGTCAGCAAAATAAAGATGAGACCTTCGATGAGGACAGCAGTCAGAGCAAATTGCCAGGTATATCCCATCTGCAAGCAGATGGTGTAGGCAAAGAATGCGTTCAGTCCCATGCCCGGAGCCAGTGCGAAAGGCAGTTTGGCGACCAGGGCCATGATGGAAGTGCCCAATACGGCGGAGACAATGGTCGAAGTGAACACCGCTCCTTTTTCCATACCTGTGTCCGCGAGGATTGTCGGGTTCACCGCGAGAATATAAGCCATGGTGAGGAAGGTGGTGATGCCGGCAAGAATTTCCGTTTTGACATTGTTTTCTTTCGGGTCAAATCCGAAGAGCTTTCTTAACATACAGAGTTGGTTTTTTTGGATGAGATGGTATCGTTTTATAGATTGTAGTGTTTAGTCAACAAATGGTCCCTATTGAGACAACTAATCTGCCGATGTCGGTTGATGAAAAGGAGAAAAGGACCTTCGTTTTAGGGAAACTGCAAAATTAATGATTTTTTTCTTTAAACTATTGTTTTGGAGCTGTTGCTGGCTTTCTCCCTTCTTCAAACCTTTCTTTTTTATGTGTTTTGCCAGTGATGACGGCTGTTCATCCTGTGAAGAACAGCCATTTTCAGCTTTTTTTCCATCTTCTTACCTGTCTTTTTGTAAAAGACACAAAAAGACATTGATTTGCCTGTTGGCATCTCCTATTTTTGCAAGCAAATCTAATACAGATATTGAGTCTATTGCCCGGGCCTTTACTCCAGATCTTTGTATGACGAGTGAATGTTGATGATCGTGTGGACGGTAATGGGTCTGCCGTTTGCACGATAAAATGAATTTAGGACCTTAAGTAATGGTAAAAAAATAACTTCATACAGTTTTAAAATATTTTTCTTCCTTTCTCCCGCCATTTTTTATCCGTCTCTTGTTCTGCTTGGAAGCGCGTCGGCAGTCGTGTAGTCCGCTACACTCCTTTCTCCTAACTTCCCATCAGATGCAAGATTCGAACAAAAAATTGCCGAACTTATTATTTCACCATTACTAAAACGATAAAGAATTATGGGAACTATCATTATTTGGGCTATCGGTATTATTATGATGCTTTTCGGTGTGTTAGGATGTTTTGTACACCGTTTTCCTGGTCCTATCCTTACTTATCTAGGTATTCTGGAAATCCAGTTTGTCGGTGGAGTGCAGCTTTTTTCATCCAGGCATTGATTATCTGTGCTTTGGTCGTCATTCTGGCCAAAATTTCGGAACGCTACATTCCTAAAGTTACTGAGCGTATTCACGAAGTTACCAAGCAAGGCAAGTGAGGCTCCATTATCGGTTCGCTGGTCAGCTTGATATTGCTTTTCTATGTGGTTGACGAAAGTACGGGTGTTTTTGCCATGATTTGCTGGTTGGTTCTCTGTTTCGGTATACTTCCTTTTGGTGTCACTTATCTCATGGAACTTAGCAAGAAGATGCCGTCGCATGAAACTTTGATGACCACGACCGCAGCCTACCTCACTTTCCTTATGGGCACTTTTTTGAAATTAGGAGTTTGTTGCTATTGTATTTATGCAGTAATAAATGTACGTTGATTTTATTGTTTTAAAAGTTGATTATGAAAAAGTTTTTTAATTGTTTCGCTATTGTCTTGATGGCATTGTCCTTGTTCAGTTGTGGCTCGAAAGACGGCGCCAAGGGAGGAGATACAGAAGGACAAGAAACTTCTGCCGAAGCTGTCTCCGATGAAAATACTTTGCAAATAAAGGTTGACCAGTCCTCTGCCTATGGAGAAACCGGACAATATTTGTCGGTTGTCCCCGGCACCTACTCCTTAATATATAAGGACGGCAGTCTTCGGATGAAGTTGCGTCTGAAACTCGTGAAGCCGATGACAGAGGAACAGAAGGTGAATGTACATCCCGATGTACGCCTGGTGGATGCGGATGAGATGGATGTACTGAAGCTCTCGGCAAGACTATTGGTCGGAAATATGGATAAATTTGACACCTTCATGCGAGGTGCTGCCGGTGCCGAAGATGATATCCTTTTTGTCGAGAATTATGTTGATGAAAAAATGCAGCCATAGTGTTGAAAAATACCAAGAAATTTCTGCTTCAGTCCCTCAGTGTGAAAACGCAAGCCGAAATAGACAAGAATGATGCTGAGGTACAGAAGGTCTTTGATCAGCTGCAGGGAGTGGCCGACAATTGCAAGAATATGATTGACGCAGGCAAAGAGGCTGTCGACATGCTTGAGAAAAAGCAATGATGAAACTGGTGGCCTTTTCAGTCGGCTGGCAAGGGAAGGCATGCCCGGTGCCGGCCGGAAAGACAGAGAAATGTAAAAACTTACAACCAGAGAGGGGAACTAAGTTGCTGCAGGTTCAGACCTGTAGTGACTTAGTTGAAAAATAGTGGGGATTTCTGTTCCTATTTGTCATCAGCAGAAAATAGAATCTGATAAAGGAAAGTAATGGTTACGGTCTACATTTTGATTCTATCATCGCTGCTGAAAGGCTGCCATCGGTGGAGTCTGGTGTCGGATGCGGAATCTCGAAGATATTGGTCAGCATCATCGCAGCCGAAGTGATAACTAGCCATTTTCTGCAGCCTTCTGTCTGGAATAACGTTTACGAAACTAGGATTACATAGTTCTAGTGATTCTTTATTCGTGGGCACTCCGAATTCCTTTCATGGTAGGTCGGGGTGCCTTTTGCCTCCCCCTCATCTTTGCATCCGGATGGGGAAAAAATAGAAGAGAACGGGAGACTTTTATAAGGAAGATGTATGAAAATACAAGTCTTCCAAGAAGTCCATAGGCCTATGGACTTTTTCTAACGGACAGTGGACTCTTTTCCATGTGCCATGGAAACTCTAGATCGGTCTCTTTTTCCCGTTTTCAGTGAGGTGTGCAGGCTTTATCGTAGATGGGTCCTGAACGTTAGAACTGATAGAGTTGGCAGGTTGGCTATGAAGTCTAGGGTGGGTTGCCGTTGTCTAGGCGTGACAGCGGTTGATTTATCTTTTGTCTTGATATCAGAATCCGTTTCCACAAGTGAGATCCTCTTGTTTCCCCAACTTTGTCAGGCCGTATCCTTATCCGGTTTCCCGGTACAGCTGTTGCATTTCCCGTATTTCTTCGTAATTGTTCAGGTTCGGGATACTTGTCAGTTTCTCTTTCCTGTATTTCCCGAAAAGATGCGGAAGGAGTCTGTATATGTTTGATTGGTAGACGTTTTCCATGGGGTACGGGCGAATACGTCAGTTTGTGTCGGCAAGTACATCCTAATGGTTCATATTTTTGTCCTAATTTACCGGAGTTTGGCACAAATGGTATGGAAATGTGCAAATTATCCCTCTTTTTTTGCATAAATACTTGTTTATTCTAATAATAAACTCTATTTTTGCACTCAAATCTTAGAAAACAAAAAATTATTAACTCATAAAGTATAACAATTATGGATATCGCAGCAAAAGTAAAAGAAATTATCGTTGACAAGTTGAGCGTTGATGAAGCAGAAGTAAAGAACGAAGCTAGCTTCGCTAACGACCTCGGTGCTGATTCTCTTGACACTGTAGAACTCATCATGGAATTTGAAAAGGAATTCAAGATTACTATTCCAGATGATCAGGCTGAAAAGATCGCTACTGTAGGTGACGCTATCGCTTACATCGAAGCTAACGTTAAGGCATAATTTTTGAAAAAGCCACAAGTTTTCTCTATGACTTAGATAGAGAAAAGAATTTGCGAATTTGCAAATTTGCGATTTCCTGAACGGCACGACCGCAGGTGATTTGCAAATTCGCAAATTCGCAATTTGCAATTTTTTATAAAAATAGAAAACTCATGGAATTAAAAAGAGTAGTCGTTACTGGTTTGGGCGCATTGACCCCAGTAGGTAATACAGTTCCCGAATCATGGGAAAACTTGAAGAAGGGTGTCAGCGGTGCAGCTCCTATTACTCACTTCGACGCTTCTAAGTTCAAGTCTCAGTTTGCTTGCGAAGTAAAGGGTTTCAAGGCAACCGACTTCATCGACCGTAAGGAAGTCCGCAAGATGGACCTCTACGAACAGTACGCAGTTGCTGCAGCTCAGGAAGCTGTAGAAGACAGCGGCATGGATCTCGAAACTATCGACAAGAACCGTATTGGCGTTGTTCTCGGTGTAGGTATCGGCGGTATCCATACATTCGAAGAAGAAGCTGGTTACTATGCATTGACTAAGGACGAAGTTGGTCCTAAGTTCAACCCATTCTTCATCCCTAAGATGATTTCAGACATCGCTTCTGGTCAGATCTCTATCAAGTACGGCTTCCATGGCCCTAACTACACTACAACTTCAGCTTGTGCTTCTTCTACCAACGCTATTGCCGACGCTTTCAACCTCATCCGTTTGGGTAAGGCCAACGTTATGGTAACTGGTGGTGCTGAAGCTGCTATCTGGCCTGCTGGTGTAGGTGGTTTCAACGCTATGCACGCTATCTCTACTCGTAACGACGATCCAGAACACGCTTCTCGTCCATTCAGCAAGAGCCGCGACGGCTTCATCATGGGTGAAGGTGCGGGTATCCTGATTCTCGAAGAGTTGGAACATGCTAAGGCTCGTGGTGCAAAGATTTATTGCGAAGTTGCCGGTGTAGGTATGTCAGCAGATGCTCACCATATCACAGCCAGCCACCCAGAAGGTTTGGGTGCGCGCCTCGTTATGGAAGCTGCTCTCGAAGATGCAGGTATGAAGCCTGAAGATATCGACTACATCAACGTACACGGTACTTCAACTCCTGTCGGTGATATCTCTGAAGCTAAGGCTATCCTCCAGGTATTCGGTAAGCACGCTTACGAGCTCAACATCAGCTCAACCAAGTCTATGACTGGTCACCTCCTCGGCGCTGCCGGTGGTGTTGAAGCTATGGTTTGCTGTCTGGCTGTTCAGAACGACATCGTTCCTCCAACCATTAACCACGAAGAAGGTGATGAAGATGAAAATATCGACTACAATTTGAACTTCACCTTCAACAAGGCTCAGGAACGTCCTGTTCGCGCAGCTTTGAGCAACACGTTCGGCTTCGGCGGTCACAACGCTTGCTGCATCGTGAAGAAATACGAAGAGTAATCTTTAATATATGAATTTGCGGACTTGATGCGGGTAAATGTCTGAGTCGTTTTTCAGAGTGTTTGCTTACGGGTCAAGTTCGCAAATTTTGTAATTTTATATTTTGTAAATATGTTATCCAATATTATTGACAGGGTGAAGCTTCCTTTTCGTAAGGATAAGGAATTAATCTCTGCATTGTATGACATCTTTGGCTTTTATCCACATAATCTTGAGATTTACCGTGTGGCCCTTGCCCATAAATCGCAAGCTTATCGCAATTCAAAGGGACGTCCCTTGAACAATGAGCGTTTGGAGTTTCTCGGTGATGCTATTTTGGAAGCTGTTGTCAGTGACATCGTTTACCATCGTTTTGACCGTAAGCGCGAAGGGTTTCTGACAAGCACACGCAGTAAGATTGTACAGCGTACTTCCTTGAACAAATTGGCTGCTGAATTGGGCTTGAACAAATTGGTACACTCTTCTTTACAAGCCAGCCAGACAGGTAATCATATCGGTGGTAATGCTTTTGAGGCTTTATTTGGCGCTGCCTACCTCGACCGCGGATATGCCTACTGTCAGTGGTTTATCGAAAACCGTATTATCGGACGTCTGCTCGATATTGACGGTGTGGCGAATAAAGAAGTGAATTTCAAGAGCAAACTCTTGGAGTGGAGTCAGAAAAACCGTATTCAGGCAGAGTTTACGTTGGAAAATATCGAGAACGAAGGCACCAACAATCCATTGTTCCGCAGTGCGGTCGTTGTTGAGGGACTGGTAGCCGGTGAGGGCAAGGCGCGTTCCAAGAAGGAAAGCCAGCAGGTTGCCGCTCGAGAGGCACTGATTAAGTTCCGTCGCGAACCTCAGTTTATTGATGAAGTCTTCCATGCAAAGGAAGTACGCACCGCTATGGAAGCCCCGGAAGCCTGTGCGCTTCCCGAAATTTCCGAGATAGAGGAAGTAGTCGAGGCCGAACTCAAGCAGAAGGCAAAGAAGAACAACCGCCGTCCACGTGGAAAGCGTTGTCCAGGTCTTGAGTCAGCCGATGCCGAAGTGAAAGTGCATCCTTCCAAGGCTGCGATGAAAGCTCGTCCTGAAGAAGATTATTCCAATCAGCGTGAAGACATTATCCGCGCTGCGGAAGAAGCTGCTTTTGAGAAAGAAGCTTGATAAGTAAGTAGTCGGAATTAGAAATTCAAATAAAAGTCATAGATAGATATCCCCGGATCGTCGTGCGGTCCGGGGATATTTTCGCTTTAGTGGTTGTCTTTGCCAGTGGCAGCCTGTGATAAGGGACGTCAGCTATCTGGTCCTGTCCCTTGGCGGTCTTCTCCTTGATAGGGGAACGGGCTAATGGAACCGGTAGGCAGCCGGCTGCCGGCAAAAAGGTGGGAAGTATCTTGACAGAAAAAGAAGCGGCCCCATTTCCACAGGAGGAAGCGGATCCGCTTCTATGTTTTTAAAGAAATATCTGGTTAGATAGAGCCGTCTGTTTTGCGCTGCACCTTCAACTGGCTGTTGATTTCGTTCATGCGTTTGGTATTCAATGGATAGATGGCGATGAAAAAGGCTGAAAGTAAAGCTACACCGGCAGGAACCCAGCTCATGAGCATCTTCAGTCCTTCGATGGCTTCGGGAGTCTGTACGGCGTTTTCCGAGGTGTTATAGCCTACAACGCTCAGCAGGGCCACTACGCCGGCAGCACCGATGGCACCGCCAAATTTCTGCGCCATGGAAGAGGAGGAGAAGATAAGACCGGTTGAGGCGGTCTTGAACTTCTGTTCTGCATAGTCGGAGATGTCGGCATACATACTCCATGTCAGCGGGGAGATGATACCGGTAAGGATGGAAATGAGTATCTGCAATACCATCATCATCCAAAATCCGCCGCTGGTAATCGGAATGAAATAGAAACCGGCGGTGAGGACGGCCAGGAGTATCAGACTATATAGGAAAGTAGGTTTCTTGCCGATAGCACGTGTAATAGGAGTGGTGGCGGCTACCCCGGCCATATTGGCTACTTCGCCTACAGAGAAGAAAATACCAGCATAGAATGCAAATTCCCAAGAGAAAAGATGGAGTGTGGCGTCCGGGCTGATAAGAGAGGAGAAGAAATAAGGTACGGTGGTATAACGGATGGCGCCGAAGAAGTTGAAGAACAGTACGCCGCCGAGTAAAATCCACCAGGGAGCATTCTTCAGCAAGGAGAGAAGGTCCTGTCCGACACTTACCTTCGGAGTGGTCTTGATGCGTTCACGGGTCATGGCGAAGGTCAGGATGAAAAGGAAACAGCAGATAACTGCCACCACCATCATGGCATATTGCCAGGAAGCGGGATCGTTGGCGACATTGCCTGAAAGTCCCTGCATGCGGTGAAAATACTGACAGAGAGGCTCCCAACCGGCTAGGACGATAAATGAACCACCATAGGCAAAGAACATGCGGTAGGAGGAAAATACGGTCTTCTCGTCCGAATTGTCTGTCATGACACCGAGCATGGAACCATAAGGTACATTGATGGCGGTGTAGAGCGTCATCATGAGTATATAGGTAAAGAATGCCCATATCGTCTTGCCTTCTTCCGAGAATTCGGGAGTGGTGAAGAGAAGTATGCCGGCTGCGGCGAATGGGATGGACATCCAGAGCAGATAAGGACGGTATTTGCCCCAGCGTGTGTTCGTCCGGTCGGCAATGATACCCATCATAGGGTCGGAAATCGCATCCCAAATACGGGTGACGAGCATCAATACTCCGGCAGTGGTCAGACTCAGCCCGAAAATATTGGAGTAAAAGAAGGGAAGATAGGCACTGAAAATCTTCCAGAACATTGACGATGACATATCACCAAAGCCATAGCCAATTTTTTCTCTAAGTGAAGCCATAAATTATTATGATATCAGATTTTAGGGTATTTATTCTGTGGTATTTTTCATTTTTCTCAGAACGGGACAAAGATAACAATTTATTTCTGGTTAGAGATTAGAAATTTTGGAAGAGGGTGTTGGGAGGTTTCCAGATTTTAGACATTCCCAAAAGAGGGGGATGGATTTTCTAGCTTGAGGTGGAATTGGAGGGATGGAGTAGGGTGACCGGATTCCTCTATAATCGGTTCAATGGTTTTTATACAACAAAAAACAGCAACGAGGTTGTCGTTGCTGTTTTTTATATTTGTCTCGTGTAGAGATTATTTTGTCTTGTTATAGTTCTCCAAACCCTTGTCCAAGAAGTTGACGAACTTGTCTACATCTTCATCGTAAGAGTAAGAGCGGTTCAGTGGGTTAGCCTCGTTGTCTACTAATACATAGAATGGCTGGGTCTGACCGCCGAACTTGCTGCGCTGCAAGTAGCTCCACTTGTCACCTACAGTACGGAGTTTGCGTTCCTGACCGTTTTCGTTGACAGTGATGGTTTCTGGCAACTTCGCCTTCTCGTCTACGTAGAGAGAGATGATGACGTACTTGTCGGTGAGGTAAGGTACCACACGGTTGTTTTCCCATACGGCTGACTCCATCTTACGGCAGTTCACACAACCATGACCGGTGAAGTCGAGGATAACTGGCTTATTGTGCTTCTTAGCGTAAGCCATACCTTCTTCGTAATCGAGGAATGGTTTTACTTCGGCAGGCTGGAGGTTGAAGTCCTGAGTATACATAGGAGGTGCGAAAGCACTGATAGCCTTACAAGGAGCACCCCAGAGACCAGGAATCATGTAGATAGCGAAAGAGATAGAAGCCAAAGCCATGAAGAAGCGAGGTACGCTGGTATGGTGTTCGTCTTCGTCATCGTGTGGGAACTTGATCAAGCCCAGGAGATAGATGCCGAGGAGACCGAAGATAGCAATCCAGAGAGCAAGGAAGGTTTCACGGTCGAGAATGTGCCAGCCGTAAGCCAAATCGGCTACAGAGAGGAACTTCAAAGCGAAGGCCAATTCCAGAAAACCGAGGGTTACCTTCACCATGTTCAACCAGCCGCCGCCCTTAGGTGCGTTCTTCAACCAAGTTGGGAACAATGCGAAGAGGGTGAATGGCAAAGCCAGAGCGATGGCGAAACCTAACATACCGATTGTCGGAGCAAGGATGGAACCGCCTGTTGTACTCATTTCCACTAAGAGGAAACCGATGATAGGACCGGTACATGAGAAAGATACCAAGGTCAAGGTGAACGCCATCAAGAAGATGGAGAGGAGACCGGTTGTCTTTTCAGCTTTGTTGTCGACGGCTGAACCCCATGATTCAGGCAAAGTGATTTCGAAACCACCAAAGAAGCTGGCTGCGAAAACTACCAGCATCAAGCAGAACAAGATGTTGAATATCGCATTGGTAGAAAGGTCATTTAATGCGCTGGCACCAAAGATAGAGGTGATGACCAGACCGAGAGTCACGTAGATGACAACGATGGAGATACCATAGGTCACAGCATCACGGATACCCTTTTTACGGTCGCCTGAACGTTTCAGAAAGAAACTTACGGTCATTGGGATGATAGGCCATACACAAGGAGTGACGAGAGCAATCAGACCGCCTACGAAACCTAAAATAAAGATGTACCAAAGTGCCTGGCTGCCAATGTTTTCCTGACCGAAACTTTCCAGCTTGTCAATAACAGGAGTCCACAAGAAGTCGTCACCACCGAAAGCGGCGCTCTGAGTGGTTGCCGGAGTTGCTGCGGCAGTGTCTGCGACTGTCGGAGTTCCTGTAACTGTTTCGGCTTCAGCCTTTTCTTCAGTCTTTGCGACTTCCTGAGCAGGAGTTTCCTTGATATTATCTTTTTTGTCTTCTTTTACAACTGGAGCTGCGGCCTTAGGACCGTCAGTACCCTTTACAGAACATTCTACTGTTGTAGGAGGCATGCAGTTTTGATCGTTACATGCGCTGTATTCCAAATAACCGGCCAATTCATAGTTCGCTTCAGTCAAACGGACACGCTGGGTGAAGGTACATTTGTTTTCAAAGAAAGTGATGTTCATTTCGAACATAGGGTCGAACTGGGTCTTAGCACCAGGACCAGGTTTCAAACCACCAACGAGTTCTACACCCTTGGACTTGTCCACACCGAAAACGGCAGGATTAGGACCACCATCGGGAATGTTGGTAGAATACACGTGCCATCCCGCATCGGCTGTACCGGTAAAGATGACATCAATTTCAGTCGGACTTACTCGCTTCTGCGATACCTTGAAATTAATCTGCGCTTGTACGGCAGTGAAAACTGCAACGAATAAGAGCAAGGTAGCGGTAAAAAATCTTTTCATAAAATTGGTTTGTTATTTGGGTTGCAAAAATAAACAATTCCGCTGACACTTACAAAGATATGGCTGCATTTAGTCATGTTTCAGAGCTCGTGTCCCAGTTTTTTGTGAGAGGTGCTGGCTTTTCCCTTACAATTTGCTTTTCTCCAGGTGTAATCTCTTGGAAAATGGTGGTATTGGAAATGATAAGGGAGGATAATGTTTTGAAAAACTGGGGAAATGTCTTTCGAGATATTCCAACAAACGTTATATTTGCATATGAGCGACTTGCTCCAAGAATATTGGATATAAACCTTATCTTAACAGAACATCGGATGCCGGCGGAGGGGCAGCCCTAAGCCCATGTTTGAACTGGCTGTACCGGTGACTTTTGAGAATATATAATCAAACGATTATGAATGCAACTGATAAATCAATTGCCCAGCGCGTGAAAGCTCTCCGCGCATGGATGAAGGACAACGATTTGTATGCTTACATCGTTCCTACTATGGATCCCCACAACAGTGAATATCTTCCCGACCATTGGAAGGCCAGAGAATGGCTTACTGGTTTTACGGGGTCGGCCGGCATGGCAGTGGTGACACTCAAGGATGGTGCCGTATGGACTGATTCCCGCTATTTCCTGCAGGCTGAGGAACAATTGAAAGATACGCCTTTCCAGTTGATGAGGGAAGGAGAGCCGGGGGTGCCTTGTCTGTGTGAATGGCTGGAGAAGAAAATCGGTGATGACTTTGAGGATGTGGGCTATTGTGGAGAGATGATGTCGCAGGAGATGTACGAGTGCCTGGCAAGTGATGGGTGCTTTGCATTGAAAGATGTGGGAGAGGATCCTTTCTCTCTGATATGGAAGGAGCGTCCAGACTTCCCTAAATCCGAGATTTATATCCAGCCGATGTCTGCGGCTGGTGTTTCGGTAGAGGATAAACTGAGTGCAATCCGTCGCGCCATGAGTCAGGGAGTGGTTATGGATGGCTTCTTCTTCAATGATATTTCTGAAATTGCCTGGATTTTGAATCTTCGTGGTGGTGATATCGAGTACAATCCATTCTTCCTCAGTTATTTGCTTGTTAGGGAGGATCGTACTATTCTTTATGTTGATAAGGACAAACTCTCTGCTGAGGTGCAGGATTACCTTCATAGTAAGGATATCCGCGTTTATGGATACAACGAATGGAGAAGGGGTATTGAAATTATGGCGGGACGGAATGCTATTTGCCTGGGTTTACCTAAGACCATCTCCCGTGGTGTCGTGGATTTCCTTGATGGTGAGGACATCGAATATGAAATGGTCGATTCGCCTGTAGAACTCCTCCGTGCTGTGAAAAATGAAGTTGAACAAGAAGGTTTCCGCCGTGCAATGATAAATGATGGAGTCGCCATGGTGAGATTCCTCCACTGGCTGGATGAAAACGTGGCAAAGGGAGGAGTGACGGAAATCGGAGTGGATAAAAAACTGACAGCCTTCCGTGCCGAACAGCCTGGTTACAGTTCTTTGAGTTTTGCTACGATTGCGGCTTATGCGGAGCATGGAGCCATCGTACATTATGAGGCAGAACCGGAAACCGATGTAGAATTACAGCCCAAGGGCTTGCTGTTGCTGGATTCGGGTGCACATTATGAATGGGGCACGACCGACCTCACCCGTACCATAGCTTTGGGCGATTTGACAGAAGAAGAGCGCCGTGTCTATACTTTGGTCTTGAAAGGGCATATCGGACTGGCCCGTTGTCGTTTCCCTGAAGGTATCACCGGATTGCAGCTGGATACTACAGCTCGTTACGCGATGTGGCAGGAGGGCTATGACTTTGGTCATGGTACCGGACATGGTGTCGGTTCCCGTTTGGGGGTTCATGAGGGACCTCAACAAATCCGCAAAAACAACCGTGGATGTACACTGGTGCCTTTCCGTGCTGGAATGACGGTGAGCGACGAACCCGGTATTTATGTGACAGGCCGCTTCGGGGTCCGCATAGAGAACATCTTGCTGACAAAGGAATCCGTGCAGACTGACTTCGGCAAGTTCTTGGAATTTGAAACCTTGACGCTCTGTCCTTACGATATGCGTCCTGTGGTCGTCTCCATGTTGAGTCCGGAAGAAGTAGCTTGGATCAATGCTTATCACGCGAGAGTCCGTGAGGTGCTGATGCCTCAATTGGAGGATGAAGCCGACCGCAAGTGGCTGGAACAGGCTACCAAGAGCATCTAAGTAATGGTGAAAAAATAACT
>SAMEA104404106__coassemble_1895_pt1 | contig 14501 bp, 9 predicted proteins | sample SAMEA104404106__metabat2_high_PE_037 | metagenome-assembled genome bin SAMEA104404106 (sample SAMEA104404106) | Balaenoptera acutorostrata
CGTGTAGCCCGCTACACTCCTTTCTCCTAACTTCCCATCAGACGCAAGATTCGAGCAAAAAATTGCCAAACTAATTATTTCACCATTACCATACAAAGTAAATAGAAAAAAATAACAACACCAAATTTCGCTTGCATTATCGCTCGGATATGATGCGAACGAAGGCGCAGAATAGAAGTATTTGGAGAACTCGCATACAACTTGAACTTTTTTTCGTACTTTTGTTATAGATTTAAATAAAATATTTGTCAATAGATGGTTTTAACCGCACCTACATATTTGTTTCTCATTTTCCTCTTCGTCGTAGCATTTGCCATCGGCTCTATTATCGCGGACAAAAGCTTGAAAAAGAAGAAGGAAGGTAAAAGGAAGGAAATACTCATGGCGCCTATCATTGAACGTATCCTCCGTTCACTGAACTGCACCTTCAAGTATGAGAAAAACGACCACTGGCACGAATACACGTTCAAATATCAGAGTGGTAATTTTGTCCTTCTCTGTCAGGACAACGATAATTACATCCGCATCCACTACCCACATTTTTTAGCCACCTCTCTCGAACATTTAGAGGTGGTACGCCAGGTGTGCAATGAATGTAACTCTCACAATTTCAGCCACCATGTCGTATATACAGTCAACGGGAAAGAAAATGTTGTCACTTTGCACATCACTTCCAGCATGACCATTTTCGAAGAAAACGAGGTGCATACAGAAAATCTGACACAAATTCTCACCCACTTCTTTGAGATGGCACAGGAATTTTATGCGCGCTATGATAAAGTGAGAAATGCAGAAAAACAGATGAATTCTACAGATGTAGAAAAAGATAATGCTGAAAACCAACGTGAATTCTTTCTTCTGCGCGAGAGTGAAATCTATCATCAAGAAGAAGGGGAAGTACACCGCATCACCGGAGACAACCCGCTGACGATAAGCGTATTACTCAATAGAATCTATCATTGGGACAATCCTGAACTCATTGAACTGAAACTGATTACGCATAAGATTTCCTATATACTCACAGAGCAGGAGATCGCCCAATTCGACATATCTTCAGTACTGATAGGAAATAGCATGGACGGTGAAATCAACTTCACCAGCAGAAGCGCCATGCTGATTCTGTCATTCTCAGCCAATAAGGACGTGCCGCAACGAATTCCGTCACAAATGACCATTCATCTGCAGACAGAAGGCCGTACCAAGGACATTCTCTATATGTCTGCCACGCTTTGTGCCATCCCCGGCAAACTGCCGCTGGACCACGCCGTTCCTGTCTCCAATGAACGTACAAAAGCCATCAGTTTCATTTTCGCTTATGAAAAGGACGAAGCAAAAGGCAAAGGAGAAACTGCCAGACGCACCCTGTCCGAGGCGCTATTGAAAGATTACGAGGATTTACAGAAAATGATTTCAGAAGACGAAAAACTGGCTCTGAAATTCAGTCACCCGATTACCCAGGAAAATATCCTCAACGGACTTAAATATTTCAGAGAAAAAAGATTTTACGAAGCCATTACAGAATTTGAGGAAATATATAATTATCTGACTCCTTTCGTGCCGAAGTTGCCCAAAAGACAACTCAACGACTTCTACGACATATGCTATTACTTAGGTTACTGCTACTGCAGCATGGGCCTCTACAAAGAAGGATTGTATTATCTGGACAGTATTTTCCCATTAAACAATTACAAATACATGGAAGAATATATTAACTGTCTGGTAAACAGCAAGGATTACAGAGCTCTGAGCATTATCCACAGCCTTCTGGAGAAGGTGAACAAACAAGTTTTGGAACTAGGCGAAGCGACAGACAGTCTTTACAGTTTCCATAATTTTTTGAAAAGACGCGAGGCGTATGCCCTTGTAGACATCGGACAAATAGATGAAGCCAGAGCAATCTATAAAGAAATGCTCAGTTATCCGGAAAGTCAGGATTATGCACTCAGCGAACTAGCTTATATTCAGAGGGTTTACGGTAAAGAACATGAGGAACAAAAGGGTGAAGATACAGCCTCAGAATCCACCCTTTCTTAAGAAAATCAAGAAATAAATAATAACAATATAAAATCTAGAATTATGGCAATGGTATCCCCTTCGTTGCTTTCTGCTGATTTCGGCAACTTGCAACGTGACATAGAAATGCTTAACGAAAGTGAATGCGACTGGTTCCACCTCGACGTGATGGACGGCGTCTTTGTTCCTAACATCTCATTCGGGTTCCCGGTAATGAAGGCGATGGCGCAGCACGCTCAGAAGCCCTTGGACGTTCATCTGATGATTGTTCAGCCTGAAAAATTCATCAAAGAAGTGAAGGCCTTAGGCGCCAAGGTGATGAACGTACATTTCGAAGCCTGCACTCACCTGCACCGCGTCATCCAACAAATCAAGGCTGAAGGAATGATGGCAGGTGTTACACTCAATCCACATACTCCCGTATCAGCACTGGAAGAAATCGCTCCCGACTTGGATCTAGTCATGTTGATGTCTGTCAATCCCGGTTTCGGCGGACAGAAGTTCATTGAACATTCCGTTGACAAGACCAGACGTCTCCGCGAACTGCTCGACCGCACCCAGTCCAAAGCACTGATAGAGATTGACGGCGGAGTCAACAGAAACACTGGCAAATTGCTGGTAGAAGCTGGCGCGGACGTACTGGTAGCCGGCAGCGCGGTATTCGGTGCTCCCGATCCCAAAGAAGAGATCCTGGCATTAAAGAATTTATAATCTATTCATAAACAATATGTTAACACCCCTATTATCAGACAAAGAGCTGTTTGACTTGATGCAAATCATTCAAGAGGCTCAAAAGATTGTCATTTGTGCCCACCGAGGCCCCGATGGCGACGCCGTAGGCTCTTGTCTGGCATGGTCACAATATCTGCATGGTCTGGGCAAACAAGTATCTGTCATCATGCCCAATCCGTTTCCGGACTTTTTAAAATGGATTCCCGGTTCACAGTACATTAGTTTCTACGATAAAAACGAAGCCAACGCATCGAACGTCATTTCAAAAGCCCACTTGGTTTTCTGCCTGGACTTCAACGCGCTGAGCAGACTGCAAGAGATGGGGAAAGTCATTGAAAATGCAAAAGCTGACCGCATCATCATCGACCATCATCTGAATCCGGACCGGAATATCGCCAAAATGGTAATTTCCCACCCGGAAATGAGTTCTACCAGCGAACTGGTATTCCGTCTCATCGACCAATTGGGAGGTTATGAGGATATGAACAAACAGATGGCTGCAGCTATCTATACAGGTATGATGACCGATACCGGAGGATTCACCTACAATTCGAAGGATCCTGAAATCTATCTGATTATCAGTATGCTTTTAAAGAAAGGTATCGATAAAGACAAAATTTACCGCAATGTCTTCAACAATTATTCGGAACACAGACTGCGCTTCACCGGCTATATTCTCAACGAAAAGCTCCGATTCCTGGAAAACAACCGTGCCTCCATCTTCACCATTACACGTGAAGAAATGCAACGTTTCCACTTTATCCGGGGCGATGCGGAAGGATTGGTGAACATGCCTTTGCAAGTCAAAGGAATGCGTCTGAGCATATCATTAAGAGAAGACACGGAAAAGGATGTAATCCGGGTATCTCTCCGCTCCGTTGACGATTTCCCCTGCAACAAGATGGCTGAACAGTTCTTCAATGGCGGGGGCCATCTCAATGCTTCTGGCGGTGAACTTCCCTTCCCACTAGAAGAGGCGGTGAAAACAGCGGAAAAAGCAATCGAAGCTTTTAAAGAAATGTTCTAAATCATTCATATTTACAAAATGGCGAGATTAACTAAAATATTAATCTCGCCATTTTTATGTGCTTTCAAAAGTAATTCCACTGCCTATGAAAACTGTCCACGGCTAAATATACATGGGCCTATGGACTTCATACAAGGCAGTCGAAAGATAGAAAAGAGTCGTAGAATTTATTTTTTTTACTATATACAAACGCCGGTATCTCTCCTCTCAATCTGAAAGAGAAAGACAAGAGCAACAACCAAACGTCAATAAAACAGCTTTGTGTTTTTCATGTAATGGGGACAAGGCAAATATTTTTTTCATAAAAGGATGCACGCCCCTATTAGAAATACCGTCTGAACAGATTAGTCAAAAGTGAAAAAACTCAGGAAAAAGGTGATTGGAAGCCGGAATGAGCCAAATCTCGTATATTTAATTCATTTACATCTCTTTACGCACAACAGAACAAAAAGAATCGCCAATCTCGTATATTTATCTGAGAATTTCAAATTGTCAAGAATATCTAACTATTCTGAGGAAACATTCCCTGACGACTGACATCAGAGGACCATACACATTTATAAAACAGAGAGTATCATTTTGCTGATTTTGAAAGGAGCAAGCGGCAGATGGAAGGATTTGCCAAGTAAATAAGTCAAAATAACCCCAGAACAGAGAGCAACAAATGCAAAGATTTTTGTATTTTTGAAAATCAAAACAATGTATAAAACTGTAAATAAAAGTTCCGTTAATTTAGATACTGTCATCTGCCTTTGATTGAGGTGCACAGGATTAAATAGCAAGAAACAAACCATCTTACTATTACAGAAAAACATATTTTAAATCACCATACACTAAATCAAGATGAACAAATACGTTAAATGGGGTATTGTAGCAGTTATCGCAACAGGATTAGCTGGTCTGGGCATTCACACGTTCGTACCGCATACCAACGAAGATCTGAAAAAAACGCCGGCTCCGAATAAGAGAAAAGGGAAAACATTGGAAGTCCGTGCAGTCATACTGCAAAAACAGTCACTCAACGATGCGATCTCGGTAAGCGGTTCACTCATTCCTGACGAGGAAGTGAATTTGTCTTTTGAAACCAGTGGTAAAATCACCCATATTTATTTTAAAGAAGGGGCTTACGTCAGTCAAGGTACTTTACTGGCTAAAATCAACGATGCGCCGCTCCGCGCCCAACTCCACCGGCTGGAGGCTCAATTAAAACTTAAGCAGGACAGACTGTACCGCCAAAAAGCACTGCTCGAAAAGGAAGCAGTCAGTAAGGAGGCTTTCCAGGAAGCTGAAGCGAACCTCTCGACACTGAAAGCCGAAATAGAAGGCGTAAAAGCCAATATTGCACAAACTGAACTTCGCGCTCCATTTTCTGGCGTCATCGGTCTGAGGAAAGTCAGCCAAGGTGCTTTTGCCACCACAACGACTACTGTCGCAACGCTGACCAAAACCGATCCGCTGAAAGTCGAGTTCAGTGTCCCGGAAAGGTATGCAGGGACCTTAAATAAAGGAGCGAAACTGGAATTTACCACAGAAGGTGATTTGAAGCCGAGACAAGCGGAGGTTTATGCCACCGACTCTCATGTGGACGCCAAAACACGTACCTACACTGTCAGAGCCCTTTATACCAACGCCAACCGGGAACTGGTTCCAGGTAGATACGTGAACGTCACACTGACTACTAGAGAATTTGGAAACACTTTAGCAGTGCCCAGCGAAGCCATTGTGTCAGAAATGGGTATTGACAAAGTTTTCGTCTATCGAAACGGCACCGCGCAACCTGCTGAAATCTCAAAAGGTCTGCGTACCGAATCGCAAGTGCAGGTGCTCAAAGGCCTCAACGTTGGGGATACCATCATTACGAGCGGAACCATGCAACTCCGTACCGGACAAAAAGTCAAAATTTCGCATATAAAATAAAAACCTAACGTCAGACCATGAACATTTCAGAATTATCCATTCGGCGTCCCGTTCTGGCTACGGTGATGACACTGATTATATTACTTTTCGGTGTGATCGGTTATTTTAGCTTGGGCGTACGTGAATACCCTTCTGTCGACAACCCGATTATTTCAGTGAGTTGTTCGTACCCGGGCGCCAATGCCGATGTGATAGAAAATCAAATTACCGAACCTTTGGAACAAAATATCAATGGTATCCCTGGCATCCGCTCGCTGACGAGTGTCAGCCAGCAAGGGTCCAGCCGCATCACCATTGAATTTGAACTTTCTGTTGATTTGGAAACCGCTGCCAACGATGTCCGCGACAAGGTTTCGCGTGCCCAACGCTGGCTGCCTCGCGACTGCGACCCTCCCACGGTGTCCAAGTCGGATGCAGATGCCATGCCTATCCTGATGGTAGCCATACAGAGCGAGAAGCGTTCTCTACTGGAACTCAGCGAAATAGCTGACCTCACGGTCAAAGAACAACTTCAAACAATTCCAGACGTCTCCAGCGTCATGATATGGGGCGAGAAGCGTTACTGTATGCGTCTCTGGCTCGATCCGGTCAAAATGTCCGGCTATGGCATCACTCCAATGGACGTCAAAGCTGCACTCGACCGTGAAAATGTAGAGTTACCTTCGGGAGCCATCGAAGGAAACACTACAGAACTTTCCATCCGTACTATGGGACAGATGCATACTACGGAGGAATTCAACAATCTTGTCATCAAAGAAGACAACGGACGCATCATCCGCTTCAGCGACATAGGAAGGGCGGAACTTTCACCGCGCGACTTGAAAGGATATATGAAGATGAACGGTGTCCCCATGGTCGGTGTAGCAGTCGTTCCCCAACCGGGCGCCAACCATATTGACATTTCGGATGCCGTCCATAAGCGTATGGAACAGATGAAGAAAGACCTTCCTGAAGATGTCCACTACGACTATGGCTTTGACAACACCAAGTTTATCCGGGCCTCTATCAATGAAGTGAAGACAACGGTGTACGAAGCCTTTATACTAGTGATTCTCATCATCTTCCTGTTCCTCCGCGACTGGCGTGTCACCTTGATTCCCTGTATTGTCATCCCAGTGTCCCTGGTCGGTGCTTTCTTCATCATGTATCTTTGTGACTTCACCATCAACGTGTTGTCCATGCTGGCTATCGTGCTGGCAGTGGGACTGGTGGTGGATGATGCCATCGTAATGACGGAAAACATCTACATTCGAATAGAAAGAGGCATGAAGCCCTTGCAAGCAGGTATCGACGGTGCCAAGGAAATTTTCTTTGCCGTCATCTCCACCACCATCACCCTGGTAGCCGTATTCTTCCCTATCGTCTTTATGGAAGGTACCACCGGCCGTCTGTTCCGGGAATTCAGTTTCGTTGTGGCAGGTTCGGTAATCATCTCCTCATTTGCCGCCCTTACCTTCACCCCGATGCTGGCCACCAAACTATTGGTGAAACGCGAACAGCACAACTGGTTTTACCGGAAGACAGAACCTTTCTTTGAAGGTCTGAACCGCATCTACAGCCGCTGGTTGGGAGCCTTTCTACGTAGAAGATGGATGGCTGTCGTCATCATGGTGGTAGCTGTCATTGCCAGCGCTGTCATGTGGACCAATATCCCGACAGAAATGGCACCGATGGAAGACCGTTCGAGCCTTACTGTCAGAACGATGGGACCTGAAGGAGTCACTTATGAATACATGCGCGACTATACGGAAGATATCAACGAACTGGCGGACTCTATCGTTCCCGACGCCCAATATATCATGGGACTGGTGATGGGTACCTCCGGCAACGTCCGCATCACGCTCAACGATTTAGGCGAACGCGACTATTCACAAATGGATGTCTATGCCCGGCTATCGAAAGCGATACAAAGCAAGACCGACGCCCGTGCTTTCGTACAACAGCAATCTAGCTTCGGCGGTCGCCGTGGTGGCATGCCTGTGCAATATGTACTGCAAGCCACGAATATAGAAAAATTACAGGAAGTCCTGCCGAAATTCATGATGAAAGTGTACGACCACCCCGTATTCCAAATGGCTGATGTGAATCTGAAATTCTCAAAACCGGAACTACGTCTGTCTGTCAACCGTGAAAAAGCAAATATGATGGGAGTTAGCACCAGGGACATCGCCCGCACACTGCAATACGGACTGAGCGGACAACGCATGGGATATCTCTACATGAACGGAAAGCAGTATGAAATCGTGGGAGAAATCAACCGCCAGCAACGTAACGACCCTAATAATTTGAAATCTATCTACATGCGCTCCAGCGATGGGAAAATGATTCAAATGGAGAATCTCGTCGATTTGGTAGAAAGTATCGCACCTCCCAAACTCTACCGGTACAATCGCTTTGTCTCAGCAACAATATCCGCCGGACTTGCCGACGGAAAGACCATCGGTGAAGGGTTGGAGGCCATGGACCAAATAGCCAAGGAAACCCTTGACGACACTTTCCGCACCGCGCTGGCAGGTGAATCGAAAGAGTTCCGGGAAAGTGCTTCGAGTCTGATTTTTGCATTCTGTCTGGCCCTACTGCTGATATATCTGATTTTGGCGGCCCAGTTCGAAAGTTTCAAGGATCCCTTTGTCATTATGCTTACCGTGCCACTCGCCATTTGCGGTGCCTTGATTTTCATGCTGGCAGGCGGTCAGACAATGAATATATTTAGTCAGATTGGTATCATCATGCTGATTGGTCTGGTAGCAAAGAACGGTATTCTGATTGTAGAATTCGCCAACCAGCGTCAACACAACGGTGAAGACAAAATGACCGCTATACGCGAGGCGGCAGCACAACGTCTCCGCCCGATTCTGATGACGAGTGTCTCCACCATCCTTGGTCTGTTGCCACTGATGTTTGCAACCGGTGAAGGTTGTAACGGACGTATCGCGATGGGTACGGCTGTGGTGGGTGGCATGCTGTTGTCTACATTGCTTACCATGTTCATTGTACCTGCCATTTATTCTTATCTGGCAACCAACTTGACCCATAAACAGGCCAAGAAAGAAGCTAAGGAGAAAGCAGAACTCGAACGACAGTTGGACTAAATAATAGAAAAATATGAGTGCTATAAAAAAATATTTCCTCACCCTGGCTTTGACGACTCTGGGCGGAACCATAGTGGCTCAGCCCTATGTGGCGGAGTCACGCGCAACGGATAGCTTGCATCATTCTGCCACCTTGTCCACGTTTGTTGCACGCGGTTTGCAAAACAACTACCAGATTCGTATTGTGAGCAATACCGAAAAAGTCGCTGAAAATAACGCAACAAAAGCCAATGCCGGTTATTTGCCGAAGGTGAACTTGAGTGGCGGCTACGATGCCGGACTCCAAAGCGTCAAGACGAAACGAAGCGATGGAAGTTCTACCACTGAACGCAACCAGCTGAGCCATGGTCTGAACGCAGGTGTGTTTGCCGAATGGACTGTATTTGATGGTTTCAAAATACAGACGAACTACAAGCGTTTGCAGGAACTGAAGAAACTGAGTGCCACACAGACTAGGCTGTCCATAGAAGATTTCGTGGCGGATATGGCGGCGGAATATTATAATTTCATACAACAAAAAATACGGATGCGTAATCTCCGCAATGCAGTGAAACTGTCAAAAGAACGTCTACGCATTGTACACGAACGTTACCTCATCGGTAGCGGATCGAAACTTGCCGTAAAACAAGCACAGGTAGACTTCAACGCCGACAGCGCACGCAGTCTGAAACAGCACGAGCTTCTCCGCAGTTCTGCCATCCGACTGAACCAAATGATGGCGAACACTGATGTCAACGACCGCCTCAGGGTCGTCGATACCACTATTAATGTAAATGCCGAACTGGTTATGGAGGACCTTTGGCAAGCCACCCTCCGCAACAATGCGCGTATGATCAAATCTGCTCAAAACAAGACATTGGCTGAACTGGATTTGAAAAGCATACAGTCGCGCGACTATCCTTACCTGAAACTCAATGCCAACTATTCGTACCGATGGAACAAATACGATGAAGGACCTACTGACAAAAGGAGTAATTGGGGTGGTAACCTGGGGTTTACGGTAGGCTACAAAATCTTTGATGGCAATCGCAGCAGGGAGCGCAGGAATGCCCAGATAGGCATAGAAAATGCAGAATTGGCACAACGCGACCTCGAGTTGGCTCTGAAAGCAGATCTGGCTGATTTATGGCAAGCCTATCAGAACAATCTGCGCTTGCTCGACTTGGAAAGAGAGAATCTTATCACAGCAAACGAAAACCATGAAATCGCCCACGAACGCTACCTGCTCGGTGATTTGTCCGGTATAGAAATGCGCGAAGCACAACAAAACCTTTTGGACGCAGAAGAGCGACTTCTGATTGCTGAATACAACACGAAACTCTGCGAGATTTCTCTCTACCAATTAAGCGGGAACATCATGCAATACGCACAATAAGTGGTACAAAATCTCAGAAAAAACGGTTGCAAGCCTGAACAGACTTGCAACCGTTTTTGTATCTGAATAAGATAGATGGAAGCTATATTTTCCAGCATTGGTGCACAACAGATCACTCCAACATTTTGTCTTCGCAAAAAACTCGGAAAAGTAGCCTTCTCAATCTCTAAACACTCCAGGTTTATGCCTGTCGATTACCCAATTCTTCGAGAATCTGCCAGCACTGGAACAAACCTCTGGGGACGTGGAAACAACCTTTCCATTTTCCGCCCTTCAAAGTTAGCAACACTTCGCCCCGACGGTTCAAATAACCGAACCACTCAGGATATTCCGGATCTGCAAAATGACTCCAAACATAATCGTGAACTCGTTCGAACCATTCGAGACATTTTGGATTACCTGTCAGTTGATATCCCTTGAGCATGGTAATCAAAGTTTCTATATGCACCCACCAGAGTTTCTGGTCCCATTCCAACTGCTGCAATGGATGGCCCTTGCGGTCCATGAAATAGAAGATACCGCCATACTCCTTATCCCAACCATGTTCTGCTTCCTGGAGAGCGATTTGTACAGCTTTCTCTATCAATTCAGGACGATGAAGACGTTTGCCCAAGTCCATGATAAACCACATAGCTTCGATTGCATGACCTGGATTGAGCAAACGACCGTCCATACAATCAACCAATTCATTGTCGGTACCCAGATGTTCGACAATCAGACCGAGTTCCGGACGATAGAAGACATCCATCACTTCATGGACACAGGTGTCGATGGTCTGTTTCAAAAATTCGGGCTCGAGCAAAGACTCGATTTCAAGTGCTACATTGCAAAGAATCATCGGCAGAGCGAAGCTCTTGAGTTCACGTGCGCCAGGGCTGGCCTTGCACCATTTTCCTTTTGGATTGTCCACTTTGGAAAGAACAATATCAAAAGTTTTCTTGGCTATTTCAGCATACTCCTGATTGCCGGTAGCAATACTCAACTGCCCAAAAGCAATGACAGCAAAAGTATAGGAGAAAATATTATAGGGCTCTACTAAAGGATGGCCTTCACGGTCGAGCGCGAAATACCAGTTCAGATGACCATCATGGCCGTATTTCTTCAAGAATTCTGCGCCTTGAATAGCAGCATCCAACCATTCCTGACGTTTCTCCACCTTATTATACAAAGTCGCGAGCATCCATACTTCACGACCTTGAAGCCAGACAAACTTATCGGTATCGAATACTGAACCATCTCGTTCCAGACAAGTAAAATAACCACCGAATTCTTTATCTTGTGATTTATCCAGCCAGAAAGGCATCACCTTATCCAGCAACTCCGATTTATACTGTTCGGCCAGTTTCTTAAAATCTACCATAACGATAAATATTTATAAGTTGTTATTATATTCGCAAAGTTATGAGTTTCCTTACTTCAAACAAAGAAATAACTGAGAGATTGTTGACAAAAAATATCCTCGAACACACATCTGCACGATTCTGTTCGAGGATATTTTTAGTAGCTATTCATAGAGCTTGATATCATATACAATCAGTCAGACTCTCCTTTTCCTAAAGAGCGCCATGTCAATCCAACTAAGTTCTTCTTTTCGTGAAGGAAGAATGATGCCACATACGCAACCAGGACACTAGCTACCATTCCGATAGCACCATAGAGCAGGAAACTGGTGTCTGTGAGGTATTTCACAACAAACACAATCAAGACGCCGGAACAGAATCCCAGCAAAGCCGACTTGCCGCCAATACGCGGGAAGAAGATGCCCATGAGGAAGAGACCGCCCAATCCGCTGGAAAGTAATCCCAATATTTCCTGGAAGAAATCCAAGAGTGAAAGTATTTCCCAGGTAGCCATCAGTAAAGCGATGAACAAACCTATGATTCCAGAAATGAGACAGGAATAACGTGCAACCTTAAGCATCTGCCTATCGGTAGTCTCAGGATACCAACGTTTATAAAAGTCCACACTGAAAGCGGTGGAAACAGAATTGATATTCGAGGATATGGTACTCATGGTAGCCGCGAAAATAGCGGCAATCAACAATCCAGCCAAACCAGCCGGCAGCTGGCTCATCATGAAAAACGGAAAGATGGTATCACCTTTCATCATAGTGTAGTCCAAATCGGCTGGGTGAGTTTTAAAGAATGTGTACAGTCCAGCACCAATAGCAAAGAAGACGATGGAAACGAAAACACTCATGACACCATTCAGCAAGATACTATGGCGCGCACTCTTCTCACTTTTGGTGGTCATGTAACGCTGAATAATGGTCTGATCGGAAGTATAGGAAATAAAATTGTTAGCCAAACCACCTACTATAATCACCCAGAAGGTAGCAGAACGGTAATCGAAACTCCAGTCAAACAATCTCATTTTATCGTTTTCCAATGCAATATCAACAAAACCGGTAAATCCACCCTCGGTATTCATTGCCAGATAAACAAAAGCGAAGATGGCTCCGCCAACGAGAATAAAACCTTGGACCACATCGCCCCAGATAACAGCTTCGACACCGCCCATTGTGCAATAAACTATAGTGATGACAGCCATCAACACAATACAAATATAGATATCTATACCGGTCACAGCAGTCAGGGCCAAAGATGGAAGATACAAGACCAAGGCCATACGAGCTATCATGAAAATGATGAATAAGGCACTGGCCATCAAACGGGTCATCGTATTAAAACGTTTCTCTAAATATTCGTAAGCACTGGTGACATTCAGTCTTCGGAAAAATGGCAAATAATAACGCATGACAGGAAATGAGACCACCAAGATGGTAACCAGCATGGGATAATAAGTCCAGTCCGTCGCATACGCTTTTGCAGGATAGGCCATATAGGTAATGGCACTCAGCATGGTGGCATAAATACTGATGCCGGCTGCCCACCATGGGATACGTCCTCCCCCTTTGAAGAAATCTTCAGAATTGCCTTCGCGTCGCATAAAATAGAAACCTAAAGCCAGCATTCCCAAAAGATAGAGTGCGAGAACGGTCCAGTTCAACCAACCGAAATCTGTGCGTACGGTCATGCTGATGGCAGTCACATCAGAGGAGCGTACTCCTGGTTTCGATTCACCGTCGATAACTATCCAATCCTTACCAAAAGGAACGACAGCAGCCCCCGCACGGGCTAGAAAAGGAGATCGTGATTCCAACGTCCAGGTATCGGTAATGGTATGATAAATCAATAATTCGTCATTAAAATGATACCATGCAGTGGGATGCTTCATGTAGGTGGCGGCTTCTTCCCGCAGACTGGCTACCAATACGGTATCTCCGGTACTTTCGGCAGCGACAATGCTGGCGGGACGATTGATTGCTTTCTCAAAGATGGAATAATCAACCCCACCGACAAATACAATATGGGCGCAACCGGAAGTTACAGCCGTAGCTCCCACTAATGATTTCATGTTACCATGAGGATCGATAGTAGATACAGGCTTCCAGGTCTTCAAGATGGGATTGTAACAGAAGCCATCCGTATGAACCACACCACGAGTCTTACCAGAAGGGGCGGAATAACCGCCCATGACATAAAGACAAGGACCTGTGGAAGCATTTTGGACAGCGACGGATGGCTGCAGACGGATGCTGCCTGGCATATCCGGAAGTATTTCCCAATGATGTCCATGGGGATAGGCCAAGCGGCAAACAGTATAGGAACCTTCTCCATTCGACTGACCACCGGCAACATAAATATAGCCGCTACCAAAAGCGGCTCCCATATTGTCAAGAGCACAGGGCAGAGCCGGTAAATTTTTGAAGGTGAGAGAAGAACCGTCATATTTCATCAAACGTACATCGGCATGACTCTGTTTTCCATCTGTTCCGCCAATCAACACGACGCCATCTTCAACGGAGACACTGGCACCATAGGCCAAAGATTGAGGCATTTTCCCTATTTCTTGCCATTCCGCTGTGGATTCAAAAGGAAATTTATAAGCAAAAACCTGATTGTAAAAAACTTTTGCTCCGCCCTCAACTGCAGGTACATCTGGAAAATTGCAACCGCCGGCAACTAGCACCCAGTCACCGGTTCTACCAGCAAAAGGAGCAGAAACGCCTTGCTCACCATTTACCTTCAACGGGGACAAGGAACGAAAACTTACATTATTATACTTGTTGTCTTGAACTTGTTTAGGAGATTGGGCCAACAATCCCAGGTGAAAACAGAATAATAAGGATAGAATGGAGAATATCTTCTTCATAGTATTTACGATTTGGCCGTAAAGATAGTAAAATTCTATTAACCAAGGTGTTCATAACAATACAAACAAAAGTTTTTTAACAAAAGAAAGTATTCAAAACTCCTAATATAAAACAAATACATATATTAAA
>SAMEA104404106__coassemble_1899_pt1 | contig 14475 bp, 12 predicted proteins | sample SAMEA104404106__metabat2_high_PE_037 | metagenome-assembled genome bin SAMEA104404106 (sample SAMEA104404106) | Balaenoptera acutorostrata
CTCTCAAAAGCAGTTGGCTTGTGCCGTTTTCAGTTCCAAATCCACGAGCAACATTATTTTTGCGACCGATTTAAATGTTTCTATTATTTTATTTATATTACACTAAGTAATGGTGACATTTTTAGGATTTTCGTTTTTTTTCAAATTCTATATAATAAGTATTAGAACCGCTGTATATCATTTAGTTATGATATACAGCGGTTTATTGTAAATGTGGAAGCCGCGACTCCTGCCCTACCCCAATGACAAAAGAGTCAAATGTCCCGGCAGGGCTGCAAAGGGGCATTTGACTCTTAAGGAGATGATTTTGTCTTTCTTTATTCGTGGTGATGGCATTCGTGACCGTCTTCGTGAGCGGCACAACCTTCGCCGGAATCACTCACCTGACCAGCCAGATAAGCGCGGGTCAGTTCTTCAATGTCACCGCTGCAACCACGTACCACTTCAATGCCGTTGCTGCTCAAAACGTTCAATGCACCGGCTCCCATGCTGCCCGCCAACATGACGTTGACACCCATCTGGCGCAGGACATTGACGATGCCCGACTTGCAACCACAGCCTTGTGGAGAAGGCAAAGTATCCTGAGCTACGATTTCATTGTTTTCTACAGTGTAAATGGTGTAGAACGCACAGTGACCGAAATGGTTGTCTACCTGATGGTTCTCTTTTGTAGGAACTGCTATCTTCATCTTTCTACCTTTTAAATATTTTAGAATCCTATGAAAAGCGCATTTATTCAAATACGCAGGCGCAAAATTACGAAGAAATAAGATTTATCTCCACCCCAGTCCTTCCATTTAAACTTATTTAAGAAAGCAAGCACCCGTCTTCCTGCACATTTCTTCCCCACTTCCTTCGTCCGATGGTTCCAAGTCCTAAGAAAATCGTAAATTTGCCACAGATAATTATTTAAATCACATGAGAATAGGAATCATCACCGCCATGTCTTCCGAACAGGAACAGCTGGTCCATCTTCTGACCGGTACCCGAGAGCTCACGGAAGGCCCTTTCCACTATATTGAAGGAAATATCAAAGACAATACCATCATCTTGATGCAATGTGGCATCGGCAAAGTGAATGCCGCTGCCGGCACTGTGGAACTCATCCGCCATTTCCATCCCGACTGTGTCATCAGCACCGGAGTGGCCGGAGGCATCGACACTTGTCTGAATGTCATGGATGTGGTGGTCAGCCAGGAAATCGTCTACCACGACGTATGGTGCGGCGAAGGCAACGCCTACGGACAAGTGCAGGGACTGCCTGCCACTTTCAAGGGCAATGAGACTCTCCTGCACACCGCATTGTCACTGGACACGCCTACCCGCATTCATGGGGGCCTCATCTGTACCGGCGACAAATTTATCACGGACCGCAAGGAACTCGATGAAATCAAAAAGAATTTTCCTGCCGGACTGGCGGTAGATATGGAATCGTGTGCCATCGCACAGACTTGCCATCTCTACCAGACGCCTTTCATCAGTTTCCGCATCATCAGCGATACTCCGGGAGCAGAAAATCATAGCGAACAATATCAGAATTTCTGGGGAGAGATGGCCAACCGCTCTTTCGGCGTGACTGCCACCTTCCTCGAATCCCTGCCTCAGCAATTATAAAATTCCTCATCATCAATAATAATATCATCATGAAAAAGATACCTAGTTTTACAGTCGACCATATTCATTTGTTACGCGGCATCTATGTGTCCCGCCAGGACCAGGTGGGCGAGGAAATCGTCACGACCTTCGACGTCCGTATGAAGGAGCCCAACCGCGAACCGGCACTGAGTCCTTCTGCCATCCATACCATGGAACATCTGGCTGCCACCTTCCTGCGCAACCATCTGGTATGGGCGGACAAAATCGTTTATTGGGGACCGATGGGCTGCCTCACCGGCAACTATCTCATCGTAAAGGGGGACCTGACTTCCCGCGATGTCCTGCCATTGATGATTGAGACTTTCGAATTTATCGCCCACTATGAGGGAGAAATTCCGGGAGCTACCGAGCACGACTGCGGCAACTACCTGTTGATGAATCTTCCGATGGCACGCTGGGAGGCCCGCAAATATCTCGACGAGGTATTGAACGTCGCCACCGAAGCCAATTTAGTGTATCCGGCATAACAGCCGGAACGTGGGGGCATCCATCTTCCCCACAATCATCCGAAATATCTATGAACATCCAAATACTTATCGACAATACGGGGAATCCGGAACGTCCGCAACTCACGGCGGAGCATGGGCTGTCCATGCTCATCGAATTCCAGGGAAAGCGCCTGCTCTGCGACATGGGGCTGGCGGCGGCCTTCTGGAAGAACGCGGACCAAATGGACATTGACCTCCGGAACCTGGATTATGCCTTTGTCTCCCACGGGCACAAGGACCACAGCGGGGGACTCATGACTTTTCTGGAACACAATACGACGACGCCCGTATATTTGTCACCGGCGGTGTTCCACCGGCATTTCTTCACCCTGAGACACACCGAGAAACGCGACATCAGCACGGACGAGCGTTTATTGGACTTGTTCGCCAGCCGCCTGAATTTTGTTGACGGCAACGAATGGCTGACGCCCGACATCGCAATGGTGAAATGCGACGAACATACGTGGCCCAGTCCGGTAGGCAATGCTTTCCTCACAACCCAGGAAGAGGGAAGAGCGGAGCAGGCTGACGATTTCTGTCACGAACTTTCCCTGGCTTTCAAGACGGAGAAGGGACTGGTAATTGTCTCTTCCTGTTCGCACAACGGAGCGCTCAACATCATCCAGTCGTGCAAGAAGTTCACCGGGGAAGAACGGGTACATGCCTTCGTCGGCGGATTGCATTTTGTGGATTGTAACCGCACCGCCCAGGAGGTAGCAGCGTTTCAAGAAGCCTGGAACCGGCTCTATCCCGACACCTTGTTATATACGGGACATTGCACTTCCGACAAAGCCAAGAGGGCATTGCAACCGGTCCTCTCTCACCTCCACATCTTCTATACAGGAGAAAGCATCACATTATAAATTCTACCTCCACAATACCATGAAACAAATTTTACTCTGCATCTTGCTTTGCTGGTGCACTGCGGGATTTGCACAACCGGAAGACACTGAATATAAAAAGACGTGGTCGGTACAAGCCGGCTTCGGACAACTGACTTTTGCCGACAACCGCGTCACTGGCGATAATACCAGTTGGGGTGACAGCCGGGCCAATCTGTTCTATGTCAATGCCGACTGGTTTCTCACCCCCCGCCTGGCCTTGGTGGGAGGGGTCTATTGGGAGCAAGACGGCATCATGACGGAGATGGCTTCGGGAATCGGTATCAAAAAATACAGTCAGTTCGGCGTACAGACTGGTGGAAAATTTTATTTCTTCCCCAAGCGCTGGTTCGTCCAACCTCATGTGGGTGCCTTACTCATCACCAATTTCGGTCAGTTGAAACACAGCAGGGGCGGTTTTAACGTGGGACATATCGTCGGCTATCCCAACAACAGCGGGATTTTCAAATACGACCTCCAATGTCCGGCTTTCTCCATCGCCCCACATATCGGGGTGGACCTCCACCTCTTCCCTTCCCTCTCGTTCACCTTCGACTACGACTACCGTATCGGTTGGTGGGGACAGTCACGCAGCGAACTCTTCATCACGCAGGGGACCCTGGGAGGAAGCCATTTCTTTGACGAACGGAAGCCCTACCGCGGCGGATTCTCCTTCGGACTCAAACTGGATTTCCCCATCAAAGCCACTTCCGAGAAAAATGGCAGAATCGTCAGAAACCTCTTGGACTATATTCTCTTTATGCTGCAGTAATCCACAACGATCCGCACCATCCTTCCCGGAGGATGGTCTGTAAGAATGAATTGTCTGTAAGAATGGGTAATCGACCATAAAAAAGCAGGTTCCGCAATGCTCTCTGTAGCACTTGCGGAACCTGCTTTCTTTTTATTCCAGTCCTGTGAGAAATTTCTCCGGGTGACGTCCTTTCACATCTTTAAAATATAACTGGATGTTCCGGATATCCTCTTTGCGGTTTTTCGACGGCATCAGATAACGTTCCATCCGCACTTCCTTCTTCTGATAGTCGATGGCCATCAGGACAATGGGCAACTGTGCCTGGGAGGCGATGACATAAAATCCGAGATGCCACTTTGCATTCGCCGAACGGGTGCCCTCCGGAGTGATGGCCAGATGGAAACGCTCGCTCTGGTTGGCGATTTCCACCACTTCGCCGATCAGGGAAGTGCCGTTGCCCCGGTTGACGGGGATACCGCCCATCTTCCGGAAAATCCATCCCAGGGGACCGACAAACCATTCTTTCTTCATCACGAAACCAGCCTTGCGGCCTACAGCGGTAATGAAGAGTTTACCGATAAACAAATCCAGATTACTGGTATGGGGCGCCACGCACAAAATGCTCTTGTCAAAATTTGGAACCTCCACAACGGCTTTCCATCCCATCACACGGTGGAAGATGAAACCGCATATTCCTTGTACCATTCCCATATTACATATATGATTAAGTAGGTGATTACTGGCAGCCGGAACTTTTCCGGTGCTGAAGGAAAAAACAAAAGCAGACGAACCAAAGTCTGCCTTCAGTTTATCTGCTTTTGTTGTTATTGTATCTGTAGCTTCAAGAGTTACTTAGTCAAATCGCAAGAGCAAGTTGGCTTGATCTGCTTGAAGAAGTCATTACCCTTATTGTCAACAAGGATAAATGCTGGGAAGTTTTCCACTTCAATCTTCCAGATAGCTTCCATACCCAATTCAGGATATTCCAGACATTCGATGCTCTTGATGTTGTTCTGAGCCAGGATAGCTGCAGGACCACCGATAGAACCGAGATAGAAACCGCCATGCTTCTGGCAAGAGTCAGTAACCACCTGTGAACGGTTACCCTTTGCCAACATGATCATAGCGCCACCCTTGCTCTGGAACAAGTCTACGTAAGGGTCCATACGGCCGGCAGTAGTCGGGCCCATGGAACCACATGCCATACCAGCAGGAGTCTTGGCAGGACCTGCGTAATAGATAGGGTGATTCTTCAAATATTCAGGCATTTCTTCGCCGGCATCGAGACGTTCCTTGATCTTGGCGTGAGCGATGTCACGGCCTACGATGATGGTACCGTTCAAAGAAAGACGGGTGCTGACAGGATACTTGTCCAATTCCTTGAGCACTTCGCTCATTGGCTGGTTCAAGTCGATGCGTACTACCTTGCCTTCGCCTGCCTGACGGAGTTCTTCAGGAATCAATTCGCCTGGACAGTCGTCCATCTTTTCAATCCAAAGACCGTCCTTGTTGATCTTACACTTGATGTTACGGTCGGCAGAGCAAGATACGCCGAGACCTACAGGGCAGCTGGCACCGTGACGTGGCAAACGAACTACGCGTACGTCGTGAGCAAAATACTTACCACCGAACTGAGCGCCGAGACCGATGTGGTGAGCTTCTTCGAGCAACTGCTTTTCGAGTTCTACATCGCGGAAAGCACGACCGGTTTCGTCACCGGTAGTTGGCAGATTGTCATAATAGTGAGTAGAAGCCAACTTCACAGTCATCAGGTTCTTCTCAGCAGAAGTACCACCAATCACGATGGCGATATGATAAGGAGGACAAGCGGCTGTACCCAAAGTCTTCATCTTGCCTACGAGGAAAGGAACCAAAGTAGCAGGATTCAAGATTGCCTTAGTCTCCTGGTAGAGATAAGTCTTGTTGGCAGAACCACCACCCTTGGTCACACAGAGGAAGTGATATTCCATACCCTCAGTAGCTTCGATATCGATCTGTGCAGGAAGGTTACACTTGGTGTTCACTTCTTCGTACATAGAAAGAGGAGCGTTCTGAGAATAACGTAAGTTTTCTTCAGTATAAGTTTTGTATACACCCTTGGAAATAGCTTCTTCGTCACAGAAACCGGTCCATACCTGCTGGCCCTTTTCACCATGAACGATAGCGGTACCTGTATCCTGGCACAATGGCAACTGACCCTTTGAAGCAACTTCTGCATTGCGGAGGAAAGTCAAAGCCACGTACTTGTCGTTGTCGCTGGCTTCTGGGTCGCTCAAAATCTTGGCAACCTGCTCGTTGTGAGCACGGCGAAGCAAGAAAGAAACGTCGCGGAAAGCCTGGTTAATCATTTTGGTCATACCTTCTGCCTCTACCTTGAGGATAGGTTTACCTTCAAACTCGCCTACACTAACATAATCCTTAGTGAGCAAATAATACTCCGTATCGTCCTTACCCAATTGGAACATTGGAGCATACTTAAATTCAGGTGCTTGTGCCATATTGAATTTAATTATTAAATGGTTTACACAAATATTTAGGACAAAGTTACGAATTTCTTTTAGCACGAGCCTCTTATCACTCATTTTTTATAGGGTCTTAACGTCCTTAAAGTCCGTAAAACCGCTAAAGTCCTTATTTATTCTTACCTTTGCATCCGAGAAAATCTCTTCTCCCCCTTTTTAAATAAGATAACCGAATGAAAGAATTTATACAATCAGAAGCTAAAACAGAAACCGCAGTGTTGGTGGGACTCATCACAAAGACACAGGATGAGCGCAAGACTACGGAATATCTCGACGAACTGGAATTCCTCGCTGAAACAGCGGGTGCCGTCACGGTGCGCCGTTTCACACAGCGTCTCGACAGCCCCAGTTCCGTCACTTATGTGGGTAAGGGTAAACTGGAAGAAATCCGCGATTATATCCGCGCTGAGGAAGAGGCCGAACGCGAAGTGGGTATGGTGATCTTCGATGACGAACTTTCTGCCAAGCAGTTAAGAAATATAGAAAAGGAGTTGCAGGTGAAGATCCTCGACCGTACCAGTCTGATTCTGGATATCTTCGCCATGCGTGCGCAGACGGCCAACGCGAAGACGCAGGTCGAACTGGCACAGTATCGTTACATGCTCCCTCGTCTGCAACGACTCTGGACGCACTTGGAGCGCCAGGGTGGTGGTTCCGGTAGCGGTGGCGGTAAGGGTTCTGTGGGCCTGCGTGGTCCGGGTGAGACCCAGTTGGAAATGGACCGCCGTATCATATTGAACCGCATGGCCTTGCTGAAGGAACGGCTGGCGGAAATCGACCGACAGAAGACAACGCAGCGTAAGAACCGCGGCCGCCTCATCCGTGTCGCCCTCGTAGGTTACACCAATGTGGGTAAATCTACCTTGATCAACTTGCTGGCCAAGACAGAGGTCTTTGCGGAAAACAAACTCTTTGCTACGTTGGATACAACTGTGCGCAAGGTGATTATCAACAATCTGCCTTTCCTCCTGGCGGATACGGTAGGATTTATCCGTAAATTGCCTACCGACCTGGTGGAATCTTTCAAGAGCACCTTGGACGAGGTTCGCGAAGCCGATCTCCTCGTTCATGTGGTGGATGTCTCTCACCCTGAATTTGCCGAACAGATTGAAGTGGTGAACAAGACCTTGATGGACCTGGGCTGCAGCGACAAACCTCAATTGCTCATCTTCAACAAGATGGATGCTTATACCTGGGTGGAAAAGGATCCGGACGACCTCACACCGGCTACAAAGGAGAATGTCTCTCTCGAACAGCTCATGAATACCTGGATGGCAAAGTCGGGCGACGACTGCATCTTTATCTCTGCACGCCAGAAGCAGAATATCGAATCGCTGAAGGAGTTGTTCTATACGCGCATCAAGGAACTCCATGTACAGAAATATCCGTACAACGACTTCCTTTTCCAAAACTACAACGAGAACGGAGAAGTGGAATAATAGATTTACAACTTATAGAAGAATGGCGGGTCCGGAAGGATTCGCCATTTTTTTGCTTGCATCCCAGCGTCTGGTCGCTCCTACCCTGCTTCCTCTCCCACAAGCATTCCCAAGATTCTCCCCCAAGGTTCCTTCGACGGGGAACAGCTGCCGGATTCTCCTCCGGCTTTACTACAATTGTAGTCCATGCTTAGAAAAATTTACATGGCTTGTAGAAAAATGTACACAGTGCATGGACTTCTTGTTTTCATATATGCTGAAGAAGTTGATAGTTTTGGAGCATAGGAACTGTCATACTAGAATACTAGAATACAAGAATACTAGAAGTTTAGAAATCCCCCAAAATAGAAGGACGAGGAATAAGCCTTGACCTATCCATCGTCCTTCATTATTTTTAACCTAAAAATCTATCTCAAAATTAATTTATACGAGTGTATACAAATCCTTCTCCGTCACATACGAAAGGTGATGTTGGAGGATGGTCTCACGGGTACGTTCCTCATCGTCGGTACGGAATATCAGAATACCTTTGCCCGACAAGAGGAAGGAATACAGATAAGAAATGCAGATGCCGGATTCTTTCAACACACGAATGGCATCGGCGGCACGTCCCACCTGGTTGTCCAGCGTCAAAGCGAAAACTTCGGTGAGGGTGACAGAGATTCCCTCGGCCTTCAACTCCTGATAGGCCCGTTCGGGTTCGGAACAGATAACGCGGTAGATACCGTATTCCATCGTATCTGAAATGGTGGAAGCAATGAGTTGGATGCCCGCAGCTTTCAGCAGGTCCAGCACTTTGACCAATGTGCCTGCCTTGTTTTCTACAAATATGGAGAGTTGTTGAACTGTCATAATTCAATGTTGCTATTAATAAGTTTTACGTAAGTCCTTCACACGCACTGCCTTTCCATCGGTCTTCGGCAGAGAACCCTTGGGAACGAGGCGCACCCGTGGAGTCACGAGGATTTCGTCCTTCAGCTGACGGGTGATTTCGCGTGTCAGCTTCTGCAGATAAGCGTAGTCATCCATGAAGTCCTGTCCCAGTTCCACCTCGACAGTCATCTCGTCGTTCGACTCGGCAGTCTCCAGGGTAATCAGATAGTCTGTTCCCAAATCTTTGAACTGCATCAGAATCTTTTCTATCTGGATAGGGAAGATATTGACGCCCTTGAGAATAATCATGTCATCACTGCGGCCCTTCATACGGTCGAGGCGTTTGTGGTGGCGGCCACAGGGGCATTCGCCGGGCAGGATACGTGTCAGGTCACGGGTACGGTAGCGCAGCAGTGGCATCCCTTCACGATTGATGGTGGTCAGCACGAGTTCGCCCACCTCTCCTTCGGGCACCGGTTCCAAGGTCTCGGGATCAACGATTTCCACAATATAATAGTCTTCCCATATATGGAGACCATTTTGTTCAGGACATTCGAAGGCGACTCCCGGACCGCACATCTCCGACATGCCAAAGGAATTGTAAGCCTTCACGCCCAACATGTTTTCGATGCGCTTGCGCTGTTCGTCCGAATGCGGTTCGGCACCGATGATGAGTGTTTTCAAATGGGTGTCGCGGCGGGGGTCGATGCCCTCTTCCTGCATCACCTCATAGATGCGGGCGGCATAACTCGGGATGGCATGCAAGGCGGTGGTACCAAAATCCTTCATGAATTTCAACTGGCGCTTGGTGTTGCCGGCAGCGGCAGGCACCGTCAGCATTCCCAACCGTTCGGCACCATACTGAAAACCGAGACCGCCGGTGAACATGCCATAGCCGGAAGAATTCTGGAAGATGTCCGTAGGCCGCAAACCCACCATATAAAGACAGCGTGCCACGGCGTTGGCCCATTCGTCCAGGTCCTTCTGCGTATGCAGGATGACGGTAGGGGTACCCGTAGTACCACTGGAAGAATGCAGACGTACCACTTTTTCCAAAGGTACGGCAGCCAGTCCGAAAGGATAATTATCACGTAAGTCTTGTTTAGTCGTAAAAGGTATTTTTTTCAAGTCAGCCAACGACTGTATATCTTCGGGCTTAAGATGGTGTTCTTCGAATCTCTTCTTATAAAACGGGGAATTCATGCAGTGCTGCACCGTCTTCTTCAGACGCTCCAGTTGCAACTCCTCGATCTGGGGACGGGTCATCGTCTCCATCTCTGGGTGTAAATACATCATTTATTAGATTTAAAGTTCTTTGCTTGCAAATGTAACGAAATAAAAGTAAAAAGTGACATTTTTGTATAATAATGTTAACATATAAGTGGTTTTACCCTATATTTTTCATTAATTATCATATCCGGAGGGGATAAAATTCGTTTTTATTCTATTTTTGCAGCTCAAATATCTATCATAGTCATGAAAAAATTATTCTCCGGGCTCCATCGCTGGCTGGCTCTCCCCTTTGGCATCTTCATCGCCATCAGCTGCCTCACAGGCGGCCTTCTCGCTTTCGAAAAAGAAATTTTAGAGGCTCGCTATCCCGAACGTTATTTTGTAAATCAGACAGCGGAGGCCCCGCTTCCTACGAGTCAGATTGTGGAAAGGGCGCAGGCTCAGTTGCCCGATTCTGTCCTCATCACGGGCATCAGAATTGAGAAGGAGCCCGACCGCAACTATCTGTTGCAGGTATCGAAGGGCGACAAGTATTTTGTCAATCCTTATACCGGAGACCTCGCCGCTGCTGACCAGCGCGACGACTTTTTCTCCAAAGTCATCCGTCTCCACCGTTATTGTATGCAGGATTATAAGAAGGGAAGCGACGAGATTCCTTGGGGCAGATGGATCATGGGCACCGCCACTCTCGCCTTTCTGTTCATCCTTCTGAGCGGTCTCGTGAAGTGGTTCCCAAAGAACAGACAGTTGTTGCGGCACCGCCTCCGGGTGAAATGTAGCAGCCGCTTCCGTTTCTGGCACGATCTCCATGTGGCAGGCGGTTTCTATGCCTTTCTCCTTCTTCTCCTCATAGCTGGCACGGGACTCACCTGGTCCTTCTCCTGGTACCGCACCCCTTTCTATACTCTTCTGGGGGCTGACCATGCCGAGGTCATCCAGAAGAAGGAACGCAAGAAACCGGTCGTGCCGGATACCATCTACTACCAACAATGGAACAAGGTGGTCGGCGAACTCCGCCAGCGTTATGCCGACTTCAACACCCTCACCCTCGAGGGAGACAAAGTGACGGTGACGTATGCCGACTATGGCAATGTCAAAGCGCAGGATGAATATAAGTTCGATGTGACGACCGGTGCCATCACGAAGACCCTTCTCAATGCCGACCGCACCCTCTACAGCCGTCTCCGCAACTGGGTATTTTGTCTGCACACCGGCAGTTGGGGAGGCATTGCCAGCCGCATCCTCTATCTCTTGGCGACCCTGACGGCCCTCATCTGCGTAGCCACCGGCTACTATTTCGGGAGGAAGCGAACAAGTTAGAGAGGTATTAGGTCAGTCTGTAGGAGATTTCAGGCTGACCAACTCTGCTCTCCTCACTCCACCCCCTCACTCCTAACTCAACAAATGCCCCGCTCCGCAGGACATTGTACCGGAAAAGACCAATGAATACGGTGATGATGTAGGGGTCGGATACATCCGACCCGCTGGCTAGCATCCATTGAAGAATCCCGCGCCCGACGTATGTACAATGTCCTGCGGAGCGGGGCAAATCCAGCTTGCTGGAGGGACGAACGAAGTGAGCCCCGAGGTAAAGCTCTTGATTAGCAAATACTATCCCTCTTCCCTTGAGGGGAGAGGTGGCGACGAAGTCGACGGAGTGAGGTGACCATATCGAGCTAACCCCCGAGCGCGAGCACTCTGCCCCCAATCTTGGGGGCGATCCTAACTCCACTCCTCCCCTCCTCCCCCCTCCCTCCTCACTAGAAAAATCCCTCTCCTCCCTTTTCCTTTCTGACATAAACTCGTAACTTTGCACCCCGAAAAAATTGTAGAAGGAAATATGACAAAAACCAACAACGCAAAAGCCCACATTTATCTGTTACTCGCAGCCTGCATGTGGGGACTCATGTCACCCATCGGCAAGGCCGCCATGGATGCCGGTATCACCGGATTGATTTTAGCCAACATGCGCATGCTGGGAGGTGCCATCTGCTTTTGGATCACCTCCATCTTCGTCAAGTCCGAGGACGTTCCGCCCCGCGACCTGTTAATGATGTTCTTCGCCTCCATGCTCGGCATCGTGTGCAACCAAGGGTGCTTCACCTTCGGTCTCTCCCTGACCTCTCCTGTGGACGCCTCCATCATCACCACCACCATGCCGATTTTCACACTGATACTGGCGGCGCTCTTTTTGAAAGAACCCATCACCCCGCTGAAACTCGGCGGTCTCTTCATGGGGTCCATCGGTGCCCTCCTCCTCATCCTTTCCAGCAGCAACAGCAACGGCAAGGCGGGCAACATCTGGGGCGACTTGCTCTGCATGACCTCACAGATCAGTTTTGCCTGCTACCTCACCATCTTCAAGAAGCTGATCACGAAATATTCCGTCTTCACCCTCATGAAGTGGATGTTCACCTATGCCGCCATCGCCTTCATCCCCTTCTCTTACAATGATGTCGTAGCCACCAATTTCGCCTCCTTCTCCATCGACGTATGGTTCGAGGTAGGTTTCGTGGTCGTCTTCGCCACTTATGTCGCCTACATCTGCATGATTTCCGGTCAGAAGGCCCTCCGCCCCACCGTTGTCAGCATGTACAACTATGTGCAGCCGGTTGTCGGCTCCTCTGTCGCCATCTGGCTCGGCATGTCCGATTTCGGCTGGCTCAAAGCCTTTGCCGCCCTCCTCATCTTTGCGGGAGTTTATGCCGTGACACAGAGTAAGTCGCGTGCCCAGATGCTGGCGGAAAAGGGCATCAAAGATGAAGCCTGAACACTGACACCTATTATATTATCTGTGTCCAACTCCTCCTCGCCACTGCCGGGAGGAGTTTTCATCTCTGCGGAGAGACTGGATTCACACAGTATCAACGATTCCCGACGGGTTCTCGGGAAATGGTGAAAACAGCATCGCCGGCAGAAATATGCCTCTATCTCAGAAAAATAGCATATCTTTGTCGGGGGACAATAGAACACGTCTCATTTATTTCATATCAAAGCCAACGAAAAATACATGGAAAAAAGCTTTATTTCTTTTATTGAGAACAGCATAAAGAACAATTGGGATGCCGATGCCCTTACCGATTATAAGGGGGCGACCTTACAATATAATGACGTAGCCCGTAAAATCGAGAAGATACATATCTTCTTCGAACAAATGGGCATCCAGCAGGGGGATAAAATCGCTGTCTGCGGCCGCAACAGTTCCCACTGGGGAGTGACCTTCCTCGCCACACTGACTTACGGAGCAGTCATCGTCCCGATTCTCCACGAATTCAAAGCTGACAATGTCCACAACATTGTCAACCACTCCGAAGCCCGTCTGCTCTTCGTGGGCGACATGGTATGGGAAAACCTCAATGAGAACGACATGCCCAATCTCGAAGGCATCATTCTCATGAACGATTTTACAGTTCAGGTCTCACGCAATGAGAAACTGACTTATGCCCGCGAGCATCTCAACGAACTCTTTGGTAAAAAATATCCACGCAATTTCCGCAAAGAACATGTCAGCTACCGCAAGGATCATCCGGAGGAACTGGCCATGATCAATTATACTTCCGGTACGACGAGCTACTCCAAGGGCGTCATGCTGCCCTACCGCGTACTCTGGTCCAACACTCAGTTTGCCTACGAGGTGCTGTCTCTGCATCCGGGCGACCGCATCGTCTCCATGCTGCCGATGGCCCACATGTATGGCCTGGCATTCGAATTCCTTTACGAATTCTCTTTGGGTGCGCATATCTACTTCCTCACCCGCATGCCGAGTCCGAAGATTATCTTCCAGGCTTTCGCCGACGTCAAACCGAACCTCGTCGTGGCAGTGCCTCTCATCATCGAAAAGATTATCAAGAAGAGCATTCTCCCGAAACTCGAGACGCCTTCCATGCGTCTGCTCATGAAGGTGCCCATCGTCAACGACAAAATCCGTGCCAGCATCCGTCAGAAGATGATCGATGCTTTCGGCGGCCAGTTCTACGAAATCATCATCGGTGGCGCGGCTTTCAACCAGGAGGTGGAACAGTTCCTCAAGAGCATCGACTTCCCTTACACCGTGGGTTATGGCATGACCGAATGTGGTCCGATCATCGCTTACGAAGACTGGAAGAGATACAAGATGGGGTCTTGCGGTAAGGCGGCGCCCCGTATGGAACTTAAGATTCTGAGTGAGGATCCTGAAAATGTGGTCGGCGAAATCTGCTGCCGGGGTACCAATGTGATGACGGGCTATTACAAGAATCCGGAGGCGACCCGCGAAGTGCTCACCGAAGACGGTTGGTTGCGCACTGGTGACTTGGGTGTCATCGACAGCGAGGGCAACCTCACCATCCGCGGACGCAGCAAGAACATGCTGCTCGGCGCTTCGGGACAGAATATCTATCCGGAGGAAATCGAGGACAAACTGAACAATATGCCTTTCGTCTCCGAAAGCATCGTCGTGCAGTCGTCCGAATCCAAGCTCATCGGCCTCATCTATCCCGACTTCGACGCGGCCTTCAACCAGGGTCTCGATGAGAAGGCCATTGCCGCTGCGATGGAGGAAAACCGTGTGGCACTGAATGCCGAACTTCCGGCTTACTCGCAGATTGCCAAAATCAAGATTTTCCAGGAGGAATTCGAAAAGACACCGAA
>SAMEA104404106__coassemble_1904_pt1 | contig 14457 bp, 10 predicted proteins | sample SAMEA104404106__metabat2_high_PE_037 | metagenome-assembled genome bin SAMEA104404106 (sample SAMEA104404106) | Balaenoptera acutorostrata
AAAAGTTAGGAGTTAGGGGTTAGGAGGGAGGAGTTGACTTTAGTTAGGAGTTAGGCGGGAGGAGTTGGAACTACTTCCGACTAGGACCTCTTCTGATTATAAATTCTTTCCTATAACTTTCTTCCGACTAGAGCTTCTTTCACTTTGAACTACTACTTGTTTGAACTTCTTTAGCCTGGAATTTCTTCTGCCTTTTGCTGCTTCCGATGGTTCTTTATGGTATCTCCTTTCCCGGGATGTCCCCTGATTTTGTTTGTATCAGTATATTATTCCTAATTAAATGGTGAGGTCCAACTTCAGGAATGTGCGGTCATCGAAAGAGCGGTTGCCTTCGACGAGACATTTGGAGGACTTGTTCTCCTGGATGCAGAGAGGATCTTTTTCAAGCACTTCTTCAAGCATGGATTCTGTGGCATCGAGCGAGTCGAATACTTCGGGATAACCATCGGAAGCGAGGATGATTTCTTCTGCGTCCCCTATGGAGAGAGCAGGGACGGATGCCGGGTCAATGAGCTGGCCGTCGATGACGGGATAACGGAAGGGGTTGTAAGGATTTCCGTCGTTTTGGAAATGGAGCTGTTCGCAGAGGGCATCGTAAATGAAGGCTCTGCCTTTGTCTTCTTTTCGAATATCCTCGGGGGTATATCCATGTTGCAGATAATACTGGATGACCTCGCAACGAATGTCAGTGAGTATACGGTCTACCAGTTTTTCGTACTTGTGGGTTTGTCCCGACCATCGTGCCTGGCAGTCGCCGATAAACCATACCTCGTTAAAGTGGCGGCTGTAGATGACGGCGGAGCAGGTCGGACGGTAGTTGCATTCGGCATAGGTCGTGTCGGCGGCAACAGCCTCGGAGAGCCGTATGAGCATTTCCTCCTTGGTGGTATCAGCAGGCAGATTTTCCAATGCCTCACAGACGAGGCGCATGGCCACATGTCCTGGACTTTCTTGTCCGGGGGCAATTTTAATCTTTGCTGTGGAGCCGTCAACGACAGCGGCAAAATCGGAAGTGACCACCCAACCGTCTTCACAAGGTGTTCCTCTTCTTTTCCCTATACTGAATTGTTCTATAATTTTCATATTGTGCAAATATAGACATAATCGTTGAGGTAGGGCGCAAGTATATGGTCAAAATTAATTTTGCCGGCAGACATAAAATTGAAAATGCAAGGGTGGGAGACGCTGGTATGGAAAAAATAATTTAATTTTGGTGTTTGAAAAAATACGATATTTATGAACAAATGTTGCTTCTTGTACGCCCGCGAGCGTATTACGACTTATGCCGCTTGCTTCATAGGCAAGTCGGTCCGTGAACTGGTATCCGACTTTAATGCCGATGTCGGCGGGTCACCTTTCAGTCCCGACCGTGCCTACTATCACGAAGCCCTCCTTCTGGCTTTCGAGGAAAGAGGGGTAGATGTCTCTGCCATCAGCGACGGAGAGACCATCGATTTTGAGCATCTTGTGGAATATGACGCGGTAGCTCGGGCATTGGTGAAAATCGCGTCTGAAGAGAAAAAATAATAAAGATTGGAATTGCTCTTTGCCCGTGGCTTCGGTATGGGGCGCGGAGTAGATTTTCCCTGTATAAAATGATGCTGGTCCAAGATGGGCAAAGGTTCGTTAGCAAGAACCGGCCGTCTGTATTGTTTCTAATATCCGGATAGAAAAATCCCTCCACCTGTACTCCCTATAAGGGTGTGCAGGTGGAGGGACTTTATTGGTTGGGCATTCCTTATTCGTAGCCATTTTCTGCCATCCATTCCTCTTGCTGTTCATACGGATCCTTTTCCGGTCTGCCGAGGTAGTCTTTCAGTTCGTCACAGTGACCTTGGATGAATTTTGCTGTCAGGGTTTCCGGGAAGCGTTTCACCGCCGACTTGAACAACGCCCAGTTGTAGTAAGCCTTCGCCGCCCGCTCCTGGTCCGTGAACAAGGTGAAAGCATGGTCGCGTATCTGTTCGTAACGCTCGATGCCCTTCTGCTTCATTTGTCGCTGGTAACGGCTATGGAAGGGGAAATTGTACATGACCGCCCAGTAGTAGGAAGTCAGCGGCCAACCAATTTGGGAGAATGAATTTCTCATGCCACGGGCATATTGCAATAGCAGTTCCGCTTTCGTATCGGGATCTTTGCATTGGGAGATTTCCTGTTCGAGAGCCGCCATCTTTTGTGCGAAATGCAGTTTGTAATGTTCATCCTTTTTCCCGGTTTCCTTCGCAGTGAAAGGATCGAAACGGCAATATTCGTAGACGTTGCGGCTTCTGTTGAAAGCACCCGAAACTTTTTGCAGATATTTCTCAGCTTCCCCGTAACGCATTTGGGAGATGAGCTGGGTATCGATAATCTCATTGAAATATTGAGGGTCGGTGTAGCTTCTCTCGTTGAGGAAGGTGTCCAACGGGCATTGCGGATGCGCCATCCGGTAAGTGAGACGCTGCAAGGTGCCCACGCCGAGGGAGTCCATATTGATGAAAAGATCGTTTTGATAATCATAATTGTTGACGAACTTTTTGCTCATCCGGTAATCGTCCCAAAGGATGAAAGTCTTTTTCTGATGAATTCCTCGTAATCTCCATCGCGGGAATTTGCCTCATAGTCTTCATCGAAAGGAGAGAAGACGACTCTTTTCTCCACCAGTTGGAAGATGCGGTTGTCCGCCATATTGAGATACTGCAGAACCCGGGTAGGATAGTTCGAACGGATGCAGAGCGGAGCGACCCGGCTGATGAGAATCTTTCTCATCATGTCGTTCCAGTAATATTGGGTGAAACCGGAAATTTGGTTTTCCGAACCGTAGAGACTGATTTGCTCTTCATGATGTTGGTCCAGATTTTCTTTGATTTTCCCATCCAGCCACACCAGTTCCCCATAGAGAAAATTTTCGAAATCCGGGTTGTACTTTTTCGTGCGGCGTGCCTGAATCATGATTTTGAGGAGACGGATGGCATCCGCCATATCTTTATTTTTTACCGTTTGTTCCGCCAGGAGAATATGTTTCCATGCACTTTCATTGTGATAGTTGCGGTCCTCGAGAAAAGCCAGAGTACAGTACCAGGGCGCCATATCCTGGCAGCGCTTTTCCCGGCAGATGCGTTGCACCTTGGGCAGAATTTCGTCAACGTCCTTTTGGAGCAAGTCCTTTTTTTATATTTATGTGGAGACGTTATTATGTGGAGACGTTGTGTGGCGCCGATGGTGCCGCTAGAATTCATTTACTTACTTAGAGCAAAGTTAGATAAAAATCTATCGCTTGCTAGTTGTTTATTTTTATTTTGAGAGAGTTTGGGGCACAGTCAGAAAGGATCTTGGCTCTGTCCCTAGAGTTCCCTGGGCAGCTTTTCAAAAAAAAAAGAACGTTTTTTATGAAAATAGATGCTTTTTCCTAAAAAATGTGTAACTTTGCAATATCTCAAAGGTGTGGCAAACACCTTTTTATTATCCGCGCTATCTGGATATTTATTTTTAATGATAGCAAACTAGCAAATACATTATATATTTTTTTGATAGCCGTTAACCAACACAGGCTATATTCTAGATTTATTAATTCATTAATTTTTATTCAAAATGGAACAAAGTTTAATAGGTAAGAATGCAGGTATCCTATGGACACTTTTGCAGGGTAAGAAGAATGAAGAAGTTTCAAAGTTGAAGAAAGAATCAAAGTTGAGCGAACCAGAATTCTGGGCTGCTATCGGCTGGCTTTCACGTGAAGACAAGTTGGTATGCACCACAGAAAAGAAGGGTCGCAAGAATTTGACCTTCTATTCATTGGTCGACTAGTAGAACTTCACAAAGGGTAACATTCGAGGATGGCGCTGACAACAATCAGTGGCCATCCTTTTTTGTTGGGTGGATGTCGCAGCGAGAATGAGGTTGGTGATTAGTGGTACCTCTGCAAACAGCGCCTATGCGTTCTGCAATCCATTCAGAGCAAATCTTTCCGTGAGTCTTTTTCTGTGATGGGACGTATCGGTCTTGCAGGATTACCGAAGGCCAGCCAACCGGCGGGGATGTCCCGGGACACGACACTGCCTGCACCGATGACAGCGCCTTTGCCGATGTGTACGCCGTCGAGCACGGAGACGTTGGCAGCAATCCATACCTCGTCGTCTATCTGAATCCCTTTGGAAAATTCCGACATTGATATGTGACCATCGGGATGGCGCAGCCGAAGTCGTTCGTCGGGCAACAGGGGATGGTTGGAGGCGAGCAGACTCACATTCGGACCTATCATGACTCCGTCGCCGATGGTGATTTTCCCATCGTCCATCACGAGCAGATTGAAGTTGGCGAAGAAGTGATTCCCTATAAAGGTGTGGGTGCCGTAGTTGAATTGGATGGGACCTTGGAAGTAAACATCTTCCCCGGCCTTACCGAGCAGTTCCCGGATGATGCGGGGGCGTTCCTCGTCCCATTCGTCCAAGCGGTTGTACTGCTGGCAGTATTGGTGAGCTTGGTGTTTGATGGCTTTCAGTTCGGGGCGTCGGGCGTCAAAAAGTTTTCCCGCAAAGAGCCGTTCTTCTTCAGAGTAGGAGGTTTCGTTCATTTTCATATTTGTTTTAGGATGGTACAAAATTAGAGAATAGAAATGGAACCGAGGGCGTTTGAGGGTACGAAAGATACAAAGACTGACGTGGAATTATCGGCCAGTCCTGGAGAGGCTGCCCGGAAGGAGAGAGAACGGACCACTGTTATCTTTTGGGGAGATGAAATCCTGAGCTTCCGTGATATTCTTGATGTTCTGTCTCCGCAAACAAGATGGTTGCCTGTTTCGTCTCTGCGGGGAATCCCGCCTATTTATCTTTCTCATCCCTGCTCCGTCCCGGATAGAAATCTTCGTTTCCTGTCTGTATTTCTTTCAATCAAAAAAGGGAGGGGCGGCTCGGAATTTTTTCCTGCCGTCCCTCCCGTCTGTTTAAGAGTGTATTCTATTCTATTCTATTCTATCTTCTTCCCTCTCTGCGGTTGTATTTTTTGATGAATTCCGTCATGTCGTGCTTGCTGGAAGAGTAAGTCAGGGCATCGGTCGCGATAAAGAACGCCTCCTTGTCGACCACCTTTGGGTAGAGTTTTTTCAGCGCCTCCAGTCTGCTGCTGTCGTAGGTGAGCAACTGCACAATGCGCAGACACTGACGCGAGGAAAAACGTGTGGAACGGGGCAGCAGGTCGAGCAGACTTTCCTTGTCGCTGTCGAACGGCGTATCTTTTATTTTTTGACAGAAAGCGTCGAAGACCTCCTCTGTCATCATACCCGGGCAAAAAGGTTCTGTAAAATCTGCGCCATCCTCGTCGGAGTTGACCAGCTGGATGTGGTGGATACCTTTACCGTTGTATCTTATTTTGTCATAGTACAGCAATTTTCGTGATGCGATGTGTAAGTCCATCTCGTCAGCCCGGAACACCTGTATACGGTAGGTTCCCGGTACGAGGTGGGCGATGAAGCATGAAGAGGTAGCCTCGCACATGGGTTGTCCGTCCATCACTACCACGATTTTTTCATTTCCTGCATTCACGGAGATTCCGTCAATCTGTTGCGCTTTTGCTGTCGTCAGCGAGAGTATAAGTCCTGCCGCCAATAAATATCCTTTAGTATTCATAGGTCAGTATAAATATGGTTTTTGCAAATGTAATGATTTTTGGTGAAGAAACTGTGCATTGTGAACAAAGAAGTGGCAGAGAAGGTCCGGTACGAGAGAAGGACAAACAGGAAGATTCTGCCCACTTGGGTGTCTTATTGCTTCTTCGGATTCTTATTGAAATGATAAATGAGATGACCCATAAAATAATGAGGAAGAGAGCGGCACCAGGTTTCGATGCGTCCCTGGGCATTGACCTCATACTGTGTGGACGAGAGTTGGTGCAGGATGTCGAACGCTTCGAGGCGGGCTACCAGTTTACCTTTCAAAAAAGGCTGGGAGATGGAGGCATTCAGCACGAAGTCGTCCGTATTCAGTCCAGTGCTGCCATAGCCACGGCGTGAGAACATCTTGCCTTCGGCAGAAAACGTCGTTTTCAGTCTCGGAAGCGTATAACGGCCCGACAGCCCGTAATTGAAGTCGGTGGCGTTCAAAGTCTCGAAATCGCGCATCTTGCCCTCGCTGTGCCGCCATCTGACGTCAGCTGTGGCACGGACGTTGAGCGTTCCTTTATTATATTGAATATATCCGCCATCATGCACCGTGAAGGTGTTGACCGCACTTACGTGGCTTTCTGTTTCACCAGCGAGCAGGGTGTGGTCAAGACTGTGACGGAAATTGCAATTGAATAAGTTGTCCACGGTCCAGCATAAGTTTTTACCGAATCTTTGAAGCACTTTTGCTCCCGTGCTGAAGTAATAAGAACCGCTGACATTCTCCGGGCGATAGGTATAAACGCCACTGGTTGGATTGAAACTGACGGACTGGGATACCTGGTTGGGATTATAGGAGAATTCAGCATCTATCAGATGGTGGTGCCTTCTGGAGCGCTCATCTGTGTGTCGCATTTCAATATAGCACATGGAGTTGTATGGTTTCAAATTCGGATTCCCGAGGCGAACCACGAGCGGCGTGGCGTCATCGCGATAACCTATCTGGTTGAGCAACGGTGTTTCTGTCTCTCTATATCCCACAGCTATGTGTACAGGACTCTGCACGTTCTTTCTGACATAGAAATGCATACTCATGGCCGCATCTATCAACAGCGTATTGCGTGTAGCCAAGGTATCTAAATTTCCACGACGATAGTGTAACCGCTCGCGTAGGGGCGACAACTTCAATTTCAGGTCTACAAGTTCACGTGGCCATTTCCCAAACAATGAACCTGGGAGTTGTTGGTAACGAGTAATATAAAAGGTGTAATCCCCTTTGTAAGTTCGTAAATCGCTGTGATAGGAGTTCGCAGGGTCGGTGATGGCTTGAAGCATGTCCAACTCGGAGGGGAGCAAGAGGGTGTCAGGATGGTACAGCCAATCTTTCGTCTGGTTGCGGCTGAAGGATGGGGCAGCTTCTATATAAGCATAATAGGTAGTATCCTTCGAATCTATGCTATAGCATACGAGCGGACGTACAAAATATTTTTTGTTAGAGTAATCGTTGGCATTGTGCGATTTTATATCCGACGGATTTACCAGATTGTTGATATGAAAACGTTGTGCCTGTTGATTCTCGTCCGACTGATAGTCGCAGAAGGTTTTGACCCAGAAAAATTGTTGCCAATTCTCTAAATCCTTCAATTTTGGGTAGTAGTGTGCGTAGAAATTCATCTTCCATGTGCTCCCGTCATTGAGACCCGCATTGCGCTGGCGTAACGTGAGGCTATCGACATATTGTTCTGACAGCAGAAAGGAATTGCCGCTGTACGATTTGTAGTCCACAGCAAGGTCGGTGTCGAACAGGAGACGTTCGGGGCTGATGTATTTGAACTTGTTGCCGAGTTTCAGCACGTTCTCCTTTCCCAACGAATTTTGGTGGGAAAGGTTCAACGGATTACCTGTAACGAACAACTCGTTGCGTCGGGACATTTCTTTCTCATTGCGGGAGGAGGTGAAATCCACGTTGAGATTTTCTTGCACATTCTTGTCGGATGACTGATAATCTATTTCTCCCTTGACACTGTGTGTGGTCAATAAGGAATTGGGCATGGACTGTGGTGTCCAATGATTCGAACCGCCTATGTGGCGGCTCTCATTCACGTTGTTGGAGTTGGCCGACAGCGCGTAACGGGTCTTGTTTGTGAAACTGAGGAGAAAGGCACGTCCCAGCCAACGTTCTTCCGTACCGCCCGCTGCCTCCACATTGGCGATGTATCCTCTCTGGTATTCCGGTTTCAGATTCACGTCCATGACAAATCTTTTCTTTTCTAGTTGCGCACCCATAGCACGGTTCAAGTCCGTGTCCTGCTCGTATACCTTAATGTGCTTCACCGTGTAGTAAGGCAGGTTCTCCAGCAGTACCTTCGAATTGCCACGCATGAACGAGCGTGAACCGAGCTGTAGCTCGTCCACCCTACGGCCGTTGACGGAAATCACGCCGTTGCTGTTCATCGTCACCCCAGGCATCTGGCGTATGAGTTCGTCGAGCATTGAACCGTCGGGCAGTTTGAAGGCTGTAGCGTCGTAGACGAGGGTATCGCCTTTGTAGAACATCTTTACTTTCGTTGCTGTCACCATAGCTTCGCCCAATTGTTTTTCCCGTATTCTGCGCAATCCGAGTGGATGGTCAAGCATGAGGGCACCTTGATCGTTTTCGTCGATCGCCAACAACTGGTAGGCATCTTCGTAGCCTGCCAGCGTGGCGCGCAACAGATATTTGCAAGTCTTGCGTTCCGGCTTGAATATAAATTCCGCCGCCTTGATGGTGCCGTCACTTCCATGTTTTTTTCTGACGGGAATGGAATCTACAACGACCGTGCTGTCGGCAGCCAGGAGCACCGATACCTTGGCTTCCGGCAACGGAGTCTTCAAAAAGGCATCCTGCACCTTGCCGAAAATAAGGCTTTGTGAGTATGTGCTTAAAGTGAGCATAAGCGTCAATAATGAAGTGATAATTCTTTTGAATGACATAATATCTGGTTTTTGATTAACAAGTCCTTCACTTGAAATAGGACCGTCAACGGTAACTTTTCTGATGAAAGAAACTATGACTATTCCATAAATTCAAATGAAGGAGTTGATTTCAGTGCTTTATTTCTTTTTCGGATTCTTGTTGAACATCCATTGCAAATGCAGCATGACATAATTGGGCAGTGACCGCCGCCATGTCTCAGTACGACCTTGCGCATTTATGTCGTACTGAGTGGATGATTGTTGATGTAAAATGTCATAGGCATCAATTCTTGCCACCAGTTTCCCCTTTAAGAAAGGTTGCGAAAGCGATGCGTTCAACAGGAAGTCGTCGGTATTGAGTTTTTCACTGCTATAGCCTCGCCGACTTTTCATCATGGCATCCACCCGCAACGTAGTCTTTAAGTGAGGGATGGTATAGCGCCCCATGATACCATAATTAAAGTCGAAAACATCAAGCACGGTGAAATCATCCATTTTTCCATTTGACCTTCGCCATTGAAATGCTCCCGATGCATTGACATGCAGTTTCCCTGCATTATAAGTTATCGTTGCATCATCTTGAAGCATGAAAGTACCGACACGGTTTTCTCTGCTTTCATTTGCTCCTGCCAGCATCGTATGGTCGATAGACTTGTAATAAGTGGCGCCATGGTGTGTCTCAATATACCAAAGTTTTTTCTTATCTAGTCTATGTGCAAATCCCAAGGTGCCGTTCAACCTATAATTACCGTGGACATTAACGGGCTTATAGGTATATACTCCTGTTGCCGGATTGTAAGTCACAGATTGTGCGACATTACGAAATTGGTAATTGTTGGCAGCTTTGAAGTCTATAAAGTTTAGAACATCGATACCTATGCGATACTTGTAGTAAACCTGCAGGTTTGACTGTGCATTTCCTTTCAGATTTTCGTTTCCAAGTTGTACATATAGTGGATTACTGTCATCTCTATACGAAATCTTGTCACGAAGAGACGGAGCGCTGGTACGATAATCGATGTTGAATCGAAAAACTTGCTTTTCGTTGTACGAAGGACTATAATAGGCAAAGGAAGGATGAAAGAAAGCCATGCTTTGATGTTTGACGACATCTATACTACCACGTTTGTAATCCAGTCGCTCATAGACGTAAGGCACGGAAATATCCAGTTTCCAACTGTCATATCTTTTGTGACTGGTTGCTTCCTTCTCTTCTTTCCATAATTTGCGGCGTGTAAGATTTATATTTAAGAGTCCCTGGCTCACCTGCGAACGGCTATCGTAGGAATTGTCAGGGTCGAAGCTAGCTTTAAGTGCGTCAAAATAGGAAGGCAGCAGGAGGGAGTCGGGATGATAGAGGAAGTCGTGGCTGACATCGTCCGTATAACTTCCACGAACCGACGTACCCAAGCGGAGACCGCTCAGAATATCGGTTGTAAAGTCTGCTGTGACTACTGCCCAAGTATTGCGTTTGTAGATGTCATTGGAGTTGGCCTGTTTTTCATAAATCTGAATTTGATGGCGTGCCGTTTCATACAGTTTGGCCTGTTCTGTCTTCGCCTGTGTATGCTCACCCACTACTCTGATGTCGATATGTTTGTTATTTCCTACTTTGACTGCCCCATCAAGTTGGGAGAAGAGTTTCCATTCCTTGCTATGTCCCATCCCCCTTGTCAGCATAGTTGTTGTCAATCCATCGTTATTCCATTCGTTAAAGTCAGTCACATTTGACGAAGAGTTCTTGGTATGATTGAAAACATTTCTCCATTTTAGATAGAATGGAGCAGTAAGTGTCAAATCATTCTGAACGGAAACCCGTCGGTTTTCGTTGTCATGGCGCGCCTTCTCAATAGAAGTCGGTTTCGTTTCTTCGAGAAACAAATCACGCTTTTGACGGCTCTCATTAATATTTGATGAAGAAACATATTCCGTCTGTAAGGAATTCTTCACAGGCTTTGACTTAGGTAAATACGAGATTTCTGCCATACCCTTGTATATCTTTGTAAGCGACCGTGGCTGTAGTCCTGATGAGAAATGCCCGATTTGGCCTATATACTGAGATTCTCCCATATTATTCACATTCCCGTACAATGTGGCACGGAAGTTATTGCTGAAACCTAAAGCAAAGGCGCGTCCCAGCCAGCGTTTTTTTGTACCACTGGCCACCTCGGCATTGCCTATCATTCCAATGCTATATTCATCTTTGAGTTCTACATCCATTACATACTTTCTTCTGTCCACGTCAAACCCCAAAGCTTTGCTTTTATCCGACTGCTGGTCATAAACTTTGATATGCCTTACCGTATAGTAGGGCAGGTTTTCAAGTAGCACTTCCTTCTTTCCTCCCATAAACGATTGAGCCCCCAGCAGTAATTCCTCAACCTTTTTACCGTTGACAAATATCTCACTGTTTTCATTGATGGTGACACCGGGCAATTGTGCAATAAGAGCGTCCAGCATGGATCCGTCCGGCAGTTTAAAAGCATCTGCGTTATAAACTAAAGTGTCACCCTTATAGTACATCTTAATTCTTGTAGCTGTTACCGTCGCTTCTGACAATTGCCGGTCCATGGACTTACGCATACGCAGTACCGGCAAGACTATCTCCGAGTTGGGTTTGGCATTTACTTCGAACTTGCGCCAAAGGTCGTTATAACCTTTCGTCTGGGCATGGAGCCAATAGCTCTTCCGCTCTGCCGGAACGGAAAAATTGAATTTTTCAAATTCTACGAAGCCCGAACTTCCCATTCCAATGCTCTTATAGGTTTCGACAGAAGAGATAACTACAGAGCTGTCCATATTCAATACAGAAATGTGCACATTTCTCAAAGGCTTCTTCAAGAAAACATCTTCGACTGTACCAACAACCTGGACATTTTGTGAAAAGGATGGCACTATTGATATACAGATTAATATTAAGGATATAATATAATTCTTCATTTACATATAATTTAATTGTATGCTATTTCTTCTTCGGATTCTTGTTGAACATCCATTGCAAATGCAGCATGACATAGTTGGGCAGTGACCGGTTCCAAGTCTCCACACGTCCTTGCGCATTCACCGAGTATTTCGTGTTGGAGAGCTGATGCAACAAATCAAAGCCTTCGAGGCGCGCCACCAGTTTTCCCTTGAGGAAAGATTGGCTGAGAGAGGCGTTCCATACCAGGTCGTCCGAATTCATAGCGGCAGACCCGTAGCCACGGCGGCTGTACATCTTCAGGTCGGTGGACACCGTCAGACCGAAAGGCAGGGTGTATCGCCCGTTGAGGCCATAATCATAATCAATAGCGTCGAGGGTGGAGAAACTCTGCATGCGTCCCTCGCTATGTTTCCATTTCGCATTGGCTGTGGCGCGCAGGTTCAGTTTGCCTTTGTTGTATTGCACGTAGGTGTTCCCGTTCAGCGTCAGCGTATTGACGGCATTTTCCTGACTTGCTGTCATTCCCTCCATCAAGACGTGATCTACGGAGTGCATGAATTGTGAGAAGCCATTGGTCTGCCAAGTCCAGCGCTTTTTCTTGTCCAGCACACGAGAGAGGTTGAAGTTGGCATTCGTATAGTAGGCGCCATCCACGTTCACCGGACGATAGGTATATTGACCGTTCTGCGGATTGTAAACTACCGACTGTGCTATCTGGCGTTGGAAGTAACCTCCATTCACCCCGATTCTATAGTGGTTCATGGCTTTCTTGCCACGCTTCTCGAAGTTGATACCCATTGACGTGCGCTGGTTTCCCTTCAGATTGGGATTACCCAGTTTCACCACTAAAGGTTGTGAGTCATCACGATAGTCGATGACGTCGGAGATGGGCGCTGACGAGAAATCGTGACGGACATTGAACGACAAGTGCTTCTCATAGCGTTTGTGGTGATAGTAGTTGTAGTCGAATTCGACGTATCCATCTACACCGTTTTGGGAAGCTATTGTGTCGAGTCTGCCGCGCTGATAGTCCAGTTCTCTATGGAGTGGAGTTATCGCAGAGTTCAATTCCCAAATGCGGTAGTCACTTGTATATTCAAAATCCATACTCGGATGCTTTTGCTTGATGATTCCCCTTTTGAAAATGTTGAGCCATACAGGCACCGAGTGCTCGTCCAGATGACTGTTGTAGGAGTTGTTGCGGTCGGTGATGGCTTGCAACGCATCTATCTGGGAGGGCAGCAAAAGGCTGTCGGGATGGTAGAGATAGTCATGGGTCTGCTCGTTGTTGTACCTGTAGGTCGTATACAAGTTCAAATAAATATTTTTCGCCAAAGGTGTGTTCAGGGCCACCTGACCGGATGCCGTAGTCTGTTTCCGATGGTAGTCATTGACATTGTATTGGTTGCCGGTCGAAGGCTTGTCGAAGGCGTAGGCTCTCGCCTTGTCCATCTGATTATCGCTATGCTGCACGTTGGCTCTATAGACCAATTGCATTTGTTTTTCCTTATTGATGAAAGACATGGCATCGGTATTGAAGAAGGCGTTCCATGAGCGCCCCTCGCGCATTCCGTCCTCACGCATTCGTGTCACCAAGGTGTCGTTGAACTGCTCAGACAGCATGTAGGCATCGCCCGAATAAGAATTGTGTTCGTAGCCTGCTTCCAGTCCGTAGAAATAGGGCTTGACTTTGCGGAAACGGTTTTTCACGCTGATCTTATTTGCCCGGGTGATGTCGGAGGAGTGGCGTTTCTGTACAGGAAGGAGTCCGTCAAGAAAGAGTTCGTTGCGCTGGCGCATCTCGCTCTCGTTCTTGGTGGAAGTGAAGTCAGCGGTCAGGTCGTTCTTCGTGTTCTTGTCTGCCGACTGATAGCTGATTTCTCCCGCCACGCTGTGACTGGTGAGCAAAGAGAGAGGTCTGGTGTTAGGGTTCCAACTGTTGCTTTGACCGATGTGGCGCTCTTCGTTCACATTGTTGGAATTGCCCGTCAGAGTGAAGCGGTAAGGGTCGGTGAAGCCCAGAAGGAAACCACGGCCCAGATAGCGTTCCTTCGTTCCGCCCGCTGCCTCGACGTTGCCTATAAGTCCACGGTTGTATTCCGGTTTGAGGTTTACGTCCATCACAAACTTTTTCTTTTCTACGGCATAGCCCGCCGCCCTGTTCTTGTCCGTATCCTGCTCATACACCTTGATATGCTTCACGGTATAGTAAGGCAGGTTTTGCAGCATCACTTTGCTGTTGCCTCGGAAGAAGGAGCGTGCTCCCAACTGGAGTTCCTCCACCTTGCGGCCATTGACGAAGATCTCTCCTTGGTCGTTCATTGTCACACCGGGCAACTGGCGGACCAAGTCGTCCAGAACGGAGCCGTCCGGCAGTTGGAAATCTGTGGCGTTGTAAACCAGTGTGTCACCTTTGTAGAACATCTTCACCCTGGTGGCGGTGACGACCGCCTCACCTAATTTCACGTTACGTTCTCGGCGAAGTTCCAAAGGCGGAACCATCATGACGCCCGGCACATTCTTGGGGAGGTCTATCTTCTCCCACGCGTCGGCGTAGCCGTTGAGCGAGGCGCGTACCAGATATTTCCCACTTTCCAAAGTTGTGAAGTATTCTGCCTTTGTCACTATGCCCTTACTGTTCGTTCGCTGCTGGAGTGGAACGGAGTCGACTACCACCACGCTGTCCTCAGTCAGAATGCTTACTTTGGCCTGCCAGATGGGGGATTTCAAGACGGCATCACATACGGTGCCGATTACGGGTACTTTGTCGTGTGTTTTGTCTTGAGCAAATCCTTGGGACCACCCTGTGATGAGAAGTAGAAGGATAAATAATAAACGGTTTTGCTTTATTTCTAATGAAAGGAAAAGACGTTTTGAGTTTTTCATGATATCAGATTTTGATTGACAAGCATTTCTTTTGAAGTTGTGTTCCTATTTAATAGTACGTTTTACATCTTCACCTCATTTGCTACTTCGCCGTCAAAGAGATGGCTGGCGTCGTTGG
>SAMEA104404106__coassemble_1938_pt1 | contig 14269 bp, 9 predicted proteins | sample SAMEA104404106__metabat2_high_PE_037 | metagenome-assembled genome bin SAMEA104404106 (sample SAMEA104404106) | Balaenoptera acutorostrata
GGCTGGCGCACAAGATAGGCGGCGGCTCGGAATAAAAAATGAAAATTCGGATTTTCATTTTGTTCTTCGCTCGCCTTGCACTATCTTTGCACAAAATATATTTATATGTATAAAAAATTGTCTTATTGGCTATTATTTCTGCTGTTTTTCTTACCAGCAGTAAGTTTCGCGCAGGAGGAACTCCCCTCTGCCAACCCCACTATGACAATTATTGCCAGTGACGGAACAGAAACGGAGGAGGTAAGCTATGATGGCTCAGCACCACTACATGCCCGATTCCAGGCGAATCCGGTAAATATCGGTGCTTTTACTCCTTATTATGAATGGAGATTCAATAAGGAGGGGGTCGAAGATCCTTTCTTAATCCGTTACGACGAAAATACAGAATTTGACTTCGTGGAAAGCGGGGCTTTTTCTGTGGAATTACGTATTAGTTTTGTACAAGGCTCTGATACAATCGAATTTATACCAGACGAGGCTTATAAAATTAATATCAGCGAATCCAAACTGGAAATTCCCAATGCCTTCACTCCCAATGGAGACGGTGTGAACGACATTTTCAAAGTTAAAGAGGGATACGAGAGCATCATTTCTTTCGAAGCTGCCGTCTTTAACCGCTGGGGAAAGAAATTGTACGAATGGAAAGAACTCGACGGAGGATGGGACGGTAAATGCGGGGGCAGCGATGTACCCGATGGTGCTTATTATCTCGTAGTGAAAGCACGGGGTGCTGACGGCAGAAAATACGACACCAAGAAAGTCATTAACATTCTAAGGGGTTATACGGAGAAATCCGGCGAGTAACAGCTGGAATTCTTTTTTATCCCAATGAGCCAATTGACCTGAAGGCCAAGTAGGACACTATGACATTTTCCGACCTTATACCTTCTCTCTAAAACTACTATTGCGAATGCAAAATCTCGATATTACTCAAGAAAACGATCCAGAGGTAAAATCTGAAGGAACCATCGACATATATGGTGCGCGCGTCCACAATCTGAAGAATGTGGACGTTACCCTCCCACGTCATAGCCTTTCGGTCATCACCGGCCTCAGCGGTTCCGGAAAAAGTTCTTTGGCCTTCGACACCTTATATGCCGAAGGCCAGCGTCGTTATATCGAGACGTTCTCTGCTTATGCCCGAAATTTCTTAGACAACTTGGAACGCCCCGATGTCGACAAAATTACAGGACTGAGTCCGGTCATCAGCATCGAACAGAAAACTACGAACAAGAATCCGCGTTCTACGGTCGGCACCGTAACCGAAATCTACGACTTTCTCCGTCTGCTCTTTGCACGGGCGGGAGAAGCCTACAGTTACAAGACCGGCGAACGTATGGTGAAATATACAGAGGAACAGATACTCCAACTGATTCTCTCCCACTACGAGGAACACAAGGTTTACCTCCTAGCCCCGCTCGTACGCAACCGTAAAGGTCACTATAAGGAACTTTTCGAAACCGTACGCAAGAAGGGATTCATCACAGTCCGTGTGGACGGTGAGATCCGCGAGGTGACAAAGGGCATGAAGCTCGACCGCTACAAGAATCACGACATCGAAGTGGTCATCGACAAACTCATTGTACGTGAAAAAGACAATGAGCGGCTGCGCAAAAGTGTGGCCAAAAGTATGGAACAGGGCAACGGGCTCATGATGATACTCGATGCCACCGACGAAACGGCACGTTTCTATTCCAAACAGCTGATGTGCCCGACAACGGGTATTTCCTACCGCGAACCGGCTCCTCACAATTTCTCTTTCAACTCCATGAGCGGAGCCTGCCCGAAATGTAAGGGACTGGGCTACGTAAGCGTCATGGACCATGAGAAAGTGGTGCCCAATCCGAAACTATCCATCCGCGAAGGGGCCCTGGCACCTTTGGGAAAATACAGAAACGCCCTAATATTCTGGGAAATCGAAGCCATTCTTCTTCAATATGAATGCGACTTGAAAACTCCGGTTGAGGAGATTCCCGAAGAAGCGATGGATGAGATTTTCAACGGAACCGCCGACCGCCTGCGCATTCCTTCAGCGATCGCCCACACTACGGACGACTACTACGTGGAATACGACGGTCTCGTGAAATATATCCAGCAAATGGCGGACAGCGAGATGACAGCCGCCGCACAGAAATGGGCGGAACAGTTCTCCCGCACCGATGTATGTCCGGCCTGCCACGGAGCACGACTGAACAGAGAAGCCCTCAGCTTTAAATTTAATGGAAAAAACATTGCAGAACTTTCAGCAATGGATATTTCCCAACTTTACGAATGGCTCGACGGAGTCGAGGAAAAACTCGACAACAAACAACGCGCCATCGCGACAGAGATACTGAAAGAACTGCGCACCCGTCTGAAATTCCTCCTCGACGTGGGACTGGATTACCTCTCCCTGAGCCGTTCAACGATGACACTCTCGGGAGGCGAAAGCCAGCGTATCCGTCTGGCGACCCAGATCGGTTCACAGCTGGTCAATGTCCTGTATATTCTGGACGAACCGAGTATCGGTCTGCACCAGCGCGACAACGTTCGCCTCATCCATTCTTTGCAGCAGCTGAGAGACACGGGGAACACGGTCGTTGTTGTGGAGCACGACAAAGACATGATGCTGGCCTCCGACTACATAGTGGATATGGGACCGCGCGCCGGACGCCTGGGAGGTGAAGTGGTTTTCCAAGGCACCCCCAAGGAAATGTTGCAGCGCGACACCCTGACTTCCAGATATCTCAACGGCTCGTTGGCCATCGAGGTACCCAAAGAGCGCCGGAAAGGCAATGGCAAGACATTGAAACTTATCGGCGCCAAGGGAAACAACCTGAAAAATGTGGATGTGGAATTCCCGCTCGGCACACTCATCTGTGTCACCGGTGTATCCGGCAGTGGTAAATCCACCCTCATCAACGATACTTTATTACCCATCCTTTCCAAACACTTCTACCGCTCTCTGCGTGAGCCGCTGGCTTATGAGAAACTGGAAGGTATCGAAAATATAGACAAGGTCGTAGCGGTCGACCAGAGTCCGTTGGGACGTACGCCCCGTTCCAACCCAGCCACTAACACAGGCGTCTTCTCCGACATCCGCTCACTTTTCGTGAATCTGCCGGAGGCTAAGATGAGAGGTTACAAACCAGGACGTTTCTCCTTCAATGTGCGCGGCGGACGCTGCGAGACATGCAAAGGTAATGGTTACAAGACCATCGAAATGAATTTCCTGCCTGACGTGTATGTGCCTTGTGAGACTTGTCACGGCAAACGCTACAACCACGAGACGCTCGAAGTTCGTTTCAAGGGAAAGAGTATCGCCGATGTGCTGGACATGACCATCAACCGTGCAGTGGAATTCTTTGAGAATGTACCAAATATCTTACATAAAATCAAGGTAATACAAGATGTCGGTCTGGGATATATCAAACTCGGACAGGCTTCCACGACACTCTCCGGCGGTGAGAGCCAGCGTGTCAAATTAGCCACCGAACTTTCCAAAAAGGATACGGGACAGACGGTATATATCCTCGACGAGCCGACCACCGGTCTCCACTTCGAAGATATCCGTGTGCTTCTGGGCGTATTGAACCAGTTGGTGGAAAAGGGCAACACGGTCATCGTCATCGAGCACAACCTCGATGTCATCAAGGTGGCGGACTATATCATCGATATGGGACCAGAAGGCGGACGCGGCGGCGGCGAACTGATAGCAGCCGGCACCCCCGAAGAGGTCGTTGCCAAAGGCAAGGGTTATACCGTGCAATTCCTGAAAGACGAACTGCGCGGATAATCCGTAGGAAAAGAACAAGGATTTCAGCATTTATTAAAAATGAAAATACAAAAAACGAATGTCGCCCGCTTGATGGACAAGGCGAAAGTTCAATACGAACTGGTACCTTACGAAGTGGACGAACACGACTTGGCAGCCTCCCATGTGGCAGAATCATTGGGCGAGGACATCAACCAGGTATTCAAAACCATCGTGCTTTTCGGCGACAAGACCAAACACATTGTCTGTGTCTTGCCCGGCAATTGCGAAGTCAACTTGAAGAAAGCCGCCAAAGTCAGCGGCAACAAGAAAGTGGAACCACTGCCTTTGAAGGAATTACTCCCCACTACAGGATATATCCGAGGCGGCTGCTGCCCCATCGGAATGAAAAAGCATTTTCCGACCTACTTTCATCAAAGCATCCTCAACTACGACCACGTCTACGTCAGTGCCGGCGTGCGCGGACTGCAAATCAAACTGGCGCCCCAGGACCTCATCCGTGAAAGCCGCGGCGAGGTGGCGGACATCATCGACGACGCTGAATAATCGTTGCCGATATAGAGAAGAAACAATATAAAATCAATTAATCAATAACACTTAAAAAATTAAAGCTTATGTTCGAAGGACAACCCAAAGGTCTTTTCACCTTGGCCCTTGCCAACACAGGTGAGCGCTTCGGCTACTACACGATGTTAGCCGTGTTCGTTCTCTTCTTGCAAGAGAACTTTGGACTTTCTGCCGGTGCAGCAGGAACCATCTACTCTACATTCTTGATGTTCGTTTACTTCTTGCCATTCATCGGTGGTATCCTCGCTGATAAATTCGGCTATAGCAAAATGGTGACATTGGGTATTGTAGTCATGTTCTTAGGTTACGTTTTACTTTCTATCCCAGCCGGTGAAGGCTCTTTGGCTTACGCTCTTATGGTAGGCGCTTTGGCAATGGTATCTCTGGGTACGGGTCTGTTCAAGGGTAACTTGCAGGTAATGGTAGGTAATCTTTACGATGATCCGAAGTACAGCAGCAAGCGTGACTCCGCCTTCTCTATTTTCTATATGGCTATCAACATCGGTGCCTTGTTCGCTCCATCCACTGCAGTGGCTATCATGAAGTGGGCACAGGAAAACATGGGGGCTACAGTAGCTGAATCTTATCACTACGCCTTCGGTGTGGCTTGCCTCTCTTTGGTCATTTCTATGGCTATCTACTACTTGGGCCGTCCTACCTTCGCCCAAGTATTGCTGGCTGACAACAAAAAGGCTGACACTAAGGCTGAGGATCATAGCGAGGAACTTACTCCGGCTCAGACTAAGGAACGTGTCGTTGCTCTCTGCCTCGTATTCGCAGTAGTCATCTTCTTCTGGATGGCTTTCCACCAGAATGGTTTGACTTTAACCTACTTCGCCCGTGACTATGTACAGACATCTTCTACAGGTGCTCAGAGCATGATGTTCAATGTATGGAACCTCGTTGCTGTTGTATTTGGTGTATATGCTGCATTCGCATTATTCCAGTCAAAGACAGCTAAGGGCAAGAGCATCGCTGCTATCGTATTGGCTGCATTAATTGCCGTTTTGTATTACCAATACACTACAATTCCTGCTTCTACTCCAGTTGACGCTCCTATCTTCCAGCAGTTCAACCCATTCTTCGTAGTAGCATTGACTCCAGTATCTTTGGCATTCTTCGGTGCTTTGGCTAAGCGTGGCAAGGAACCTTCTGCTCCTAAGAAAATCGGTCTCGGTATGCTCATCGCTGCCATCGGTTTCATCGTCATTTCATTGGGCTGCTTCGGTTTGGCAACACCAAACGAACAGGTTGCAGGCATCGCTGCGGGTGCAGACGTCACTCGCGTATCTGCCAACTGGTTGGTAAGCACTTACCTCGTATTGACCTTCGCAGAACTCTTCCTTTCTCCAATGGGTATCAGCTTCGTTTCCAAGGTGGCACCTCCTAAGATGAAGGGTATGATGATGGGTGGCTGGTTCGTAGCTACCGCAATCGGTAATATGTTGACTTCAGTACCTGCCATGATTTGGGGCGAACACAGCTTGCTCATCGTTTGGGGCTTGCTCATCGGTCTCTGTCTGGTTTCTGCTATCTTTATCTTCTCTATCTTGAAGCGTTTGGAAAAGGTGGCATAATTGCGACTTCCGCATTCATATACGTCCCGCACGATGGCTTTCGTGCGGGATTTTTTGTCTTTACACCAAATTCAAAAGACGGTAAAAGATGGAAGATTTCAGATATCTGAAAACGGAAAGCCGCAGATTCCACAGGAAAAACAAGAGAGAAGGAAAAACTCTTTTTTTTGATTTGAAATTCTCAATTATGGGCTAAAACACCAGGGTTTAACACGGAAAAATGTTTTTTTACTTTATATATAATGTGTAGCCTCACTTTTTTTCCTACTTTTGCGTTCAAATGTAAAATAGAAAAGTCAGAATGACGCAGAAAAACTTAGTAATCGTCGAATCACCGGCCAAAGCAAAGACTATTGAAAAATTTCTTGGAGAAGATTTTAAGGTGATGTCCAGCTTCGGCCATATACGAGATTTAAAGAAGAAGAATTTTGGAGTTGATTTAAAAACTTTCAAACCTGAATACGAAATACCTGCTGAAAAGGCAAAATTGGTAAGCGACCTGCGCTCACATGCAAAACAAGCAGAAGCGGTATGGTTGGCATCCGATGAGGACCGCGAAGGGGAAGCTATTTCTTGGCACTTGGCAGAAGTGCTCCATCTGGATCCCAAGAACTCACGTCGTATCGTTTTCCACGAAATTACGAAACCGGCTATCCTTGCGGCTATCGAACATCCACGTACTATCGACTTAAACCTGGTTGACGCACAGCAGGCACGCCGTGTACTCGACCGCCTCGTTGGTTTCAAACTTTCTCCGGTACTTTGGCGTAAAGTACGCCCGAGTCTCTCTGCCGGACGTGTGCAGAGTGTGGCCGTACGACTTATAGTTGAACGGGAACGCGAAGTGGAAAACTTCAAAAGCGAAGCTGCCTACAAGGTCATCGCTCATTTCCTCCTCAACGCTGAAGGAAAGGACAAGACCGTGCTTCGCGCGGAATTGAACACCCGTTTCAAAACCGCCGAAGAGGCACAGAAGTTCTTGGAAGATTGCAAAAATGCGGACTTCACCATCGACAATATCACCACTCGCCCCACCAAACGTACTCCGGCACCTCCTTTCACAACTTCCACCTTACAGCAGGAAGCAGCCCGCAAACTGGGATATCCGGTGGCTTTGACCATGCGCTTCGCACAAAGTCTGTACGAAGCCGGTCTCATCACTTACATGCGTACCGACTCTATGAACCTTTCGGAACTCTGTCTGAAGTCTTGCGGTCCGCTGATTACGGAAAAGATGGGAGACCATTACCACCAGTTGCGCCACTACCATACCAATTCCAAAGGAGCACAGGAAGCGCACGAAGCAATCCGTCCTACCGATATGAGTATGGAAGAAATCACAGGCACTGCCCAGGAAAAGAAGTTGTACAACTTAATCTGGAAACGCACCATTGCCTGCCAGATGGCAGATGCCCAACTGGAAAAGACCACTGCCACCATCGGGGTAAGCGGCCGCAGCGAACAGTTTGTCGCTACTGGTGAGGTCATCAAGTTCGACGGTTTCTTGAAAGTTTACCGCGAAAGCCACGATAACGAAAATGAAAACGAAGCCGAAGGAAACCTGCTTCCACCTATGAAGGAAGGAGAGAAGGTAGATTGCATGGAAATCACTGCACAGCAGCGCTTCACCCAGCAACCTTCACGCTACAACGAAGCTTCGCTCGTACATAAGTTGGAAGAACTCGGCATCGGCCGTCCTTCTACCTACGCACCTACCATTTCCACCATTCAGCAGCGCGAATACGTTGTGAAGGGTGACAAGGAAGGTGAACAGCGTCAATACCGCCTCTTCACCCTGAAAGACGGCCAAATTCAAGATGAGACCAAAACCGAAACTACAGGTTCGGAAAAGAACAAGCTCATCCCTACTGACATCGGTACCGTTGTCAATGATTTTCTCTTGGAAAATTTCCCGGAAATCATGGACTACAACTTTACCGCCAACGTCGAAAAGGACTTCGACGCGGTGGCTGAAGGTCAGAAAAACTGGACAGAATTAATCCGGAACTTCTATGAAGATTTCGATCCACAAGTAGAACGCACCCTGACTGTCAAGTCCGAACACAAAGTAGGCGAACGCGAACTCGGCGTGGAACCCGCAACAGGCAAACCCGTATCTGTTAAAATCGGACGTTTCGGCCCGATGGTACAGATTGGCTCAGCAGGCGAAGAAGAAAAGCCACGTTTCGCCACCCTCGCTCCCGGACAGAGCATCGCGACCATCACCCTCGAAGAAGCTTTGGAACTCTTCAAACTGCCCCGCACAGTAGGTGACTTCGAAGGCACTCCGGTCGTTATAAACACCGGACGCTTCGGTCCTTACGTAAAGCACGACAAGAAATATGTTTCCATTCCAAAGACTGAGAATCCGATGGAAATCACTTTGGAAAATGCCATCAAACTGATTCTGGCAAAACGCGAAGCCGAAGAAAAGAGCCATCTCAAAAACTTCGAAGAAGAACCCGAGATGGAAGTGCGCAGCGGACGTTTCGGTCCTTACATCGCTTACAAGGGAACGAACTACAAAATTCCTAAGGCACAAGCTGAAAAGGCTGCCGAACTGACTTTGGAAGAATGCAAAAAAATCATCGAAGATACTGCTAACGCGCCAAAGACGACACGCCGCACACCAAGAGCCAAGAAGACAGCCAAATAAAAAAGAACTCTTAATATAACTTTCAGATATGACCCTCCAACCCGAAGTACAGCCTTCACCATCAGAAAAGAAATCAGGGCACCGCTGCATTATCCTGATTGGCTACATGTGCGCCGGCAAAACCACGGTGGGAAAAGCGTTGGCCAAAGAACTGGGACGTTCCTTCTACGACTTAGACTGGTACATCGAAGAACGTTTCCATAAAAAAGTTCCACAGATTTTCGCAGATGAAGGAGAAACTCATTTCCGCGACTTGGAACGCCGCATGCTCCATGAAGTTGCCGAGTTCGAAGATATTGTGCTCTCCTGCGGTGGCGGCACTCCTTGCTTCTTCGACAATATAGACTACATGAACTCTGTAGCCGACACCTTCTATCTGAAAGCTACTCCCGACACACTCTGCAGCCATGTGGCCATGAGCCGGGGGGACCGTCCTTTGCTCAAAGGGAAAAACGAAGAGGAGTTACGGGAATATATCACCGAACAAGTCCAAATCCGGTCCAAATATTATGAGCAGGCAGCACAGTTCGTTGATATCAATGTACTTGACTCGTTTGACAAGATCAACGATATCGTACAACTCATAATCCATAAGCTTCCGAAAGCGCAACTCACCCCGTCAGCCAAGGAGAAAGACGGGACCGAACTGCCCGAAGAACTAAATAAAAGCAAACAATAAGTAAGTGCTCGGAATGGATCGACATTATATCAGTACTTTTATGGAGGGATTATTCAAACAAATCCCCCGTAAGAAGTAGATAAAAGTCGATAAACACAAAACGTAGAATTAATTCCGACTACTTGCTTCATACATTCTATTTTTATAAACATTCACTATCCAATCCTCTCCGGAAAAAACAGGAGACATGACTTCTGAAACAGAAAGAGAGGGATTTTGATTACCGCCCATGAGAAAATGGAGAATTGAAGATTCCGAAGAACTCTACAACATCAAAGGTTGGGGAGTCAGTTACTTCGGCATCAATGAGAAAGGAAACGCGTATGTCTGTCCACGAAAGGACGGCGTACAAGTTGATTTGAAAGAAGTGGTTGATGAACTCGCTTCCCGCGACATTACCGCCCCGGTTCTCTTGCGTTTTCCCGACATTCTCGACAACCGTATCGAGAAAACTGCAGACTGCTTCACCCGTGCAGAGCAAGAATATGAATTTCAAGCCGACCACTTCATTATTTACCCTATCAAGGTAAACCAAATGCGCCCGGTCGTGGAAGAAATCATCAGCCACGGCAAAAAGTACAACTTGGGACTGGAAGCTGGTTCCAAGCCTGAGCTGCACGCTGTATTGGCCACCAACATGGATTCCGACAGTCTGATTATCTGTAACGGACACAAGGACCAGAACTTCATCGAATTGGCTTTGTTGGCACAGAAGATGGGAAAACGCGTATTCCTCGTTATCGAGAAATTGCCAGAACTTCTGACCATCGCTCATACAGCTGAAAAATTGGGAGTACGTCCTAATCTGGGTATCCGTATCAAACTGGCTTCATCCGGTACAGGCAAGTGGCAGGAAAGTGGTGGCGATGCTTCTAAATTTGGTCTGAACTCAACCGAACTGCTGCACGCCCTCCGCCTGCTCGACGAAATGGGCATGCACGACTGCTTGAAGCTGATACACTTCCATATCGGCTCACAAATAACAAAGATACGCCGTATCTCTACTGCACTTCGTGAGGCCGCACAATTCTACGTACAGCTCCACGCCCTTGGCTTCAACATCGAATTTGTTGACTGTGGCGGCGGTCTGGGAGTAGACTACGACGGTACCCGTTCCAGCAACTCAGAAAGTTCTGTCAACTATTCCATCCAGGAATATGTCAACGACTTGGTATACACTTTCGTAGATGCTTCCAACAAAAATAATATTCCGCATCCGAACTTAATTACGGAAGGTGGCCGTTCACTGACAGCCCACCATGCCATCCTCGTTTTGGATGTTATCGAAAGCGTCAGCATGCCTCACATGCCTGAGGATTTCCATCCTACAGAAAATGACCATCAACTGGTGCACGACCTGACAGAAATCTGGGACAAACTTTCTTCCCGCTCCATGCTCGAAGACTGGCATGACGCGGAGGATATCCGCGACGAGGCACTCGACCTCTTCCGCCACGGCATTATCGACCTGAAGACACGTGCACAGATTGAAAGTCTCTACTGGAGCATCTGCCATGAAATTTCAGAACTGGTACACCATCAAAAACATGTACCGGACGAATTGCGCAAGTTGGACAAGATTATGGCAGATAAATACTTCTGCAACTTTTCCCTCTTCCAATCACTGCCCGACTCATGGGGTATTGACCAGTTGTTCCCGATCATGCCATTACAACGCCTGGAAGAAAAACCAACCCGTTCAGCCACTTTACAGGATATCACTTGCGACTCCGATGGTAAAATTACCGCCTACGTCAATTACAACCAGCAGACCTCTTATCTGCCACTCCATCCTATCAAAGAAGGCGAACACTACTACATCGGTGTTTTCCTCGTAGGCGCTTATCAGGAAATTCTCGGCAACATGCACAACCTCTTCGGTGACACCAATGCCGTACATATCTCTGTCAACCAGGACGGTGGCTACACAATCGACAAAACAATCGACGGTGAAACCGTTGCCGATGTTTTGGATTACGTACAATACGATGCCAAGAAACTGGTACGACGTCTGGAACAATGGGTGAGCCAGGCTGTCAAGGACAACAAGATCACCATAGAAGAAGGCAAGGAATTCATTTCCAACTATCGTGCCGGCCTCTACGGTTATACCTATCTCGAATAAGAATATACTTATTATTGATATACGCACGCGCATAAGAATTGATTTCTATTGTGCGTGCGTTGTTTTTTATTTCTGCATCACCATCAAATCAATCGCTTTGAATATAAAAGCAAAGAAGTATAGATACTGAAAGCAGTTTATGGAAATAAAAAGCACGCCCCCATAATCAAGACAAACGTGCGATATAGATAGAGCGCAAAACTTTTCACGACTTTTGCGTTATACCTTATTATATAAGAGCAGCATCAACTAAACAAATCCCGAAGTACCGGTAAAGATTTTAACTCAGGAAAATTAGGAATATGCAAACGATAATAATCATTGATAACAGAGAGGAAGCGGTTGCGCTCAACCCCTGAGAACTTGAAAAAGCGCATATTCTCATAGCGCATACGCAACAACACAGGAAGGCGTGCGGCATCGTCTGGTTGCAAAAACTGAGAACTCAACGGACGGTTCACAGTGAAGACACAATTCTCCAAATCGAAATAACAACCCGGTTTGGCCTCACTGATATCTGGGAAAAAGCCTAGAAACCGCGTGAGACGCAAAAGAAAGACCAAATGAAAATTGGCGGTTCCCTGTTCACAAGTATCCAACCATTCGACAGACCTATATAAGTATTCAAACAAATTGGAAGAAGCGGGTTCAGCTCTTAATGCATACCCCAAGAATTCTGCCAGGAACATGGCGATGGCAGATTTGTAAGGATCGAACGGAATGGAAACCAGTGGAATGGAAACCTGCGCCGACTTAGGCTTGCATATACTATCAGGCCGACGTTGTTCCCACTCCATTTCCAATAAAGACAGAGGCTGGAACAAAGTATACTTGACCGCAGCCCGACGAGCGTGGGAGATCTTAACCATAAAGGTAACATAACCTTCGGACTCTGTCAAGGTGTGCACAATGAGGGAATCATCGTTATACTTAAATGAATGCAATACAATGCAACGGGACTTTTGATACATAAGCAATTATATTTTCAAATTCCTTTTAAAAGTGTAGAATCACGAAGGTTATACAACGACTGGAATCGACCACGAAAATACAAGAAATAGATAATTTAGAGGCACAACTGAAGAAAAAATGCATTTTTTCAAAAAAAAAGTCTGGAATGTTTTGGAGGTTTCAAGAATTGTAGTACCTTTGCACTCGCAAAACAGCACTGAGAAGCGCTAATATTGCACGGCTTGGTCCCTTCGTCTATCGGTTAGGACGAGAGATTTTCATTCTCTAAAGAGCGGTTCGATTCCGCTAGGGACTACAAATAAAAAATAAAAATAAAAAATGGCAAACCACAAATCATCTGTAAAGAGAATTCGTCAGACAGCGACTCGCAGACTTCACAACAGATATTACGCTAAGACAATGCGTAATGCAGTTCGTAAGCTCCGCGCTACAACTGACAAGGCTGCTGCAGTAGAACTTCTGCCGAAGGTTCAGAAGATGCTCGACAAGCTTGCTAAAAACAACATTATCCACAAGAATAAAGCTGCTAACATCAAGTCTAGCCTAATGCTTCACGTAAACAAGTTAGCTTAATTTATAAGTTGGAAAATTCGGAATTCTGTTTATTCCGATTTTTTTTGTTCAAAAATTGATTTTTGAGCGAAACAACAAAAAAACAGCTTTGCTAACGCAAAGAAGGGCTGGTCCCTTCGTCTATCGGTTAGGACGAGAGATTTTCATTCTCTAAAGAGCGGTTCGATTCCGCTAGGGACTACAAATAAAAAATAAAAATAAAAAATGGCAAACCACAAATCATCTGTAAAGAGAATTCGTCAGACAGCGACTCGCAGATTGCACAACAGATACTACGCTAAGACCATGCGTAACGCTGTTCGCAAGCTCCGCGCAACAACTGACAAGACTGCAGCAGTTGAACTGTTGCCTAAGGTTCAGAAAATGCTGGACAAACTCGCTAAGAACAATATTATTCATAAGAATAAGGCTGCTAACATCAAGTCAAGCGTAATGCTTCACGTAAACAAGCTCGCTTAATTCTTAAGAATACATGAAATAAACAAATCGGAATCTTCTTGATTCCGTTTTTTTATCTAAAGTACAACTTTGCTAACGCAAAGACAGGCGGTCCCTTCGTCTATCGGTTAGGACGAGAGATTTTCATTCTCTAAAGAGCGGTTCGATTCCGCTAGGGACTACAAATAAAAAATAAAAATAAAAAATGGCAAACCACAAATCATCTGTAAAGAGAATTCGTCAGACAGCGACTCGCAGATTGCACAACAGATACTACGCTAAGACCATGCGTAACGCTGTTCGCAAGCTCCGCGCAACAACTGACAAGACTGCAGCAGTTGAACTGTTGCCTAAGGTTCAGAAAATGCTGGACAAACTCGCTAAGAACAATATTATTCATAAGAATAAGGCTGCTAACATCAAGTCAAGCGTAATGCTTCACGTAAACAAGCTCGCTTAATTCTTAATGACATTGAACAAGATAATCGGAATCTTTAAAGGTTCCGATTTTTTGTTTTATACAAGATGGGAAGAGGATAAGGAAAAGAACCGAACATAAAGTTATTAAACCAGCAGAGAGCACGGCTCAGCTCATAGTAGACAACAGTTACAAAAAGATGGGACCTTGGTTCAGATACATTGCACCAAGGTTGCAGTCACTTCAATGAATACAACAAAATGATAAATGCAAAATCCCCATTGGGATGAAAGAAATTATGAGACCACGCATGGTCTGACATTGACTCAGGAAGAATTCTGCACATTCTGTTGTTTCCAGCAAGAATCCATTATGATTTGAAATACTTAAAATCTTTCATTCCCCCCTGCCCAATTGTATCCAGATGACAGGCATCAGGGAGTATTCATCTTCAAAGATCATCGATACCAGGATACCTCGACGGAAAAAGATACAACACAGAGAAAAATC
>SAMEA104404106__coassemble_1951_pt1 | contig 14181 bp, 10 predicted proteins | sample SAMEA104404106__metabat2_high_PE_037 | metagenome-assembled genome bin SAMEA104404106 (sample SAMEA104404106) | Balaenoptera acutorostrata
GCAACTCGGGTTAGCAAGTCTAATGTGCCCGCATCACTTCCGAAACTTGAATAAGGCTTGTTTTGCTATCGGTTGACAACTCTAATTGCCGGATAATTTTAATAATCAATAAAGGATAAAAAGGTCGTAGCCAAATTCTCGGCTACGACCTTTTCTTGGATTTGTATGATGATTTTCCTATTTTAAATCTTCGTAATTTGGAATATCTTGCAAGAAAGTAATGGAATTATTTTCGTAATTCAACTGGCAGCAGTAGTGTGAAATTCCGTTTGAAACCATGAGGTAGTCAGCGTGGAAAACACTGTTGTAAGAAGAAATTTGGTTGAATACCTGTTGGGTGATACGTATTTCTGGCGCCTTATATTCCACAATGATTCGTGGTCGGCCACCCTCTTTTTGGTAAAGAACGGTGTCGCAACGGCGGGTCACACCTCCCACATTCAGACCTACTTCGTTGGCTAAAAGAGCTGTGGGGTATCCTTTTTGTTCTACGAGGAAATGTGTAAAATGTTGCCGTACCCATTCCTCTGGAGTCAGCGTGATATAGCGGTGGCGCAAGAAGTCGTAAATCATTTTCTTGCCATTTCGTTGTGCCAATTTTACTTCAAAAGAGGGGAGGTTGAGGGATATCATCAGATTAGTTTCCTTAATAAATAATGTGTTACATTTGCTTTTATGCAAGCTTATAAATGGATTATTTTATGTAAGTTTGCATTAGATATAATATCCGTTGTCAGTTAAGATAACTGGATACTTTGTTGAATACACAAAATTACGAAGTTTATGAAGACAAAGCAAGAAATCGTAGGAAATTGGTTGAAACGTTATACAAAGACCCCATTGGAGGATTTTGGTAAGTATATACTGTTGACCAATTTCAATAAATATGTAGATATATTTTGCGAACAGATGGGAGTGGAACCGGTGGGTTTTGATGCGAATATGCGAACGGCGACAGCTGACGGAATCACCATGATCAACTTTGGAATTGGTAGTCCGAACGCCGCACTTATTATGGATTTGTTGAGCTGTATCGAACCTAAAGCCTGCCTTTTCTTAGGAAAATGTGGGGGTATTTCGGACAAAACTCATCTTGGAGATTACATCCTTCCACTGGCTGGAATACGAGGAGAAGGTACTTCGAACGATTACTTCCCTATGGAAGTTCCCGCTCTGCCAGCCTTCATGTTGCAGCGTGCCGTGTCTACTGCGATGCGTGATAATGGACAAGATTATTGGACAGGTACTGTTTACACCACTAACAGAAGAGTGTGGGAACATGATGAAAAGTTTAAAAATTATCTTCGTGAAACGCGTGCGATGGCGGTAGATATGGAGACAGCAACTTTGTTTTCCTGTGGTTTTTACAATCATATTCCTACGGGTGCGTTGCTCCTTGTCTCGGACAATCCGATGATTCCTGAAGGTATTAAAACCGAAGCAAGTGACAATAAAGTCACGCAGGATTTCGCTGCAATGCACGTGCGAATCGGTATAGAATCGATGAAACTGACCATCGGAAACCGTAAGACGGTAAGACATCTGAAATTCGATTGGTAACGAGTTTGAAAGATGAAGAAATAGGGAATGCTGAAAGGTGTTCCCTATACGTTTTATACTATGTTCTATTTATAAAAATACCCTATAAAAATGGCTCCATACGTAGCAGCAAAAAAGAAAACAGGCATCACGCACGAGGACATAATCCGCGATGTGAGGGCTGGAAATATAAAGGCAGTTTACTATCTGATGGGGGAGGAAAGCTACTATATTGACCGTGTAGCAGACTTTCTTGTAGCCTCTGTTTTGAAGGAAGAAGAACGTGATTTCAACCTCATCACTCTCTTTGGTGCAGACACCGATATAGATACCATTATCAATTCTGCGAAGGGATTTCCTATGGGGGCCCAGCGTCTCGTCGTGCTCGTCAAAGAAGCACAGAATTTGCAGAATATAGATCGTCTGGAATATTATCTCAAGCAGATTCAACCTTCCACGGTCTTGATATTTTGTCATAAAAACGGAACATTGGACCGACGTAAAAAAATTGCCGGCCTGATTGAAAAGAATGGCGTGCTGTATGAATCGAAGAGATTATACGACAGCCAGCTGCCCACTTTTATCCGTGACTATTTGAAAAGAAAGCATCTCGCTGTTGATCCTGCCGCAGCCTCAATGATGGCTGAATTTGTAGGGTCGGACTTAAACCGTATGGCAGGGGAACTGGACAAGTTGTGTATTGCTGTTCCTGCCGGAGAGAAAATCGTCACTCCGGAGATGGTGGAGCGTAATATTGGCGTGAGCAAAGAATTTAATATTTTCGAATTACAGGAGGCGCTCGCTCAAAAGAATATTTTAAAGGTTAATGAAATTGCGAATTATTTTGACAAAAACCAAAAGGCGAATCCTATACAGAAAACCTTGCCTACCTTATTCAAATTTTTCTCTAATCTGATGTTGGCGTACTATTCTCCTGACAAATCAGAAAAAGGAATTGCTGCTTGGTTGGGAATGGCTGACTGGCAGGTAAGGAGAAATGTGATGCCTGCCATGCAGAAATACAGTGGCGTCAAGGTTATGAAAATTATCGGAGAGATACGCAGAACGGATGCCCGATCCAAGGGAGTCGGGAACCCAAGTATATCAAGTGGTGAATTGATGAAGGAACTTTTCTTCTTTATTTTGCATTAAAAAAACGAAGTGAAAAGTCTGACAGTTTAAGTTAGCTGGAGTTCGCGGGAGGAGCAATCCTCCCGCTTTTTTTGTTCTTTTCTGAAGTGGGGGATTGGATGGAAAAGAAAAGTTAGGAGGGGTTAGTGATAGGAAAATCTTTCTTTCGGCCTTGTTTTTTGTCAGCGCTTTGACAACTGTTTTGTCACTCTCTCGAAGTCTGCTTCAGTTATTCTGAATACAAATAGGGGTGGATGAGTAATGTGTGGATAGAGAAAAATAAATCAGATCGGGGAGGGTTTTAATGCACAAAGTTTAGAAATAGAGTGGGGGAGAACTGGATTTTGTAAAGGAGTCATCCATTCGAAAGGTATCCTTTTCAGGTCTTTCGCTGTCTGTTTTGGAGTAGCTTCCCGAGTATTTTTTTCGATAAGAATGATATAATGTAAATATATAGGGGTATAGCCGGAATACCTCTGCCTGGCTCTCTGTTTAAAGGGAGTATTCGGGAGGAAATGGGCGTTTTTGGGGGATTTACAGGGTCTATTTTATCTATTCTGTATTCAATCATAAGTGTAAATAAACTCTTTTACTTATTGATATTAAATGATTTATACAAAAACAAAGGCTCTGAGAATCGCTCAGAATCTTAGTAATGTACAATTAGTAAAGATGGGCATTTTTAGCCTCAAAATGCCCGTTTTGCTTTATTTTTGCAAATTCATTAATATCTGTTAGCATTTAATTCTGTTGATATGGTTTTGTAAATGGTTTACGTAATTACATATATGTTCAAATATGTATATTAAAATGTAAATGTATACAATTGTATACGCTACAGAACTCGTTGAAATGTAAACGTGAATATAGAAATATGGAAAGATAAATTAATAAATATGCATTTATGGGTGAAAGTTATAACGCATTGAATATTAACTATTATAGATGTATAAACTTAATATAATCCTATGTAAATAAAAAATAAGTCCAAAAATGCATGAAAAATGCCAATAAATAGATATATGATTATTTTATAATGAATTGCAAATCTGAATTTCATGAATATTTATTATAGTTTATTCTAATTAAAAATCATCGTATAATATTTACATTTACAAAAACAAATGTATAGAATTAAATTATATATTTTGTCTAATTTGTATTTACAAATATATATAGCTAAATATTTAGGATTATATTTTCATATATAAATATCTAATAAGTAAAATCTTATTTATATCTTTGTAAAAATTCTTCAAGAATCTTGTCAAGTACAAAATTTTGCGTGGTTTTTTGAGGGGTGAGAATTTGGGTAATCTACGTTTACCCTATTTTTTCTCCGATTTTTACCACTTTCGGTCTCCGCCTAAAAAAATGAATGCCTGAAGGACAAAATTTGTTTTTGATCTCCATCGAAATTTTCTATTCATTTTTTTTGAGTCTCTCCTTCTCGGATCAGAGCATAATGATTGCGATAAAATCCAATATAGGAGTTTCCTCATTTATGCAAGTCAGGTAGACGTGAAGAATTGCTAAGGTGTGGAATGAAGGAAATTTTTCCAAAGTTTTCTATGCCCGAGAAGATTTGCTACAGGTCGCATACCTTACTCGAAACCTCATCATAAAATATCAAACTATTATATATATAATAATGAAAGATCGTATTCATCAGATATTAGATTGGACTAATTTGTCGCAACAAGATTTCGCCAACCGATTGGGAATTTCTCCAGCTTCTCTTTCCAGTATTTTTACAGGAAGGACCAATCCGACCAACAATCATGTTCAAGCTATACACCGAGCCTTTCCAGAAATCAATGTCAGTTGGTTACTTTTTGGTGAAGGGAATATGATGGAAAATTTAAAAAATTCGTCGGTCCAGTTGCCAGATTCTGATGGTTTCTCGCAGATGGGAGAGTCCGCCATTTTACCTGATTCGGGATCTTCTGTTTCCTCCTTTCATGAAGATGACCTAGGTGGTTATTCTTCGAATGAGGCTCCCGCAGAAAATTTACCTTTTGGCAGACGGGAGCTCAATCATGGAAAGCCTATGGGATTTCAGTTTGTAGACAATACGAAAAAAATTGACATACGACAAAGGAAGATTAAAGAGATTCGTGTGTTCTTTGATGATGGTACGTACGAAGCTTTTGTTCCTTCAGGTGGAAAATAATGGGTACTCAAGTTAGGTCGGATTGAGTTACGTTCTCGCTTCTTTCCTGCTTCAGGTATATAATTTATTTCTTATTTTAAGGGGGCCATCAACCCGGTTCCGGGTGAAAGATGTTACGATATTTTCTTAAAATCACCTTTTTAAGCCCTTTGAGATTGCCGTATATCTCATCGTTTGATTTATTTGATGAAATATTCGATTTATGAGCTACTTGCGAATGATTTAAAATATTGAAAATTAGAGATATAAGTGCGATAATCGTGTGCAGGCAATTTGTTCAACTAATGTTTAAATGACGAATTTTTCCCAAAAATCAGAGATTTGGGGAAAATTCTCATTCCAACATTGAATTTTGGTGAGGAACTGATAGGTTTTTGTATTTGTGATTTAGGGCTTCCATGTACTTTGTTTTAAGGATATCTCTTTTTTAATTCCCTATTTTGTTGACAGAATCCTCTGCCTTTTTTATTGTGATTCTCCCTTTGCTTCTTTGTTCCCTTTGCTTCTTTGTTCCTTTTGCCTCTTTGTTCCTTTTGCTTCTTTGTTCCTTTTGCCTCTTTGTTCCTTTTGCCTCTTTTACCTCTTAGTTCCCTTTGCCCTTTTACCTTATTGCATACGGAATAGTTAAGGCTCGTGTTTATAGAATCTGTATTCAGTTCTTCCTTTTAAAACGGGGAACGATTTTTTTAGGCAATTGTACTGTTGGGTCAATTGCAGATTTGCTTCCTCAATTTTCCTTTTGTTATTCTCGTATTGGAATTGTTATTTTCTAACTCATGTATTGTTGTCAGAAATCTTTCTCGGCAAACCTTCTTTATTCTTTTGTTGTTTGTCTGTCATTTTTTTCATCTGGCTTCAGACTTTAACTTTAGTAATGGTAAAAAAATAACTTCATACAGTTTTAAAAAAATTTATCTTCCTTTCTCCCGCCATTTTTTTATCCGTCTCTTGTTCTGCTTGGAAGCGCGTCGGCAGTCGTGTAGCCCGCTACACTCCTTTCTCCTAACTTCCCATCAGATGCAAGATTCGAACAAAAAATTGCCGAACTTATTATTTCACCATTACTTAGAGTATACGTGTGATGAAAAGATTTTGTATTTTTGTTGTCTAGGTAGAACGACCTGCTTATTTCAGTTCTTAGTATTTATTTCGCTTTTGGTGCGATAAAAATTCTTAGCTCATGAAAGTACTTAAACCTTATGATGACCTTCTGGACTCCTATCCCTTGTTACGTTTGCTCCTTCCCCTGGTGCTAGGCATCGGTTTGGGTGAATGGTTTGCAGATTGGCTCTTGGATTGGGAAATAGAATTCTTTGTTGTTGCGGTTCTTTTTCTAGCTGCTACTATTTTTATTTTCAAACAACGAGGAAGTCATGCCTCCAAATATCTGCCATTTTATTTTTCTCTCACCTTAGGGATAATCTCGTTGGGGATTGCGCTTCAAATTTCCAGTTTGAAATCTTTGCGTGTTATATGGCCACAACATAAAAGTACTTTTCGGGCCCTGGTGGTGGACTGCCCTAGAGATGGCGAGAAGGTTGTGCAAACTACCGTGAAACTATTGGGCGGTGAGTTGGATGGTAAATTGGTTCGTGTAGGTTTGATGAAAGAGGGACGGATAGGAAAGGATTCTATCGCAGCGGTTGACCATAACGTTCCAGTTACCAGATTTCGCGATTCTGCGACTATAGCTGTTGGTGATGTATTGTTGCTGCGTGCACGAATAAAAATTCCACAGAACGCAGGAAATCCGTCTGAATTCGATTTTGCAGCTTGGCTGCGGCATCACGGTGTCGCGGGGAGCACATTTTGTTTTCCTTCTGATTGGAAAAGATCAGAAGTCGGGGTTGAACAACTTCCTTTCCGTATTCGTGCCCTTCAGTGGCGGGAACATCTCATCAACCTATATCATGAATATTTTGAAGGAAGAGAGTTTGGAATACTTTCAGCGATGACATTGGGAGACAAGACCCATCTTGATGCAGAAGTTCGTGATGTCTTTTCCAATTCGGGAGTCAGTCATGTACTGGCTCTGTCGGGACTCCATTTAAGTATTCTGTTTGCGATTTTTCGTTTTTCGGTTTTGTCGCTATGTCGCAGGCGTTGGCTCTATTTTACGATGAGTTTAGTAGGCATTGCCGGTTTATGGATTTTCGCCTTCTTAGCTGGAATGCCGACTTCTCTGGTCCGTGCGTCCGTGATGTTTACCATTATGCAATTGATGGATTGTCTGCGCAAAGATTCCCAGTCGATAAATAATTTGGCTTTTGCTGCTTTGTTCTTGCTGTTGTGTTCTCCTCAATCCTTATTTGATGTAGGATTCCAACTGTCATGTTTGTCTGTCTTTTCCATTATACTTTTTGCCAACAGCATAACTTGTCCAAAATGGTTACGGCGATTCCGTCTCTCTCAGATGATGTTTAATTTGTTGGCGGTATCCTTTTGTGCCCAGATGGCGACAGCTCCTTTGGTGGCGTATTATTTTCACACCTTCCCTTTGATTGGCTTTGTGGCCAATCTGGTGGCTGTACCTTTGGCTTATCTTATTTTGCCCATAGCTGCAGGTTTCTTTTTGCTGCCTTTCGCCCAACCCTGTCTTGCTCTTGTGCTGGGATTCCTTTTGAAAGTCATGGAAAGCAGTCTGACTTACCTTTCAGATTTACCCCATGCCGTTTTAGAACTATATCCTTCAGCGTTCACCGTCTTGTTGGTCTATGTCGTGCTGTTTTTCGTGGTGAGGTATTGGATTCACCACAAAGCCGTTTATTTGTATATCCTGTCGGCACTGTTGCTTCTCATTTTTGGAATTGAAGTTGATCATCGTCGATCCAAGCGTTTGTCTTCGCAGATTGTATTTTATAATTTAGGAAATGTTGCTGCAGTGCATGTACTCTCTTCCAATACCCAATCCTATATCTGGTCCAATCATTTTTCTAAAATGGATAGTTCGTTAGCTTCTGTGAAAAGGACGTTTTGGAAAGAAGAAAATATGACGGCGCCTATATTGTTGACATCCGAGATAAAAAATAAGATGATTTATTTTAGTGGTTCGGTACTAGTCTTTGACGGGCGCCGTATTGCTTTCTGTGCTCGTCGCTTGTCTGAAAGTTTCGCTGTGGTGCCATTGAAGGTGGATTACTTGCTTCTAGCCCGAGGAGCAAGTAATGATTTTCCAGACATTTTGAGATACTACCGTCCGGAGGTTGTGATATTGGATGCTAGTTTGACGGACTATTATTATGAAAAATATAAAGAGGAGACCCGCAAGGTTGGTATGAACGTTTATGATATGCGGGAAGAAGGGGCCTTGCGCTTTTATTTGCAAAAAGAATAAAAAAGGGCGGACCATCCGGAGAAGATGGTCCGCCCTTGGTGAAAGGATTTATCCTATACTAATTCTGATCCACTCATAACGTTTGTTGATGTCCATATCCAGTAGGTAAATTGCCGAAGGATAGTTGGGGTTGTTAATGTCTTTATCAACATTTTCCAATTTTCCGCATATACCGGTATCCAGTATACCTATTTCGTAAATTCTCTTGATTTCGGGTAAGAGCTCCTTTGCATGAATATCCACAAGGTCGCAAATGATGAGCGCCATCATCGTAGAGTCGAACACCCGGATATCAGGAAGCTGTGAAATCGCAGTCTGGAGGATGTCTTTAAACCAGGCAATCCATTCTTCTCTACGTTCCGGCTGTTTTGCGGCCATCAGAGCCATGGAGGGGTAGACCATGCAATGACTGTAAGTGTAGAGTCCTTCCTCTTTGGCGAAATTCTGCATTTGAGTTAAACGCTGGTTGCCCAGTTTGTAGAGCGTCGGGATGAACAGGTCGTCTTTGTAGTCCCAGCATAATTTGTTTATTACTTCCTGAGGTTGACGCAATGCTTCGAATACGACGTCCAGACTTTTGTCGTCTCCGATTTCGCCCAGGAGTATCAACGCGTGAACAAAGGCATAAATAATGCCTTTCTGTTCTAGAGCTTCATAGTCCTTGTCGTGAGCCTGGTTGATGCTATACAGAACAATCTTTTCCAAATCCGCTTTCAGCGTGTCGTGTGGCAGACTGAGAATTGTCTTGATTTCTTTTTTAGAAAGATAGAAAGGATTCTTGTCCGAGAAGAGCATCTCCTTAAGCTCCTTGTTCTTCAAGACCAACCGTTGTGGATATTTGGGATGTTCGTATGTATAGGGCGTCAGTTGCTTCGGAGTATCCAGGTTTTCGTATTTCTCCAGCATTTCTTCTATTTTTTCCGGAGTAATATCTTCCAAGACATTGTTGAAATCTTTCTCGTCTTCATCCTCATATTCCTCCTCTCCTTCAGCGGGGGCTGTTTCATCATCGTGAACGATAACATAGTCGAAGTTGTCACCTAGATAATGTTTGAGTGTGGAGAGATAAATGGACGCTTCGTAATTGGAGTGTGCTACGAGAAAATGCTGTCCGTTCTTCCCATATTCATATTCAATCAATGGAATCTCGTCGGTGTCCTCCTCAAGAAAATACTTAGTGAGATAAAATGAGCGGTTCGGCGCAATCCCTGCTTCCTCAGCAAAAGCGATTGCTCCATAAATATAGTTGTGTGCCTCATTGTAGCTGATTTCTTTGTATCCGCTCAAGTAGCCGTTGACAAATTGTTCTTCATATTCCTCTTTGTCTATTCTAAGCGCATAGAAAGAGTCTTTGATGCCGAGGCAATACATATCAACCAAAAAGAAAGCAATGCTTTTTTTGCCACCGGTATGATTTCTGGAAATGACGATGTTGCCTTCTCCTGCAGTTAAAAGTTCATTGGAAATATAGCACTTCCCGATTTCTAATTTCCGGACACGCTGTTTGATAAATTGTTCTGGTGACAAATACTGTTGAGACTGAGATTTTTTTGATTTACCCATAAATATTATTGGTTGATAGTTTGAATAAGTTTATCTACATTTTCGGTCAAGGTTGCCCAACTGGTACAGATACGTACCGCGGTATGCTGACTGTCCACTTTCTCCCAAAATGAGAATTGGAAATCCTTGTTTAGTCTTTCCAGTACCTCATCGGGAAATATTGGAAATTGCTGGTTCGTGTTGCTGTCGATGAGCAGAGGGTATCCTTTTTCTTGTATTGCTTTTTTTATACGGAGAGCCTGCCGAATGGCGTTTTCCGAAATCTTATAATAAAGTTTGTCGGTGAAGAGCGTTTCAAACTGAATGCCGAGCAGACGTCCTTTTGCCAACATGCCTCCGTGTTGTTTGATGCTATATCTGAAATCCTTTTGTAAACTCGGATTCGTAATCACCACGGCCTCTCCGAACAGAGCACCAACTTTGGTTCCACCTATGTAGAACACATCGCACAGTTGTGCGAGGTCAGCCAGGGTGAGGTCGCATTCGGGGGAGCACAGTCCATATCCCAGGCGGGCTCCGTCGATGAAGAGAGGTACCTCATATTCTCGGCAGACTTTATAAAGTTCCTCCAATTCTTTGCGGCTATAAAGTGTTCCTACCTCCGTGGGAAAAGAAATGTAGACCAAACCAGGTTGTACCATGTGCTCGAAGTTACAATCGCTGGCATGTGCCTCAAGGGCGTCGGCTACCTGACGGGCATATAATTTCCCGTCCGCAGATGGCAGAGCCAGAACCTTATGTCCTGTATTTTCAATCGCCCCTGTTTCATGAACATTTATATGCCCGCTTACAGCCGCCACAGCTCCTTGATGGGGGCGTAAGATGTGAGCGATGACCGTTGTGTTGGTCTGGGTGCCTCCTACGAGAAAATGGACTTTTGCCTGGGGAGCCTGACAAGCTTCCAGGATTAATTCCCGGGCATGAGCACAGTATTCATCTTCGCTATAACCCACGGTTTGGTTCATGTTGGTTTGCATGAGGCGTTCCATGATTAATGGGTGCGCCCCTTCGCTATAGTCGCATTGAAATTGTATCATAATAAAGAAAACTATTAGAGATAATGCAAAATTAATATATTAATTGGTTTTATTATTTGCTTCACTTCCGTCTATCATAGGTGAAAGCCTTAATTATAATTAAAATCGCCAGGCCAATTGTACAGACAAGTCCTGTTTTGTGGGAGAATCGATTAATTGTGCACCGGAGCTGATTTGATTCCGGTTGAAATAATGTGTCCATCCATACCGAATGGCAACATATCCTTTCTGGTGAAATTTCCATTGCAGAAGTCCTGCCAGACGCGCTCCATGGTAAGCAAAAGTCGGAAAGTTTGCCGCATATTGCAGCTGGGGTTCGTAAGCATACAGGCGCGATGCGTAATCGTCTGTAAAAAATGTCGCGGCAAAGGAATGGAGGACAATTTTTTTGGAAATATTGATTTTGTTGCGGGCGGACACCATCCAGCCCATGGTTGTCGGACTGGTTTGTCGGGTGACAAACGCGATGTCTGCCGCCACGTTAAGATTGACTTTTTTCGTATGGTATTTGCAAGTCAAACGACTCCTGTGTGTGCACACATATTCCATCAGTTTGTCGTAACCACTAATGTTCTGCTGTTTCATTTTCAATTTGTAGCGAATTTCAAAAGCCAGTCGTCGGGAATAGTCCATGTCGCTTTCTATAAAATATTCAAGACCGTGGGAAGCTTCGTGTGCGGTGAATGTGGGGCGCGGATGATAAAAATAATTAAGATAGCTGGTGACGTTTACTCTTCTGAATGGTTGGAAGGAGGTGCCTAGAATGACGGCATGTTCATTCTGGATATGGGAGGATTCTTGAAGTGTATTACCCAAAGGAGCAACATATTTGGAAGAGAAACTATGTAGGTGGAGTAGGAAGGATGTGTTGCTGTTGGGAGAAAAATGGAATGTGTTGGTGGTGGCCAGGTGGAAGGACTTGTCCATACTTGTCTCTCCCTGAAAACTCCAACGGCGTGAATGCCAAGAATAATCCGAGCTAAAACCTGCAGCCGATTTGCCTCTTAGATAATATTTGTTGTAGGGCAACTGTTTGGGTGCAATGGTATGAGTGTACTGGCTCCAGTATGCATTAAGGGCTGTGTGCCAATTCAGTTTCTGAAAGTTGATTCGGCTTCCAAAGACCATATTGCCAAAAGTACGCCGGTTGTTTATTTCGGTAATGGTTCTATGTTGCCCGTCTGTTTTCAGCGAGACAATGGAGTCGTTTACCTTTTTCCCGTCCAGTTTTCTATAAGACCCGAAAAATTCCATTTTCCATTGTTTTGACCAGTCAATAGAGACTGCGGCTCCTCTTAAAAAGTTTATTTCATCGGACGAGGTATGGGGACGGATACATTTTTGTCGTGTACCATAATTGTGTATGATTTGGATAGGACTATTGAAAAAAGCATGCCCCAGCAGTAATCCTTCTCCCATATTTATATGATAGTCTCCCAAATGGAATGAATAACGCTGACGGGGACTGCGATAGAAAAAATAAGCAGAGGTGTAGTCGTAGGGATAATTGTTCTGTTTGGCAAAAGGTTCGCCTGAATCTTTTTGCAAAGTCATACCATAAGCAACGTCCTTTGACCATTTATATCTGTAGCGGACTGTGTTGGCCATTGAATTTCCCAAATAATATCGGCTAGGATGTTTTTTCAGTTCGTCGGTTGAGGCTTTTTTATATCCTGCCCTTTGATAAAGTGGAAAATCATATCTGGTGACGATGTCATGATGTCCTTTATAAAAGCGATGTCCAATGGAAGTCTGAGTATGTAGGGTATCTCCGGCATAAACGAAAAGTGAGAGCTGGCATCGGGTTTGGTAAGGGATGCCGCTGATCCATTGCAACTCGCCGAGAGAATGCAGCAAACGTTTCTTTTTTCGATAATCCAAAATAGAATCTGCTTGAGCCTCTGTGAGAAAAGGAATTTGAAGAAGGTCCTCACGGATTGCCTGATTGATATTGACGGGATGAAGATGCAGTTCCTCTAAAATGTCTAAAAGTTCAGAGTTTCCGCTTGATTCGTTGTCCTCATCTTTGTCTTCAAAAAAGTCGGTAACGAAATCTTCCCATGACATGAAATGTTCAGGTCCCATTGTATAAGTTTGTGATGCCGAGTTAAATGGGAGGAATATCAACCCTAGCAGTGTTATGAACACTGTTGATTGCCATCTTTTCTTGTTAACTAAACTGGTGTGCATGTGAAAATGCTTCTAAAATCTGTTGCTGTGAAAAGCTACGGGAGATAAGGCAAAGGAAATCCCTATGAACCGATTGTACGTGTGTTTCATAGCAACGGTCGTTGATTCATGGAGTTTGGACATTTAATCAGCCCATGAGCAAAGATATAAATATTTATTCAGCCGAAGTTTTTCTTCTTATATTTTTTGAAAGAGAGAATGAATATTCAATGGTAGTTGTCCTAAAATATGGTTTTCCTTACATGAGTATTGTTTGCTGACATCGAATATTCACCGCATGTGAACAACAACTAGAGAAGAATAAATCCATACGATTGTTTGGGTAGTTGCAAACAGATAGCGATAGAGGAGTTGGATAATGATTCCGAGCTTGTCCCTATACTTTCAATTGGCCTGTCACAGGATGTACCTCAGAGTTTGATATTTTGTCCGACTTAGTAAAATTTTTACTCGGCATGTAGATGAATTTACTCGGCATGTAGATAAATCTACTCGGCATGTAGATAAAATTACTCGGCATGTAGATAAAATTACTCGGCATGTAGATAAATCTACTTGACATTGTGAAAATCTTCATTGCGTTGTTGTAAAGTAGGTTGTTCCTTTATAATCTCTCTCTCCTTGTTTTCTTTTTCTCTTTTTCTAAAAAAACAATAACATTAGAAGTATTATTTTCATTATCGTTATCATCTACATTCTCATCTACATTCTCATATACATTCTCATTAATGGTTGTTTTGGGGGTTGTTTTGGGTTGTTTTTCGTCGTTCTTTCTGTCCAATATGAGAAGTGTTATTTTTCTAGAATTCAGCACTGTACGTATTTGCTTGTTCAATATATTTCTCTTCTGATTTCTTATCCGACTTCGCCTTTTGCAGGGTCTTATCATCCCGCTCATCCTCGCCCTTCTTTTTTACGCAAATGTACGAGAACACACAATTTAGTTGTCCGACAAATGTCCGTCAAATGTCTTCCACTCAACCAAATGCAGATATGAATATCTATTAACCACTTCAAGTGCTAGTAAATAGCTTCATTTTATTGGTTAATTGGGACCATAGTGAGAACATGTACGCTTCGAGTGGTCTGAATTCCTGTAATGGAATTTGAGTGTCCCGTATTTCTAGAAAAACGGGTCCTAATATTTTTATCTAGATTTAGTAATGGTAAAAAAAATAACTTCATACAGTTTTAAAATATTTTTCTTCCTTTCT
>SAMEA104404106__coassemble_1953_pt1 | contig 14172 bp, 14 predicted proteins | sample SAMEA104404106__metabat2_high_PE_037 | metagenome-assembled genome bin SAMEA104404106 (sample SAMEA104404106) | Balaenoptera acutorostrata
GTGTAGCCCGCTACACTCCTTTCTCCTAACTTCCCATCAGACGCAAGATTCGAATAAAAAATTGCCGAACTTATTATTTCACCATTACTTATTTCAGAAACGATGCATATCTATGTCAAAGAGGACAGACTGATAAGTGAGTATTGCGACACAAATCTAGGAGTTCATTGTGCATCAGCCCCCTACTTCTTTAGAAAAGGAGTCATCCGACTCCTTTGAAGCATCCATTATTCAAAATCCATCTTATAGACATTGGTCTCTTTGGATTGGAAACCGATAGAGCGATAGAGGGCATTGGCTGCCACCCGTTTCGGTTTGGAAGTCAGCATCAAGACGTTTCCTGGTATCTTACCTGCTTCTGCAATTGCATACTGTACCAACTGACGTCCCAAGGCATGACCTCTGAATTTTTCGTCCACGACCACATCCTCCACCCAACTCTTCGGTCCTGTCGGGGATAGATAAGTGCCCAGAGTAAGCATGCCGGCTATCTCATCTTGATAATAGATAAAATATAAATGGGAGGATTCGGACGCTACCATACGTTTCAAAAAGTCGGCGGTAACGCTGACGGGTGTGGAGGTCAGCTGTTTTAACAACGCATTCACAGCAACGATATATTCGGGTTCCACACATTCCATTTCTTTTATAACAATCTTGTCCATAACTATACAAATTAAAAACGGATTAGATGAGCAGGTTCCAGAGAACGCAAGGCTCGTCTAATCCATTAGGGTTTACTGATCTTCGTTTTTCACAAATCCTTGGTATTTTTCAGGGAGATCTGCCATGATGATTTCATACGACTGATCCAAAGTTTCTTTTACAAACTCCGTACCTTTCCCCTTTGGGAATATCGGGTCATGAATGACCAGACGCATCCGGTGCCAGTTCACGAAGTTGAAACCGGCCATACGGGTCAGCACGTCAAAGGAACCGTCGATGGTAATGGGCACTACCGGCAATTGAAGTTCATCGGCCAGTTGGAAAGCACCCTTACGGAAGAGGGCCATGTGACCGGTGAAAGTACGGGAACCTTCGGGGAAAACCACTAGTGAGGTACCTCCCTGCAGGGTATGACGGGCTTTTTCGTAAGTCTCCTGAATTTTCTTCGGACCGGATTTGTCCACAAAGATATGGCGGGCCTTCTCGCAGGCATATCCTACAAAAGGAATCTTGCGAAGGGCTTTCTTCATCATCCATTTGAAGTTTCGGCCCAGGAAACCGTAGATAAGGAAGATGTCCATCGGTCCCTGATGGTTAGCCACAAAGACATAACTTTGTTTGGGGTCCAACTTTTCCCTGCCTTCCACACGTATGGGGAGAAGGAGGAGACGGCAAATGAGCCACGCCCATACCTTACCTGGCCAATAGCCCCAGAAATGGGCACTTGCAAGAAGGGATCCGATACTTGTGACGACTGCCGTCAGCACCGTCACCAATAAGCCGATGGGCAATACAATACAAAACTGATAAATTTTATAAAGAATCGTTATCATAATAAATATGTTTTTATTCTGTCTTCAATTCGATTAAATTCACCTCCGGCCAAGCTCCGAAACGGAAAGGTAGAAGGGCTTCTCCCGCACCGAGACTCACATAGAGGGCACGGCCGTCTGGCTGTCGGTATTCTCCTCCCCATTGCGGATAGAACCAGGAAGCGGGCGAGAAGTTGCCTATTTTAAACTGCATGCCATGGGTGTGTCCGGAAAGGGTCAGGTCGATATTGGTCTCGGGCACGACTCTGCGCAACCAGTGGCTCGGGTCGTGGGAAAGCAGAACTTTGAAACAAGTGGACTGCAAACCTTCCTGTGCCAGGGTCAGATTTCCCAATTCGGGGAAAGGTGGACGACCGTCGTTCTCGGAACCCACAATGGCAATACTGTCTGCGCCGCGATGCAGCACGATGTTCTGATTCATCAGGAGCGTCCAACCGAGCGCACGTTGTTGATGTTCCAGCAAACGGACATCCTTGACACTGTCTGCCGGATCGGGCCAGCGGTAGTAATGGGCATAGTCGTGGTTTCCCATCACGGAGACTACTCCGTCCTTGGCTGTAAGGCCACGGAACACTTCCATATAGTCTTCCATTTCCTGACCGGTGGTATTGACGAGGTCTCCCGTGAGGACAACTAAATCGGGATGGTAGGAGTTGACAGAGTCGATGATGCGCTCCACAATTTTTGTTTCTCCCATGAAAGTGCCCAAATGCAGATCACTCAGTTGCACGATGCGGTAACCGTCATAGACGGCAGGCAGTTTGGGAGAGGCATAGGTGTAATGTCGCACCACCACGCGCTCACATCCCAAAGTAAAGCCGTACAACAGGGCGCCAAGGGTAAAAAGGGCAAAGCCACCTCCTAACCATCGAACGAAGCGTTCTCCCTTCGGATGTTTCCGGAATGCTCTCCCGCCCCATAAAAAAAGTGCCAAGATGATTTCCGGAATGGCAATACAGAGGGTCCAGGTGAGAACAACTCCTTTCCAGTACATGGCCTCGGTCGTATAACTTTCATTAATGGCTAAAGCCACCAAGGCTAGAAATAATATGACATTGGGCACGACCAAGACCCAACGCCAACTTTTTCTCCAGTTTTTTCGAAGACAAATTTTGTCAATACCCCATAGGGGCAAGAATAACAATATTGCTAAAAAGAATAAAATGCGCAAAATCATATCTTTCCTTTCTGTCCGTCATGATAACGGACTTGTTATGATTCCAAGCTAAGTACGCTGATTCTCCATTTCTCACAATCGTCAGCAACCGCCCTATCGTGTGTTGAGAAATCACTTGCGACCGTCTCTCCTCTTTCTGCACTCATGCATGAACGAAAAAGAAGCAGACTGACTACAAGGGTTCGGCTACATGAATCCGAAACAAGAGTTCAAAACAGTAGTTCGACATATTTGTTCACTATAATATCTGCTACAAGAGTTCGTCATCATATTTCGCACTGACATTTCGCACTGATCTTTTGCACCGATCTTTCGCACCGACATCTCGCACCGACATTTCGCCTCATAAAGAACAGCTCGGCAAGCAGTCTGGAATCGTTCTTTATATCCGTAAAACTTTAGCGGATCAGATTGGCCTCTAAAAAACGTGCCGCCTCTTCTCGGGGGCAGCCTCTGCGATGGGCATAATCCGTCAGTTGGTCTTCACCAATGGGTCCGACGGAAAAATGTCGGGCGGCGGGATGATCAAAAAGAAGACCCGAGACAGCCGCATGGGGAGACATCATACCGCTTTCCGTGAGATGGATGCCGATATGTTCCATACCGATCAGCTCATCGAGAAGGAAGTTGATACTCTGGTCCGGAATGGAAGGATAACCTACTGCAGGTCGCCGGCCCTCGTATTTCTCCACAAAGAGTTCGGCGGGAGCATAGTGTTCGTCAGGGGCATATCCCCAATATTGCTGACGTACTTCCTCGTGCATCTTCTCTGCCGCAGCCTCAGCCAGACGGTCGCAAAGGGTCTGTACCAACATGCGTTGATAGTCGTCTTTGCCAAAGAGATGTTCCATTTCCGGTTCCACCGCTGATGCGAACACACCCAGGATGCGTCCCCGGGGGCTATCGGCGGTTACAGGGAAATGAATTTCTTCTGGAGGCAACGCCATCACCTTTGGTACAATGAAGTCGGACAGACAGAGATAAGGCTGTCCTGGCTTCGCTACCCGTTGCTGGCGTAAAAAAGGCAAGCGCACCAGCCTTGCCGTACGCTCACCTCCTTGTTTCGTTTCACTCATCACATCCGACACGGGCACACTGACAACGATATCGTCGCCTTCGCTCCACGCGCCAAACAAGCCGAAGCGTGCCCGGATGACGTGCTGCGCGTCCAACTGCCTCAACAGAGCGACCGCATCGCTGTGCAGGCGCTCAGCCTCCACAGCCTGTGCCTTTCCGGAAGAGTCATGTCCTTCCACCCAGGATTTACGGCAAGCCGGACAGTCGTGTACCTCTGCGATCTTAGCAAAACGCGGAGGCATCCCCCAGGCATGGAAGAAATACAGCCAGTTGATATAGGGCAGTAAGTCGTGTATGTGATAAATTAAAGTACAAATCATCTATTAAAAGTGACAGCCTCACCGCGGAAATCATCGTCGGTGATGCCATTTTGATTGTATAGAAGGAATCCGTTGCAATAGGTACGTTCTACACGCCAATGGAAGGTATGTCCTTCCAGCGGACTCCAGTTGCACTTGCTCTCCACCTTGTTGGGGGTCAAAGTCCAATAGGAGTGCGGACGCACCAATACGAGGTCGGCTTTATAGCCTTCACGGATATAACCTCTATTTTCGATGTTAAAGATATTGGCAGGATTGTGGCACATGAGAGTCACCAGCTGCTCTATCGTCAGAACGCCTTCATCCACCAGATCGAGCATGGACACCAATGAGAACTGTACCATAGGCATACCCGAAACAGCCTTTGCCGCCCCTCCGCATTTTTCACGGAGCAGATGGGGAGCATGGTCCGTAGCGACGACCTTGATTTTACCATTGATAAGCGCTTCACGCAAGGCGCTGCGGTCGGCTTCCGTCTTCACCGCGGGATTGCATTTGATGCGGCTCCCCAGACGGGCATAGTCCTTGTCGGTAAATACCAGATGGGCGATGCAGGCCTCAGCCGTAATGTTAGGATATTCGTCACTGAAAAGTTCCAGTTCCTTGCCTGTCGTCAGATGTGCCACATGCAACCGGGCCCCCGATTCTCGCGCCAGACGCACAGCAAGGGCGGTGGAAGCATAGCATGCCTCTTCCGAACGAATCGCCGGATGGTATTTCACATCGGGATCCGCACCATATTTGGTCTTATATTCCGCCATATTATGGTTGATGATGGACGTATCCTCACAATGCACCATAATGGGCACCTTCATCGTTTCGAAGATTTCTTTCAGGACACTTTCCTTGTCCACCAGCATGTTACCGGTAGAGGAACCCATGAAAAGTTTGACACCGCAGACCTTGTGACGGTTGATGCGCTGCAACTCCTCCAGATTGTCGTTGGTGGCGCCAAAGAACAGACCGTAGTTGACCATACAGCATCTGCCTGCCAGTTCCAGTTTGGCACGGTAGGCCTCCTCGGTGGTAGTCTGTGGCAAGGTGTTGGGCATATCGAAAACGGTGGTCACGCCTCCGGCTGCGGCAGCACGGCTTTCGCTGTGGAAGTCGGCCTTATGCGTGAGTCCCGGATCACGGAAATGTACATGGTCATCAATGACTCCTGGCAACAGATAACAGCCTGTGGCGTCGAAAATTTCGTCTGCAGGAATTTCCGGCATACGGTCGGCACCTTCGAGAATTTCCTCTATGTGATGATTCTCAATGAGGAGCGAACCGACATAGGAGCGCCCCTCATTGACTATCATAGCATTTTTAATTAAGGTTCGTATATGCATAATCTTTTAATTATACTTAGTATTACAAGGTTTTCTATTCGTCTATTTCTTACGAGGCTTGATCTTGCCGGTAAGCGCAGCCCAGCGGAGACGGATGACACCGAAGAATGCTTCTCCGAAAATACCGCCGCTCATCTTGCTGGTACCCAACTGGCGGTTCACAAAGATGACAGGAACTTCCGCCACCTTGAAACCGAGTTTGTAAGCGGTGAACTTCATCTCGATTTGGAAAGCATAGCCCTTGAAACGGATGGCATCCAGGTCGATGGTCTCCAGTACACGACGACGGTAGCACTTGAAGCCGGCGGTTGTGTCGCATACGGGGATACCTGTGATGAAACGCACATATTTCGAAGCGTAGTAGCTCATAAGGACACGTCCCATAGGCCAGTTGACTACATTGACACCCGTCACGTAGCGGGAACCTACAGCCACATCGGCACCTCCTTCGGCACAAGCGGCATAGAGTCTGGGGAGATCTTTTGGATCGTGACTGAAGTCGGCATCCATCTCAAAGATGTATTCGTAATCGTGTTCCAAGGCCCACTTGAAGCCTGCAATGTACGCCGTACCCAAGCCCAACTTTCCCTTGCGCTCCACGAGATGCAGACGTCCGGAAAATTCACCAGCCATCAGTCCCTTCACAATGTCCGCCGTACCATCGGGCGAACCATCATCAATCACCAATATGTGAAAACCGTGTTCCAATCCCAACACGGCACGAATGATATTTTCAATATTTTCTTTTTCGTTGTAAGTTGGAATAATTACAACGCTATCACTTTTCTGCATAAGGCAAACAAAGAGTTTAAAGTTATTACGTAGCAAAGTTAGAAAGAATTCCGGAAAAATGGCACTTGCCCTTTTAAATATTCTACCTCTAAAAGTTGAAAAAATACAATCGGAACAAAATCAATCTGATTTTATCTACTACCTTCATTTTTTTTGATTTAGTAATGGTGAAATAATAAGTTCGGCAATTTTTTGTTCGAATCTTGCGCCTGATGGGAAGTTAGGAGAAAGGAGTGTAGCGGGCTACACGACTGCCGACGCGCTTCCAAGCAGAACAAGAGACGGATAAAAAATGGCGAGAGAAAGGAAGAAAAATATTTTAAAACTGTATGAAGTTATTTTTTTTACCATTACTTATATTGGCAACTTGTGAATTGTTTTTTCAATCCATACAACAGAAACAATTTAAAAATATAATAATTCCATGAAAAGAATTGCATTTGCACTCTCTCTGCTCTCTGCCGCAACCTTGGCGCAAGCCCAGGAATACACGGTACAGGGTACGACCGACAGCGATTTGAAGCAGGTCATTTTCCACACTTATGAAACCCGCCACAACGGCGGAGATTTTTCCTAACTAAAACTTGAATCGAATGGAAAGGAGAGTCTGTCTGATCAGTCTTTTCTAAAAATATCGTACTACGCTTCCTGACCATTGGAAGCCGAAATCCAATAGCCGTCCAGATTTTTGGACGGCTATTTTTATTTATAGGTGAATTGCTCGGTATAATTCTTTTCATCCTTTTCGTGTGTAATAAACCATCATTGATAGGCAAGATCTACGCAAAGTCTGTAATCAAAATTTCCAGAGGTCGCGCAGCCACGATGAGCGCAGCCCCATCCTGTCCCTGCACTTTTGTCCCGCCTATTACACGCAAAATCTCCCGTACAACCCGGCACTTTGTAAAATCTACTCGGCACCTAGTTCAATTTACTCGGCACCTAGTTCAATCTACTCGGCACCTAGTACAATCTTCTCCAAATCTAAATCCGTCTCCCCCCTATCTCCCCCTCTATATACATGACTTTGCACTTTCACCTTCACACCTTCACATCTTTGTAAGCCACTCACATTCAAAATCTTCCGGTGAAGGTGGCACTTTCACTTCTCTTTCACATCACCTTCACAGCGCCGTCACACGCCCCTCTTCTCCAACCCAAAAGTCTAAATGGAATTCGCGATTTTTACGCATTTCACAAAAAACAATTTGCCCGAATAACAAAAAACAATTAACATAAAAAATACATTCCCGAACTGTTCTAACAAGCTCCTTAAAATCTAAATCCATCTCCCCCCTGTTACCCCCTCTATATACATGACTTTGCACTTTCACCTTCACGCTTTCACACCTTTGTAAGTCACTAACAGTCAAACTATTCCGGTGAAGGTGGCACTTTCACCTCTCTTTCACATCACCTTCACAGCGCCGTCACACGCCCCTCTTCTCCAACCCAAAAGTCTAAATGGAATTCGCGATTTTTACGCATTTCACAAAAAACAATTTGCCCGAATAACAAAAAACAATTAACATAAAAATACATTTCAGTACTATTCTAAAACACCTGGAATGTGAAAGAGAAATGCTCCGTGTGAAAGAGAAGTGAAGGTGCCACCTTCACACGCAATCCATTCTATAATAAATCGTTATATCCCATGTGAAAGTGTGAAAGAGAAAATGACGAAAACATTCTTGGAGGGTAAAACTGTCCCATTTCCCCTTTATATCGATTTAGATTGAATGAACGGGGCTTTGGAGAAAGGAAATTTGTCTTGATTAGAGATTAAAAGTGGGGGATGGTCACGAGTTAGGAGGGAGGAATGAGGAGGGAGGAGTTAGGAGGGAGGGATGGTCACGAGTTAGGAGGGAGGAGTTAGGAGTAACATTCAGCATATAGGAAACGGTCAGCATGGAATCTGCGGGAGACTTTCTCCATTAGTCACGCTACCAGTTCACACTACCAGTTATGGCGCAGCCCTAACCTATTTTAGATTCGTGGGCGGAAACGAGAGGAAGTGGAAAGTCCAATGACCCCAGACGGATTTTATAAAATCATTTCGATTACTTTCCTTTCCGAACCATCTGAAAGAATTATCAAGGTCCCAGATTCCACTATCTGAGAAAAAAGCCGTATTTTTGCGGAAGGAAAAAATTCATTTTCCAAGATTATCCAGATTATTTGAAGTAGAAAGTGAAGAAAACAGCAGAAGCCATCAGATTCATAAAATATGCCAGCGTCGGTGTGAGCAACACCGTGATAACGTTTCTTACCTTCACCCTGCTCCGCGCCGTCGGCATAGATGAGAACTTGTCCAACGCGGCAGGTTATGTGGCGGGAATGGTGAATAGTTTCTGCTGGAACCGGAAATGGGTGTTCCAGTCTCAAAATGGCGACCGCCTTCGCGAAGCCCTGTGGTTTCTCGCCGGTGCGGGCATCTGCTGGGTGATCCAATGGGGAGTCTTCCGTCTTCTCCTGGCACAGCATATCAATGAAAGTATCGCCTACCTTTCCGGTATGGTGGTCTATACCCTGCTCAACTATCTCTTCAACAAACAGATTACCTTCAAGGCATCTGGAAATCCGCGAAAAAAATAGAATGGATAGTTCCTTACCTAATATGATAAAAGTAAAACAAATATTCGATGAAATTTAAATACCTACTCACGACAGGTGTCTTTCTTTCTGCCTCCTGTCTGTCAGCCACAGCCAACGACGACCGCAAGAATTGTGTCGACGTCGCCATTTTCTCTATCAACGACTTCCATGGCTCACTGGTCCCAGCTCCCGAAAAGGGATTGCCCGGTGCTCCTTCATTGGTCGAAACCATGGATTCTCTGAAGAGCGTCTATCCTTATCATCTGGCGGTGACGGCGGGCGACAACTTTGGCGGAAGTTTCTTCTATAAGGAAACCATCGGACACACGCTGATGCCCCAATTTTTCAAAGATATGGGCATCCAGATTTCTGCCATCGGCAACCATGAATTTGACGACGGACAGCCGGCGATGGAAAAGAAATGGAAAGACGCGGAGATTTATCCTCATAATTGGAACTTCGAATATGTATGTGCCAACTGCCGGTATACCAACGGGAAAATACCCGACTATATCACACCGTGCAAAGTCGACTCCGTGGCACTCGGAAACGGGAAATTCGTTAAAATAGGATTCGTAGGTCTCCTCACTTCCAACACACCCAACCAGGCGAGCAAACGCAATCTCAAAGGCCTCACTTTCGACGGTGACTATCCTGGCGTGCTCGATTCCATCCGGCACACGGAGGCCTACCGTCCGGTGGCTGATGCAGACATTCGGGTCATTCTGACTCACATCGGCACTATCTCCGACGAGAAGGGACAGCCGGTCTGGGAGGACAAGGATATGCCGAATTTGTACAATATCGACGACCCTTCTTACCACGCCATCATTTCCAGCCACAGTCACAAACTGGTCTGTGGAAAAATCAATAAGGCCAAGTACCCGATTGTACAAGGTGAGAGCAACGGCAAATATATCTGCTGTCTGAAATTCACCATCGACACCACAACCATGAAGGTGGTGGACGCCGTACCTTCTGTTCACCCGGTAACTTACAAGAAGAAGTTGGGCGTAAAAGCCCGTCGCTTGCAGGCACAGATCGAAGAACAACTGGCTACGACACTGACCCCGGCGGGCGTCCCCATCGGTACCCGTCTGACAGTGGCCAAGAATGATATCAAGCACGACCGCGAACACAAACACAGACAAGCCATCATCGGCAACTGGGTCTGTGCCTCTTATGCGGAATGTGCCCGCAAAGCAGCGCGCCTGTCGGACAAAGATATCGTCGTGGGCGTTTCCCACATCGGCAGCATCCGCTCGGGTTTTGCCAAGGGACCTGTATCTGTCCTGGACGTAGGGGAAGTGCTGCCCTTCGCCAACAATATCCGTCTCTTTAAAGTATCGGGGGCACAACTGGAGGAGTTGATCGAATTTGGCTTGCACAATGAGAAATATGGTTACATCCAGATGGGGAACCTGCAGTTCAAACAAAACAAGAAGGGAAAGGTGTCAGAACTCACCTATGTGGCTCCCGACCAGAGTCGTAGAACCATCCAGGCAAAAGATGAATGTTATCTGGCTGCCGACGAATTCATGACGAACGGCGGCGACGGCTACTCCCCTTCATTTTTCCCTGCCACACAGGAAATAAAGGGCCTCGACATGCCGCAGACCACTGACGCTTTCATCAACTACCTCAAGTCTCAGCCCTTTATCGAGGATCCCAACGCCAACGATTTCTAAAGAGATCGGGCATCTAGTTTTTTACCAGAAGTATCTGGAGGAAAGAACCACTGACGATGTGCTCCGGCATTTCGAAAGTATCACCTCCCCCACTTCCGGATACACATGATTTCTAACGTATAAAATAAATAAAACCACCACATGGGACTTTTCAGCAAACTCCCCACATCAAGAGAGGACTTCTCTGATTTGTCATTATTTACCGAAGGAGAAAAAATGGAAACAGCTATTAAACGGAACCGCCGCATGCTGGCACCAGAATGGTTTCCTCAAAGCGGAGTCCAGTTGACATGGCCTCACGAAGGCACCGACTGGAACTACATGCTGGCAGAGGTCACAGAATGTTACGTCCGCCTGGCTTATGAAATTGCCTTGCGCGAAAAACTGCTCATCGTCTGCCCTGACACCGAAAAGGTGAAACTGCTCATCGAGGAACGTCTGCCACAATCCGCCAAGCAAAACATCTCTTATTTTGCCTGTCCTACCAACGATACCTGGGCAAGAGACCACGCCTTCCTGACCGTCATCGACCACAACCAGTTGGAACTGGTGGATTACCGGTTTAACGGTTGGGGTGGAAAGTTTGAAGCGGCTTTGGACAATGCCATCAACCGCCAGCTGCACGAGGCAGGCGTGGTGAAGGGTAACTATGTCGACCGGCTCGATTTCGAATTGGAAGGCGGCAGCATCGAGACAGACGGTATGGGTACGTTGCTGACCACCGCCGAATGTCTGCTGAATCCGAACCGTAATCCGCAGTTGGACAAGCAAAAGATAGAAGCCCGTCTGCAGGAGGACTTCAACGTAGACCATTTTCTTTGGCTGGAACATGGTGCTTTGGCAGGTGACGACACAGACAGTCATGTCGACACACTCGCCCGCCTGTGCCCGCAGGATACCATCGTATACGTGAAATGCGACCGCCAGGAAGACGACCATTACAAGGAACTTCAACTCATGGAGGAGGAATTGCAGAACTTCCGCACCAAGGAGGGCCAGCCTTTCCGCCTCATCAGTGTGCCGCTGCCCGAACCCATCTACGATGCGGAGGGTGAACGCCTGCCTGCCACCTATGCCAACTATCTCGTGATGAACAATGCCATTCTCTACCCCACTTATGCCCAGCCCGAACTCGACGAGGAAGCCAAAAGAGCTTTGGAGAAGGCATTTCCAAATTATAGCGTCGTCGGGGTGGACTGTCGTCCTCTCATCTGCCAGCACGGTTCCCTGCATTGTGCCACCATGCAGTATCCTCGCGGGGTCTTCAACGAAAAATAATAAACGAAGTAAGGGGTCGGAACGCATCGATAGTATAAAAACATACTGTCAGACAAATTGCGAATTCTTCCTTATACTTATAAATCTGAAACAATATGAAAGTAGGAATTATACAACAGAGCTGCACTGCCAGTGCTGAAGAAAACAAGACCAAACTGGCTCACAACATCGCCGAGGTCGCTGCACAGGGTGCCGAACTCGTCGTGTTACAGGAATTGCACAACTCACTCTACTTCTGCCAGGTCGAATCAACTGACAATTTCGACCTTGCAGAACCCATCCCCGGACCGTCCACCGACTTTTATAGTGAAATTGCCCGGAAACACGGCATCGTCCTCGTCACCTCACTTTTCGAGCGCCGTGCTGCCGGTTTGTATCACAACACGGCGGTAGTCTTCGAAAAAGATGGCAGCATAGCGGGCAAATACCGCAAGATGCACATTCCGGACGACCCTGCCTATTATGAGAAATTCTACTTCACTCCTGGCGATCTGGGTTTCCAGCCCATCGATACCAGCGTAGGCCGTCTGGGCGTACAAGTATGTTGGGACCAATGGTATCCGGAAGGAGCCCGTCTCATGGCTCTGGCAGGTGCCGAATTACTCATCTATCCCACCGCCATCGGTTATGAAAGCAGTGATACGCCCGAAGAACAGGAGCGCCAGCGCGAAGCCTGGACCACCGTCCAGCGTGGTCATGCAGTAGCCAACGGACTGCCTGTCATTGCGGTCAACCGCACCGGACACGAGCCCGACCCTTCTGGTCAGACCAACGGCATCCAATTCTGGGGCAGCAGCTTCGTGGCAGGACCACAAGGTGAAATGCTCTATCGTGCGCCCAAAGACCAGGAAGTGAACACCATCATCGACATTGACATGAAGCGTTGCGAGAATGTCCGTCGTTGGTGGCCATTCCTCCGCGATCGTCGCATCGAGAAATTCGAAGGTCTCACCCACCGTTTTTTAGACTAACCCCTTTATGAAAATGAATCAACTTTTGGAAATATTCTAAAAGTTCCACCATCAATAAGTCCCGTCAGAATGCTGGCGGGCTTATTTTTTATTAAGTAAGTGGTCGAAATTAATTTTATCCTTATTGGGGGCGATAGTCATAGAACAAGAAGAAAGGAGGAACCTTACCGAGGGGCTCGTCGGACTTCATTTCATTTCGTCCTCCTCGTCCCTCGGCTACCCTCACACTCCGTGTGATTTGCCCCGCTCCGCAGGACATTGTACCGAAAAAGCTAATGAATAAGGTGATGTAGGGGGCGAATACTTCCGACCCGCTGGCTAGCATTCATGGATAACAGAATATATAATATTGTTAGGGTGTCCAGTTTAACGTTCCCAATTTAACTCACTTTCTTGAGCTGATTAGTGCGTCCTGTAACCCAATTTTCGGACATATGCTTTTTGCAAAAGCATCAATCTTCACCACTGTGTGAAGGGCGCAACTGGTACGAGTGTAAATCAACACACAAAGTTGGACAATCAGAAGAGAGTATCTATGTCCGGGAATAGGGTCGACAACAAATTCATTTGTTCTTCGGTCACAGTCACGGTCTTTACGTCTTTTTTTAAGTTCCTTCCTTGCTTTATCAAGTTTAGCCTCTTTGGCTGCTTTCTGGGTCTTGAGTTTGGCATTTTCTTTACGAAGACGTTTAACTTCCTCTTCTAAGGTTTCACTATTGGGTTTTGAATCGATCTTTTTCATTGTCTTTAGTTGCTTAAATTATCTGCTAAGATACTAAAAATCAATGATATACACAAATTTTCAAAGAACTTTTTGCGAGTTAAAGCGTTTATTTTTAGAGCTTTATATTAACAATAACAAGGGCGTTTCATACTACATTTTTAGGAACGTAGAATTGGACACCCTAATAACTTGATAAAATGCTAAAAGGACCAGGGAATGATAAAATCATAGACCTTTATTTCTTTCTTTGCAACTTTTTATTTAGGAACCATTCTACCATTCCACAATAAGGTGCATAAGCACCCTGAGCATCCTTACTCTTCCAATGCGTTAACAATCGAGCTATCACAGCAGTTTTCCATTCTTTTTTTTCTGCGATGGCAACTTTTTTGGACATCTCCCTTTGCAATCCTTCAATCACTCCCTTTAAGGTATACAGACGGTTCTTCATTAATAAAGGATGGTTCAAATTCAATATTTCATTCATCTCCTTATTAAAAATCTCGTTCGAAGAACTTATACATCCATCTTTTGAAGAATAAGAGATCGTTGAGATAAAATGATCATCAAAGAGATTAAACGACACATCATTCTCTCCCTTCAACTTGTCACAATGAAAATTAATGCCATCGCCAATTGCACCAGGGCAGCAAATCACCATAAGTAAGTAGTCAAAATTAATTATATATATAGTTTTCTTATATTCAACTTCTA
>SAMEA104404106__coassemble_1979_pt1 | contig 14011 bp, 10 predicted proteins | sample SAMEA104404106__metabat2_high_PE_037 | metagenome-assembled genome bin SAMEA104404106 (sample SAMEA104404106) | Balaenoptera acutorostrata
TGAATATCCAACCGGACAAATAAACGTCTGGGCGATATATACCGTACACTGCAAGTCCAATATATTTGTGGTGGTCACACCCCGTTTTGCAAACGTAAACGTCCATTTATCCGCACAACTTTTTTATCGGCTGATATACAGCCGATAAAATAATTTTACGTAATAAAATAATTTTGTTTTTAACACTCAGGTTTATAAAAACAAGGTAAAAGAGAGGTCTTATCCTGTTTTGAGTTGTTGCAGATACAGTCCAGCAGGTGCTTTATGTATTCAACGGGATTCACTCCATTGAGTGAACAGCTCTCTGTAATCGAGAACATGAAGGCTGCATTCTTGGCCGCCTCTTCACTGCCGATATTTTGGCAGTTTTTCAGATTCAGTTTGACTGCCTTCATTAGCTGTTCACAGAGATTGTTGGAGATTTCTGCATAGCCGCATCTCGTTATATTTTCTAATGACTTCCATTGGTTCAGCATATAGTTAACAGCCTCCACCAGCTGATGGAGGACAACCGCCTACAAGCACTCGACACCATTCAGAAGATCACAGCGACCGAGAGAGGTCTCCGTGAGCAGATGGAGAAGGAGATCTACGTACGTCAGCATGTTGTCGACTCCATCAATCATCTCTTCGACACGCAGCTACAGGCCGCATTCCGACGCGCCCAGGATAGTGTGAATCACATCCCTTACCGTGAATTCGCCTTTCCCCCTGTCAACAACTTTGTCCGTTACAGTTGGCAATTAGGCAATAAATACACTGCATATCAGCGCGATGTCTCCATCCACAGCCAGCTCACCTCCCATTTCGATGCCCTCCGCAACCAGTTGCAGCCCCGTCTCTACGACCAGGTAAACAAAAAGTTGATGATGCCCCCCAAACCATGAGCGAAGACGAATACCTTCATTACCAGAACCTTCTTTCTGAAGGAAAAAGCTTCACTCCTTATCGGAAACAGGTCAAAGTTAAGGATTAATAGGAAAGTAAGGATAAGAAATGGAAAATTGACAAGAAAAGACACTTCAAGCAATCATATACAGAGTGTAAAAAGCTGAGGAAATCTAGAAAAAGAATGAGGATATACCAACGGCACACCCTCATTCTATCTTACTCTATATCAAATCGCAAAATCTATTATTTTATCCATCTTTTCAATTCGTCCATTTCAATATGAATAGCAGAACAAACCTGTTCATTTGTCATTCCCATTGCAATCAGACTTTTAGCTATCGTAACGCGTTCCTCCATACGGCCCTGCTCGCGACCTTCTTCGCGACCTTCTTCGCGACCTTCTTCGCGACCTTCTTTACGACCTACTTCTCGACCAGCTTCACGCCCCATTTTAAATCCTTCTTCATGTCCTCGCAGAAGGGCTGTATCAATGGTATTTTTCCAATCTCGGTAAATCTTTAAACTGTCTTCGTAGGCATCGTATTGCTCCTTCGTGAATTTGGAGATTTCAGCCGTTTCAAAGAGACGATTAAATACCCTTTCCTGCAAAGCAGCAGGACGCTCCAATAAACGGGAAAGATTGCGAAGCACAAAAAGCCATTTGTCAAACAACGTTTCCAATTGTCCCTCGGACTTATTGAACTTAGGCATTTCCAAATAGATAAAGGTCAGTTTGTCATAGAAGACTTCCTTTGTCCGGCTATCCATCAACTTAACTTCATGATGATAATAGCTGTCGTGACTGTCATCAAAAACGAAATTGAGCACACCAATTACGTAAACCGCTTTCAACTTATAATTCCATTCACCTTTCTGTCCTTGTTCACGAATAGGGAAAGTGGCATAATAAAGACTTCTATCCTTAAAAAACTGCTGTTCACCTCGTTGCATCTCCACCAAGATCTTCTCACCTTTTTCATTTTCACAATACACGTCAAAAATAGCCCGACGATCAAACTCTGACGTACCCAAATGCTCAGTATTTAAATAAGTGAGATCTTTAATAACTTCCTGCCCCTGGAGCAAACTGTTGACAAAACTGATGAGCAAATCCTTGTTCATCTCCGTACCAAATAACATTTTGAAACCAAAATCGGTATAAGGATTGACATATCTATCGGATCTCATATTCGTGGTCATAATTCTATTGTTTTTAGTCTGGATACAAATAAAACAAAAAGTAAGGGAATAGCAAAAGCTTTATCCCATTTTGTAAAATATAAAAATATTTTTTCAAAATCCGAAAAGGGAAATAGTCTGTTCATAATAAACAATATTCTCTTCTTTAACGACTTTTTCAAAATCCAAATTGAACTTTTTACCACTTTCCGGGTCAAATATACAATTCAGGTTGAAAATGGAGGCTTTCGAACAGGTACCAACGATGGCACTCCTATGAATTAACCTTACCGATTAATTATATTTGACTATAAAATTTACGAAAATGGAAATGAAGAGAATCCTTATGGCTTTGACCGTTGTGATGTTCCTCGGCAATGGAGAGACATTTGCACAAAACACAAAAGATGATATCCAAAATAAAAAAGCAGACAAAACAGAATGGATGAACAGACATTGCCAACGTATGGCTGCCCAACTGTCTTTGGATGATGCTACCACCACTAAATTTACTCCTATATATAAGGACTATCTACAGGAAGTCAGAAGTTGCCACAAAAGAAAGGCTGCTTGCTCTACCAAATCAGACTGCACGGATGCAGAACGCCTCAACTGTATCGAAAACCATTTCGACAACCGTCAAAAAATGCTCGACATACAGGAGAAATATTATAATAAGTTGAAGAAGGTGCTCAATGCACGCCAGTTACAAACCATTTTCTGTCACCCTAAACACCATGTAGACAAACACTACAAGGGACACAAAGGGTGCTACGGAAATTACGGGAAAAGACACCACTCAAAATGCACAACTTCTTCCTATCGCCACCATTGCAACAAATAATAATTCCAACATTACTAAAAATCGGGTGCTATCACATTGAAGTGGCAGCACCCGATTTAGTTATAATTCTGAAAGAGGAAGGATATTTTTATTTCTTCAATATCTTTTCTCCGTTTACTACGTAGACACCTTTTTCCGGATGCATTACCTGACGGCCGGAAAGATCATAAATTTCATTTTCAGCTACTTTGTCCACAGTAATCCCGCCGATACCGGTCTGATAAGCTTCTTCGTCCAAAGCATACTGGCCCTCAGTAATCTGCTCGACAGTTAATGGAATGTAGATCATACAATATTCACCTGGAGCTTCCTCGAAGTAGAAACCAATTTTATGATCTTGCTGGAGTGTCATGGTAGAATAAGCAGAATTGTCGTGAGATACCTGCAACCCCTTGGTCCAGTTGCCAGCAAAAATCCTTGGTGCACGACATGCCAACATATTAATTTCCTTGAAGAAGAAACCCACATCACAACGGGTACCTCCAAACGGTACGGACTGCAAAGCGAGGTCCACCTTCTTTCCATCATTCTTACGAACGGCCTTCAAAATCATGATTTCACCATTGGTAGAGTTACCAACCCGGATACCACCAGCCTGGCTGTCGGAATTGACAGCACCCAACCATCGACCAGTACCCTTTGCAGCATCGGAATACTGGAATATATTGAATAAACGACCGGTACGACGACTGCTCAACAAGACACTACCATTCGGCAGTTCCTCACACTTAGGTTCGTCACCATCACGACCTGGGCGGTCCATCACCTTACCCAAGATATGCCAAGTCTCACCAAAGTCATCGGAATAGATGACACGGTTACCTTCGTTCTTGGTCCAAGTTGCACAATAGAGACGATAGTAGTCACCCACCTTGATAGTACGGCTCTGACAGATGCGGCCGGAACCGATAAATAGAGAAGTTACAGTAGCATGACCATTTTGTACAAAGAGAGGATAGATGCTTTCAGTCACCTCCTTAGGTTCTGTGAATTCCCATTCGCCCGTCTCTTCATTCAACTTTCCGCGTACCTGTGCGACACGGTTCGGATTGCTCTTATCTGAATTTGGAATATAATTACCATCCCAACATACAGTTTTACCACAAACCATCATAATCAGGACTTCGTTGCGTTCTGCATCAGCAACAAATGCGGCGTCACCGAAACCGGTCTTCCATACTTCGCCACCATTATTATCGCCCAAACCGTCGGCAATGAAGAATTCAGGTCCCCAAGTTCTACCATTATCCTTAGAGATACGACATTTTACGTCGACTTCACCGAAACCAATATCTCTGCCGCATGGACGGAAGTCTGAAATAGCAAGGATATCGCCATTCTTAGCGGTTGCGATGGCTGGAATACGATAAGGCTTGCCATCAGGACCCGGAGTGCGATAGAGACATAAACCTGTTTCGGGAGCATAATTGAAAATGGACTTCACAACAGATGAATTTTCACCAACAGTAAATTTCACCTGCTCTACAGCCTTATCATTCACGAGGAAGCCGCCCAAGCTATAACCACGATAAGCTCTCACCTGGGAAAGCATGATCTGTGCCTTCTGTGGCAGATAGTAAGTGGCCTCCGCTGAACCTTCACCGGTAACCACCGAAGTTGCAGCTGCCCCATTGATAACAAATCTCAATTCACCTACAAAGATATTCTTATCAACCGGAGCTCCTTCGCCTTCAATAACGGTGCTCATCTGAAAACCAGCAACGATACCGCTCTGCAAATTCCATTTACTACCCGGATCGTTGGCATCATACAATTTCAAATCCATACGTGCTCCACCATAAGAATTCAAACTGACACTCTTATCTTCAACAGGAGAGATGGCAAAAGCACTACCTTTTTCTACCAATACCCACTTACAAGCCTCAGCGGTTGCAACCAAAGTTGCGGCTGTACCGGAAGCCGTCGCGCTGACATTCAAAGCATAATCAGCACCGGCACTTGCATTCTGAAGATAGAAACCGTCCTTTTCGTTACCTACCAAAGCCCACAACTGATTCTTTTCAGTGAGATCGGAAGGATTGGACTTAGCGGCAAGATTCAAATATTCTTCTGAAGCAGAAGACAAGCCTGCGGCATCATTGGAATTGTTGTTCCAGGAAATACGCACCCAATTATCACCAAATTTCTTGCTATAATAGCTGACTTCTACTGGACTTTCATCCTCCCAGTCTGTATTGGTACAAAGTTCGAAACGGAAATCACTAGAAAAAGTTGCGTTGTAGAAGCCGGCCTTGTTTGCCTGATCAAATGTGCCCTGCTTGCAAACCATGAAATTGGAGCCTTCCTGATGAACAGCCTGCATAGACACACAACCATCGTTGCTGACTTTGGCTGTGCCTTCCTTAGCCGAACTTAAAGCCCATTCACAAGCTGTGGCAGAAAGAGACCTCCATGCAAAATACTGACTGGTACCCAAATTTTTAAAGTAATAGTTGCCATTGCCAGCATCTTCACATTTCCAGACGTATTTCTTATTCTTCTCTATTTTCTGCAAGCTGAAACCCACCTTTCCATTGTTATCATAGAAATATTGGTCACCAGCCTGATGCTTATTAATAAAATAATATAATTTTCCTGCTACAGGAAATGCCGGATCCACCTCGAAATCGTCCAAACTGACTGCCTTGATGGCATATTTACATCCAGTATCGTTCGTATTGCTTCCATCTCCCCAATTATAGACTTTATACCCTAACTGAGCATTGTTCGTCTGGTTAAACTGAGCCTTGCCACTGGTAATGATAAAATAGCCTAAAGCATCGGCTTTCCCCAACTTCCATCCCTTGGTAGGAGAAGCAGCCTGTGTTTTCAACGCCGTATTGTTCGCACTTTCAGGGGAAACAAAAGTACCATTGTAATTAATAAGGTCCAAATCACCATCACTGCGGTTAACAAATTTCCAATAAGAAGACTTGGTGGCATTGGTCTGTCCCACCATGTCGGCACCGGCCCCTGTAGAAGTTGCATAACGGTTTTCACGCAACGGAGTACTTAAAGTATAATAATAGTCCTGGTCTCCACTCACTTCCGGCATAAGGAGTTCTGCAGTCTCACATGCTTTTTTGAATTTTTCGAGAGCCACATCCAAAGCCTTGATCTGCGCATCACGTTCAGCAGCAGTCATTTGTTTATTGAATGTAGCCTCAATCTTTTTGATTTCGGCATCCAAACCTACAGCAACATCCGGAGCTAAATAGCCCGGCTGTTCCTTAATCACACTATTTCTGTAGGTTTTTAATTCAGCAACTTTCGCAGCTACCTTTTCAGCAGCTTCGTCCATGCACTGGTTGGGAGAGTAAATCAAACCCTCTACCGCAGCCTTGCCTTCCAAATCGGTGAAGACACAAGTGAACATCCATTTGTCCAAACGATAACCGGCATTGATATAAGGCAACTTCATGAACACCTTATTCCAGCCCTTCTGCAATTCCACTGCGATAGGTGTGCGTGCTGCAAAGTTTTCGTCCTTCTGAAGCACTTCCTTATCCGTCAGACTCACCCCTGCATTTTTATATTTTGGAGCAGCGATTGCCTTGCCATTGATCCAAATTTTAGAACCCATCAGGTCCCAATTGCCTGCTGCAGGAACAGGATCAAGCTCTGAACGGCTGTAGTTTTGGAATTCAATCTGTGCGCCCACCTTCTGTTTCTTGTCTGAGTAAACATAAGTCCAGGCATAAGCGGTCTGATTGTAAGCAGCATTCTGGAAATAGGCACTGATAATGTTCTGCCCCCAAGTATGACGGAGATAGATACCAGCACCGGTAGCGATACCTGTACCGTAAGTCACACCTTCGTAGGTATAGCTGTCGGGCAAAACGCCTTCCTGATCCTTCATTTCTTCAGGAGGGAATACCTTGTTCACATCACCACCATTGTTGAAGGCGTCGGAGATGCGCCAACGTACATTAGTCTGCTTCACGTAAGGGATATCCTTAGCAACGCCAGCCAGGCAATGTGACTTATGGAAGAGGAAGCGGTTTTCCCAATTCTTGAAATCGTCGTATTCCTTACCGCTGTTAGGCAACATCACACCACCGCCAATCTTTCCACCACGGTTTTCCTTGTCGATGTACTGCTCACCGCCACCTTGCCATGCTCGGCTGGCTGAAGCAATCACATTGGCATAGAAGTTATTCTGAGCGACAATCTGATGCTCGTTTTCCAAGCGGCGGTCATTCCACATACCGGAAATGGTACCGGCTACTGTAGCATTACCTCTCTGCTGGTAATAGATGTTGCTCTTGTAAATACCCACCAGATCAGCAAACACGTCAAAGTGGTTAGTATAGTTGTAACGACAGTCGATATTGGCCTTTCCCTGCACGGCCGCACCGGCAGTGCTCCACAACTGACACATGTCCGCATGAGTCTGCGACCCACCTACACCACGCATAGGATTCCAAATAACGCACTTGCGACCGACTTTTTCCTTAACATAATCAATCATTTCGTTGACATAAGCAGGAGTCGTCTGATACTCGTCTGCTCCGATATGGATATATGGAGCACGGACAAAAGTCTGACCAACTTCGTCGAGCACTTGCTTCAGGACGTTCTTACCTTGAGCAGACTGCATATCAAAGCCCATAGCTCTCTCGAAGGCTGCACTGTGTCCCGGCATATCGATTTCAGGAATAACAATGACACCACGTTCGTAGGCGTACTGCTCTACTTCTTGACATTCCTTCTGAGTATAGAACTTTCCAGCATCACGAGTCATAAACTCAGCCTTGTTTAACTGAGGATAGGCCTTCACCTCGAAACGGAATCCCTGATTCTCTGTAAAATGCCAGTGGAAGGTATTCACCTTGAATCGTGACAAAAGGTCGATGTGACGCTTGATCATATCCACACTCATGTAAGAACGGCCGATATCGTGCATATAACCACGCAACTTGAAGGCAGGCCAGTCGGTAATGTCGACATACTCCAAATTCACGCCTTTGCCTTCGTAGCCTTCGGCCAACTGGGTCAAGGTCTGAGCGGCACGAATCACACCCAACTCGCTCACTGCAGAGATTTCGATACCTGCCGAGGTCACTTTCAATGTATAGGCTTCATTGCCATACCCGTCGAGTTGATAGTCGTAGGCACCTTTGATTTCCTTCACCATCTTCACGAAGACATTGCCTCCTAGGGCAACCTCACTGAACTGGACATCGGTAATGCCAAATTCATTAAAGAACTTCACCAGTGCCGGTGAGTTCCCGATACCTGTTACCATTACAGCACTGGCTGCCGGGATAGTTAACTTACCATCGACAGACGTCAACTGTTGCGGGATAGGCAGAATGTGCTCTTTCTTCGCATCTACAGGCAGGGCGACGCCCAAACCCAACGCGAGCAAGAGTGACATTGTGATTTTTTTCATAATAAAATATTTAAAGATTAAAATCCTTTGTAGGGTCTCTGCTGTCATCAGAAACCTAAAAACTTTCAAATACGCTTACACCTCTTTAAAAAAGATGTCGTTTTACAAAAATAAAGATTTTATACGAATATACTTATTTTGCCTTTTGTTTTACAATTCATTAACAATCTGATTCTCTAAACCGCGGCAGGTTATAATCCGGGAAAAGAGATTAATTGACATAAGAGAGACCTGAAACAAATATAAATCAAACGAAATCATACCCAACTAGCCCCCCTCGATGTCTTTTCCCTGGAACAACATATAAAAAACGGAAGAACAGGCCCTACACCTGTCTTCCGCCATCAAAAAGTCGATTTACAGCAAAGCAAATCGAACGAAATGCCGTAACACTCCCTAAAGAATAAAACATACATTTTATCCATGTCACGACATTGTGTGTTTTCGAAAAGGGCGGGCCGACTACATCAAAAGATTAACGAAGAAGGTCTAAACAAGATTGGGTTGGGTAATACTACCCGATGACAATATAATCGCCCCCCTATCCAATTGCCGACATTCACCAGCAATATTTTATTTGGGTTCAAGGAAAGATATGCCTTGTCTCAAGGAATACTCCCTCGTTTGAAGTTCATAGAGGATGTGTGTCTCGTTTTCGTTCTGTGTTGCCTCTACTAAGAATTCTCTATCTAGATGTCTTAAGTTCTGCTCATCTTAGTTTCGAATTCGGGTGCAAATTTATATCATACCATTTGTTTAGACTTTGTTTATTATTTTGTTTTTATTATTGTTTTATATTTATCCATATTATAACCTTATAATCAATAACTTACACATAAATACAAAATACATATTTACAAAAAACAAAAGAAAAAACAATTAGAAAAACAATAACTATGAAAAGAAAAAAAGTCGTATCTTTGCCGCATTTAATAAAAATGACAAATAAAGGATGGACTTTCTCAACACTTTTGAAACTTATAATACGCTGATGAGTATGGCTGCAGGAGCCATGTTTGTCGCTTCCTGGGTTATTCTGAAAGTTCGTATTTCGACAAGTCCTTCCTATAGAGAAGTACGACTGGCACGCAACATTCTGGCTATAGACTATTTTCTCATCGCCATTTTTAATATCATAAGAATTGCCACAACCCAGAACGAGCAAGTCAATCCTTCCATCACTATGTTGGTGGGCATGTATCAGACTTTGCTTATTACCAGTTCGTTAACCGCGCTGGTTAATCCAGCCAAATCCAAATGGGGATGGGTAATTTGGCAAACGGCAGGAGTCACTTTCTTATTAGGAGCTGACGTCACCATACGTCTCTTCATTCCCGAATACGAAAGGCTCATACAACACACTATATTGGCGTTATATCTCACCCAACAGGCTGTGTATACTTTCTATTTTTTCAAAATCTACCGATATACGCTGAAGCGCATTAAAGATTATTTTGACGAAGATGAGGAATCGCGCATTGTCTGGGTAAAGGACAGATACTTAGGACTTTTGCTTATGGGCATCATGGCTTCACTCTCGACCATCAACGAATTCTGGTTTTACTCCATCTTTGTCATCACCTATGCCTTTGTATACACTTATACCGCTATTGGCTTCGTCAGCAATTATTACAATTACTCCAGCATGATTCCGACCGTGATGAAAATCACTAACGAGGAGAAAGAAATCATGGAAAAACAGCACCAAGAAGAGCTGATGCTGGAAAAAGTAAAGGAAAAAATCATACCCAGCCATTTCGAGAATCTAAAGAAGAAACTGGACAAATGGGTGGCAGAACAGGGATACCTCATCCCCAATGTTCCCATGGACGATATCTTGAAAATACTGGATACCACAAGACCTGCCCTTCGCACCTATATGAAACAGACTTACGGTATGGACTTCAGCACCTGGCGAAACGATCTCCGTCTGGAGCAAGCGCATTCATTGCTTTTAGAACATCCGGACCATACAATTGAAACAGTATCTGAACTCGTGGGATACAGCGACACGGGGAACTTTGCCCGTGCCTTTAAACTAAAATACGGCGTCACTCCGAAATCCCTGATGAAACAATAACCATTTTCTATCCCAGGATTGCCGTACATCAGGATATACCAGTTCCTGATGACGGCCCCATCTCTGTACTCCCCGGACTTCGTTTTCACGATCTCATAGTTCCCCCGGCAGCATCCCTTCCGGGTTTACCAGTTCCCTCACCTCAGTTTTTATTCTACCAGACTCACATTTTTCGGAACAGATTTTACTTGACGAAACCCTCTGTCCAGATACAGTTTCTCGTGCAAACAGGCCCCTATATTCTACAGAAATGTCACTCAAAACGACGTATTTTCTGTATTTTTAATCACGAACAACCTTCATTTTCCTTTTTATCACTATATTCGCATAACAGAGGTCCGCTTCAGAACTTTTGCCAATATTGCAGATAAAAAGGCCTTAATATGAAAACATTCCGATACCTATTCTTATTTTTTCTAAGCATTGTATTAGAAAATGTTCAGCTGATGGCACAAAAGGTCAATATCAGTGACAGGGAGGTATTGACCCGCCATATATGGACCGACGGTTTCGAGTTTGTCCGGAACATTCCTCCGGAGAATTCGAAAATCATGGGTATCCCCAACCCGGCCGCAAAAGACACTAGTCTACTCTTCCTTGTTGGCGGCAGCCTCCACGAAGGAGGCACCCACCTCTGTCTGCAAAAACGACAGGGGCAGTTCGTCATCACTCAAAAAGGCGACGATGCCTATCAATGGTTTCCTATCGGTGACATACTGACCTTGGACAGTCTGCGACAAAACGTTCTGATACGCAACGAGAAAAACGGACAACTCCACGGCGTACTCCAAATTCTTCCCGATTTCGACGCACTACGCCCACTGATGCAGGAAGACCTCCGTATTTACGGTTTGTCAGGCACTTACACAGATGAAAGGGGACGACAATATGTTTTCTCCACAAAAGAGAACCAGGCACATGGCTTCCCCTCTACCTCACCCACCTACCAGTTTGGCGAACTTTACGACATCCCTGCAATGATACTCATCTTTCAAGAGAAAACCTACCGTGCCCATGCAGCCGGTCAATGGATGCGCCTTACTCCTGTTCAAGCCACAGAGGAGGGATATTATCCTCTTCGTGGTGAAAAGGAAATTTTTCTGAAACGGGTCCTTTCTCCCGACGAATATGCATATCCGATGCTGACAAAGAAAATGCTGACCGCCCGCCAATTGCTTCTATATGCCGGAATAGCCGCAATATCCTACCATTCGGAGGAATACCGCAGCAGCATGGAGCACGTCATCCAATCGCTCAAAGCCATGAGAAACGAGATTTATGCTCGTCACGGTTACATTTTCAAGAACAAGGAATGGAGAGAATTCTTCGAAAAAAGGACATGGTACCATCCTGTCAAACAAGATATAACTTACGATTTATCTGAAATAGAACAGACTAATATCGAACATTTGAGTTATCTGCAATTAAAGATGGAAAAAGAACTTGACCATACGAAATAACCACTTACAATACAATTCTTCCATTAAAAAAACATGAAATCAATGAGAAATATACTTTTACAAAGCCTTCTGGCCCTATTTGTCTTCAGTCTGCTTCCTACACAAGCACAAAACGTCGTTTCCATACGCGAACAATACGAAAAAGTACAAGAAAATATCCGACAGCAAGAGGAAATAGCCGAAATGCGCAATCACATGCAACTGACTTTCATGCACAATGTGCCCGGCATCGGTCCGCAAACATTCAACTACGATTTATACTTCGCTCCTTACGAAACTAACGGAGAAGGTATTACCCTTCCTCACCAATTGCGCTATGCTTTTGGAAAATACAACGTGGCTGCACGCGATTTCTATGAAGAATATCTCTTCGACAAAAGCGGCCAGCTCATTTATATATTCAGTCGGTGCCCCCTCGAATCGCTGGAAGAAGGCAACGCCTTGAAAGAAACCCGCATCTATCTTCAGAACCATAAACCATTCAGAATCAAGATTGATAAGATTTCAGGCGACCAGACAGAACCGGTCCACGACACCAATATCTCTTCTGAAGACAGCGAAAGAGTCACAGCCTTGATGCGTCGCGCCGAAACTTTGTTTCAAATGTTCGACACAGTACAAGAAAAAATTCTCCCAGACTTCTAGAATCAACTGAGTATGAAACCTTTCACAATAACCTTACTGGCCACTATCTCATTTCTTCCATGCCTGTGTTTTACGGAAGGAATCCTCCCAAAATACGGAAATATGGCCCATGAATCCCCAATCTCAGAGAACATTGGGATAGAAAGCGCAACTCTAATAAGTGATAAAACCGATTCGTTGCAATTATCTTCTCCAAAGAATGATTCAACAACAGCCATATGCAGAAAAATGATAAAGGACATCAAGAAACTGCCTGAAGTGAAGGATCTTGAGGTGGATTGCGAGAACTTACCTTCGGAAAACCAGTCCTACTACACCTTTCATGCATATATCCCTACCAATGAGGAATTTACGATAACAAAATACCGCTTTAAGGTCTATACCGAACCCCGATACGAAATCAAATTTTATTCTTCAGAATCAGATAAAGAATTCAGTATCGAAGAATGGAGAAAGGTGTATGGGGATTTGGAAGGCCATTTGAAAAAAGCCAATCGGAAAGACTTGCAAATAGGCAATAACTCAGATACGGGACTTCCACGACACGGACTTTTCATGACTTACGTAAATTATTTATTCGGCATCACGGCAAAGGTAAAAAAGGGAGAAGTCATACTCGAAATGGATACCACTTTCATCCAAGATCACCCTGTATGGGAACAAACTCTGGCTGAACCTTTTACCCGGAATACCTACAAAGTAAAAGGGCTAAGAAAAAAATGCAAGGGTATCTTTACCGCAGATATCGGACAGGACACGGCTCCGATTCTCTGCATGCTTCTGGAAGACGGACGGGTCCAAATCCTTTATCTGATGCATGCTTTATATAATGAGACCGGACATTTTGATTTTCTTTGCAGTGCTCCCCTTCCCCGAATCAAAAATATTACTTGTTTTAAAGCCGGAGGCATCGGTGCTTACGAAGAAAAAGGAGAAATATACTATGACGCAATGGGCATCTATGCCCTAGAAAAGAGCGGGAAACATCATGAAGTCGACATATACACCGACCCTATCACTTTCACCCGCAAGACAGACAAAGGGACAGAAACTGTCTGTCTCAGTTACGACTATAAGATACTTTTAGTCAAACTAGAGAATGGGAATGAACAGAACGAAGAAGGCTGGTTTACCTGCCATTACGACGAAAATAAACAAATGACAGCCATCGAATACCAGTTTTTAGACACCCATAAGGACAACTGCCCCGTGAAGTCCCGGGGAAAATTCTATCTTTCACAAGAAGGCGACACATGGAAAATCATTCACTCTTCTGATGACTTCTTCAACGGAAAGAATCCCAATGAATACAAAAGATTATAAACTATTTTTTGAGTCCACTTCTAAAAGTCCGCATTTCTGAATAGTTATCCCCATCTAAGAAGCCAACATATGCTCAAATTTTTAACAAAAGGCTCAATGTTTGACTCCTGCCAGTGATGGCAGGACCGGTGAATATAAATAATTCAAGTTTCTTAAGTGCCGTTTTATATCCATAATGAATATGATTGCGGCCT